>Ga0075420_100003463_pt1 | contig 13812 bp, 16 predicted proteins | sample SoiMetdeltSBSDD4_FD_75296 | JGI IMG/M metagenome (GOLD analysis project Ga0075420, IMG submission 75296) | Bulk soil microbial communities from a Populus tree surrounding site in Tennessee, USA - Soil MetaG P. deltoides SBSDD4 | ecosystem: Environmental > Terrestrial > Soil > Tree plantation... | reverse complement strand
AATATTTCCTAAAAAGATGTCAGCTAGAACTTCACCCGAAAGTTTTAGTCCCTTGTCAGGAATGCTTGGAATATTATAGGCTGCTACCACAGAACCAATAGTTTCTGGAATATGTACTGCTCCTGGTGCTTTCTGGCTTTCATTCTGAGTCAGAGGTGCATCAGTAGCTCCGAAATCAACTGTTTTTTCTGTGAATTGCTTTACACCGCCTCCGCTTCCGATCGACTGATAATTGATGTTGACACCAGGCTTTACTTTCTGGTAATCGACTCTCCATGTATCAATTAATGGGAATGGAAAAGTTGCTCCTGCTCCATTGATTGTTATTGCACTTTGGGCATATACAGAAGCTGACATTATCGTAGATGTCGACAAAAGTATAGCTGCACTAATTCCTATGAGTATTTTGCTTATTAGCATAGATCACCTAGAATAAAGATAGTCCATAATCGTTTGCCATGTTTTTACAATAGTGAATACGCGTCTATATTCATCAACATAATCTATATGCAATTTTATTGGGCCGAAATACCTTCGTCTGGAGTTGAGAAATATTGAATTGACTGCTGACTCTAAATGATCCTATATGATCTAAGTAAATACCAAGGGAAACAATTAACATGTTCATTGCTCTAGAAGAATATGTGCATACAGTAATACTAGAAAAGAAATACGATTATACAAACCGTTTGTTTGCTCTTTGCGAATCATGTTATTGGACAGCCACTATTTTAACAAAAATTGAAAATCACCAATGTCCTGTTTGTTACAGCAAGGAAATTGCATTGATTCCTTTAGGTAGAGATGAAAAGTATGAATATTCCGTAGCACGTGACTAAGGCTTGCAAGTAAAATTTTCATTACTCGAGTGAAAAAAAATCATATAAATTTGAAACAAATCATTTGCATGTAAGATCGTCAGTTCCACGGACTTGGTTTTGAAATTAACCTAGTTTTTCATTTTTGCTATGAGTTGAACTGAGGTCTAAGCTAAACAGACTCACGAAAAAGCATATTTTCAGCAAGTAATAAGTAAAGTGCATGCAAAGTGAAGTAGTCAGATTTTCGGTTAACAAGTCAGATTCCAATTTGTTTATTGAAGGTGATTTGGTGATTCCAGATAATCCAATCGGAATAATTGTTTTTGTTCACGGGAGCGGCAGTGGCAAAGGCAGTTATAGAAACCAAACAGTTTCGAAAAAATTAAACGAAAACAATATTGCGACGCTGTTATTTGATCTCTTAGCAGAGGAAGAACAAGAAAGTGATATACAATTAGAGAACATTGTATACAAAATCCCTGGTGCCATCTTGAATAAATTTAACATATCTTTACTCAGGGACAGACTTTCTACAGTTACAGATTGGATAAAGAACTATGAGAGTCTTTCCAACTTAAAGATAGGTTATTTTGCTTCAAGCACTGGTGCTGCTGCCGCCTTGATTGCTTCCGCCAAAAAGCCCGTAAAATCCATTACTATTCGTAGCGGACGGACAGATCTTGTAGACAGTAACCTGTTAGGTCAGATAATATCACCTTGTCTGTTTATCGTAGGTAGCAAAGAAAAATCGCTTCTCGATATTAGTAAACAGACAATGAAAAAACTAAGGAACGCAGAAGAAAAACAACTCAATATTATACAGAACGCCTCGCACTTATTTGAGGAGGAAGGATCAATGAAAGAAGTCGTAGAAGTTGCCACTCGATGGATAAAGCGCCATTTTAGCTAATATTCTAAATTCAAATTTGTTATTCAAATTTAGAAACCGGATCTAACCACGTTATTCATAAAATGGCTAAAGAAACATGAAAGGATCAGGTTTAATATTTGCACTCTATTTAATAATGGTATTGATTTGATATTTGGTGGAATCACTCGTAGATTTCAATTGAAAATAAAGAACAGAGAATCTGCAGGTAACATTCTTGCTCAGACACTAAAGGCTTTCATAAAAAAAGAAGATAGAAAAGATACCATAATACTTGGTCTTCCTCATGGAGGATTACCAATAGCTGAAATTATTGCGCTAAAATTATCTTGTCGGCTTGATTTAATAATCTCCAGAAGGCTTCGCGCACCTCACAATGATGAGGTTTCGATAGGTTCTGTTACTGAAGATGGCACTACCTACCTGAACGAACTGATTGTTAAGGAGCTTAAGATATCTCAGGATTATATTAAAAATGAATTATCATGCCAGTTGGCTGAAATAAAGCGTCTAAATCACGAATATATTCCAGAGGATAAAACTTTTCTTGATAGAATATGTACCATTTGTGAGAGCAAAACAATAGTTATTGTTGACGATGGCGCCGCTACCGGATCCACTATTATCTCTACTGTTAGAAGTTTAAGAAAAAATACCAATCATCACCGACTTATAGTTGCTGTTCCTGTATCGCCAAAAGGAACCGTTGACTTGTTGCGAAATGAAGATATTGATTATCTTGAAGTTATAACAAGTCCACAAGATTCCAACTTTGGTTCTATTGAACACCATTATCAGGATTTTGATCAAGTTACTGACAAAGAAGTTCTGGATATTATTCAAAGAAGTATAAGAAAATGAATTATCATGGCAATAAGTCTAAATTTAAGTTAAATTAAGTTACGCGGACATTATATAGTGCAGGTAACGTAATAGCAATGCTCTTGAGTTTGTTGATATCTGCAAAAGACCTTGACAATGAAATTCAGAAAAAGGATGATAACATTATAATTGATACAAGATCTTTTTTAGAATATAAGAATGGTCATGTGCCCGGGGCCGTAAATATTGATCTTTTCCAACTACATTGGTTTGATACTAGCAAACGAGGTATCAAGGACTTTAATAGACAGACAAGATTATTGCTTTCTAACATTGGAATAAAGAAGAATAGTTTGGTAGTTTTTTATGATAATATATCTGGTATGTACGCAGCGAGAGGGGTTTGGTTGCTTCTCTATTTCACTCATGAAAAGGTTTGCATGTTGAATGGGGGTTTTGAAAAATGGAAAAAAGAAGGATATTCAATCGAGTTAAAAAGTAATCCATTAAAAAGTTCACAATTCAGAGCAAAACCTAGTCCCAAGATCTTGGCTACTGCTCAAGAGGTAATGAGATCGTTGAACAATAAGAATGTGGTAATAGTTGATGCTCGTTCCAGAAAAGAATACGTCGGCTATGAAGTAAGGGCTGTAAGAAGAGGACATATCCCATCTGCAGTAAACATTGATTGGAACGGAAATATTGAAAAAGACGTTTTTAAGAGTAAGCAAAAATTATCAAAAATATATTCAACAATTCCAAAGGATGCACAAGTAATAACGTATTGTCAAGGGGGATACAGAGCTGCGAACGCGTTTGTGGTTTTTAAAATCCTGGGTTATGAGAGAGTAAAGATGTACCTTGGCTCTTGGGGAGAATGGGGAAACAGAGTTGATTATCCAGTAGAAGTTAGTGATTAAATGGAATCTTGTATGATTTTTTCTGTTACCGCGAATCGCTCCAAATTGTATTATGTGTGCTCAAAAAAGAACTCAACAATTTAATGGATTTTGTGTAAAATGAAGATACCTTTAGGCCTACTTCACCTCACTTTTCGGATCTTTTACGTCCACTTTTTTGACTTCTTTAGCTAAAAAGCTAACATAGTCTTTTAATCCCTTTTCGTCAAATTCGATATTTTGGTGCGTGTCCGTCTCTATTTGATACTTAAGTCCAGCAATTTTTTTAACGGTTTTTTCAACTTGTTTCTGCATTTCTGCTCGTCCAATATTTCCCAAAAAAATTGAGTCTATGGCATGTTTGCGCATAGAGTTACGCAATTTAGTATTAGCTGAAACAAGCGTTGCCGAATTATACACGCCTAGTAACATCAGAAATGCTGCAAGAATTAAAACCGTCAGAGTTGCAATCCCAAATGGTGGGTATGGCGTAAGAACTTGTAATACCGCCTGGTTTGTTCCGTAAATTAGAAAAATACCCCAACCAGTAATAATCATATAAGTCTTTATATTTTTCTCATAAGCTACAATCTTAGATATTTTCCAGAAGGCAATAGCAAAGGTTAAGCCTCCAATAGGTTTACTTAATGTTAGAAACATTGTTAAAATGATAGAAACAGTGCTGGGATCAACAGCCAAATAATCGAGCATAAAAGTGGCGAAGATCAACCTGTAAAAATAATTTAAAAGGAAATAAAAAAGCGGTATAGCTAGGATAACCCAGTACCACAGAGCTTTAACTAACTTCTCTCTGTAATAATTGATTAACAGGGCTGTTGTAACCCATAAGCTAACAAATGACATAATCGAAGATACTAAGTAAATATTTTCGATTAATGTAAATTTACCAAAAGCTAAGTCCACCGAGCCACCATAGTATTCACGTATTAAGTCTGGTCTGACAGTTAGCTTGGCATCAGTAACGATAACTGTCATTATTAAATTGAAACTTATCATTATCATTGACGCAGAATAAAGGAAAACTACCCAATTACGATTTGACCTATACCAGGAAATAAACAGAATAGCCAGTCTTATTATAAAAGCTGCTGCTGTCGCATAACTTATAGAAATGATAAAAATTGTAATTGATAGACCATAGTAATTATTATAGAATTGTTGAAAAATCGCGAGGCCCGTCAGAGCTCCCAATGCAAACAGTGCGTTTAATGAAATTCTATAGGGGGTATGGATGCTGAATGGTTTATTTGATGAGATCCCTTTAAATGAATTTTCTAAATAATCAATTATAATATATACTATCAATAGACACACTGAAGTATTTATCGAAAATAATAAAAGCTTAATTTGTTCTGAAATAAAAGATTTATGAATGAGATCATAAACCTTAACTAGACTAATATCAATAGCGATCGTAACAACCAAAACCGCTATGAGGTAGAGAAATTTTTTATATACGAATGAATTCTCATTTTCCTTGAGCAATGTTACTTATGAGATAGGAGCTAAAACATAATCTTTTTGTATTACTAGAAGTGGTTTAAATATTTGTTGAAAGTACTTTCTATCGCAATTTTTATTATGGTCCTATTACTATTGTCATCGTTGACTTCATCTGCGGAAGGTCAAAATTCAGTAAATATCTTTCCACCAGAAAGCGAACCATATGGCCTCCCTTACGAAGAACATGTTAAAAACTTCTGGAAATGGGTGCTTTCGATTCCAAGCAATTTGAATCCTTGGAATGATGACAATGGGGAAAACTGCATAGGTGGTCAAAATGGGACAAATTCATCAGTTTTTTATCTGTCTGGTAATGGCGGAGGTAAATCAGATAGAACTTGTAAAGTACCAGCTGGAAAGGGACTATTTATACCAGTTTCACCTATGGAGCTTAACTACAAGGAAGCTCCTGGCGCAACACTAGAAGATTTACACAAATTAGCAAAAAAAGATCAGGATAGTCTTACAAGTATAAATCTCCAGATAGGCGATAAAGTTTATGACCGTCCAGAACTTGAGAAGTATAGAAGGCACACAAGTGACTTTAATGTGGTCTTTCCTAATAATCCAGTATTCGGAGTTACGGAGGGCCCAACCACAGCTGTAGCTGATGGCTATTATGTAATAACGGAACCACTTAGAAAAGGCAATTATACTATTCTCTATACATCAAGTTTGTTGTGCGTCGAAGCCGATTGCCCAGACCCTAATTTTGTTCAAGACTTGAAGTATACATTAATTGTAGAATAGGAATTATTCATAGTTACATCCGGAAATTTTGATTCCTACCGAAGATGAAAACATAAGAAACTTTTGTTTTATGAATGGTCATATTACGTTATCATTAAGTTGAATTTTATTGCATCTTGAAGATATATTAACGTGGTACTATTTGCAGAAACAATATTTAATTAAATAACAATAGATTTGATCCTATCCATATACTTGAATTATTTTTCTCTTAAGTGCTAGTAAAAATCAGCACATTATAGACTTATAGATTTCGGGATAATTTGACAGGCTGTCCTGATCTATCTACTTGGAAATGACATGCAAAGCTGAGAAGAGGTCATAGTAGCTAACGTATAATGGAATCATAATAGGATGATCTATAGCTGATGGTATATTTCGGTTCGAAGCAAAAACTAAAACATCTTTGGGGCATTGAGACTAGGGCGTTCTTAATATAAAGGTAATAGGCCAGATATGTAGACAATAAAAATATTGCGCCATAAGAAGCTATTTATTTTCTTGCACCTTAAGCACATAATCCGCACCAGATCTTAATCTTCCTTGTTCACACGAACCTCGAAAAGATAACAAATAGTCTCCTGGAGAGAGAGGCTTCAGAAAGACCCAATAGCCATCGCCAGATGCAATAGTAGTTCCTCCACCTCTTATGTTGATAACATTATCTTCATCAATCGTAATATCAAAAACAGGTGGGTCTGATTTCACACGTTGGACCGGTATGGGTCTGCCGTTTAGAAAACAGAGTTTTTCTTTTATTGTATTTTCATCGGCTGTTACATGTTCTATTAGTTCCTCTTCAGTTTTCAGTTCCGGGTATTCAAGAGGATTAGCTTCGCAATTAATTACTGGAAATAGAATCGACCTTCCTTCTGGTATGCAACAAAAGCGACGAGGTAAATTTTTGTTTTCGTCACCCAATTTTCCAGCCAAAAACCATACGTCGCAAGGAGGTTGGTTTATGTCAGCATACTCTCCTGAGTCATCAAGGACAGGATTTCTAGACTTTGGAGTGGTTAAGAACCAACGCCACCATTTTACTGTCCACTGACCATAAGACAGATCATAAGGAGAAGAATCAATACTGTACCAATCTAGCTTCGAACTAGGTTTTTCCTTTCCCATCGTCATAAAATAACTTTGCTAAATAATAAAGAATTCTTTTCGAACTCAACCGGTTTACTCAAAGATCTATTTTGCCTACAAATTTTAAAAAAACTTGCACAATCCATTATCTATGGTAATGAAGCATGCTTACTATCAGGCAACTTGTGTGCCAGGATAATCAATTAGTGATATCAGGTCGCCTCGACCATCTGTCGAGATCAAGCTAATTTTTAAATTATTGTATCTTTAACAGTAAAATTATTGTAAATAGGAGTTAATTTAAGCCCTAACATTCGTTTTCTTGATCAAAAAGTTTTGTTCCCTCCACGGTCCATTATTGAGTCAACACAATCCATTTATTAAAAATATTAGTAACTGTTGAAGGTAACTCAACTATACTATTAGAAGGATTCTTTAATTCCAAAATAACAGTGAAATCATTAATTTTACGGCAAATAAATATCTCTCGTTAATAAGATGTTTCTTAATAAATGTTATTGAAAATTATGAACAAAAAATTCAAATGATTTGGTTCTGCAAAGCTTTTGATCGTGTTGAAAATACTATTACTCTAGTTGTTATTTATAGGTAATAAAATTACCAACTAATATGGTTTAGAGTAACAAGTTAAATATGAACTATTTACTAATTCACACAGCAATTGCTGTTCAAACATTCTTCACCAATATTGCATCTAAGAAGTATAACAAAGTATAGATCATCAGATGGACTTTTGATAAGTCGCGTTAGATCTGCTCAAGAAACATTGAACCATGTTCTACCGCTCTGTAAAAAAATTGGCCTGACTAGGATCTCTGATATAACATTTATGGATAGATTATATATCCCTAATTATTCCGCAGTTCTTCCAGGAACTGAAGATGCAATATGGGTATATAATGGAAAGGGACCGAATAAACTTGAAGCAAAAACGAGTGCCATATTGGAAGCGATAGAAAGATATTCTTCCTTACCCAGTTCTTATCCGAGATCTTTTATTCAAGGTACATACAGAGAGCTAGCAAAATCCTACAACAAAGTATTGCATCCCGCTGAAGTTGTGGAGCCTGTTAACTTTGTAGACGATGGAAAAGATACTATAATGGACTTCTTACTAGGATTTGATTTATTGTCTAATGAAGAGGTTTTAGTTCCAGCAGAAATTGCTCTATATAGATATCTCCCAAAAGCCCCTGCAGTTTGTGCATTTTCTTGTTCCCATACAAATGGTCTCGCATCAGGTAGCGTATATGAAGAGTCAATCTTTCACGCTATATGTGAAGTCATCGAAAGAGATGCTGTCAGTATAGCCGATTTGTGTGCATCTTCTATTCCATATAACAATTTGAAAAACTTGACAAAATTATTAGAAAAAGAAACTGGTAGATATTTAATTCCACGAAATGCCGGAGAAAAATTTGTAGATGATTCGAGCATTTTTCCGGATGTTGATATATCTGAAATAGCAAATGAGTTTGAACCCATTAAAATTTTAGTTAAAAAATTTGTCGACGCTGGCATGAATTTATTAATTAAAGACATAACGCAGAGAGATATAGGGATTCCGACATTTGTTGCCAGTAGTATAGAATGGATAACGCATGATTACGGTTATTTCGCTAAAGGATTTGGAACACATCCTGATGCTCGAATAGCGTTGATCCGCGCAATAACAGAAATGTCACAAACAAGAGCTGCCAATATTCAAGGTGCAAGAGATGATTTGAAAAAAATACGTTACCAGCAAAACGACGACATTATTAAGCGAAAATGGCAGTTCATACCAGCTTCATTATCACCGCTTAGCAATGAAGAAAATAAAAAAAATAACAATATCGTTAAATTTTCCGATATCAAGTCCTATACAAATAAGCAGATCTTAGGTGATATTAAACATATCATACGGGGTTTGAAGAATGCCGGGTTAAGGCGAGTGATTATTGTTGACTTGACCAGTCCTAATATTGGAATACCCACAGTACGCGCCATAGTACCTGGACTTGAAACTTTTGAGGTTACAAAAACAATTATGGGGGGAAGAGCTAAAAAATATTTCAACAATCTGTACGATTGGAATGGAGAGTAGGGCTATGGCTATATGTTATGTAGACATATTGATCGTGATAAAATCTGGTGTATGATACCTTATTTTAAAAAATTTTGATATGCCTTTCCCTTAAAGTATAGTAGAAAATTTTAAAGCTAATGTTCCGTTCACAAAGTTATAAATGTTTTTTCATCTTTCGTTACTATAACTCCTAGTTATGAGCTACGTCCATAGTTGTGTCCCCTGGTGTTTTAGTTATTTTGACCTTATCTACGTAATTTATTGATATCTCTCCTTTAAATAAACCCCTAAATACTGATAACTCTTTATGCATCAGTTTCCTTCTCTCGTTCTATTTAATAAATATTTTGCTTTAAAGTCTCACTGAGGAATTGTGTGATTCAAAATATCAAACTAGATTTGAAATCCGGATCTGTAATTATAAATGTCATTATGAGTTATTTGAATGAATCAGCCAGAATCACTATAAATATGATAAAAAAGTATACCATCATCTTATATCCCTCGCCTTTGTGTGGATTATATAATCGCTCGGTTTGATAACCCGAAAATAATTCTGTGTCGAATTATCTTGATACTATCATACATGTATTCGTAAATATCGATTTAATTGCTAATAGTCCCGTTAACCTTTTGCTTCAGATTAGCTGCAAGAAAAAAAAGTCTTGAAAAACTGTCAGGAGATCTTGAGAGTATAAGTAACATTATCCTTCCATGGAACAGGCTCATGGAAACCCGGGAAGGGTCTCGCCACTTCGGCATCAATAACTAACGTATTATTTCCACTAGGCAGTCCGCCTATTATTGCATAATATCCATCTGCTACAGCTGGAAATGTCCCCTGTGGAGCATTAAAGATTGCATTGTTTGGAAATGTAACATTAAAGGCGTTAGTACCAACCCTATTATTTGGGATCAAACTTTCCACTTGACCATTATTTATTGTAAGATTTGCTTTAGTAGCGGAATCCTCGTCATCTTTAGCAAATTGTTTTAAGCTACCAGTATTATTGGTTCCAGCCTCAGGCTCCGTAACTAAAACTGGATTCACAGCAATAAATATATCTCGACCAGAGGCTATATTCTGTGGAATATTTCTGACGCGGCTTGGTCCTTTACTTCCAGGTAAGTAAAGTAGACCGGTTGAGTTTTCCTGTCCACCGAGACTGCCGTCTATATAAGGATTCTGAGCAGAGGGAACGCTGCAAACAAATTGCCAGAATGCTTCTACTTGTTGTTGATTCGGTTTACGTACTACAGGCATTTCTATTTTATTATAATACAGCTACTATATAAACAAAAATGCTTGCATACAAATAACTGATTCGTAATGAATCCAAATGTGATAAACCTCTAACGAAGTATGGATGCTCTGGAAAGGACTTTCCTTTGCTGGCACAAAAAATATACCAGCAGACGTAACTGAAAGTAACTCTTGTTACAAAAGGCCAGGAGGGCTACCGAAGTTGGTTTTGCCCATCCATCTTGGGTCAGTCAGTATGAAAAACAGGGAAAATCTGTTCCATACCGAAAGCCGTGCATCATTTAGTTTTAATGAAATTCAAAAGTATCTCAATACGAAAAAGTTATACTTGAAAAATTAGATCTGGAAAAGAGGGTATGACTGTGGTTGAAATAATAAATAATTTCAAATCCGGTCATTATGAGCGCATTTGGGACAAGTCGATCGCAGATGTGATCCACATTTATTACTGTGTCGATCGCTATGTCAGTGAGGAATTCGCAGGACCAGTTACAGATAACTGATAAGTTATATCGACTCGATATATCGAGGACTTTGAATGAATTGTCAAGAGATGTTCTCCCGGTTCGACCGGCTCTATAAAATTCCAATAACCGCACTGAAGTGTTTGTATAGTGTCGTCTTCTAAATTTTGATGTGACATATTCTTTGATCCGTCTGTTGGAACACTTTTGATCTCTATGAAAGTATCTGTGTTGTCTATGTAGTACCATGGAATTGAAAAGCCGTCGAGTATAGTCCAGAGCTCGTTTGTCTTGTTAATATCTTCCTTGACATGCTTACGAACTTTATCTATAGTGTCGAGAGAGGGATAAAGCTGTTGGGATGAACACGTAACAGCTGGACCTATTAGGAACCACCAGTTGCCCACTGGAATATATAATTGTATTACACTATTGGGTTCAGAATAAGGCGCCGGTGCTATGAACCATACAGACTCTCCGTGTTTTTCCATGCATTCTTTTTGGAATTGAGCGGGTTGCCGACCAGCATAACGCCATGGTCTAGATGGACCAACCACGGTCACTGGATTCGCTTCGTCACTTAGTTGAAAGAGCCATTCCCAGAATTTCTTAGTCCAATCTGAGAGTGTTAGACCGGCCGGGGTCTTACTCTCTTGATGAACTTGCATAATTATTGCACTGTCCCTATGATAGATTGACGTGATTAATAAAGTTTGGAGTATTGAAATAACTACGGAAACATGAAAATAACGTATTGTAGTAACTAGTAAGTGATTCAATAGTTTGACTCAGGACATGGGCGAAATAAGTAAACAATTCATTTTTCTGCAGTTCGACTTATTAATTGTTCCTTTCGGCAATAACAGAAATTTATAAACCATAAATATATACTATAAGTAACGGATGCTGAGTGAAAAGGCTTTACAATCATTCGTTTTTATACAGACTATCAATTGTCTTCATACCTTTAACCTGACTTTAGAAAGTATCAATTGTAAGTTTGTTCACAAAGCAATTATGAGCTAAGGCCAAAACAATATTATCTTCCCTATCGTATCGATCTGGTATGTGGAAGATCAACTTCGCTATTATGGTGGCGTTCTCCATCTGTCTGGCACTTCATCTCTCAATTCCTCATCACTCAGTATTAGGACAAGTAAATAATACCAATGAAACATTAATACTAAATGAGAATATGAGTACGGGAACATCTTCTAACGATACTCGAATAATGGAGAATACTTCGGGAATGATAGATGATGCATTTGACGCACTGAAAGACTCGTTTGGATCATTTTTTGGTAAATAACTAGGATTTTCTAATAATAATAGTGGTGGTTATCATAGATGTGTTTGGTGCAAGAATGACATCTCCTTCATCTGTTTTAAGCTTACTGTACAATAATCCGATGTCGTAAATTATACCTGTGTTACCAAATACAGTAACTTTCTCTCCAATCCTGAAGGGTCTTGTGATGGCTAGATACAGACCAGAAATTAAATTTCCTAACACACTTTGGCTTGCAAACCCGATTACAATAGCGGTAATTGTTCCAATAGATGCGGCAATAAGAGGATCCTGGCTCAAATACGAAATTATAATGGAGATTACAATAATAGCTCCGATGATTTTAATTAGAATGCGTATTATCTCCGCATTATTTTTCAGGGCATCGTATGAAAGCCTGTAAAACACGTTTGCAAGAGAATTAATTACAAAATATCCAATAATTGCAACAACACCAATTTTCAAATACGGCCCATATCGGTCTTCGAGCATTTGTTCAATGAAACTACTCACAACAATTACAACAGCAACTGCAATAATCATGATTGTTATTGTTTTAAAGAGAGATCTTTGTTTTTTGTTTGTACTATTAGAATTGTCATTATTAGAATTATTATTATTCAATTTCGTATCCTCATTGTTCGCATTATCTTTCTTGTTGTCCACTACAAGTCATAGCAAACTGTCTATATTTCAAATTTTCATCAAATAGTATATGCTGCATGAAAGAACTATAATTGCAATTTTTAAATTATCAAAATCCTTGTTGGAGATAAACGATCTCTAGATTTTTTTCCTATTTTTTATTTTTCTTTTCTAAAGACTTAAACAGTTGCAATTATGATATAATAATGATCTTTATGGTAAAATGTACAGAATGTGGTAATGAACTTCCCCTAGATGCTAAATTCTGTCCCAATTGCGGAAACCAAACAGGGCTTAAAAAAGATGTTTATGAAGTTTCTGGCGGCGGCCTGGTCGGAAAAGTCAAGGAAATAATCCAGGACGCAAGGGTCAAGCGGATTGTTATAAAGGATGAAAAAGGAAAAGTTCTTTTGTCCATTCCAGTGACATGGGGTACTGCTGGAGCAGTTGCAATGATCACTTTGGCCCCTTGGCTAGCTGCTATGGGAGTCATTGCAGGTATTGTTGCAAGATGCAAAATAGAAGTGCAAAAATCTACGGAACCGTGAATCAGCCCCTCACAATTTTAATTATAAGATGCTGCTAGTCTCGTCAAATGGTAAATTAGGGAAGCCTCAGAATTTACTGCATCTAATTTTCTATATCAGCTTTCTGGAGGCATGAAATGAAGTTTCGATAAATTCCTGACCAAGTTATTTATGATAATCAAAAATGAAGTTTTGATTATACGACGACATTTTTCTAGAACAGGGAGTCAAACAGAACTCTCAAAATGATTAAAATGGGTCAAAATATCCAATAATGAACAAAAAATGATTTTTGACCTGCTCTAAAAGGCAACCCAATCTGAGAATCTATTTATTACGGAAGTAAGATTTGGAATCAAGAATCTCGAATTTTGTCTTCTGATAAAAAAGATATTAAAATTACGAATCATGTATATCAACCTAAACACGAAATTTTATCCAAAAAAGATGCTGAAGAAATTTTAAAGAAATACAATACCAAGCCAAGTCAGCTCCCATACATATTAATTAACGACAAGGGATTAGAGGATCTAGATGTGAGACCAGGAGATATTATTAAAATAACAAGAACGTCATTTACTGCCGGCGAAAGTGTTTATTATAGATATGTAGTGGAGGACTAGGGCAGCCATGTCACAAAATACACTTGATATGTGGGCAATTATCCAGAATATCTTACAAAAGGAAGGAGTAGCAAGACAACATCTCAATTCCTATGGCGAATTTATTGAACGAGGATTACAA
>Ga0075420_100003462_pt1 | contig 13812 bp, 14 predicted proteins | sample SoiMetdeltSBSDD4_FD_75296 | JGI IMG/M metagenome (GOLD analysis project Ga0075420, IMG submission 75296) | Bulk soil microbial communities from a Populus tree surrounding site in Tennessee, USA - Soil MetaG P. deltoides SBSDD4 | ecosystem: Environmental > Terrestrial > Soil > Tree plantation... | reverse complement strand
ACGTCCGCACGCCTGCACCCGAGTCACGCGCTGATCGCGCTACCCGTTGGTGCCGACAGCGACGAGGGTGTCTGCATCATCGAACCCGCGGTGGCGTGCAATCACTGCGGCTACTGCAAATCCCTCGGCCATTAGGCGTGTCGAAGCCTCGCGTTCTCGTCACCCGACGTATCCCCTCGTCTGTTCTGACGCGCCTCGAAGAGGCCGCGGACGTGGATCTCTACAACCGCGGCGATCTGCCGCACGACGAGTTGATCGCCCGAGTCGCGGGCACACAGGCACTGCTGTCCGTGGTGACCGATTCGATCGATCGCGCGGTGCTCGAGGCGGGCCGCGATCTGCAGATCGTGTCCACGATCTCTGTCGGCTACAACAACATCGATATCGCCGCCGCGCGCGAGCGCAACATCATCGTCACCAACACGCCGGACGTCCTCAACGAATCGACGGCGGATCTCACGTGGTCGCTCATTCTCGGCGTCATGCGCCGCATCGTTGAAGGCGATCGGCTCGTGCGCCGAGGAGGGTGGAAAGGCTTCGCGCTCGACTTCATGCTCGGATCCGACCTGCGCGGCAAGCAGCTCGGCATCATCGGATTCGGGCGGATTGGCCAGGCCGTGGCCGCGCGCGCCCCGGCGTTCGGGATGCGCGTGGCCTACACCGGCCGGGGACCGAAGCCGGGTGTCGACGGCGAGTTCATGCCTTTCGATCGTCTGCTGTCCACGTCAGACGTCGTGTCTCTGCATTGCCCGCTCACACCCGAGACAAAGCACCTGATCAACCAGTCGACACTGGCGCGGATGAAGCGGAGCGCGTATCTGATCAGCGCGGCGCGAGGACCGGTCGTGGACGAGTCCGCGCTGGTGTGGGCCTTGGAGAACCGGTTGATCGCCGGCGCCGCGCTGGACGTGTACGAGCAGGAGCCCGAGGTCCACAAAGGACTGCTGGCCTTCGAGAACGTCGTCCTGTCACCGCACCTTGGCAGCTCCGCGATCGAGACGCGGACGATGATGATTCAGCTCGCCGCGCAGAACATCATCGCGGTTTTGTCAGGCCAGCCTCCGCTCACGCCCATCACGCCTCAGTCAGGATCCCGGTGAACGGTCTCCATCGAGAACGCCGGCAGGCAGACCGCGATGTATTCGGCCCCGCCATGCGGCGTGCTGTAGCGGATCCATTCGCCTGGTAAGGTGACGACGGCCTGTCCCGCGTTGACGTCGATCACGCCGTGTTCATGCTCGACCCGCACGGTGCCCTTCAGCACCACAGTGATCTCTTCGAACTGCGGCCGCTGACCTGGTTCCTTCCATCCGGGCGGCGACACCATCCTCGCGACGCTGACCGATGAATGTCCTGAGTTGACTCGTCCGGTGTACTCCTCGATCCGTTTCGGAGGTGTGCCGGCGGCCTGAACGATTGTTGGGCTCTCTATGAGTCGAGGCATGTGTTATCGCAGCTTGATGACAGGATCGCGCCGCAGCGGCGGAACGTAGGCGCTGACCAGGCTCTCGTGGCCGTTGGGTCCCACCGCGGCGATCCCGAAGATGTAGTTGTCGATCGAGAGCTTCGGCAGCATGTATTCCGTCACGTCGCCGACCAATTTCGTCTGCTGCCAGTCGAGCGCCCAGGCGTCACGCCAATAGATTCGGTACGCCGAGGCGCCGGGCGACGCGTTCCATCGCAAGTTGGCGTCGTAGCCCGAGGGCTGTCTGCCGATCATCATCTGGCCACGAGCGTTGGTGACGACCGGCACCGGAGGTGCGAGCGCCAGGGCAGCCACGCTCGCCGCATTCACGCGCGCGTTGCGCGCGAGGTAGGGAACATCGACTCCGTCCACCGTGTCGAGCGCCGCATGCTGCCTCGAGAAGTCTTCCTTCGACTCGCGGAAAGCAACAGCCGGGAAGCCGTACTGCGTGAACGCCGTGTGGTCGCTGCCGCGGCTGAACCGGTCCTGGCGCGCCATCAGGCGGACTTTGTGCGCCGGCACGTATACCGCCGCCGTCCTGGCAATGAAACGCGCCAGCGAGCGCGACATCGAGTCTTCGGGGCCTTCCGAATACACTCGGACCGACTCCGCGTCCGTCGTCCCGTCGCCGCCGCGCGAGTTGCCAACGATGTCGTTGTTGAAGTTGGCTTCGACGGGTACCTTGTCTTTGAACAGCTGCATCGCGTGGGCGCGCGCGCCCATCAGCCCTTGTTCTTCGCCGGCCCAGAGCACGAATGCGAGCGTCGCGTCGAATTCGACTCCGCTCTCCGCAAACACGCGGGCCAGCTCCATCGTGAGGGCCGTGCCGCTCCCATTGTCGTTGGCACCAGGGGCGTCCACGTTGTAGTCCTGGTCGCGTCGCAGCTGTGGATCCGGTCGCGGCGTGTTTGACGGTGCGCGAGTGTTGGCGCTGATCTGTCCCTCCTCGCCGATGTTCACCGTGTCGTAATGGGCGGTGACGTAGATGCGGCGCGAGCTCTTGCCGGGCAGCAGTGCCACGATGTTCCGAAGATCGACGTTGCGGGTGATGCGTCCCTGTCGTGCCAGCTTGTGGATGTCGAAGCTGACCTGCAGCTTCGGGCTGGAGCGCGTGAGCTCGTCGAAGATCCACTGGCGCGCGGCACCAATGCCGCGCGTCGTCGACTCGGTGTCCGAGAGCGTATGGCGCGTGCCGAAGCCGGCCAGCTTCTGCACCAGCCCGGCGAGCCGCTCTTCCGAGATGCTGGCGACGAGCTTCTGAATGCGCGGATCGATCTCGGTTTGGCCGGAGCCCTGGGCGTTGAAGCCGCGAGGAGTGGCTATCACGACGACGAGCAGGGTCGTGGAGAGGATTCGCATCTCGGCCGAATGCTAGCATCAGTGACCGGGTCCGGCTGCCACCTTCGCGCTGGCGTGCTTCGGTGCCCAAGAAGGCCGACCACTACGACCCCAGTCCGCCTGAACGGCGGACACCACGTATGCGAGACACTCAGCACGTCGAGCGCGTGATGCGCACGCTTGGCCGCGCGATCACCGGAATGGACCTGCCCGCGGTCGAGAAGATCTCGGAAACGCAGGCCGAGGACCCATTCCAAATCCTGATTGCCACGCTGCTCTCGGCGCGAACGCAGGACGCGACGACGCACGCCGCCTCGACGCGGCTGTTCAAAAGGGCCAGGACGCCGCGAACGATGGCGAAACTGCGTGTGAAAGAGATCGAGACGCTGATCTACCCGGTCAGCTTCTATCGCAACAAGGCGCGGCACGTGAAGGCCTGCTGCGAGATGCTCGTCGATCGCCACCGCGGCCGCGTGCCATCGTCGATGGACGAGCTCGTGACGCTGCCGGGCGTGGGACGCAAGACGGCGAACCTGGTGCTGATTCTTGGCTTCAAGAGCGGGCAGAACATCTGCGTCGACACCCACGTGCACCGCATCTCGAATCGTCTCGGGTGGGTGAAGACGACACAGCCGGAGGAAACCGAGCAGGCGCTGTACCGAGCGACTGAGTCGCGGTGGTGGCCCCTGCTCAATCTGTACCTGGTGACCTGGGGTCAGAATATCTGCCGGCCTGTCTATCCGCGTTGCGGGGATTGCGTCATCGCGTCGGATTGTCGAAAAATTGGCGTGCTGAGGAGGACGCGATGAGAGCCGTAGCGTGTGCGCTGGTGATGGCGATGGCGGTGGTAACCCAGGCGAGTGCAGCAGCAGGTCAAGCGAGTACGAGCAAGCCCGCCCAGACAGGCGCCAAGCCTGCGGCCCCGGCTGCCACGCGGACCCCGGGTGGCGGGCCCGTGATCGTGTTCGATACGGCCAAGGGATCGTTTGAAATCGAGACCTATCCGAACGAAGCGCCCAAGACGGTCGCGTTGGTGCTCGAGCTCGTGAAACGCAACTACTACAATGGGCAGCGCGTGCATCGTTATGAGCCCGGCATGCTCGTGCAGTGGGGCGACCCGCAGACGCGCGACATGACGAAGAAAGCCGACTGGGGAACGAGAGGGAGCGGGAATCCCGTCGGCGTATCGGAGGTCAGTCCCAAGCGCCCTCATCGCATTGGCGCAGTTGGTGCGGCCTGGGCAGGCGACCCGCGCACGTTCGATGGTCAGATCTACGTCGTGTTTGCTCCGCAACCGCAGTTGAATTCCCGCTACACCGTCTGGGGGCAGGTGATTTCGGGTATGGATGTCGTCCAGAAACTGCGCATCCCCGACGTCATCAAACGGGCAAGCGTGAAGCAGAGCGCGAAGTAGAGGCCACCAGATCCGCGATCTCCGGATAGCGCTCGATCAGTTCGGGCGGATACTCGCCTTCGATGGGCTCGCCGAGCTGCGCCTTCAACATCACCGCGTTCACCACTGACTTGGCCGCGAAGTGATTGTTCGTATACAGGTACGATTTCCTGACGAGCGCTTTCGCCGCTCCGGCGATATCGGCGAACTCCTGCAGCTCTTTGCCTGAGTAGAGGTAGTTGTAGCGATCCTCGGTCGCGTCGTGGCGCCACCACTGCTTCGCGTTTCGGCCGTGCAGCCGCATGTAATAGAACGACTGGACGTTGGGCAGATAGTTCTGGCGGATTGAGAACTGGAACTTCGGTTCGTCGATCTGTACCCAGGCGGCGCCGAACGCGTTCAACATTGCCAGCGTGTCGCCGACCGCATCGCTCCAGCTCTTGTGACGGAGCTCGACGGCGATCGGATAGTCGTCGAGCACGTGTAACAGCTGCGCGAGGTAGTCGCGCGAGTCCGGTGTGTCCTTGAAGCTGGCCGGGAACTGCGCCAGCATCGCGCCCAGACGGCCTGAGCCGGCCAGCGGCTCGATGCCAGCGCGGAACTCGTCGATGTCAGCCTGTGTGACCTGAGCGAGCAAATCGAGGAGTGCTCCCTCGGAGCCTGGGGCGCGTTTGAGCGCACCCTCACGAAACATCTTCGGGTGCGTGAACTTCTGATACAGCTTCAGCGAGAACTCGAAGTCCGATGGCGTGCGCTCGACCCAGCCGCGTGTGACGTCGGCTCGTGGCTGGCCGTAGAACGTGGAGTTCACCTCGACGGTGTTGAAGTGCTCGGCGTAGAACCGAAGCTCGTCGAAGCCGGCAGTCCCGGCGCGCTTGGAGCGGGTCGCGGGGTAGAAGAGCCCGTTCCACTTCCCTTTGCCGGTGGGGTAGTTCCAGCCCGAGGTTCCGATGCGCAAGCTCACGTTAGTACAATAACCATTTGGTCGGTCCGGCTAAAGCCGGACACTACGACGATGCTCACCATCAACGAGATCTTCCATTCGGTGCAGGGCGAGTCGACATACGCCGGACGGCCGTGTGTGTTCGTGCGCCTGACCGCGTGCGATCTACGGTGTAGCTGGTGCGATACCCCCTATGCGTTCTATGAAGGCAGCAAGCGATCGCTCGACGATGTCATTGGCGAGGTCGAGCGCTACGGGTGTCCGTTGGTCGAGGTGACCGGCGGCGAGCCGCTGTTACAGGAGGATGTGTATCCGCTGATGCAGCGACTTCTCGACAGTGGCAAGACCGTGCTGCTCGAGACCGGCGGTCACCGGAGCACCGAGCGCGTGCCGGCTGACGTGGTCACGATCCTCGACGTGAAGTGCCCAGGCAGCGGCGAGGTGGAGAAGAACGACTGGAAGAACCTCGACCGGCTGCGTCCGCAAGACGAAGTGAAGTTCGTCGTGAAGGATCGCGCTGACTACAACTTCGCTCGTGACGTGATCGCGCGGCACAAGCTTGCCGGACGCGCGGCGGCGATTCACCTGTCGCCTGTGCACGGCGTCCTCGATCCGAAGCTGCTGTCGGAATGGGTGCTGGCCGACCAGTTGCCGGTTCGCGTCCAGCTGCAGCTGCACAAGTACATCTGGAGCCCGGACACCCGCGGTGTCTGACGCTGTCGTTCTGCTCAGCGGAGGGCTCGACTCGTACACGGCGGCGGCGAGTGCGCGGGCGGACGGCTTCCGCCTGTTCGCGTTGACGCTTCGCTACGGTCAGCGTCATGCGAGAGAGCTCGAGGCGGCTCGCGCAGTCGCCACGTGGCTCAAGGTGGAGCGCCACATCGAGCTCGATGTGGATCTGTCGACGTTCGGCGGCTCGTCGCTGACCACGGACGCCCCGGTTCCCAAGGATCGCCCGATCGATCCCAATGAGATCCCGTCCACCTATGTGCCGGCCAGGAACACCGTATTCCTCTCGCTTGCACTCGGCTGGGCCGAAGTCCTCGGCGCCCACGACATCGTCATCGGCGTGAACGCGCTCGACTACTCGGGGTATCCCGATTGCCGCCCGGAGTTCATTGCCGCGTTCGAGTACCTCGCGACGCTGGCGACCGCACGAGGCGTGCACGGCGAGCGGTTTCGCATTCACGCCCCGCTGCAGATGATGACCAAGGCCGACATCATCAAACGCGGTATGGGGCTTGGCTTGGACTACTCGATCACGCACAGCTGCTACGATCCCGGCCCGCAGGGAGCGTGCGGCCGCTGCGACAGCTGCGTCCTTCGCGCCGCGGGCTTCGCCGAAGCCGGCGTGCCCGACCCTGCGCTGCCAGCCGCGCCGAAGCCGTCAGGCGAAGGCGGGACATGACGGAGCGCATCTACTACACCGATCCTGCGCGCCGGTCCTTCGATGCCGTCGTCACAGCTGTCGTCGAACACAACGGCGCACTCGCGCTCGTCCTCGATCGCACGGCGTTCTATCCCACGTCCGGCGGACAGCCGTTCGACACCGGCCGTCTCGGCACCACCGAGGTGATCGACACCATTGACGATGACGAGCGCGTGCTGCATGTCGTGAGGTCATCGTTGAGCGTCGGTGAGGCGGTGCACGGCGAGATCGACTGGGCACGCCGATTCGATCACATGCAACAGCACACCGGGCAGCACGTGCTGTCGGCCGCCTTCGATAGACTGCTCGACAACCGCACGATGAGTTTCCACATGGGCGGTGAGGTCTCGACGATCGATCTTGCGCGAGAAGTGTCACTGGGCGACGTCGAGCGATGCGTGGACGAGGCCAACCGCGTGGTGTGGGACGACCGTCCCGTCACGATCCGGTTTGCATCGCCCGAAGAGGCCGCTCGCCTGCCCCTGCGCAAGGAGCCGGTGCGTGAGGGCCCGCTGCGACTGATCGAGGTGTCTGACTTCGATTTGTCCGCGTGCGGGGGCACCCACGTCGGGCGGACCGGTGAGATCGGGATGATCGCGGCGACCGCGGCCGAGAAGTTTCGTGGTGGCACGCGACTGACCTTTGTGTGCGGCGGCCGCGCATTGCGGACCTTGCGCGGGTATCGCGATGCGGTCGCCGGGAGCGTGCGCACGTTGTCGGTGCTGCCGCACGAGTTGCCAGCGGCTGTCGAGAAGATTCAGGCCGAAGGCAAACAGGCGCACAAGGCGATCGCGCGTCTGCAGTCCGAGCTGGCGGTGCATGAAGCGGCCCGCCTCATCGCAGCGTCGCCGGCCGAGGACGGCGTGCGGCGTGCTGCACACGTCGTGGATGGGTGGGACGCCTCAGGACTCAAGGGGATAGCGTCTTCGATGACGGCGCAGGCAGGCGTCGCGGCCGCGCTCATCGGAACGTCGGTACCGATTCCAGTCGTCGTCGCGCGGTCGTCAGATGTGGCGCTCGATGCGAACGCGGTGCTGCAGCAGTTGTTGAAGCGCTTCGGCGGCCGTGGCGGCGGCAAGGCCGAGCTCGCGCAGGGCGCCGGCCTCGCAGGCGATCCGCAAGACATAGCCGCAGCCGCGAGTGAGCTGATTCGCACGTAGTGTCCGGCTTGAGCCGGACGGTCCCGTAGTGTCCGGCTTCAGCCGGACTGGAGAATCTCGTGACTCTTGTCCGCACACTCACCACCGACGATGAGATCCTCGCGGCACGCCGCGTGATGCGCCAGCTGCGGCCGCAGATTTCCGAAGAGGCCTACCTCGAAACCGTGCGCCGCATGATGCGGACGGATGGCTACCTGCAGGCCGCCGTCTTCGAGGGTGACACCGTCGTCGCCGTCACCGGCTACCGGTTCATGGAGATGCTCTACGCCGGCAAGACACTCTATGTCGACGACCTCAACACCGACGAGACGCGCCGCTCGCAGGGCCACGGCAAGACGCTGATGGACTGGCTGAAACGCGAAGCCAGAGCGCGCGGCTGCGGTCAGCTGCAACTCGACTCCGGCGTGCAGCGCGAACAGACGCATCGCTTCTATTTCCGCGAAGGTCTGACGATCAACTGTCATCACTTCCGGATAGACCTGTAGGCGAACAAGCCAATCCTACTACGACGGTCACGAAGTTCTTCGTGGTTAGCGTGGGCTTGTTCGTGAGAACGCCGCGAGGCTGATGGCGATCGCGTCGAGGGCGTCGTTCGCATTCGCGCTGGTGCCCTCGAAGTTGTTGATCAGGATCACGAACGCCAGGTGCTCGCCGTCGCGAGTCGTGACGTAGCCGGCGAGCGTGCGGATGTTCGACATCGTGCCGGTCTTCGCCCGCACGTTGTTCTCCGCAGGCGTGCCCTTCATACGCGTCGACAGCGACCCATCGACGCCGGAAATCGGCAGACCAGTCACGAACGGCGACTTCGCGGACGGATCGGCCATTCGCTCGAGCAGCGATAGAACTGCATCTGCGGAGATCGCGTCGCGCCGCGAGAGGCCGGAGCCGTCCACGAGCTGATAGCTCGCATTCGAAATACCCCACGAATCGAGCCGCTTGCGTAATCCGTCAAGGGCGGCGTCGTTGGTCGGGAACGCGCCAGGCGCGACGTTGAGCCGCATCAGGGCTTCTGCGTAGAGGTTGATACTGTCCTTGAGAAGCGGCCGCGCGATCTCGGCGAGGGTGCGCGAACGGTGGGTGTAAATGACGGTCGCCGCGTCGCGAGCTGGCGTGGGCGCGACATCGTCGATATCAAAGGCGTCGCCGCTCACTTCGATGCCGTCGCGAACCAGGCGGCCTTTCAACGCGCTCGCGAACCACAGTGTCGGATTGCCCACCGCGACGGCGAGCAATGCCGGTGGCGCGGCGATGGGAATTGAGCCGGCGATTGTGAGTGAAGGCTCGCCCGGCCGCTGCTCGGGCCACACCAGCTGCGCCGACCCGGCCGGTCCAGTGGCAACCCGGTTGGTGACAACGCGAAACGCCAGCCGCGGATCGACGGTCACGGTGGCTGGCGAGCCGGCCGACGGGCCTGGCGCGATCGTCACCGTCGTGCGGTTCTCCGCCAGGTTCAACGCACCAAAAAGAGCGCCGGTCGTGTACCCGAGATCGTCCCAAGCCCACGCCAATTGTGGCCGCGGCTCTTCAATCGCGTCATCGTCGCCGATGATGCGTCCCTCGATGCGGCGCACACCTGCGCTCTTGAGTGCCTCTACCCAACTCGAGAGGTCGTCACCCGCTCGTCCTCCGATCGATGGATCGCCGCTGCCGACGACGAGCAAATCTCCTTGGAGCACGCCATCGACGATCGGACCGGCCGCGCGGACGGTGGTCGTGTATCGATAGTCCCAGCCGACTGCGTCAGCCGCGGCCGCGACGGTCACGAGCTTGGACACCGATGCCGGCACCAGCAGAGTACCGGCGTTCAACGTGAATAGACGTTCGCGACGATCGAGCGACTGCACCGCGATGCCCCAGGCGGCGCGGCTGACGCCCGGCATACGTGTCGCCGCCACGATGCTTTCGTGAAGCTGCGCAACCGGATCCAGCGGTCGAGACGGTGATGTGGTTGTGCCTGGGGGAGAAGTGACCGGAGGAGTCTTGGCGCAGCTGACTAATGCAAAATGCAAAATGCAAAATGCAAACAACGCCACTCCGCGCCCCGGTCCTGCCCTTTGCGAACCGTTTGCATTTTGCATTGTGACTTGTGCATTACAGGTTACTTCACAGCGTCCAGCGCTTTGAGCGCTTCGTCCAACGCCGCCGTTCCGTCGATCTTGGCAGACCCGGGCTCGTCGGAACGCGCGGCGTAGACGTCGGTTCCCGAGCGGCCGAACGTCACGGTTTCCGTCTTGTTGTCGTTGGAGCGAACCGTGACCACGAGTGCCGGCATCTTCAGCGAGGCGTGCGGCTGATCCTCGAACGACCCGGCGCGCATGCCAGTGATCCTGTTCACGACGTCGTCGGCTTTGCTGGCGTCGACTTCCTTGCCAGCGGCGTTCTTCCAGATCTCCTTCTCGTCCTTGCCCTTGCTCTTGTCCAGGACGATCGTCTCGTTGCCCCGTTTGAACTCGATGTGCGTGGCGGTGAAGGTGCGCGCATCGAACAGGTCCTTGCGTCGCAGGTCTGACACGGGCTTGATCACATCCGTCTTCAGCGTGGGCGCCACCGTGAAGACCATTGGCCGCGAAGCATCCTTGGCGTAGACGACAGCGTTCTCGGTCTTGCCAAGCAGCAACGTCGCGCGCGAGCTGCCCAGGGACACCGTCATGGTCGCGGTCGGCTTGTCCAGTCCGTACTTGGCCAGGTTCGTGGCCTGCTCCTCGGTAATGCCGACCATCTGCGCCGAGCCGAGACGCTCGAGTGCGCTTTCCACGGCAGCAAAGTCCGCGCGCACCGCCAGCGGCTTCACGATCATCCAGTCGCTGCCCTTCTTGGCGAGCTGAACGGTGTTTGATCCGTCGGTGAGCTCGAGGCCTTCCGCTTTCTGCCGGTCGATCTTCAGGATTGTCTTGTCGCGCAGCGCGAAAGGCGTCTTATTGAAGGTCGAGTCGATAAACGACGACACCAGGAACACGCGCTTCTCGCCGGCGAGACGTGCGTACAGATCGCCGCCGGTCGGCGTCTTCTCGCCGAACTCGACGCGCCGGACGTCTTTCTGTCCTTTACTGCGGAACGCCACCGAAATCCGTGGCGGGTCGAGTCCGTACTGCTTCACGTCGCCGGCGTTCGCGTCAACGACGCGTTGGATTTCGAGTCCAGCGAGGCTGCTGGTAATCGACGTCATCTCGGTTTCATCCGCCGGCGCCTTCGACGGTTCGACGATCTGCCACATGCCGTCGGTCTTCTGCACCTTGGCAGTGTCGGCTTCGGCGGCGAGCTTGATTTGCACTTCCTCCACGTCGGCGGAAGCGAGCGTACTGCCCCAGACCTTCTCTTTCACTTCAGGCGCGTTGGGCTCGGTCTTGGAGTCGATGAAGTAGATGTAGCCGCCCAGGCCGGCGAGGACGAGGGTGAGAACGAGGAGGGACCATCCGCTGCGCACGGCTAGCGCGTCCGCCACCACGAGTAGACGCCGGCGCCGAGCACGACACCGGGGATCACGAAGATCGAAAGCAGCAGAATCGCCATCGTCTTGTTCTCGGTCATTGTGATCCGACGGTCGGAGGGTTCCTTCGGGCGGATGGCGATCAGGTTCTCCTGCTGCGCCAGCCAATTTACCGTGTTCATGAAGAGGTCGCGATTGCCTTCGACGCCGAGATACGCGTTGGCGATGAAGTCGGAGTCGCCGATCGCGGCGACGCGCGTCTCGGGTTTCTTGGGTTCGTCTTCCGGTTTCTTCGTCGTGTTTGCGGCTGGCACCGGATCGGGCCCAGGCGCGGGCACCGAGGTGGCGACGCCGATCGATACCGGTCCAGGAATATCGCCCTGAGCCGGATCTGCCGAGACGGGATTCTTCTCGTCGGCCAACGACGTCAGCGTTTTCTCCGCCCAGCTGCGCGCTGCTGTCTGCAGGAACGTCTGGCCCGAGCGCTTCTGCGGCGAGGTCTCGGCCTGCAGTGCCCGCACCAGTGGGAACGCCGTGATGAATCCAAAGTTGTTCGTGATCGCGTGCGCGGGGTAGGGCGGTGCCGCCACCGGCGCCGTCGGGTTCGAGGTGAGACCGCTCACGTCGAGGACGACCGTGTCAGTCGCCTTGATGCCCCATTCGTCGAGAAGGCCGGTGAGCCGCGCCATGGGTGCAGGCTGCTTCAGGTTCTCCGGCGGATCGAAGAGGACCAGGAGCTTGCCGCTGCGCGACGTCAGATAGGTGTTGATCAATGACCCTTCCTGCTCGAGCAGATCGGTGCGCGGACCGGCAATCACGAGCACCGTGGCATCCATCGGAATCTCGTTGGTCTGCGCCAGTGCAAGCGTCGCGAACTCGAAGTTGTCTCGTTTGAGCGAGTCTGCGATCGCGCTGTACCCGACTCGCTTGTCCGAGCTGCCGGGGTCCTTCTCGCCGTGGCCGCTGAGGAAGTAGACCTTCTTCGCGGTGGGATTGACGACCTTGATGAGCGCGTTGGTGAGGTCCTGCTCCGAGTCGGTCGTCACCCGTTCGGTGCGGCCCATGTACTCGATGACGATCGTTCCATAGGTGTCGACCTTGTATTCCTTGGTCTTCACTGGATCCTTGTCCACGTCGATGTACTCGACGTTCACCTGACTGGACCCGTACTTGTACGCGTCAAGTCGCGGTCGGAACCGGTCGAGGCTCGTCGCCTGATCGAACACCATGAACCTGGTGGGCGCAGTCAGGCTTGACAGCAGCTTGTTCGACTGCTCGGAGAGGCTGTACTGCTTGTTCTCGGTCAGGTCCCACCGCTTGTTCCGCCGGTCGGACAGGTAGTTGATCGCGATGAGGATGCCCAGGACGACGACCACGCTGCCGGCGGCGATCGTGCCGTAACGCGCGTTCCGGCGCCGGAAGAAGGCGACGATGTCTCGCCACTGGCCCAGGGTATAGAGCAGGACGAGCGCGAGCCCTGCGTATGCGCCGTAGGTCGCGTACTGATCCCATTCCGGCTTCGTGAAGCGAACGACCAGCGCGCCGAAGACGAGGACGACGCCAACCCAGCTGAGGATGCTCAGAATCCGCTGCGTCATGGTCAGCCTCTCCACCGCTCGACGTCCACCGATCGGGCGGTGAGGAACAGCCCGAATGCGATGAAGCTCACGTAATAGACCACGTGTTTAGTGTCGATCACGCCGCCCATGAAGTCCTCGAGGTGCCCGGTGATGGACAAGTAGTTGAGAATCGCCTGCGATGTCGGGGACATGAACTGAGCGATCCAGTTAACCATCCACAACATCATGAACACCGCGAACGTCGCCACAACGGCCACGATCTGATTCTTCGTGAAGCTCGAGATCAGCAGCCCGACGGCCATGAAGCACCCGCCCATCAGCAACAGGCCCAGATAGGACGTCACGATCGGCATCCATTCCGGGTTGCTGACCCAGTACAGCAACGCCATGTGGATCACGGTGATTCCGAGCATGGCGGCGTACAGGCCCATCGCGCCGAGGAACTTGCCCATGATGATTTGGAAGTCCGTGATCGGCGCCGTCAGCAGCAGCTCCATCGTGCCCGAGCGTTTTTCCTCGGAATAGGTGCGCATCGTGATCATCGGGAGGAGGATCAGGAACACGACCATCGAATATTGAAACACCGGTCGAATGAGCTGCTCGTTGATGTTCACCGACGGTGAGCCCATGCCGAGGCCGGCCATCTGCATGCTCTGACGCTCGAAGAACCGTACCGCCGCGTAGAAGTAGTAGCCGTATACGAGGGAATACAGACCGATCACCACGTAGGCGATCGGCGACGCGAAGTAGCTCTTGAGCTCCTTGTGGGTGATCGCGAGGATGTTATTCATGCGCTGCTTCCCCCGCTGCGGTGGGGGCCTCCGTTTCCTCAGTGGTCAAACTCAGGAAGATCTCTTCCAGGCTCATGCGCATCGGCCGCAGCTCCAGCAATCCCCAGCCGCGGCCGACGACCGTGGCGGCCAGCTCGCGCCGCACGTCGCGGTCGGCGGCGGTCGCCACTTCGTAGCCTGTCGCGGATCCGTGCTTCTCCGATACGCTCACGCCGGTCACGCCGGCGACTGACGAGAGCGCCGCCTGCGCGTCGCTGCCCATGCTGTCTACTTCGACATAGAGCGA
>Ga0075420_100003458_pt1 | contig 13819 bp, 18 predicted proteins | sample SoiMetdeltSBSDD4_FD_75296 | JGI IMG/M metagenome (GOLD analysis project Ga0075420, IMG submission 75296) | Bulk soil microbial communities from a Populus tree surrounding site in Tennessee, USA - Soil MetaG P. deltoides SBSDD4 | ecosystem: Environmental > Terrestrial > Soil > Tree plantation... | reverse complement strand
CGTCCGAAGAATCGGACAAGCGCAGCTGGCGGACACTGCCTGATGAGATTCACCTCGCGCGGGCCTGGGTGTCTCCCGGGAATTACCGCATACAAGATGCAGTTGCCGATGGGGGATTTCGCTTGATAAGGCCAATGCCGTCCGAGAAAGCGCTGTCGCTTCAGGCCGGGGAAACGGTCATCCTTATCCAACGGGTGATGCAGTGAAATTGGCCTTCCTATATGGGGCTGGCCACGCAGCGGTCGTGCTCACAGCGCTTCTTTTCGGATGCTCTGGGTGGGGAGGCCCCTCCAAGCCTTCCTGGATGGACGGTGCCAGTTCGGAGTATCCCTCGGCGCAATATCTCACCGGTGTGGGACAGGGCGACAATCGGGCCGTGGCCGACAATCAGGCGTACGCCGCCCTTGCCCGTATTTTCAAGGCGGAAATCTCCGCGCAGTCACAAGACTGGGAATCGTACCTGGTTGTTGAGCAACGTGGCACCAGTCATGACGAGCGACGGCTCGCGCTCGACAACCTGACGCGGGTCTCTACTGACAAAGTGTTGGAAAATGCCAAAATTCTCGACCGCTGGTACGATGCGGGAAAAGGGCTGCATTACGCATTGGGAGGGATGCATCGGGCTCAGGCGGAAACGGCCTTGGTCGAGCGCATGACCGAGTTGGATCGTGCCGTGTTGTCCGACGTCGATGAGGCAGGCCACACGTCAGACAGGCTGGCGAAAGTGCGCGCGTTGAGGCGGGCGACCCGCAATGTGGTCCTGCGCGAAACCTATAACGCAGATCTTCGTGTCGTTCGGGCCAGCGGACAGGGCATGCCACCGCGCTTTCGTCTCCAGGAATTAAGCCGCGAGCTGGAAGACTACCTCGCCTCGCATCTCGTACTCACCGTAGTCATGACAGGTGATCATGTGGAACCGGTGCAGCGCGCGTTGACAGAAGGGTTGATCAAAGAAGGACTCCACGTTGCTGCCCTCCCATCAGGAACGGAAACAGCGAGCGGAGCAGGACCTCGTCCAACACCGGAATTGCTGATTCGCGGGATGGTGCGTGTCTGGCCCGTGGACATTCGTGACCCACAATTCACGTATGTTCGCTGGTGCAGCGATTTTGAAATCGTTGACCTGGCGGGACAGCAAATCATCGGGGCGATTTCGAAAGGCGGAAAAGAAGGGCATTTATCCGAGCGGGAAGCCACGGCAAAAGTGATCAGAGTGATGCAGCAGGATCTGTCGGCAGATGTCGCCAAGGCCGTCGCCGCACATGTGTATGGAGAATCCGAATTGCCGGCTGAGGCCATTCGCCCAGCCGGGTGTCCACGGGAGGCGTTAAGAGCCAGACCGGCCAATGCAACTCATTAACTCGAAAGGGAGGGAGAAGACCGGCATGAGCAGATCGAAACCAGGAGGGCGGGCGCCCCGCAGCCGCGGCAGGGGATTGACGGCGACGCAACAACGCGTTCCCAGCCGTCTGGCGAAGCGGCGGCTGAACGAGCGTTTAAAGAGTGATACGGCAGCTTTTAACGAAGGCAATCTGGCCGATAAACTGCGCCGTGAAGGATACGAAGAAGTACCCTTGGACGAACTCCAGGACCGGCTCTCAAAAATGCCCGGGCCATTGGCTGCGGTCATTCTCAAAGGGAGGGTCTGATCCATGCCGTATTATTATTTCGATTCGACGGCTCTCGTGAAACGCTACAGCATGGAACGCGGAACGAGAATCGTTAACAAGCTGATGGTCAAGCGAGGCAAGGTTGCCATCCTCCCTACCTGGACTGTGACGGAGTTGTATTCGGCCTTTTCGAACCGTGCACAGCAAGGCGAATTGACACGTGATGATTGCTACTCGGTCATCCATAAATTCGAACGGGAATCTGCCCAAGGGCTTTTTCAATTCATCGTGCCTACCATGCAAACGTATCTGTCCACGAAAGAACTCATGATGGAATACCCTGGTTTAAGGACGCAGCAGGTGTTGCATTTAGCGTTGGCATTGGAGTTAAAGCCTCTCCGACTCACGGTTGTGAGCGCCGACACGCAGCTCTTGTCTGCGAGTAAAACTGCCGGTCTGCATATCATCAATCCCGAGGAGGATTAGCCGAATGCCGAGTGTGAGTCTGGCTAGGGACACTGGTAGTCAGTAATCATTGCCGCCACGACAATGACCCAATCATCGGCAGTTTCCCGCCAACGCGTCGCGCGTTCGACCAGGGAAACGGGAAGGGATTCGCTGCTGAGATCTAACTGAGCTCGCTGTACGCTCCCCTGGGCCAAGGCGAGACTTCCGCATACGCCGGACGAAGCTGGCAACTGCCCCCCCGCTCGACGGAACAATGCCATAGCACGATAGCCGTGTTCTTGTGAGCGGAACAGCGATTCCGCTCCTTGATAAAGTCGGACGGACGCATGGTTATCTCGGCTGAGCAGACCCAGCCGCTTAGCCATCAGCGCTGCCCTCCCCATATTCATGGCCGCACCTTCTGGATCGTCGCTCGCGATCGCTTCTTCTGCCTTAACTCGCAGCCGTTCGAGCTCCGCCTCGTCTCCCATCGTCTGTGTCCATGCCGGATCTGTGATAGAGGCGATTGCCAAGGTCACGATTCCGATGAGAGCAGGAGACAGCTTCACGAATCCTCGCGGGCTATAAGTGAAAGCAGCAAAGGCCTCGGGCCGCCTTATTGAAGGTATTCCCAGGTGTCAATTTGCTTGATGCTCCAGTTGACGGCCTCTTTCAACTTCACCACCTTGGGATCGGCATCATGGTCGCGAACCTGATGCAGGGACTTTTGTAACGCATAAAGCGGTTCATAGGCCTTTCGGTCAGGCAGTTTACCAAGAGCCCACGCGACTTCCGTTTTCAATGCGACATCATCGGTCTTCAAGGTTTCGAGCAACGGTTCGACGATCGTGAAATCCCCATGCAGGGCACCCAGGACACCCAACGCTTTCGCCGCTGACGGCCGCAGTTCGACCGGACCGTTCGTCATGGCCTGAACCAAGGCCGGAACTGAATCCTTCTGGCCGATATTTCCGAGCGCCAACGCGGAAGCCTTGGCTATTTCGATGTCTTTGTCTTTCAATCCGGCCAGGAGGCGCGGCACGGCTTTGGTTTCGAACAGATAGCCAAACAAACCGATAAGCCGCACTTTACGGGCGGAAGAGGTCGACGGATCGTCGTAAAGCTTGAACAAACGTTCTTCCTGTCCCCATTCCGCCGTAATGAGCGCCGGAAAGTCATAATCCTCCAGACGCTCCTTTAGTTTGTGCATGGCGAATGCCGAAGGGTCTCCGGCGTTCGCGGCTACAGCCGCTTGTTCAGCGTCCGCAAAATCCGTTCTCACTTCTTTCCGCCAGGGCATCTTTTTGCCTTCTAACACGTAAGAGAGTTGACAGGCCGGACCTTTCCACAAGCGCGATGGTGAATCCGGCAGGTCGGCATCACTACCCATTTTCGTCGTGCCTTCCCAAATTTTGCGCTGCTCGCATTTGACGTTGAGCGTCACATCATTCGGTTGGGACGGATCGGTCACTACGGTATATCCGAATTCCTTCATCCGCTTAACCACGACATCCGTTAGAGGACCGGCATCGGTTGATCCCTTGTCCGAGATGGCGATGACCTCAACCAGCACTCGATCAATCTTTTCAATTTTCTGCTTTTCTTCAGCGGTGAGCGATTCCTGACGGGCCCAACTGTTCGAGAGAAGCAGTACGAGGAGCACTAGACTCGAAAGCGCCAGTTGCCTCATGTATGCCTCCAGCATCGATGATGATGAGTGATGGATAAAATATGCACAAAAACGACCGATAATACTGTACCGAAGAGCTGAAGGAATCAGCAAGTTCCAAGTTGAAGCGCTTCAAAGAGCGACAGTATAATCGCCGGATGTTGTCTGGCCTCACAGTAGGCGTCATCGGCGCTGGGAACATGGCCGAAGCGTTGATCTCAGGCCTCCTACATGGGAGGAGGATCGCACCAGGTCAACTCCTCGTGTCAGATATCAACGCTTCGAAGTTGGCCCGGTTTCGCGACATCTACAAGGTTCACACGGCTTCGATAAATCGTGATGTTGCGAAACAGGCGGACGTTCTTGTTCTTGCAGTGGAGCCGCAAGTGCTGGATGAGGCGCTTGCAGATCTTGCCGTGATCATTCGAGAAGAGACGCTCCTCATTTCTGTCGCAGCAGGATATCCGATCGCTCGCATCGCGCGGTACGTGCCTGACACAAGCCGGATTGTCCGTTCCATGCCGAATACGCCGTCCCTTATTAGAGAAGGGGCCACCGCTGTTGCGTACGATGCTCAACTCTCCGATGCACACGCGGCTATCGTGCGCGCGTTGTTCGAATCCATCGGACAGGTCGTGAAAGTCGAGGAAGGGGCGCTTGATGCCGTCACTGGCCTGAGTGGGGGCGGACCGGCCTATGTCTATGTCATGATCGAAGCCTTGGCGGATGGAGGCGTCAAGGCGGGCTTGACCCGTGAGACGGCCCAGCTTCTGGCAGCGCAAACCGTCAGTGGCGCGGCGCGGATGGTGCTCGAGTCACGGGAGCATCCCGGGGTACTGAAGGACCGTGTCGCTTCGCCTGGAGGTACCACCATGTCTGGACTGCATGAACTCGAGCGGGGCGGTCTGCGGGCGACGCTGATCTCAGCAGTGGAAGCCGCAACACGAAGGTCACAAGAATTAGGTAGAGCCGTCTAGAAGGAGTACCCTATCGTGCACTATTGGGTGAAGATTGTATTCGTGGATAACCAAGAACTGGTGGTCAAGGATGCCGTCAGGCATACGATTAGTGACGACATGGAAGTGTTGGAGGTGGATTCGGCGAAGGAAGTGATTATCGTACCCATGAAGCAGATCAAGTACCTCGCCTGTGACGCGACGGTCTTCGCGTCGAAAGGACCACACCAATCGAAAGGCTAGCAGAATCCGCATTCTGAGAGCCCTGCGTTTTTCGCCTCTCTTAGTACATGGTTTGATTTTCCGTGCCCCAACCTTTCCATTGCCCAAATCGGGGCCCTCAGGTGGTCATGAAAAGGACTGTGTTGCAGTGATGCTACGGGCGGTCGGTAGAGAGCCGTTTCGCCAGACGATGGGCGAGGCGAATCATGCCGGGCGATCGGTCCACCGGATCGAGCAGGACGTTTAGAACGTATAACTGACCGGAATCGGCCAGAGCCTTTTCCAGAGTCTGTTCGAATTCTTGCTGCGTTCGCACGACGAAGCCCATGCCGCCGCCGATGAGATCGCAGATGCGTTCATAGTGCCAGTCATGAATGTCGTTGAAGGGACCTTCCAGAATTTCACGTTCGGTGGAATACCCTCGATTGTTCAAAACAATGACAATGGGAGCTTGCCGATACCGTACGGCCGTCGACAGCTCCGACCCTGTCATCTGAAAGGCGCCGTCACCAACCAGGACAATCGGACGGAGCGTAGGATCGGCAAACGATGCTCCGATCGACGCCGGAACCGCGAATCCCATTGAGGTATAGTAGGCCGGCGAGAGAAATTCAAACCCCCGATGCACACGCAGGTCAGCTGCCGCAAACAGTGATTCCCCGACGTCGGCAATGACAAGCGTGGTTTGGTCCAATTTCTGATCCAAATGCCAGAACAGCCCTCTCAACGTCACTTGCGAGTCCGCCGCAGGGGGCGGCCCAGTGATCGAGAGGGGTGGGGGAAGCGGACGAGAAGACTGAGTTGACAGACCATGCGTCCCCAGGGCCTGGACGAAGTCCTGGAAGCGAATCGTATCGTAGCGATGATGTCGAATGCTGACGTGGTCGGCTGTTGCATGGATCGTGCGGCCCTCCGACCGCAACGGGGAGTCGGCATTCAAGTCCTCGAGATCGGACAAGATCGATCCGAGAATCAATAGGCAATCAGAATCGTTGATGAACTGTTGAACCTCATCGCGTGCGATCAATCCTCCGTAGACGCCCACATACAGCGGATGGTCTTCTCGAATGACCGATTTCCCCAACAGTGTCGAGGCGATCGGAATTTTGAGACGCTCGACGAGACGCGTCAAATCATCTTGAAGGCCAAATCGCCCGATTTCTGCGCCGGCCAGCACAGCCGGACACTTGGCCGATGCCAGCATGGCACGGACCTCTCCTATGGCTTCTTCCAGCGCGGCCGGATCGCTCGGATCTTCATTTAAACAGAGCGGCCGCAGTGGATGCGGCAAAGGGGTATGGACGAGATCGCGTGGAATTTCGATGTAGATCGGGCGGCGGTACCGCAGAAGGGCCGCAAAGGCGCGGTCCATTTCACGCTCTGCCGTCGAGGGATCGTCCAGTGAAATGGCGGCAACCGTCATTCGTTCAAAGACTTCTCGTTGCGTCGAAAAATCGCGCACCATATGGTGCATGTACGGCGTACGAATCCGTTCCGACAGGCCGGGTGATCCCGTCAACAGCACGACAGGAGAGCGTTCAGCATAGGCGCAGGCAATGGCATTGACGCAATTCAGGCCGCCGACACAATAAGTGACACAGGCCGCCCCGATGCCGTTGATGCGAGCGTAGGCGTCGGCAGCAAACCCGGCACAGTCTTCGCGGGTCGTGCCGATGTGGCGGATCGGGGAACGCTCGATGAGGTCGTACAGACTGAGGACGTAGTCACCCGGTATGCCAAATATATGGCGGACACCGAGTTGATGCAGCCGATCGATGACGGCTGAGCCGATTGTCGATTCTGTCCCCATTCATTCCGTCTGCAGTTCGATATGGTTGTGCGAGAAGAGTCCCTCGGTCCAGCAAACCATAGAGGAGGCGACCCGTCAAGCAGATACGAGCAGGGAAGGCCAAGGCCTTGACGTTGGACTCGCCCCATCCGATAACTGTTCCATGACAGGGGACCAAGAGATTTCGACCGGAACAGTCACCTTGACCCGTGCCAAGGAAATAGTGGGGTCTGGCCACCTCTGGATCTATGCCGGGTTCGTGCATGCGGTCGCCGGACAGCCAGTTGCCGGCGACCTGGTCGATGTCGTGATGCCGAACGGCCGGTTCTACGCCCGCGGCTTCTACAATCCCAACTCAAAAATTCGTATTCGAATCTTGACCCTTCTGGATGAACGGGTCGGTCCTGCATTCTGGCACGAACGCATCGCCCAAGCCGTGCGGCTTCGTAACAAGGTCGTTTCGGGTGCGACCGCCTATCGGGTGATCTACGGCGAGGCTGATCGGCTGCCCGGTCTGATCGCTGATCGGTACGGCGATGTGCTGGTCATGCAAACGCTCTCGAGCGGAATGGATCGCCGGAAGGAGATGCTGGCGGATCTCTTATGCAAGGAAACCGGTTTGAGCAAGGTCTATCTTCGGAATGATGCCAAGAGCCGCCTGTTAGAGGGCTTACGGCCGGTCACGGGTTTTTTATACGGGAATGGAGCCACGACGATAGAAGTTCATGAAGGACCGGCGCGTTTCCTCGTCGACGTTGCGCATGGTCAGAAGACCGGATGGTACTGCGATCAACGCGAAAACCGGCTTGCGGCCGCGAGATTTGCATCGGGGAAGGCAGTTCTGGAAGTCTTCTGCCACACGGGCGCCTTCGGGATACAGGCGGCCCTCGCTGGGGCAAAGTCAGTGGAAGGATGGGACGTTAGCAAAGAAGCGCTGATCGTCGCCAGTAACCATGCCAGAATGAATGGCGTCCAAGACCGGTGTTCATACCGATCGGGAGATGCCTTCGACGAGATGCGCCGTCTCGCGCAGGCAGGCGGGCAATACGATGTCGTGATTCTCGACCCTCCTGCATTTGCCCGCAGCAAACAGGCCGTCCCCCGTGCCCTCGCAGGCTATAAAGATATCAATCTGTTGGCCATTCGACTGACCAGGCCCGAAGGCATCATTGTCACGAGTTCTTGCTCCCACCATGTTTCCGAGCGCGAATTGTGGAAGGTACTCGCACAGGCGGCGCAGGATGCCAATCGGTCGATGCGTGTGCTTGAGCAGCGAGGTCAAGCCTCCGATCATCCCGTGCTCTTAGCGATGCCAGAAACCCGTTACCTCAAGTGTTTCATTCTCCAAGTCCTTTAGAATTACGTGCTATTTCCCTGCCGGTTTTACAGATCGTGGGACCCCACGACAGCTAATGAAGAAGCGGCGGGATGGATAAGACGTGGAACCATGGCTTGTTTGAGCGGGTCAAGGATGTGGCCACTAATCGCTTGGTGGCTCAAAGTGGCCTGACGGACGGTTTTGCCAGGGGACCGGAGATTGTTTAGATTGTTTCACCAGGCTTTTCAAACTCATTTCGGCAGCCCGAAGCAGTTTGGGCTCCCCGCTCTGAATAAGTGCTGTCAGCATGACATAGAGCGACCGATCCATTCTCGAACCAGTCAGGATTCGTTCGGTAATGGGATCCGGGCCATCGGGCGTTTCCACCACTTCATCCTGGTCGCGAAAGAGCAATTGAAAGGCGTCCGGATGTGCGAAGAGCCAGGCCACAGGAATTTTCATTGCCGTGGCAAGGTGTTCCAAGGTTCCCGTTGAAGGGTCAAAGGATTCAGCTTCAATATCGTCAAGCGCTTGAAGGGACATGCCTGCTTCGGCTGCGAGATACTCCCTCGAAAGCCCTCGTGACAGGCGCCAGGCCTGGATCTGAAAGCCGATTGCCATGGGCGATGATATCTGAAGCTGGGAAGTATTGGCAACAACGGACATCTTGAGTTTATCCTGGCCTTTCAATAAGTTATGAGCAAATTCTCGCAGTGGAAGATGAGCAATGAAATCGGGTACAATACCGGACAATTCATTCTCAAGGAGGCGGATCATGTTGGGTACAGATATTCGCGGGATCATGGCGGAAGAGGAAGAGGTCCTGCGCCGTAGACAGGCGTTAAAGTCGCTCCTTTCCATGCGGACCAAACAATTGCGCGAATCCCTGGAGCAGCGGATCAAGCGGGCCAATAACGGCGGCGACTGGATGCAGCTCTCTCGTGAGGAATGTGCAACCTTGCACAAGCAGGAGAAGGCCCATCTCAAGTCTCAACTCGAGCAGCTACAGCATGAGGACGACCGCACTCGGGGTAAGTTGACACTTCTCAAGCGCGCCAAAGCACGAGCACAACGGATTCGAGCTGCCGAGGCAGCGTCGGGGCGCAAGCGCCGGTAATGTACAGATTGTCACGCCTCGCGTGTCCTCCCTGGCTAGCCCCTTAACGCGCGCGCAAGCCGCGCGCATTCGCGACATCTTCCGTGACAAGCGGGTTCGAAAAGCTGAAGGCGCCTTCATTATCGAAGGCGCCAAGCCTGTGTACGATGCCCTCATAAACTATCCTACCTTCATTCGGACACTGGTAATGACCGAGGACTACCTTCACCGGGAAGGTCACCAGCAGCGCCTTGTCCGGGAATCGGTTCATATTCCCACCTTTCGCTGCCTCAAACGGGTCTTCTCGACCTTGTCAGACCTGGAAACGCCGCAAGGCATCCTTGCCGTCCTCAATCAGCCGCGCTGGGTTGAAGATCATGTGTTTGCGCAGCCCAGGCTCTTTGGACTGTACGGAGAGCAGCTGCAGGATCCAGCGAACGTCGGGGCACTCGTCCGTACCGCGGCGGCGTTTCATGCCAGTGCGCTGTGGCTCACCCCGGAATCAGCGGATGTGTACAATCCGAAGGTCGTGCGAGCAACGGCTGGTGCACTGCTTTCCCTGCCGGTCTTCATCACGCGCGATGTGACCAAATTTACTCAGAGGGGTTGTGCTGTCTTTGCCGCGGAAGCTCGCGGGTCAGAAACTGTCAACATGGACACGATTCGCGAAGTTCCCAAGCGACTGGTTGTAGCGCTTGGAAACGAGAGTCGCGGTCTTTCAGCTCAAACCATCACTGAGGCCACCCGCCGCTTCACCATTCCCATTAATCCCCAGATCGAATCTCTGAACGTTGCGGCCACCGCAGCGATTACTCTTCACTTCTTCGGCGGACTAGTGAGGTCCTAACGCCTCCAATTACAGCAGGTCCAGGATTAGGAAGTGCTGCAACATGACCACAGGAAAAGGCGGTTAGAGAGGCTTTTTCTGCTGCGATGTGCGCGCAAATTATTGGTGATTTTGAGCCAACAAAAACGCGCGTTCAAATCATTATGTCTAGGGATTGGGACTCTGCCTCGTTTGTGGCAATGCTAATACAGTAAGCGGTACTGGTTACAGGCGCCATGCCTGCTCATTGATTCGTGCCTCGCCGAATGTATCTGAAAGAGAACCTTTCAACCATAAAGGGGAAAAGAATTATGGCAATGAGAAAAGTATTTATGAAAAAGGGTGGCAGAATATTTCCAAGAGAAATGGTGAGGATTAGAACCAGCGGCAACCTAAATCCGGCAGCATCGAGGTCCGGTCAGACCATTACGACGGTGCCAGCGCGCAGAGTACTTGTCATCGAAACAATCAGCGCCAATATTCGTATCCCCAAGGCTACACCAACGCCCGAAGTAGCCAGGTTAGTGGTAGTCACGGGCTCAGCATTTCCTCCTGGAACTGGTTCGCCGCTACTTGATATTCCCACGATGCGGATGGCGACGGATCCTGCAGGAAATTTTGTGAATTATGTCGCTCTGGCGAACATCAGGGCATATGCAACAGACGGAATAGTGCAGTACTCAATCGATCTAAGCATTCCCAGCAGTGGATCCTTTGATGTGAGTCTGTTTGGCTACTTGTTGCCAGTAGATAGCCTTTCTTTGGCTCCTTGAGGGAATCTTCAGTGGATGCCGGAAACCCACCACTCAAACACGTTGTGCTGGCCGGGATAGATTAGGCTACAGGCAAATGAACGATGACAAGATGCAACTCATCAAAAGATCGGCGGTCAGATCGGGGTGGGCGGTTTTGGCAGCTCGTGGGCAGTTGTCAAAATGATGGACAATTGTAAGTCAGAGGACGATTGGTGCCGAGGGACAGAATCGAACTGTCGACACCAGCCTTTTCAGGGCTGTGCTCTGCCAACTGAGCTACCTCGGCACGGGATGGGAAGAGGTGGCACTGTTACAGGATTGATCGTTGAAAATCAAGTTCGGCATCTTCGTGGGTCAGTCACTCCCACTACGGAGAGATGTTTGGCGAAAGGGCCGCTTTTCTCCAGTGTTCTGTATGAATTAGGCGGCGTCGTCAGATGTACTCTTCGATACGTCCGTTCTTGTGGCGGAGAGGGAGGGATTTGAACCCTCGGTAGAGGTTTTAGCCCCTACAACGGTTTAGCAAACCGCCGCCTTCGGCCACTCGGCCACCTCTCCACAAGATGGTAATTGTATCTGTGCGGGCTTCCTTATCGTGACAACTGGACGATGACGAACAAAGGATCGGCTAGCAAGCTAATGTAAATCTTCTCCTCTGTCGGTCGTCAACACCAGGAGGCAGGAAAACAGCACTCCCGACGCTAAAGTGGCAGCCCTGCCTTGGCGCAGTGAGGCGTGATCATACCTGACGGTTGTCGGAGGTACAAGGGTTCACCGGAACCTTTGGGAGAGAAGCAGGCTCTGGCTTCCGTTAACGCTCAGCTACTGCTCCAGTGAGAGACTAGAAGGTCTAATGGCTCTGACAAACTGGCGAAGCTTGGAGAAGTTGAAGCTGATATTTTCGGGAGCACAGGAGGAGGTAGGAGCTGCTGGTGCGTTGAGAACGCCATTTTGTCCACAGCCCTGGCGGTGAAGACTATCGATGTGAATCGAAGGTTCAAAATAACGAGGCTCGACATGTCCCGGTCTGATGACTCCGCTTACGGACAGCATGTGCAGCACGGTCTGTAGTTGCCTTCTTCGGGCTCGTTTGCTTCGAACATAATGTAGCGGTAGTTTTAAAAGCCTCATAACGGCGGTCGCGTTGCTCCTACATCCACAAAATGCGGCCAAGGTCTTCATCGATCTCGCGGGATAGGTGACACTGACTACAGCGAGCAAACAGCTTTCCCAGTTGCGGCTGCTTCATACTGCGGAGTACAAGCTGATAATTTCGGCTTCCGCAGGAGACGCAGGCTCTACCGCGTACGTTTCTGCGAATGGCTCCCACTTTTCCTTGTTGCTTGAACATGACTGCTCCTGTGTTGACGACGATGCTGTGCGTGATCTCTATCTTGGGAGAGGAACCAATCATTTGGAAATACCTAAGAGGTAGGCAGGAGTCGTACTTGTAGGGGGGATTCGGATCCCAGGCGGCAGCAACATTAAGGGTCAGTTTAAGGGAGGCGGAGGCAGGTCTCCCAGGAGGGAGCAGAGACCTCTTGTCGCTCCAGGGTGGGCATGCCGGAAACGACACCTCCGCCCAATGGTCAATAAATCAGATAAAGTGCTGTGATTCAAGGCGGGAAAGCTCTAGTCAATGTCAGTAGTTGTCGAAGCACAGCAACGTTTCGCTGACCAGGTATTCCCTAGACGCGGTCTGAAAGTGCCTAAGGAATGCCTTAAGGAAGAGGAATTTAGATTATTTTTTGTCTTGGTAGTTTGACGGAAAAAATCTCGAGGTAATTGGCAGACATGAGATGAGGGTCATTGAAATCGCTAGGCTGCAACAATCCGATTCATGAACTGGGTATAGCATGAAGGGCAGTAGGTATGTGTGAGCCGGCAGGCTGAGGGATCAGTATTGTGGGCCTGTCGATAGACCTGTTTGGTGACCCAATGTTCCCGCCCCGACACCCTATCCTCATCCCGGATCAGCCCACACACGCAGCAGATTGGAAGGATCACACTCTGGCTGTCCACAGGCATGCGTACTCCTTTAGTTAATACGTCTAGCGTACTGCAGGAGTTCGAAATCTGTCCCTAGGAATGTCCCCAGTCTTTGTCAAATGTACTCGGCAGCGGACGCTGCATAATCCGACAAAGAAAGGCTAATGACTTGCGTTTGAGCGCCCATTAATTGCTGCTTGGATCTCTACGTAGAGTTGCTCAACAGCCATATATTTTGAGATCAAGGTGGTCGCCCCCGCTGCAGTCATCGCACGCCGATGGGCATCAGTTGCACTCACTGAGAGACCAACGATGACTACCTGTGGGTACGAAGTCTTAATTTTCATCGTCGCAGCGATCCCATTCAACTTCGGCATATTGATGTCCATCACAACGACTGTCGGAGACAGGTCATGGACTAGACGGACGGCCTCCTCTCCATTACACGCCTCACCCACAAGTGTCAGATTCGGGTAGCTTTCGAGTAGATCTCGAAGGGCGGCACGCACCTTCGCGTGGTCATCAACAAGGAGTACGCGAATGGCAGGTCGCGTGGATTGTTCGTACACGGGGTAAGAAGCCTCTTACTTGTTGTCCGTCAAAAGCATCTAATGAAAGCAGCCCATCAATCTGCATAATAAGGAATTCCATCGCGGTCACCACTGGGGATGTCCCGAATTCGCCGGGTTTTTGAAGAATTAGGCTGTAGGTTATCGACTGAGCGGAGGAGTGAGCGGAAGAGATTGAGTTGAAATAACGTGCCAGCAAACAACTTTAAAGGCCATGAACGCTGAGAATGAACGCTGAGAATGGGGAGAATTTTAATCGGACTTTGGACTTTATCAGCGAATTTCGATCGCACGAGAGCTTATCCTAGGTGCCAAGATATTGGCCACCGAGTAAGTTGAAGAGACGTAAAGCCCAAGGAGGTGACTTATGGCAAGCAAGAGTCGCCAGGAGGACAGCAACTCACTAAAACGCTTTGCTGAATGCGCAGTGACCATGCGTAATATCCTTCAGCTAGACAGAGAATTAGGAGATGCTGAATTCGCCTTCATGGACAACCATTTTCACGTGTTGGAAATGGCCTATTTTCGTTGGAAACAAAAACAATCCCCTCGTCTTTCGCCGCCAATAGGCAG
>Ga0075420_100003455_pt1 | contig 13824 bp, 10 predicted proteins | sample SoiMetdeltSBSDD4_FD_75296 | JGI IMG/M metagenome (GOLD analysis project Ga0075420, IMG submission 75296) | Bulk soil microbial communities from a Populus tree surrounding site in Tennessee, USA - Soil MetaG P. deltoides SBSDD4 | ecosystem: Environmental > Terrestrial > Soil > Tree plantation... | reverse complement strand
GCTCCTGCAGGCTCCGCAGCTCCGAGGCGGCCTGCGCCAGCGCGTCACCAGCTCGGTAGATGCCCGCGCTTGCTTCCATCGTCTTCTGCATCTGCACGCGGAGTGTGGCCAGTCGCTCGTGCCCTCCGGTCTTGCGAAGGAAGTCTTGCTCGAGCCGACGCTGCTCGTCCTTCGCCTGTGCCGCAATGGCGGGCGTCGGGTCCTTCGCCGTGGACGCGTACTCCGCCGCGGCTCGCCCCGCCCGCGCGCCGAACACAAGGCACTCCGTCAGCGAGTTCGACCCGAGTCGGTTCGCGCCGTTGATGCTCACGCAGGCCGCCTCGCCCGCCGCGTACAGTCCCGCGAGCGGCGTGGCACCGTTCATGTCCGTGTGCACACCGCCCATCATGTAATGCACGACGGGCCGCACGGGGATGAGGTCGGTGATCGGATCGAGCGCCTCGTACTTGAGGCAGAGTTCCCTAACGAGCGGAAGTTTGGTCGTGATGATCTTCTTGCCGAGGTGGCGAAGGTCGAGGTGCACGACCGGGCCATAGGGCGTATCGATCGTTCTCCCCTTCGCCACTTCTTTCATGAAGGCTTGCGACAGGCGATCGCGCGGCCCGAGCTCCATGCTGCGAAACACGGGCTTCGGTTCCGGCTTGCCGAGGTCGTAATCCTGGAGGTACCGGTAGCCATCCTTGTTGATCAGGTGGCCGCCCTCTGCACGCGCCGCCTCCGTGATCAGGATGCCCGTGAACGGCAGCCCCGTGGGATGGTACTGCACGAACTCCATGTCCTTGAGTGGCGCCCCCGCGCGATACGCGAGGGCCATCCCATCACCATTCTTGATGTTCGCGTTCGTCGTGAAGGGAAACACGCGACCGCATCCACCCGTGCAGATAATCACCGCGCTGGCGGTGATCGCCTCGACCTTGCCGGACATGATCTCGATGGCGACGACGCCCTGCACTCGCCCACCGTCGACGAGCAGCTTCGTCACGAACCACTCGTCGTATCGTTCGACGCTCGTGTACCTGAGCGAGGTCTGGAAGAGCGTGTGCAGCAGGTGGAATCCCGTTTTATCGGCGGCGAACCACGTGCGCATCTTCTTCATCCCGCCGAACGGGCGGACGGCCACTCGGCCGTCCGCTTCGCGACTCCACGGACATCCCCAATGCTCCAGGCGTATCAGCTCCTGGGGCGCTTCCTTTACGAAAGCCTCCACGGCGTCCTGATCCGACATCCAGTCGCCGCCGGAGATCGTGTCGTACGCGTGTTCGTCGAGGCTGTCATCGGAGCGTGCCACACCTGCCGCGCCGCCTTCGGCGGAGACGGTGTGGCTGCGCATGGGGTACACCTTCGAAACGACGGCGATTCTGAGTCGGGGATTCGTCTCGGCGATGGCGATGGCGGCGCGGAGCCCGGCTCCGCCGCCGCCCACCAGCAAGACGTCATGGGTGGGGGCCAAGGTGCCTCGTGGCTATTCGGCGGAGAGCATCTCGTCCACGAGGACGGTGCCGTCGTGGCGGATGACCTTCTGGCTGACACCTCCGTCGTGATACTCGTGACGGATGGTTCGACAGCCGCAGGCGTAGTCCACCTCCTGCGTGAGGACCGTCTCGTCGTCGCGGTCCTCGTAGGTCTCTCCGTCTACGACTCGCCCGCAGGGAGCTTGCTGGCGAGTGAACCTGTTCGTGGCGACCATCGTCCACCTCCGCGCTGGCTGCAACGCGGTGACCGGCCACGCGTGCCGTCGTCAGCGGCGGCACAGCGTCAAACATCGGACCGACCGCAGTCGATCGATTGTTCTGGTCTGGACGAAACCGCCCCAACGGTACGTCAGGCGCCGTAGAGATGAAAGGGCCGCGCCCCCGAGGGCTCGTCGACACCCTCGGGGGCGGTTGTCATTCGGAGACGCGGCTGGGGAGCCCTACTGTACCAACACGACGTCGACCGCCTTGCTGTCGAGCACCTTCATCGAGCCGTCTGCCTGCTTCTGGAGCAGCTTGACCGTGAACGTCGCGGGGCCTGGCGGAAGGTTATACCACCCGGTCGTGATCCCGTTGCTCATCGTGCAATCGGCCCCCCGCGGCAGGACACCGTTCGGGTTCGGGCAGTATGCAAGGAAGGCCGAAACCGACACCGGCGGGAAGCTGGGCGATTGCAACTCGCCCCTCAGGTAGATCAACTGGTAGTCTTTCGGCCCCGGGTTGGTCACCGTGACCGTGTACGGCGTGTACTCATCGCTGGGGGTCAACTGGATGTAGGGGGAGGGGAGCTGCACGTTCGAGATGTACGGCCCTCGCGGATTCGGTTTCGCGGCGGCCACAGCGAGCGATGCGACGTTAGGCGTCGTGGCCGGGGCGGTGGATGGCGCATCATCGCTGCACCCGGCGCCGGCCAGCACGGCGGCCGCGAGCAGGCAGGCCAGGTGGGCTCTCTGACGTATCATGGTACGGTCCTCACTTGCGGGTATAGTCGGTCGGCTGCCATCGCGGACGATCCGGTCCGCTGTGGCCGCCGTCTTTCGTTACCCTTTAGGCGAGGACGCCTAGGAAAACGTGCCATGGTCTCTAGTGACCAGCCCATGACGCCTTTCGGATTCCAGTCGTTGCCGGCCGTCGACGCGGCCCTTCCTTCACTCAGAGTGTTATGACTCGGTTTGCCTCCTTTCGCCCGATGTCATTGTGCGTGATCTCGTCGGTGGCGGTGGCTGTCAGCCTGATGACGTCCTCGGCCGGCCACGCGCAGACGCCGCGTGATACCGGTATCACCGTCATCCGCGCCGGCAGGATGTTCGACAGCGAGCGGGGGACGATGGCGTCGAACGTCGACATCCTCGTCCGCGGCAACCGAGTCGATTCAGTCGGATCCAGTCTCTCGGTTCCTGCCGGTGCCCGAGTGATCGACCTTCGTCGCTACACGGTGTTGCCGGGCCTGATCGACGCCCACGTCCATCTGCTGTACCTCGAGAACCCGAGCGCCGGCTTAACGATGGAGGGGACCAAGGCCGTCGTGGTCGAAGGAACGCCACTGCGCGCGCTCCATGGTGCGGCGCGAGCGCGCACTTTCCTCGCGGCTGGCATCACGACGGTGCGCGACCTCGGGAATTCAGGACGGTTCGGTGACGTCGCGCTGCGTGACGCCATTCGAGATGGGAGTGTCGACGGGCCACGAATGATCGTGGCCGGGCCCGGCCTGAGTCCTGAGGGAGGGCAGTTCCCGGGCCTTCAGCCGGCCTACCGTGCGATCGCCGAGGAGGAGTATCGGATCGTGCGCGGGGCGGAGGATGCCGCGCTCGCCGTGCGCGAGAACGTCACGTATGGCGCCGAGGTCATCAAGATCTACTCGAACAACACGCCGAACCGCGGGCAACTGACGCTCGAGGAGATGCGCGCGATCGTCCAGACCGCGAAGCAACTCGGCGTGAAGGTGACGGCGCACGCGACGGACGACGGCGCCGTCTGGCGTGCGGCCGAAGCCGGTGTGGATGGCATCGAGCACGCCTACCAGGTCACGGATTCGACGCTTCGGCTGATGGCGCGGAAGAAGATCTTCATGGTGCCCACGGACATCGACAGCATCTCCTTCGTCCGCTACCTCAAGTTGCAGGACCCGAGCGCTCCGCCACCCTCAGCGGCTCAACTGGCCGGCTACCGCAACGCGATCGGCGACCGGCTGCGTCGCGCGATCGCCGCCGGGGTTCCGATTGCCGCCGGGTCTGACAACTACATCGACTTCAAAATGCCGCAGGGTGAAGCGGCGAAGCACGTGATCCGGGCGTATGTGGAGGAAGGAATGAAGCCCCTCGCTGCGCTCCAGGCCGCGACCATCGGCGCGGCGACGTTGATCGGCAATGCGCGCCTCGGCGTGATCAAGAAAGGCAGCTTGGCCGACATCGTCGCCGTCGAAGGCGACGCGTCGAGCGACATCACGGTGCTCGAGCGGATCCGCTTCGTCATGAAGGACGGAACGGTCTACGTCAAATGAAGATCCGAGCCGAAGAGCCGGAGACGGAGCTTTCGCGCGACCCCTCGCGACGCGACGTTCGACCATGATGTGCTGTAAAGCGGAATAACCCCCAACTCCCGAACGGCCCGTGCCCACGCGGAGACCGCCTCACCCGCGTAACCGCGACCACGGAACGCTGGCACCGTCTCGACGCCCGCCTCGTGTGCGACCGGCGTCCGGCGAACGCTGCCGCACACCGCGACCGCCGCGCCCTCATGCAGCACGGCGAACAGCGGCGGACTCAGGGTAACATCCGGAATCCATGGCGCGAGATGTGGGCGAAGAACGTTCTCATTTCCCTCTGTTACGAGCACCGCGCTCGAGTTCAGTGGGACCTGCCCGGTGAACACGAATGCCGGCCCCGTCCAGATCCGTTGGACGGGTGCGACGCGGGAGAGAATCTCCTCGAAACGGCTAGAGTCGAGCGGCTCGAGCGCGCCTTCGTACAGAACCGCGCTATCCTCGGCCGCCGCTTGCAGGTCATCGAGAAACTGACGGCCATCAATGTCATCGCGCACCCGCCACTCGACGCCGTCTACCGTGCGCCCGAGATAAAACCGCGGCGCGCGCTGGCCGCTCGGCTCGTTCACATGCGTCATGCGACCACGAGCGTCGTGGACGTAGAGCGCCTCAATGTGCGCGCGCATCAGCGCCCGGTCGTCCGCTCCCTCAGGCAAGGAACTTCGCGCGCATGCCAGGCGGCAGCTTCTCCACAGCATAGCGGAGCATCGTCCGCGGCATGGAGTCGCCGTGTTTCTGGAGGAAGCGCACGAGACGTTGCTGATCCTTCTTGCCCGCCTCGCGGAGCCACGAACCAACCGCCTTCTGAACCAGGTCGTGCTCGTCGTCGACGAGCATCTCGGCGATGCGGAACGTATCGTCGACGTCACCCGCACGGATGAAGTAATACGTGCTGACGATCGCTGTGCGACGCTCCCATGGGTTCTTGGACCGGGCGAGCTCGTACAGGACATCGCGAGGCTTGTCGGCCAGGTAGCCTCCCACGACGTGCGGCGCGGCGCGGTCGACCAGATCCCAGTTGTTGATCCGATCGTGACGCCGAATGTAGAGGTCGAAGAGCGCCTTGCGATCCTCGGCCGTGATGCGCTTCGCTCGGGCCTGGAAGTCCATGACGCTGACGGCTCCCATCCGCACTTCGTAGTACGGGCTCTCGAGGAGCCGTTCGACGTCGGCGAGTGGTAGATCGGTGAACTCCTTCGCGGCCCGAAACACATCGCCGAAGCTGACGCCGAGCACCTTGTTGTCTCGCGAGAATGCATGCGGGTCCGCTCGGAAGAAGCGCGAGACCTCCGCGGCGGTGTCCGGATCCGCGAGCTCCTTCAATGCAGCAACGAAGTGTGTGTGCCGCGTCGCGCTCTTCGACGCCACTACGGCAGACCTCCTCTCTCACGCGCCGCAGCGCGCGGACGCGGCGCCACCCCGGAGAAGTAGACGCGCGCGACGTCACGGGCGATCTGGACAGGAATCGCACTGTCCGAGTTCGTCAACACGATCACCGTGAGGCTGTCGTTAGGGAAGCGGGCCATCTCGGCACGGAAGCCGGGTAGGGAGCCGCCGTGATGGACTCGCCAGTGCCCGTCTACGGAGTCGAGTTGCCAGCCGAAACCGTAGCCGAACGCGCTCCCATCGGTGAGCCGTACTGGCGTCCACATCGCATCGCGGCTCGATTTCGTGAGTACCCGGTTCTCGTACAGCGCCGCATCCCACTTCGCGAGATCGAGCACGCTCGAGAGGAACGCACCGCTTGGGCGGAGCGCCAGAAACTCGGTGGCGTTGGCGTAGGCGCTGTCTCGCCACACGTAGCCGTGCGCGCGATGAGGAACAAGGGCGCTCACGGTCGTCGTCCGCGTGGCTGGCATTCCCACAGGGCGGAACACGCGCTCGGCAAGGAACACGTCCCATGGCTTGCCTGACGCACGAGCGATGACGTCGGCGAGCGTGAAGTAGCACACGTTGCAGTACTGGTACTTCGACCCGATGGCGAATTCGAGCGGTCGCTCGAACGCCGACCGGATCACGATACTGTCGGGCTGGATCTTCCCCGGGTCGAACGCAGGTCCCTCGCGCAGGACTCCCGACGTGTGCGTGAGAAAGTGCCGGAGCGTGATACCGCGCCATGACTCCGGCGCGTTAGGGTAGTACTTCGCGACCGGATCATCCACGGCAAGCCGACCGTCCTGCGCGAGCAGCATGATCCCCGTGGCAAGGAACTGCTTGCTCACGGAGCCGATCTTGAAGACCGTTTGCGGCGTGACGGGGATGGCATGCTCGAGATCGGCTATCCCGTAGCCTTCGGCCTTGATCACCTTCCCCGCGCGCACGACAGCGAGTGCGACACCCGGAATTCGCATTCGCTCCATCGCGCTGACGACGACACGGTCGACGCTGTCGCGTGCGCGCGCGTTCGGCGCAACCGCTTGGGCTGCGAGCGGGGTGCCCAGCAGCGCTGTGGCCAGGAAGGTGACAAGAATTCGTGGCATGAGAGGTCTCCGCTCGATTACCGCCGCATCGCCGCCGAACGACGCAGCATCCACCCGTACAACCACACAATGGCGCCAATGAAACCGAGAAGCCCGAGCCACCGCGCCGGCGCGAAGTCGTCAGCCACGAGCCCGATGGGCGCGTCATCATTCAAGCCGACGATGAGGCCCGCATTGAGCACGCCCCATAGGCTTTCACCCACGATGAGCCCCGACGCCACGAGCGTTCCGAGCCGTTCCGCGCGTTCCGGGTTTGGCATCGTACGTGTGCGCTTGTCGTACCAGTGCGAGATCACCGCACCGACGATGACTGCGAACGTCGCCGACATCGGGAGATAGATCCCGATGCCGACCGCGAGCGGTGGAATGCGCAGCTTCTTCATCGCGCCGAGCGTCGTGTCCAGCAGAATGAGGCCGACGCCGACCAGGGCGCCGATGCCGATCATTGTCCAATCGAGGTTTCCGCCGATCACGCCCTGAGCGAGCGCCGAGATCAGCGTGGCCTGCGGGGCCGGCAGCGGGTTCGGCGCGACGACGCCAATGTTCGCGGCGCCGGCAAAGCCGTAGGCCTTGGCGAGCAGGTTGAGCACCGACGGAATCACCGCGGCTCCGGCGCCGACGCCGACGATGAGCGCGATCTGCTGGCGCATGGGTGACGCGCCGACCAGTTGCCCGGTCTTGAGATCCTGCAGGTTGTCGTTCGAGATCGTCGCACACGCGAAGATGATCGCCACTACGAAAAGCGCGAACGCGATGAGCGCCGGGCGTGTCTCCTCCGTCGGCGTTACGATGAGAACCAGGGCCGATGCGCCCAGGACGATCGAGAGGATGCCGACGCCCGAAATAGGGCTGTTCGACGCGCCAATGAGTCCCGCCATGTAGCCGCACACGCCCGCGATGAGAAAGCCGACGATCAGCACGAACGGCACGGCGAACACAGTGAGTGTCGCGGCGTTCGCGGCGAGTGGCGTCGAAAGCGCGAACGTGTAGGCGAGCCATCCCGCGACGACGAGACACACCGCGGTGAGTCCGAGAATCCAACCCGGCGACAGGTCGCGATCGCGATCGTCGCTCGTCGCCACTGCGCGCGACGCAGCGAGCGTGCTCACGAGCCCGCCGACCACCGGCTTTGCCAGCCTCGCAAGCGTGTAGATCGCAGAGATTCCGATGGCGCCTGCGCCGATGAACCGGACCTGCGTGCGCCAGACGGTGATCGTATGGGTCGCGAGGTCAACCCCTTCGGCCGCAGGCTGCATTGACGTGAGGAGCGGCACCGCGATGACCCACGAGATGATCTGTCCGACGAGCATCGCCATGCCGACCGACAGTCCCACGAGATGACCGGCGCCGAGGAGCGCGAGCGACCACGCGATGTTGTATCCGGTCGACGCACCGCCCCCGAGCCGGATGAACCCGGTGAGCTCGGCAGCGAAAATCCGGGTCGCCGTGAGGATCGCGAGCCCCGCTGACGCCACCGAGCCGAGAATCACCGCGACGAGGCCTTCGCGCGATTCTCCCGTCTCGTCCTTCGTCTCGCCGCGCGTGCCCGACCCGACCTTGAGTACTTCCGCCGCCGCCACGCCCTCGGGATACGGCAAGTCGGATGTCGTCACGAGCGCGCGCCGGAGCGGAATCGTGAACAGCACGCCGAGCACGCCACCGCTCACGCAGATGAGGAACGACTGCCAGAAGGGGAACCCGGTCCACCATCCGACGATCACAAGTCCCGGCAGCACGAAGATGATCGCCGAGAGTGTCCCGGCCGCCGAGGCGACCGTTTGGACGATGTTGTTCTCGAGGATGGTCGAGTCCTTCACGGCACTCAGGATCGCCATCGAGATCACGGCCGCCGGGATCGACGAGGCAAACGTGAGGCCGACGCGAAGGCCCAGGTAGACGTTGGCCGCCGTGAAGACGAGCGTGAGGAGCGAGCCGAGGATCAAGCCGCGAATGGTGAGTTCTTTGGGTTTCATTGGGCCCAATTCTACACCCGGCGAGCGGTCCTTGATGAGTACGTGAGCGGCAGACGTGGGCACGCGAACGCGCCGAGAATCTGTTGCCGCCGAGCACTCTGCGCGAGGACCACCGACCTTCGCGCCCGAGATGATTGCTCATCCCGGGCGCTCACTCAGTCCGCTCGCAGCGACGTCGCGGGATCGACCTGGGTGGCGCGAACGGCGGGCAAGCCACTCGCGACGAGTGCCACTCCGCTCAGGACGATGGCGACCGTGCCGAATACGAGCGGGTCCCGCGGCGACACCTGGAAGAGGAGGGGACCGAGCCATCGTCCACTGGCGAGTGCGAGGCACATCCCAAGGACTGCGCCGGCGACCACCACGCGAAGGCCATCGGAAACGACGAGCCGTATCACGTCGCCAACGCGGGCGCCCAGAGCAATCCGAACGCCCACCTCATGTCGGCGTTGCGCGACGCTAAACGCGATGACGCTGTACAGCCCGATCATCGCCACGACGGTGGCCAGCGCCCCGAACGCCGTGAACATGACGGCTCCCAATCGCCACGATCGGGTAACGTTGCCCACGATCCGCGTCATCGGTCGAACGACAAGATATCCCGACGGCGGCATCACACTCGTTAGGTCGCGGCGGAGTGGCTCGCTCTGGACCGCCGGATCGCCATGCACGCGCACGAACAGCCGCCCGCGCTCGCCATCCTGCGCGGCCGGGATGTAGTACTCGAAACCGTTGTCATCTCCAATCGTCGCCTGGCGAACGTTCTCAGCGATGCCAATGACGGTCCGACACGGCGCGGTATCAGCCCCCGTCCTGAAGCACTTGCCCATGGCATCGGCACGCGGCCACAGCGCGTTCGCCATTGCTTCGCTCACTACGGCCACGAGCGGTCCACCGGCGCGATCATCGGCGCGAATGCCCCGCCCACGCAGAATCCGTGTTCCGACGGTCTCGAAGTAGCTGGGCGATGCGATTTGCTTCACGAATTCGCCGAGCCGATTCGTCGAATCCACGCCGGCGACGAATACGCGCTGGGCGCAGGTGCCGGAGAACGGCACCGAGCATGCGAGCGTCGCGCTTCGGACGAGCGGATTCCGTACGGCGCGGTCGATCAGCGCGCGCCGCAACGCCACCTCCCCGGCCGAGTCGAGCGTGGTCGAGCGCAGGCGTAGATCCACCACCAGCAACTGGTCGGCGTCGTAGCCCAGCCGCAAACGGCCGACGCGATCGACGCTTCGCACGAACAGCCCCGCACCAATGAGCAGCAGCACCGAGAGGGCGACCTGCCCGAGGATCAGCGCGCTGCGGAGTCGCGAGCGACGTCCCTGTCCGTCGCGAGCTCCGGTCCGGAGAGCCGCGATGACATCGCATCGGCTTGCCTGAACAAGGGGCGCCAAACCCGAAGACAGGCCGACGATCAACGCGGCGGCAGCGGCGAACAGCACGGTCCGACGATCGCCGATCGGACGTTGCCATTCCATTCCCGGCATCAGGAAGGCTCGCAGCAGCTGCCCTCCCCATTCGGCGAGGACCAGGCCCGCCAGCCCGCCGAGCACGGCGAAGATCGTGCTTTCGATGAGCAGGTGCCTGACGAGCCTCGCTCGGCTCACGCCCAGCGCGAGGCGAACGGCGATCTCTCGTTGCCGGCTCATCGCCCTTGCCAGCAAGAGGTTGCCCACGTTTGCACACGCGATGAGCAATACGATGGCCGTTACGCCAAACAGCCACGTCGCCACTCGTGCGTCGGCCGACGGCCTGGGGCCCCGTTCCGCGAGCATCGAGCTGAGGAACATTCGAGGCCTGGCCACATCTATCGGCGCCGTGAACCTGGGCGCTTCCGTCAGTTCCTTCCGGTAACCCTCGCGATACGCGGCCGAGAGATCCGCGGTTGCCATCTCCGGCGTCACACCGCGCTTGCGGCGGCCGTAGAGCTCGAGCCACCTCGTCCCGTAACTCGCGCGCTCGGTAGCCCAGCTCGGGCCGAACTCGTCCACCGCCGCCATCGCGATCGGAATGAACACGCTCGGCGTCTCGCGCTCCACGCCGACGAAGCCGGGTGGCGCGACGCCGACGATCGTGTAGCGCGCCGGCGTGATGACGAGCGTTGTGCCGAGGACGGTCGGCGAGCCGCCGTATTGCGATTGCCAGTACTCGTAGGAGAGCACCGCCACTCGGGCGCCGTTCAGATCCCGATCCTCCTCGGCCGTGAAGAATCTGCCGATCACCGGGCGCGCGCTGAACAATTGCCAGAGTGATGCGCTCGCAGCACCAATCAGCGTCTCGCGCGTGGTCTCGCCGGCCCTGACGGCAAGGCGCCGCGGCGCATACGCCGCGATGACTTCCATCGTCTTCGTCGATCGCGCGAGGTCGAGGAATTGCTGGTAGGGATACGCCGGGCCGATCGATTCGGTGCCGTTGACGACGCGCGCAGAGTACAGGTGGTGCGATCGCTCCGGTCCAATGAGGTACGCAGGCGGACGAAACAGCAGGCGATCGACGACGCTGAACATCGTCGCATTCGCCCCAACGCCCAGGCCAAGGGTGGCAACGACGGCGAGTGCGAAGCCGGGTTTGAGTCGCAGCCCACGCAGCGTGTAACGGACGTCCTGAGCCGCGTCGGCAAGCCATCGGAGGCCACGGGCGTCGCGCGCTTCTTCCTGGATGTAGGCGACGTTGCCAAACTCTCGCCGCGCAGCTGCCCGGGCAGCATCGGGAGAGAGGCCTCGCGCCATCAGGCGCGCGGTGGCCCGATCGAGATGGGCTTGCATCTCTTCGTGCATCTCGCGCTCGATGGTGCCGCGCCGCGCGATGGAGCGCATCCAGCCACGGAGCCGAGCCAGCATGATCGGCCCTCTAGCCTGTCTAGTGGTAGTTCACAATGGCCATTCTCCACTAGACTGTCAAGTGGACACCCTTATGCCGCTTCCGGCGCGCTGACGCCGACGATGCCGCGCAGGCTCCGTCTGATACGGACGCGCCACAACCAGTACAGCATTGTCACGAGCACCGCGACGACCGGAAGCGCGAGGAGGGGACGAATCCGGATCGGCTCCGGGATCACCTGCGCCTGGCCGATGAAGAACGACAACGCCGCAATGAACAGCGCGAAGCTCATCCGCCACAGGTGTCGTGCAAGCCGACTCGCACCGCGAAGGGCGCGGCCAGATCGGATCATGCGGAGGTCGCCCGCGCTCGCCAACAGTCCAACCACGCCGAACATGAAGAACGGGAACGCCGGCATCCCGTTCCTCTGACCACCGCTGACGATCGCTTCAACGCCAAACGTTAGGCTGGCGAGACCGGTGCAAAACGCCACCAGCATGGCGCCCAGGTCCAGCCATCGCTCTCCCGACGCGAGAGGCCGTACGGTTGTCAGCGACGTGATCACGAGGTACGCCGTCAGCAGCGCCGCCGGGATGTTGATCGCCGGCGCGACGTCTCGGACGGCCGCTATCGTGAACCCGGCGGCGCACATCGGAAGCATCGCGAAGACGAACACCAGCCCGCTCCTGCGATGCAGCGTCGCTCCTTTCGTCGAATAGAGCGCGACATACCCAAAGAGGAGGCTCAGGCCTCCCGCGAGGATGTGAGCCACATACGTCGCTTTCACGGGGCGCTCAATCCGCGCCGTCGACAGCGAAGCTGCGCTCGGGAGCGCCGACACCGACGAGATTGCGAAGGGACCGTCGGAATCGGATGCGCCACAGCCAGTAGAACATCGTCGCGAAAACCGCGAGCACCGGCAGCGCGAGCAGGGCAGGCTTGCGGATCGGCTCGGGAAGGACCTTCGCCTGGCCGAGAAAGAACGACCCGGCGGCGATCCACATCGCCCAGCACATTCTCCACAGATGGCGCGTGAGTCGAGGGACGCCGCGAAGTGACCCCGCTCGTAGTGCGCGGAAGTCGCCTGCCGCGGCCAGCAGTCCGACGATCCCGAACATGAAGAAGGGAAACGGTGGCAGCCCGTCCCATCGGTGCGTGGGGGTCGCGAGCGTCGCGAACCCCAGTGAGAGACTCGTCACGCTCGTGCTCAGCGCGAGCACCATGAGCCCAACGTCGAATCGAGGCGACCATCCCGCGGGGCGACGAACGGTGGTCAAGGCAGTGGCGACGAAATAGCACGTCATTACGGCGCCGATCGTCGACCCCTCATTGCCGCCCAACGCCGCCATCAGCCCGCCCGTGCTCGCCATCACGAGCATCGCCCCAACGAACAGGAGCCCGCTCTTGCGATGGACTGTTGCGCCTTTCGTCGAATACATCGCGACGTATCCGGCGATAATGGCCAGGCTGCCGCCGATGATGTGAATCGCGCGCATGCCGTGTCCGTCCTAGGTGCGCATCGTAATGGCCGGGTCGATCCGCGCCGCCCGAAGCGCCGGTATCCAGCACGCGGCGATCCCGATCACGGCCATCATCACGGCGACGCCAATGAACGTGCTCGGGTCGTGCGGTTCGACCCCAAAGAGCAGACCGCGAATCAGTCCGGCCACGAGGAAGCTTCCCCCGACGCCTAACGCGAGTCCGACCCCCAGCAGCACTCCGCCCTCCCCGAGAATCATCCGCTGCACTCGGCCGCTGTCGGCGCCGAGACTCATCCGGATGCCGATCTCGTTCGTCCGGGCGCTTACCGAGAACGCCAGGACGCCAGCAATGCCGACTGCCGCGATGATCACCGCCAGAATGCCGAACGATGAGACGAGCGCAGCGTTCAGACGCCGCGGGGCGACGCTCTGATCCTTCACCTGCTTGACGGTCAGCACGCCCTGGATAGGCGCCGTCGGCGCGATGCGCCGAACGATGCGCGTTGCGGCGGGCGCCAGATTCGCCACGTTGCTGTCGGCACGGATGACGATCACGCCGCCCATCGCCAGCTCCTGCCCGAACGGCATGAAGACCACCGGTCGTGGCGGCGCATCCTGCCCACCGTCCTGGGTGTTGCCCACGACGCCGACGATCGTGCGCCACTCCGGGCTGATCGGGCTGAACTTCAGCACCTCGCCCGTCCACGCGATGCGCTTCCCCATGGGATCCTCACCGGGGAAGAGTCGGTCGGCGAGTGTCTGGTTGATGATCACGACCTTGCCGGACATCGGGCCATCGATGGCAGAAAATGCGCGACCCTTGATCACCGGGATCCCGGCCGCACTGAAGTACTCGGGGTTCGCGGTGCGGAAGTCCGGGCGCGGCGGTGCCTCGCCCACGGCGAGCGCTTTGCCCTCGGCCTTGAGCTCGAAGCGTGTCGACGAGCCGCGCAGGGGAACGCTCGAGCCGACTCCCACCCCGATGACACCGGGGAGCCCGCCGATCTCTCGGCGAATCTGATCGTACCGCACCTTGGCCTGGGCGTCGGATTG
>Ga0075420_100003454_pt1 | contig 13827 bp, 13 predicted proteins | sample SoiMetdeltSBSDD4_FD_75296 | JGI IMG/M metagenome (GOLD analysis project Ga0075420, IMG submission 75296) | Bulk soil microbial communities from a Populus tree surrounding site in Tennessee, USA - Soil MetaG P. deltoides SBSDD4 | ecosystem: Environmental > Terrestrial > Soil > Tree plantation... | reverse complement strand
ATTTTCTTGAGCCGGCGCGATCAGTTTGTCGCTCTGGCAGCGCGTCACGCGGTCCCTGCGATCTTCGAGTTTCGTGATTTTGTCGTGGCCGGCGGTCTGATGAGTTACGGAAGCAAGATTACTGAAAACTATCGCCTGGCGGGCAACTACGCGGGTCGGATTCTCAAGGGTGCGAATCCTGCCGATTTACCTGTCCAACAGCCGACCAAATTTGAATTGGTCATCAATCTCAAGACCGCCAAAATGCTCGGTCTCGCCATCCCGGAATCGTTCCTGCTCCGCGCCGACGAGGTGATCGAATAGCGATGCTGTTCGCTGCACTGCATGAGTCCGCTTCTGGCCCAAAGCGGACATGCACTACCGCACTGCACATGTCCGCTTTCGGGGGTAAAGCGGACATTACCGTTGCCGGACTGGACGCAAACGGCCGACGGGTCTGCGCCTGAACCGAAGATGTGCCGAACCAAGAGGGCTCTGGCCTATGGACACTCTCCTCGTCGCGACTCAGATCATTTGCTACGGCGTTGGCATCGTCTCGGCCTCCCTGAACATCGCCAGTTTCGTGCACCGGCGCGTTAAGTGGCGTCGCCTGCAGCCCATTAGTGCAGCGAAAAGGTGAGATGGAGACAGACATGTCGGCACGCCAGCAAAAGCATTCGGCCAGGGACAAAATTCTCGATGCCGCGCTCATGGTGATCCGGACCAAGGGCTACACGGCAACAACTGTGGACGATCTTTGCGCGGCCAGCGATGTCACCAAGGGCGCCTTCTTCCATCACTTCAAGAGCAAGGACGATCTGGCCGTCGCGGCTGCCGAGCATTGGTCGGAGACGACCGACGGACTTTTCGCAGCGGCGCCCTACCATAGCTATCGAGATCCGCTCGACCGCGTGCTCGGCTACATCGATTTCCGCAAAACAATTCTGACCGGCACGGTGCCTGAGTTCACCTGCCTCGTCGGCACGATGGTACAAGAAACCTATGACAGCCATCCGGCGATCCGCGATGCTTGCGCGCGCTCGATCCGCGGTCATGCCGAGAAGATCGAAGCGGATATAGCCGCCGCGATCAAAGCACACGGCGTCAAGGCGGGATGGACCGCTCGCAGCCTGGCTCTACACACTCAAGCTGTGCTGCAAGGCGCTTTCATTCTTGCAAAAGCCACCGGTGGACCCAAGGTCGCGGCCGAGTCGATCGATCATTTGCGCCGTTACATCGAACTACTCTTCAACCGCCCCCAGAAGAAAAGCTGATATTCGCTTTTGGTCTGAGTGGACATTACGGCCCTTAGCAGACATTGCTTTTGCGCCGCTTGATGTTCGCTTCGAGGTAAAGCGGACATCGCTTTTGAAAGCCAAAATGTCTGCTTATGACCCAAAGCGGATATCTCAGGAAATAATCACGCGTATCTCAAGAGCAAATCAAGCTCCTGTCAAAGCCTTCCGGGGTGGCTTTTGGCATCCATTCACGAATGAACGACTATGTACAGGAGATACAAAGATGTCTGATACAAACCGCCTGCTTTTTCTCCGTATCGCTCTCGTGGTCATCGGTCTAACGTTTATTTTTGGCATATATACGTTGGGCATCCTCTGGCCCTCGGGCTGGGTATGGGGACAGGGACCCTCACACTATCTCATGATGATCATTGGAGTGTATGCGACCCTGGGCGTGTTTTTGCTCATCGCCGCAAGAAATCCCTACGCTCATAAGAGCCTCATCTGGTTCACCGTGTGGTCGAGCGTGGTTCATGGGGCAATCATGGGCGTTCAGGGTTTCATGGATACAACCGAGCGCGGTCATCTAGTGGGAGATGCGCCTGCGCTCATTCTCGTTGCGATCGTACTTGCAATGCTGATGCCGCGGACCGCGACACTTGCAGTGTTGACGCCGCAGACCGCGCAAGCTTGAGCGTGTCAAAACACTCGTGAATTTTCGGAGAGACCGCCGCGAGGCGGTCTTTCTGTATTTGCTGATAGGCCCTTAGCGGACATTCCAACCACTCCGTCCAATGTCCGCTTTTGGGGGTAAAGCAGACATTTTCGGGAGCAAAGGACATCACGCAGACATGCTCGACTCCTGTTTATGATCTTGAGCTATTCCAGTGGGACAGTCGCGGCAAAAAGCCTAATGATCCTTTGGAATGATTCAGTGTCCCACTTTATCGTAAGCCTTTGATTAGACCGAATAGGCGCAGTCCTCTCGGGACCGCCATCCAATCGCGTCCGCAAAAGGCGAACAGGAGGACGTCCAGTTCGCGCTCAATAGCGGGCGTTTGCCGAACGCCGCATGATGTCCGCTATGGGCCAATAGCGGATATTATGGTCGCGCAGGAACTTTAAGATCCGGCGGCACTTAACTTTCCGGCCCTCTTGTGTCCACACTATGTGGCGTGCGTTGTGCCCGGGCTTTAATGGACCGATCCGACCGACAGCTAGCGTCATTGACGGAAGAAGGACGTTACCGCCTCCTCATCGAGGCCGTGACGGACTACGCCATCTATATGTTGGATGCTTCTGGGGTCGTGACGACATGGAACCCCGGCGCGCATCGGATCAAGGGCTACGCAGCGAATGAGATTATCGGCCAGCACTTCTCACGCTTTTATACCGAGGACGACAAGAAGACAGGGCTGCCAGCGCGAGCTCTGGAGACTGCGAAGCGTGAAGGAAAATTTGAGGCTGAAGGTTGGCGCGTTCGCAAGGATGGGTCACGCTTCTGGGCCTACGTCGTCATCGATCCTATCCGCGATCACTCCGGGCAGGTCATCGGCTTTGCGAAAATCACCCGCGACCTGACCGAACGGAAAGCCGCAGAACAGGTGCTGCACAGAAGCGAGGAGCAGTTTCGCCTGCTCGTGCAGGGCGTCAGCGACTACGCCATTTACCTGCTGGACTTGGAAGGCAAGGTGACCAACTGGAATCTTGGTGCACAACGGATCAAAGGATACTTCGCAAATGAAATCGTTGGGCAGCACTTTTCGCGTTTCTACACAGACGAGGACCGCGCAGCCGGTATTCCACAAACGGCACTAGAGACTGCCAGGCGAGACGGACGGTTCGAGAAAGAAGGCTGGCGCATACGCAAAGACGGATCGCGGTTTTGGGCTCATGTCGTCATCGATGCCATTCGCGATGACGATGGGAACACTATCGGCTATGCCAAAATCACCCGCGACATCACCGAGCGCAAGAAAGCCGAGGAAGAACTCGAAAGGGCGCGAGAGTTCTCTCTCCAGGCACAAAAGCTCGAAGCGATTGGTCAACTTACCGGCGGCATCGCCCACGACTTCAACAACCTACTGATGGCGATACTTGGCAGCCTCGAACTGCTGCGCAAACGCTTTCCAGATGACTCCAAAGGCATCGCGCTGCTCGAAAATGCCGCTCAGGGTGCGCACCGCGGCACAGCCTTGACAAAGCGTATGCTTGCCTTCGCGCGAAACTATGAACTGAACAAGGAAGTCATCGATATTTCCACTCTCGTGCACGGCATGAAAGATCTCGTGGAGCGATCTATCGGGCCGTCGTTCAACATAGAGACCCGCTTCCCGCTCTCGCTCAACCCAGTGGAGGCGGACGCCAACCAGCTGGAATTGGCACTCCTCAATCTCAGCCTGAACGCCCGCGATGCCATGGCCGATGGTGGCGAGATCGTATTGGCGGCGCGGGAAGAAAACATAACCGCTGGTCACCGCAGTGGACTGGAAGCTGGTCGCTATATTCGTCTCAGCGTGACCGACACGGGCGAAGGGATGGATCAGGAGACGCTGCTCAGAGCGACCGAGCCGTTCTTCACGACCAAGGGGGTCGGCAAGGGCACCGGCCTCGGCCTCTCAATGGTCCATGGATTCGCCGAGCAATCCGGCGGCCGTTTCATCCTGCACAGTCAGAAAGGCGCAGGTACAACCGCCGAGCTTTTGCTTCCGGTTGCCAAAACTTCGACGACACCGATTGCTGGCACACCAGCGCCACCAGCGAAGGCACTTCGTCCACTCACAATTTTGGCCGTAGATGACGATGCCCTCGTTCTCATGAACACCGTCCACATGCTGGAAGACCTCGGTCACACGGTTTTTGAGGCCTATTCTGGTAACGAAGCGCTGGAAATTCTAAGGCGCGAGGACTCCATTGATCTTGTCGTTACCGACCAGGCCATGCCGAAAATGACCGGGACCGAACTCGCGAAAATTATTAAACGCCAATGGCCGGACATCCCCGTTCTCCTCGCAACCGGCTATGCCGACCGGGTACGAGGAGACGATATCGGGTTGCCGAAGCTTACGAAGCCTTACATGCAGCGCGAGCTCGCGGACGCAATAGTGCGGATGAACCCGCCGCGCCGGAAAGGCGACCGGGTCGTCCGACTCCGAAACAGGCCCGGACCCGCGGTGTAAATCTCAGTTCCAGTGTCGCGGCCCAACAGCTTCATAACATGGTAATGTTTGCTTTGGGTCATTGGCCAAACTCGCGCCAGCAAAAAGACATGTCCGCTTTACTCCCAAAAGCGGACCTTCCGAGGCGCGAGAAGCAGACATCAGGCCGTAGCGGGAATTGCGTTGAGTGAGCGTCGCACTGTGTTGAACATCAGCGCCGCGCCGACGAAATAAACGCCAATGAAAAATGCTTGCCACAACAACCATGCATTCTTCCCGGCAGCGATTGGCGAGTAGTAGAAGCTCGGCCAGATTGCGTGGACGTCAGAGAGTTCCTCGCTCGTCGTAAGGTCTACGCCTGCAACGAAGCTGTGGGACGGCAATCGTCGCGAAATTCCGACGAGTACCTTCTGTACTGCACCCGAGATGAAAAATACTGGACAAGCTGGCACGTGCAGCCTGCCGCACGCAAATTGTGGGGTCCCGATAAACTCATTGAAGGAATCCCACTACCCGGTGCCTATGATCGCTAGGCAGATGCGGGCATTTGCGCCGCAAAAGTCATGTCTGCTTCGCCCAAAAGCAGAAGATATGAGGGATATGTCCACGGCGGGCCGTGAGCGAACAAAACATATCAGCTAAAGTTGCGACAAATCTATTTGCCAGTTTTTGTTCGACTAGATCTGGGCGGCCATTCCATATCCACTTCGTCGTGGAATTCGCTCAGGAAAAAGCTGAGCGCTTTCCTCCCGGCGCGAGTGGCCTCAGTTACAGTGCTGAAATAGACCTCTGACTGTTTGACCGGGCTTTTTCTTCCGGCGCGATAAATTTCCCATTTCCAAGGGCTTGGAGAGCGGCCCCTGTTTTTCACGACAACGGAAAAATCGGGATGTTCTGTCATTGGTCTCGCGGGAGAAACGCCCATTAAATTGACGGCAGCCGCCGTAACTCGGGACGCTGCCCGTCCTTCCTTCCGTCCAGTTGCTTCTTCTTGCGCGTGTCTGGAATAAGCCCGTCACGTTGAGCCTTCTTCCGCGCGGCCTTGCGCGCGCGGCGGATCGCCTCAGATTTTTCTCGGTTTTTACGCTCCGAAGGCTTTTCGTACGAACGCCGTTGCTTCATCTCACGAAACACCCCTTCACGCTGCATTTTCTTTTTCAAAACGCGAAGAGCCTGTTCGACATTGTTGTCCCGCACAAAAACCTGCAATTGATGTTCCTTTATCTAGAGGAGCAGCGTACTCACATCCGATTTGAACCGTGCGCGCCGCACGTCAGAAGACAGCGAAAAGATTACTCGGGCGCAGTCTCGACAATGTGCTCTAACACGATACTCTTCGAACGCGACACTCCTTGCTCGGCCAGATAAAGACACGCTTTCGCCTTGGCTCGGCAAAGATCGGCAGTCAAATGGCCGGACTTGGTAGGGGACATAAAGCCATTCCGCCTTGTCCGTTGTCTCAGTAAAAAGAAACGCCAGCGTTTGAGTGCTGGCGCCATTTTCAGGACGGAAGTTAGACCGCCTGTAGGTTTGCGGCAGCGGACTTGCCACTGCGCGGATCGGCCTGCACATCATACGAAATCTTCTGGCCCTCGTTGAGACCATGCATACCAGCACGCTCGACCGCCGAAATGTGAACGAACACGTCGGGGCCGCCGTTGTCTTGAACGATAAAGCCGAAGCCCTTTTGGGCATTGAAGAATTTAACGGTACCTGTGGCCATTAATGGCCTCCTCAAAAAACGCGCAAATGCGCGGGTTCCCCATGCAAACCATTCGCATGAGTTATCATATCCGGGATTTTGCGTGTCTTGGGGAGGGCCGCTAAGGCCGAAATTGCAAGGTCAGGCGCAATCGCGAACATCGCCTATATAACGACATCGTCCGCGCATTGCAATGATCGGTCGAAAGCAGTCATTTGGCATTGCAAATGCCATGTCCACCACTCCCAAGGTTCTGCCTTCTGCTTCGGCGTGAACAAGAGCGGCGCAACGCAATGAATTCAGACTTGGGGCGGTGCAAACGGCCCGCCCGGTTTTCATGCAACTCAATTGATCGCCCGATATAGCCGCTGGTCGTACAAGCTGCCGCTCATCGGAAGAAGCAACTCGCGGAACTTGCGGGTATGTGCGGCTACTTCGTGCTTTTCGAGGGCGGTCTTTCCGCGCCACATCTCGACCAGCGTCAGATGATTGGGCCGGCTACCCTGCTGCAACACGTCGTAGCGCAGGATGCCGGCATCTTGCGCGCTGTCGATGCTCAATTGCTTGATAGCGGCAAGACCCTCATCCTTTTTCGCGCCAATGAGATCGACATGCGTCAGGACGTAGACGGAACCTGCGCCGGATACCTTGGACTGGCCGACCACGAAGCCGGTATGAAGACGCTCATCAATTGGCGCTGCGAGATAGGGCTTGAGCTTGTCTCGCGACTGCGCCGTGCCCGCCGCAGCGGCGTGACCCGCCTGCGCCTTGGTATCGCGCCAGACTTCCAAAATAGCGAATTGCTGCGACTGTCCGATGCGTTGAAGAATTTCAAAGTCGGTGTTTCCCGCTTCCTTGCGGCTCGCGTCGCGTAGCGCGCGCAGCACGGACGCCGCGTTGCGCGCGGAGGATGGAGCAACTTCGATATAGCTGACGACGTAAGTCGCACTCGTGTCTTGCGCGTTGGCCGATGCGATGCCGGCCATCAGACCTCCAGCAACGGTCATTCCAAATAGACGTAACATCGTCATTGGCTTTCTCCCGAATTCACGGCCCCGGTGCGCGCGATCTGTTGTGTCTTGAAAAATGGCGGCAGTCCCTTGAAGTGAACAGCCGTCCATAGTCGAATTCAAGACCATCGGCAATTTGGCGTTGCGGCGAGGAAAACATGGGTGATGGCGGCCAGTTCGCTCGGTTGTTCAGTCCGCTGCAGGTCGGTGGCCGCACCCTGAAAAATCGGATTGCACTTGCGGCCACTCTGACCAATTACGGCGCGGGCAATCGCATTACCCCGCGCTGGATCAATTTCTTGGCTGAGCGCGCCAAGGGCGGCGCGGGCATGGTCATCACCGAAATCCTGGCGGTAGACCCGGCGGCGCTGGCGCAAGGTGCGATCATCACTGCTTTCGACCGCGGGAACGAGGACGCCTTCAAGGCAGCTGCCGCAGAAGTCGAAAGCCAGGGCTCCTGCCTTGTTGGTCAGCTGTGGCATCCCGGGCGGCAACAGCTTTGGAGTCCGATCTCGTCCCCCAAGGGAATCTCCGATCAGCCCGACGCGTACAGCTGGACGGTCCCGCATGTAATGAGCACCGATGAATTGCAGCAGGTCGCTGACCGGTATGTTGAAGTTGCCGAACGTCTCAAACGCTGCGGATTTGGCGGCGTCGAGCTGCATGGCGCCCACGGTTATCTCATCACGCAAATCCTTTCGCCATGGTCAAATCGACGAAACGATCAATATGGCGGCTCGCTCGACAACCGTGTCCGCTTTGTAAGGGAAGTTGCACAGGTCATCCGGCAAACTTGCGGCAAGAACTTCGTCATTGGACTCAAGATGCCCGGTGATGAAGGCGTGGAGGGCGGCATCGACGCGGAAGAGGCGGCGCGAATTACGGCCGTCCTCGCGCGCGATCGGGTGCTCGACTATTTCGCCTTTAGTCAGGGCAACTTCACCTTGAGCCTGGAAACCCATGTGCCCGACATGTATTTTCGGCACGGACATTTTCTGAACATCCACAAAAAGCTGCGGCCAGCGGCGTCCGGCACGCCGGTGATGGCAATCGGCCGTATTGCGACGCCGGTCGAGGCTGAGGCGGCAATTGCCGGCGGCGCCGGTGATCTCATTGGCCTGACACGCGCATTGATTGCCGACGCAGATTGGCCAGAGAAAGCACGTGCTGGCCGGCACAACGAGATTCGCCCCTCAGCCTACGATAATTTTTGTTGGGGCGAGATACACGCCGGCAAACCGCTTGCTGAAGTGAACAATCCGCAACTCGGGCAAAAGGGCGAGTCGGGCTGGCGTACGGCGATGGCGCCAAAAAGACGGCGCGTCGCCGTCGTCGGTGCCGGCCCTGCAGGACTGCAAGCGGCCGTAGTGGCGGCTCAGGCTGGCCACGATGTGACCCTGTTCAGCCGTTCTGCCAAGCTTGGGGGGAAGCTTAATTGGGAGATCAGTCTTCCCGGCCGCAACGAATACTACGGTTTGATCGCATGGCTGGAAAAGCAGGCCCGCAAATCCGGCGTCAGGATCGAGGCCGGTCAGATGGCAGACGTGAACGCCATACTCGCGATCAAACCCGAGAGAGTTATTGTCGCAACCGGCTCGCACCAGCGGCGGCCGGAAAATTTCACTGGCGAGGGTCTCTCCGCGCGCGATTGGAATGCGCAATCCACCACGGAACGTCTGAAGGGAACTGCTGTTCTGTTCGACATGGATCACAGCGCCGCAACCTACGGCGTTGCGGATGCACTGGCACAGCGATACCCCCGGCTATTTCTGTTGACGCCGCGCACACAGATCGCAAGGAACGTCAATTATTGCAGCGCGATTGGCGTCCACCGACGGCTCCATGAAGCGAACGTTGAGATCGTTCTGGGCGCCGAACCCGTCAAGCTCAGCAGCAGCGTCCTGACCTGGCGCAATGTCTTTACCGGCCGACTGCGAGAGATTGATGATGTCGTGCTGTTCGTCTGGTCCACACCGCGAGTGGCCGATGATGCCTTGGCTGTGGTGCTCGAGCAGACAGGAATTGAGACGCGCCGGATTGGAGACTGCATGGCACCGCGCAATCTGTTTTGCGCAATCCATGAAGGCGAGGCTGCGGCAATTGCCCTATGAACGGCATACCATTCGCGACAACAGTAGACGCGAGCAATGAATGTTTGAGCGAGCCCTGAATGTCTTCTGGATTGTGTTGGGCGCGGCTTCTGCCGCCTATGCATGGTCGCTTGGCGTGGTTGGTCCGGCCGGCCCCGAAAGCGGACTCTTTCCGTTCATCGCGAGTACTATTGTGTCGGGCGCCGGCATCATTCTCTTGCTCCGGCCATCCACGCAGGTTCGCGCTCCGAATTTTCCACGGAGTAGCGGTCTGTGGCGCGTTCTTGGCGTGATCCTCGGATTGATCGTGATGGCGGCTGGCATGCCGTATCTCGGCTTTTCCGTAGCCAGCTTCATCACCATGATCATTCTGCTCCGTACCGTGGACCGGAGCAGCTGGCTGAGCGCTGTCACACTCGCTTTCTTGTCCACCGCGTCAGTGTTTTGGCTGTTCGGCCACTTGCTCGGCATGGCGCTGCCGCGCGGACCATGGGGCTGGTAGATCATGGAGGCGCTCAATGGCTTACTCACCGGTTTTGGCGTCATTCTGACGCCCGCCAACCTCTATCTTTGCTTTCTTGGCAGCTTGATCGGCACGCTCGTCGGCGTACTGCCGGGAGTCGGCCCCCTTGCAGCACTTGCGCTGCTGCTTCCAGTGACGTTCACGCTGTCGCCCATCGGCGGCATGGTCATGCTGGCCTCGATCTTCTACGGAGCGATGTACGGCGGCTCGACGACATCCATTCTGTTGAATATTCCGGGAGAAGCCGCGTCCGTGGTCACCTGCATCGATGGGCACCAGATGGCGCGGCAGGGCAGGGCCGGTCCGGCGCTCGGCATCGCGGCGATTGGTTCGTTTATCGCCGGCACGCTTGGCGTCGTCATCATGACGTTCTTTGCGCCGGCCATCGCCGCAGCCGCGATCCGATTTGGCCCCCCTGAGAATTTCGCGCTGATGGTGCTTGGGTTGGTCTGTACGTTATTCATGATCTCCGGCTCGACCATCAAAGGCGTGCTGATGATGGCGCTCGGATTTCTAACCGCGGCGGTAGGGCTGGACGTCGTCAATGGCCGCGAGCGTTATACATTCGGCTCAGTGGACCTCAGTGGCGGGATCGAGCTTTTGGCTGTTGTCATTGGATTGTTTGGCGTCGCTGAGATTCTCAGCAATGTGGAGACAATGGCGAAGACGACGTTGCTGGCCGACCGCATTCGCGGCCTATGGCCGTCTCTTGCCGATTGGCGCGCCTCCTGGCGGGCGATACTGCGAGGCAGCGGGCTCGGGTTCATGCTTGGAATGGTGCCCGGTGGCGGTCCGGTGACTGCGGCCTTCATGTCTTACGCGCTCGAGAAGCGCATCGCCACGCAGCCCGACCGTTTTGGAAAGGGCGCGATTGAAGGCGTGGCGGGTCCCGAGTCCGCGAATAATTCCGCGGTGGCCGGGAGCCTCATTCCGGTCCTGTCATTGGGCATTCCAAGCAATCCGGTGACGGCACTGTTGCTCGGCGCACTGATCATTCAGGGCATACAGCCGGGCCCGCTCTTCATTGCACAGCGACCCGATCTGTTCTGGGGAATCGTCGCCAGTATGTATGTTGGAAACGTGTTTCTCCTGCTCCTCAATCTGCCGCTGGTGGGTCTCTGGGTGCAGTTTCTGCGTATTCCATATCGTGTGATGTTTCCGGTCGTTCTGCTGTTGTGCGTGGTCGGTACCTATTCAGCGAACAAGAACGTTTTCGATCTTTGGGTCATGCTTGGATTTGGGGTGGCCGGCTATGTGCTGCGCAAGCTCGAATACGACCTTGCACCTTTTGTCATAGCATTTGTGCTCGCGCCCCTTCTCGAACAGTCGCTTCGGCAGTCACTGGTCATGTCGCCCGACGGCGCTATGATCCTCATCAAGCGCCCGGTGACAGCACTGTTGCTCGCTGCCAGCGTTGCGCTGACGTTTCTGATGTTTCGTCGTCGAACAAAAACCGAGGGAGGGCTACCATGAAATGGGCCGGGATTGCTTGCGCCTTGGTCGTTGCTTTGCTTTCCGCGCCTGCCGGGGCGCAAAGCGATCCGAAGGCAGACCTTGCAAAACTGAAGCCGAAGGATTTCCCCACTCAACCGATCGAGTTCACCGTCGTGTATCCGGCCGGCGGCGGCATGGATGTCAGTGCGCGCTTGCTCGCGAAATACGTCGAGAATTTGAGCGGCGATCGAATCATCGTCAACAATCGCACCGGCGGTGCGGGCATGGTGGGCCATTCATATCTGGCGACCCAGGCAAAACCGGACGGCTACACCGTGGGTGTCATCGCGAGCCTTCTGTGGGGCGACGCCATGTTGCGCGCGCAAGGTCGGTGGTCGTTCACTGATCTGGAGCCGATCGCGTACGTAAACAGCGATGCACTCATCTGGGTCGGTTCTACCGAAGGACCATACAAGGGCATGTCGATCAAAGATGTTGTAAACGCGGCCAAGGACAAGCCCAACACGATCCGTGTCGCAACCGTGCCAGGCAGCATGTGGGACTACATCCTCGATCAGATCGAGGCGAATTCCGGCGCGAAATTCCTGCGTGTTCCCTTTCAGGGCGGGGGCGCCGGCATTACGGCCTTGATCGGCGGCAATGTCGATATCGCACAGGGGTTTTACTCCGAATTCCGTGGCCATCTCGAAGGCGGCAAAGTAGCTCCGCTTGCGGTCGCGGCGGCGGGACGCTTGGACTTCCTCAAGGACATGCCGACTTTCAACGAGGCGTTCGGTAGCAACGAATATCTCTGGCAACTCGTTCGTTATGCGGTGGTGCCGAAGGGCACGCCGGCCGATCGCAAGGTCTATCTCGCGGCGACGGTGCAAACCGCGATGAAGGATCCCGAATTGATTGCCGAGTATCGCAAGCAGGGAGTCTTCTTCGATCCCAAGCTCCAAAATTCTAAAGATCTGACCGCGGACCTTAACGCTTACGCCGAAGTCGAGCGTCAGTTTTACGTCAAGACCGGCCGGCTCAAGTAGACCGATCTCCCTGTTGGCTGACGACGGCGGCGCACTTGGCGCGCCACCGTCGACAGATTTAACTGAAAGAGCCGCGATGCGTCGCAGTATCGACCGAATTCTGACCACACATACCGGAAGTCTCCCGCGACCTGAAAATTTGACTCGCCTGTTCGTTCGGCGCGCACTCGGCGAAATCGTTGATCCTGATGAAATCGCAGCTGCTGGCCGCGATGCGATTCGCGCCATCGTACCCAAGCAAGCGGAGGCGGGCATCGACGTAGGCAATAACGGCGAGCAACAGCGGGAATCATTCTTTCTTTATCTGAGAGAACGCTTAACCGGCCTTGGCGGGACCTGGCAGCGGCCATCGCGGGCCGATGTCGAGCGCTATCCGGTGTTCAAGAAACGTTGGCTGCAGCAAACCTCGAGCCAATCGCGCGTTTCGCCGAACGAGGGCTTGCCGATGGCAGTTGGCGATGTCCGCTATAAAGATCCCGCAGCAATCGAAGCGGAATGCCGCGACTTCAAAGAGGTGCTTGCTCTAACTCCGAATATCTTCGCCGAGTCGTTCATGAATGCTCCGTCGCCCGGCATTGTTGCAGCGGCGATCAAGAATCAACATTACCATACGCTGCGTGACTATCTGCAAGCGCTCGGCGAAGCACTTCGGGTCGAATACGAAACCATCGTGCGGATGGGATTCATGCTGCAGATCGATGCGCCGGACCTCGCGCTCGAACGCCACATGTCCTACAAGGATAAGCCCGTCGCCGAATTTCTCGGTTTTGTCGAAGCGGTTGTGACCGAAATCAATCGCGCTCTGCGAAACGTACGCCCTGATCGTGTTCGGCTCCACATCTGTTGGGGGAATTCAGAGTCGCCGCACGATTGTGACGTGCCTCTTGAAGAGATATTGCCGATCGTGCAGCAGGCGAAGGTCGGTGGATTGGTGCTGCCGTTCGCTGGACCTCGGCACGCGCACGAGTTTCGTTGCTTTGCAAAAATGCCGCTGAACGACGATCAGCTGCTCATCGCCGGCGTAATCGATCCACTTACCAATATCGTCGAACACCCGGAAGTCGTCGCCGACAGAATCGAACGCGTCGCAGCAGTGGTGGGTGATCCTGCCCGGGTTTTGGCAGGTACCGACTGCGGTTTCGATACATCAGCCGGCTGGGGCCGTGTCGCAGAAGATGTGGTCTGGGCAAAACTGCGGACGTTGCGCGAGGGGGCCTATCTGGCCTCGAGGCGACTATTTCAATCTTCGTAACCGAAGGGCGACCCGTGACAATCATCTCTGCACCCCCGATGTCAAACGTCAGCGAAGATGCCGAGCTGCTCGACACCATCGAACGTTGGACGATACGCGAGCTAAAGCCGATCGTCCGGGAGTACGATCATGAGGATCGTTACCCAACTGTTGTCGTGGAGCAGATGAAAGAGCTTGGACTCTTCGGCGCGACGATCAGTGAGGAATATGGTGGGCTGGGCCTGTCGGCGGCGACCTATTCCAAGATGATCATGATCATCTCGTCGATATGGATGTCGGTCACCGGCATCATCAACTCGCATCTGATGCTGGCGCTCGCAATCGAGAAGTTCGGCACGCCGGACCAGAAAGCCAAGTGGCTGCCCAAGATCGCATCCGGGGAGGTGCGCGGGGGG
>Ga0075420_100003453_pt1 | contig 13828 bp, 11 predicted proteins | sample SoiMetdeltSBSDD4_FD_75296 | JGI IMG/M metagenome (GOLD analysis project Ga0075420, IMG submission 75296) | Bulk soil microbial communities from a Populus tree surrounding site in Tennessee, USA - Soil MetaG P. deltoides SBSDD4 | ecosystem: Environmental > Terrestrial > Soil > Tree plantation... | reverse complement strand
CGCGACGAGAAGAACGACGTGCCGTACGTGTGCGGGCTGTCCTTGTGGACCGACCCGACCGTGATCGCTTCCTCGAGGTTCGCCGGATCGCCTAACGACATCCCCATGTTCGCCTGCACGTTGTCGCCGTCGGACGTGCTGAGCGACGCGAAGCCCTCGTTCCCGGCCGCGAGCACCACGACGACTCCCTGTCGCCAGAGCCGGCGCAGCTCGACGCACAGCGGCGTGTGACCGCAGTTGAACGCCTCGACATCGAACTCACCCCCCAGGCTCAGGTTCACGCCATGGATGACGACTTTCCCTGCCTGCTCGTTCGTGTCGAAGATGTGGTCGAGCGCCTTGATGATCCACGAATCCTCGCCCGAGCCGTTGTTGTCGAGGACCTTGTAGATCACGAGCCGCGCGTCGGGCGCCATGCCGCACATCGTGCGCTGTCGTCCGTCGGCGTCCGGTGCCTGATGTCGGCCGGCGATGATGCCAGCGACGTGCGCGCCGTGACCGAACCTGTCGGCGGCCGCGCGCGCGTCGGCGGCGTTCGCCGGGTCGAGCTTCTTGAGCGGCGTTCGAGCCGCGCGTTGCGATGGGTCCGTACAATCGTAAACCGCCGCGATGCTTCCGAGCCCGCCGGCCGTGCCCTGGAAGTGCGGATGCGTCCAGTGAATCCCCGAATCGAGCACCGCCCAGGTCACGTCTCCACCGGCTGCCTGATAGCTCAGATGTCCGGGGAACGCCTGCGTCGTGTGAATCGATCGGTCGAGGTACGCCCACTTCGCGCTGTTCTTCCAGATGCGAGCGACCGGGAATTTCTTGTCGCCATGGGCGCGTGAGCTCAGCAGCTCGGCCTGCTGGCGCGTGAGGTTCAGCGCCACGTACCGGTGCAGCTCCTCCGGCGCGAGCGCCTTCCGTTCCGCCGAATCCTCCGTCGACGCGCCAAGAAGCTCGTAGATGCGATCCAGCGCGGAATCTCGCGTGAGCTCGGTCGTCGCGAAGTCCTCGAGCTGCACGAGAATGCGATGGCGCTCGTTCGACGTGCTGTCCGCATACGCGCGGACGACATCCTTCGCGATCTTGAAGCGGGCCACCGGCTGGAACAGCGCGGTGTCGACCGTCTCACGGACCGGCTGTCGCACCTCCTCCATCGCCAGGTAGCCGGTGCCCGAGTGCGGGTGTCGCGGCGAGTCCGGGTTGAACTTCATGTTGTCCTCGACCTTCACCCCTTTCGCGTTCGCGCCGTAGTCGCTCACGAGACGCTTGTCGAGCGCAACCGGGTCCAGCGGATCACAGATGTTCACCCAGCGGCGCACGTTAGGCGGTGTGGTGAGCTTCCGCTTCCCGGTGAGGTCCTTGATGAAGTCCTGCACCTCGCGAATGCCGAGCGGCGAACCGAGCGTGACGAACAGCGGGATGTCGAGCCCGGCGAACTCCTCCTCCATGAGCACGCTGTACGCGATCATCGTCCCCTGGCTGTGCCCGATGACGATGAACGGCCCTCCGCCGGCGCGCAGGCGCTCACGGAGCGACTCGCGCATGAGGTTGCCCTTCGTCTTGTCCACGAACAGGTCGTTCACGTCACGGAGGAACATCCGCGTCATGTGGCGCGTGAGCCACTGACGCATCGGGCGAGGGAGGAACCCGAAGATCTTCGCTCGAACCGCGTTCGCGCCGTAGCGCTTCGCCTGGATGCGACGCACCTCCGCCCCTGCCGGCCCCCTCAGCTCCTCGGCCAGGGCCTCGTACTCGGCGTCATTCGTCAGTGGCGTGTCGCCGAGCATCCGGGTGGCGAGGCTGCGGAGTCGTTCGGCCTCGGCCGTCGTGGCGGCGGGTTCGTTAGGCGTTCCGACGAGCTCGGAGAGGTCGTCTTCGACGCGGCCGAGCTCCGCGCGGGAATCCCACGGTGCCCGCTGTGCCTTCGGCGAGAACTCCCCGTGTGGCGCTTCCTCGGTCGGGTCGGAGAAGTCTCCACCCGACGAAGCGCCTTCGAGGGGCACAGGGTAGCGCTCGCGATCGACCCAGTACGCCATGCGGCTCCGCTCGCCGAGGTCGAATGCGAACAGCGCCTGATCCCACTGCCCCTTGAGCACGGACGCGGCGGGCTTGTTGCCGATGCCGTGGATGTAGATGATGGTCGTGGCGCCCATGGCTTCGGCCGTCACCGCGGCGGTCGCGGTCGCGGCCTGCTTGGCGGCGCGTGCTGCTTTCGCCGCGGCCGCCGGCTTCGTGGTCCGCTTCGCGGCACGTGGTCTCGCCGGCTGCGCACGTTTGCGCGCGGCTGTCTTTGCTTTCTTCGTTGCCATCGACACCTCCCGGATTCTGCGCGCCACCGTCGCGTGCCCATCACACAATCGGCGTCGGCTCAGGCACGGAAATCATGCACACGGCGGGCGGCCCCGCCAAGCCGAGTTCGAGCATGTTAGGCGGTTACCTGACAACGATTCGTCTGGTGGATTCCACCACTCGCCGAGCGGTTGGTCCCCTCCGGACATGGTCCCCGAGCGTCGTCCTACATTCCGTCGCCTCGACTCCTTCTCGAGGCACAATGATCGGACTTCTCACCGGGGCGATTGGTGCGCTTGCGATCGCCGCGTCGTACGTCGGCGCGCAGGCAGCGCCGTTCGTGCCGCGGGTCGAAACGACGAAGCTCGCTGACGGGGTCTATCACATCCGCTCCGGCGCGGACGGGTACGTCTCGTCGATGAACATGGTCGTGGTGGTGAACGAACGTGACGTGCTGCTCTTCGACACGAGCACTCGGCCCAGCACGGCGCGCGTGGTGCTCGCGGAGATCCGGAAGATCACGGACAAGCCGGTGCGCTACGTCGTCAACTCGCACTGGCACCCGGACCATTGGTCGCGCAACGAGGTCTACGCGGACGCGTTCCCCGGTGTCGAGGTCGTCGCGACTGAGCAGACGAAGACTTACATGCTGAACATGGGCACGTTCTTCGGCGTGCGGTTCAGGGATCGCGTCGCCCAGTTCGAAGCCACGTTTGCCCGCGAGATGGCGACAGGGAAGGACGATCAGGGGAACGTGCTCTCGCCACAGCAGAGGGCGGACGAGACGTCGTTCATCGAGCGCTATCGCGGCTTCGCGGCGGAGTTGCAGGCGGTTCGTCGCACGTACCCCACGCTCACCTACGTCGACGAGCTCCGACTCGGACGCGGCGATCGCGAGATCGTACTCGTGAGTGTGACGGGCGACGCGGAGGGGACGACGGTGATGTACCTGCCGAAGGTGAAGATCCTCGTGACCGGCGACGTGGTGTCGTATCCCCTGCCTTACACCACGCCGCCACCGAGCCGGCACGCGCGGAGTCTCAGGCGACTGGCGCAACTCGACGTCGAGATGATCGTCCCGGGCCACGGACCCGTCTTCCGCGACAAGAGCTTCATCACGCTCGAGGCGGAGTTTCTCGAGGCCGCGGTCGAGCGCGTGCGCGCGTCGCTGCGGAAAGGGTTGTATACCGTCGCCGACGTGCAGAAGGACGTGAACCTCGACGACTTCCGCACCCGGTTCACGCGAGGGGATCCGGCGCTCGAGAGGGGCTTCGCGGGGTTCGCGAACGGCGTCGTCCGGCTTGCCTATCTCGAATCGCGGGATAATCAGGAGGTGCGCCCGCAGTAGAGCGTGGGCACGCCAGGACGCCGGGTGCGCGATCGTGGATCGGCCGTCGTCACTGCTGCCGCCAACGCCGGGTTGGAGGTTTGCCAAACCGGTCGTCTCGTCGATAGTGTTTGCGCCAGCTATGGCCGACTCCTCAACGTCCCGCCTGGTCTTCGTCAGCCACTCGGGAGAAGACACGTGGGTGGCGAAACAGATCGCGCGCGAGGTATCGGAGCGCGGCGCGCAGGTGTTTCTCGACGAGGCGAGCGTCGCTGTCGGCGCGGAGTTCGAGGAGCGCATTCTCGAATTCCTCGACCGCGCACACGAGCTCGTGGTGCTATTCACCCCGTGGGCATTCGACCGCCCCTACGTCTGGTCCGAGCTCGGCGCGGCGTGGATTCGGCGTTTGCCGATCGTGGTGCTGTTACACGGACTGACCGTGCAGCACTTTCAGTCGGACCCGAAGGCGCCGATCTTCCTCAAGAAGCGAGACATCATCAGCCTCAACGCCATTGATCAGTACCTCGATGAGTTGAGCGCCCGCGTCAAGAGCGCTGCATCGCATGCCTGAGCGATCTACGGGCAAGGTTTTCGTCTCCTATTCCGAGCACGACCGGAACTGGGCGAGAGAGTTTGCGTCCGTGCTCCGCGAACGGGGTGTCGATGTCTGGTTCGATGCGTCCGAGCTCGGACCGGGTGAGTCGTGGCGCGACGCGATCGCGGATGCGCTGAGAGAAAGCCGGGCGATGGTTCTCGTCTTGAGCGCAGGAGCGCTCGGTAGTCGGTGGATGTCGTTCGAGCTCGGAGCGGCCGTGGCCGACAACAAGCGGATCATTCCGGTATTGGTGAACGACGTTTGGATGGAAGATCTTCCGCCCGTTGTTTCCCGGTATCAGGTCCTTCGGGAATCGTCTCCCCAGGTGGCGGGTGAGCGTGTGGCGGAAGTTCTAAGCAAGCTCGACGCTGCTTGATCAGACCACGCGCGTGTTGGGTCGCCGCGCTCTGGTCGCTGGTCGCCTGTGGCGGTCCGCCGGACGACGAAACCGCCGTCCATGATTCGGCGTTAGGCATCACCTACACCGACGCCGAGTCGCGTCCGGCCGTGCGGAACGACGACACGACCGGTTGGCTCGTGCGTCGCGAGATGGTGACGAGCCTCGTCGACATTCCCGCACTGCGCGGCGCCGTGCCGTGGCGCGTTCGACGGGAAGCGCGCATTTCGTGGGGCGGCGGACCAACGTGGACGACGGAGCCGCTCGTGCGGCTTGTCGAACGCTCGAACGGAGGCGCGAGCGGCGACCTCGTGGTCTACTGGAGCACCCGGCCCCAGGCGCTGGGGACCCAGCGCCCACCAGGCGGTGATATCCCCGCTGCCGGCTGCGGCGACGTCATGCGCGACTCGGCGTACACGGCCTGTCGTCTCGCGAAGCCATTGCGCCTCGACTGGCGCGCGGTGCGCGATACGCTCGATGCCTTCGGTCTGTGGTCGCTGCCGGGCGATGGGATCGCCCGGCGAGAGCCCGCGGGCGGCGCGTTCAAGGACGGATTCGCGGTCGCAATCGAGCTCCGGGAAGGTGATCGATACCGCGCGTTTCGCTACGACTCGCCGAACTTCATCGGCACGCGCGACGCGAGTCGGGTGGACAGCATCGTCTATTACCTCACCCGAATCATCCGCGCGGCACAGTTGCCATGACGGCACCGACAACCACGCTGGTAACTGAGAACTGGAACTGGTTGCTGCAGCGTAACGGCCTCGGCACGCACAAAGCCTCCCGGGCAGTTCACCCCGCAGCAACCAGTTCCCAGCTAACAGTAACCAGCGGTTTTGTTTCTTCCGTCGACCCTCCGAAACCCACGGGCTCGCCGCGCCTTCCGCGCGATTCCTCCGGACGCGAGAATTGCGGCCATGATTCTCCCGCTCGACGGCATCCGCGTCGTCGACCTCACGCAGGTCATGGGCGGCCCATTCTGCACCATGCAGCTGGGCGACCTCGGCGCCGACGTCATCAAGGTCGAGCCGCCGTCGGGCGACCTCTCGCGTTCCATGGGCGGCGCGCAGCTCGAGATGGCTGGCGACGACAACGCGCCGTTCTTCGCCCTCAACCGCAACAAGCGCAGCATCGTCCTCGACCTCACACAGGACAATGGTCGCGCTGTGTTCATGGCGCTCGCGCGGACGGCCGACGTCGTCGTCGAGAGCTTCCGGCCGGGCGTCACGAAACGACTCGGCGTCGACTACGCGACCGTCCGCGCCGTCAATCCGCGGATCATCTACGCGAGCATCTCCGGGTTCGGGCAGACCGGGCCGTACGCTGACCGACCCGGCTTCGACCTCATCGCGCAAGGCATGAGCGGCATCATGAGCGTCACCGGCGATCCCGACGGCACGCCGGTGAAGTGCGGCGTGCCGATCGCCGATCTCTCGGTCGGTCTCATCGCCGTGAACGGCGTGCTCGCCGCCCTCATCGCGCGTGAGAAAACGGGACGCGGCCAGCACATCGACACATCGCTGTTCGAGTCGGCGCTCGCGATGTCCGTGTGGGAAACGACCGAGTATTGGGCCACTGGCATCGCTCCACGCGCGATGGGCTCGGCGCATAGACTCAGCGCGCCGTACCAGGCGTTCCGAACGAGCGACGGCTTCGTGACGCTCGCCGCGCTCACGACGCAGCAGTGGCGACAGCTGTGCCTGACGATCGACCGGGTCGCGCTCGCCGACGATCCCCGCTTCGCGACCAACGCGGCGCGACTCGCGAACCGGCCCGCGCTCGTGCGCGAGATCGAAGCGGCACTCGCTCATGCGACGACCGCGCATTGGGTCGAGCGCCTGCTCGCGGCCGGAGTGCCGTCTGGTCCGATTCACGACTTTGCCCAGGTTTTCGCCGACGTCCACACACAGGCACGCCACATGGTCGAAGAGATCGACCATCCTGCCGGCCGGCTTCGCACGCTCGGGTTTCCGCTCAAGATGAGCGATACGCCACTCTGCGTCCGTCGAGCGCCACCGCTGCTCGGACAACATTCCGCCGAGATTCTGCGCGAGCTTGGCATGGACGGCGGCGAGTGAGCGAACAGGGCACGGTGCGTCTCGAGCGTCGCGGCACGACCGCGATCGTCACGTTCGACCGGCCGAGCGCGCGGAACGCGATGACGTGGGCGATGTACGAGCAGCTCGATCATTTGCTCGACACCATCGCGGCCGAGGCGGACCTCCGCGTGGCCGTGCTGCGCGGAGCTGGCGGTCATTTCGTCGCCGGCACCGACATCGCGCAATTCACCGAGTTCACGTCGGCGGACGACGGCGTCGCGTACGAGCGACGCCTCGACGCGGTGATCGCGAAGCTCGAGTCGCTGCCGGTCGCGACCATCGCGGCGGTCGAGGGGTCCGCCGTCGGAGGGGGGCTGGCGCTCGCGGCCGCGTGCGACGTTCGCATCTGCACGCCTAACGCGCGGTTCGGGGTGCCGATCGCGAAGACGGTGGGCAACTGCCTCTCGATGGCGAACACGACACGACTCGTCGCGAGCTTCGGCGCGGCGCGAACGAAGGCGATGCTCTTCACCGCCGACTTCATGCCGGCTGCCGAAGCACGCGCGCTCGGCTTCGTCGTGGCCATTGCCGAGCCGGATGCATTCGAGCGCGACGTTGACGCACTGGCGGAGAAGATCGCCACGCACGCGCCGGTGACGCTGCAGGTGAGCCGGGAGGCCATCAAGCGGATCGTCAGCCGCTCCGCCGCCGATGGCGACGATCTCGTGCAGTGGGCGTATGGGAGCCACGACTTTCGCGAGGGCGTGGCTGCGTTCGTGGAGAAACGGCCTCCGCGGTGGGAAGGCCGTTGACGCACGACCTCGAGAGCGCTCTCCGGCACTCGCTCGCCGGCGAGGTTCGCTTCGACCCGTACACGCGGCATCTCTACTCGACCGACGCGAGCCTCTACGCCATCGAGCCGTTAGGCGTCGTCTATCCGCGCACCACGGACGACGTCGTGGCGGCGGTCCAGATCGCCGGCCAGTTCGGCGTCCCCGTGCTTCCCCGCGGTGCCGGAACCAGCCTCGCAGGGCAAACCGTCGGGCGAGCGGTCGTGCTCGACATGTCGCGGTACATGCACGGGCTGGTGGCCCTCGATGCCGACGCGAGAACCGCTCGCGTGCAGCCGGGCCTCATTCAGGATGAGCTCAACAAGGCGGCCTCGGCGCACCGGCTCATGTTCGCGCCGGACACGTCCACGTCGAACCGCGCTACGCTCGGCGGCATGATCGGCAACAACTCGTGTGGCGCTCGCTCCGCCCGCTACGGGATGACGATCGATCATGTCGAGTCGCTCGACGTCGTGCTGTCCGATGGCAGCCGGGCGCGGCTCGGCGCGCTCGACGCATCTCAGCTCGAGCAGCGGAGCCGTGGTGACTCGCTGGACGCGCGGTTGCATCGCGGCATTCGGCGATTGATTGCGGACCACGAGCGCGCCATCCGCAACGACTATCCACCCTTTTGGAGGAAGTCAGGCGGCTACCGTCTCGAGCGGATGGTGCCCGAGCGCGGACCGTTCAGCCTCGCGAACCTCGTCGTCGGGTCCGAAGGGACGCTGGCGGTCGTCGTCGAGGCGAGCGTGAAGCTGGTGCCGCAGCCGAAGGCGGTCGTCGGCGTCGCGGGCCATTTCGATTCCGTCGCGGCAGCCATTGCGGCGGCCGACGACGCGCGCGGGTGCGACGCTGCGGTAATCGAGCTGGTGGACCGGTTCATCCTGAATCTCGCGCGTCGCTCGTCGGCGCACGGGAAGCTCGTCTCGATCCTCGATGGCGACCCGGGCGGTCTCCTCTGGCTCGAGTTCTACGGCGAGACGCCCGCGGAGGCGCGCGCGTGCGCCGAGCGACTCGAGACGGCGTGGCGGGCAAACGGACACGGTTACGCCGTCATGCGTGCCGAGACGACCGGTGACCTCACACGGTTCCGGGAGCTTCGCAAGGCGGGGCTCGGCTTACTCAGTGCCGCCGGTGAGCGTGGTGAGCGCTCCGTCGCGTTCATCGAGGACACGGCGGTCGACCCGCAGCGACTCGGCGAGTACACCTCGCGGCTGGCGTCGCTGCTCGAACGCCATGGCCTCACGGCTGGATTCTACGGTCACGCGTCGGCCGGCTGCCTTCACATCCGGCCGTTCATGGACCTGACGAGGCCCGGTGCGGTGGATACGCTCCGCACCGTCGCCGAAGAGGTGTGTTCGCTCGTGACCGAGTTCGGCGGCATGAACAGCAGCGAGCATGGCGATGGTCTCGTCCGGAGCGAGTTCAACCGCCGGATCTTCGGCGATGAGCTGTATGGCGCCATGCAATCGCTCAAGAGGCTGTTCGATCCGCACGGGCGTTTCAATCCGGGGAAGAAGGTCGATTCGCCGCGGATGACCGAGCACCTCCGCGAGCCCGCCCTTCCTCGTGCGCTGCCCGTCGCGACTCACTTCTCGTTCGAGAGCACGGGCGGCATGCGGGGCGCCGCGAACCGGTGCGCGCGCATCGGGGCGTGCCGGAAGTCCGAAGTCGCGGGGCGTACGATGTGCCCGTCGTTCATGGCCACGCGCGACGAGCGCCATTCCACGCGGGGCCGCGCGAACGCGCTGGTGCACGCGCTGTCGTCGCCCGATCCGCACGCGTCGTTAGGCGACGAGGGTTTGCACGACGTGCTCGACCTGTGCCTCGAGTGCAAGGCCTGCAAGACCGAATGCCCGCTGTCGGTGGACATGGCCGCGCTCAAGTCCGAGACGTTGTCGCACTACTATCAGAAGCATGGGGTGCCGCGCCGGGCGCGGATGTTCGGCTACGTCCGAACGATCAACGAGGTCGGCGCCGCGCTCGCGCCAGTATCGAACTGGCTCGCCACCGCCAGGACGGTCCGGGCGATCGTCGAGCGTCTTGGTGGGATCGACGGACGGCGTCCGCTGCCGCGATTCCAGCGCGACACGCTGCAGCGGTGGTTCGCGCGCCGGGGCGAGCGGCCCGCGGCGTACGGCCCCGCACGCGGCCCGGTGGTCTTCCTCGCCGACTCGTTCGCGAGCTTCACCGAGCCGGAGATCGGGCGAGCGGCGATCGAGCTCCTCGAGATGGCGGGGTGGGAGGTCGAGCTCGCCGGCGACGTGTGCTGCGGCCGCGCGCTGATCTCGAAGGGGCTGCTCGATGACGCGCGGAGCACGCACGTCAACCTCGTCGCGCAGTTGGGTCCCGCTGCGTCGCAGGGCATTCCGATCGTCGGGTGTGAGCCGTCGTGTGTCTTCACGCTGACGGACGAGCTGCCGGACCTCGCCCGCGGCGACCCGGGTGCGGCCGCCGTCGCGAAGCAGGCACGCATGGTGGACGACCTGCTCGTCGAGGCGATCGACGATGGCAGCCTAACGCTCAACGGCGCGGCGGGCAGCCGGCGAATCCTCTTTCACGCCCACTGTCACCAGAAGGCGGCGAGTGCGACCGCCGGGAGCGTCGAGCTCCTCGAACGACTTCCCGGCGCCACCGTGGAGGTCCTCGATGCCGGATGTTGTGGCATGGCGGGCTCGTTCGGGTTCGAGCGCGAGCACTACGAGCTGTCGATGCAGATCGGTGGCATGCGACTCTTTCCCGCCGTCGCGGCGTCCGCGGCCGATACGATCATCTCGGCGACCGGTGTTTCCTGCCGGCAGCAGATCGCGCACGGAACGACGCGCCGGGCGGTGCACCCCGTGACGCTCATTCGCGATGCGGTTCTGTCGAACCTCCCACCCGGAACCACCTGACGAATGGACGCCAGGATCACCGAGAGTACTCTGGTCGCGCTCAGCGGGCTGATCGGCGTGATCGCGCTGCTCTTCCTCCTCATCACGAAGTTTCGATGGCACGTCTTCATTGCGCTGCTCGGTCCGATTCTGCTGTTCGCGCTGCTGCCCGGCATCAACCGCGAAGTGTTCATTGCCGCGTTCGAACAGGGGTTCGGCCGCACGGTTCAGAGCATCGCCGTCGTGATGGTCGTGGGGACGCTGTTGGCCGAGGGGATGAAGCATACAGGTGGGATCGAGCGGATCACGCTCGCCATGATCCGCTGGGTGGGTGAGAAGCGTATCTCACTCGCGCTGATGCTGAGCGGGTGGACGATAGGCATCCCGATCTTCTCCGACGTCGGCTACGTGATTCTGAATCCGCTCGTGCATTCCGCGGCGATCAAGAGTGGGCTGAACATGGCCGTGATGAGCACGGGGCTCATTGGCGCGTTGCAGCTCACGCACGCGATGGTGCCGCCGACGCCCGGGCCGCTCGCGGCGGTCGCGATCGTGAAGGCGGACATGGGTGTGGTGATTGTCTATGGATGCGTCGTCTCGTTCATCGCGAGCTTCTTCGGGTGGCTGTACGCGATCATCGTCGGGCCTCGCCTCGAGTCACCGCCGGTGACGGAGTTCGTCGGCCAGTCGTTCGTCGAGAGCGGCCGCGAAGCACAGTTGCCGACGACCTTCTGGGCATTCGCGCCGATTCTCATCCCGCTCGCGCTCGTCGCGGCACAGAGCTCGGCCGCGATCATGCTGCCTGACGACCACATCGCGAACGTCGCGCTGCATTATCTGGGGTGGCCCGTTGTCGCGTTGAGCATCGGCGTGCTGATCGCGTTCAAGAGCACGACTCGCGATCAGTCGAAGGCGCGCGCCGACACGTGGGTCGAGAACGCGCTGCGCACCTCGGCCATGGTGATCATGGTCGTTGGACTCGGTGGCGCGTTGAGCCAGATCCTGCGGCAGACCCCGGCCGTGGACGCGATCGCGCGGGGAATGGAATCGACGGGCTTACCGGCGATCTTCCTGCCATTCGTGCTCGCGGTGGTTGCGAACATGATCACCGGATCGACGACCGTTGGTGTCATCACGTCGGCTTCGATCGTTGCTCCGATGATGCCGACCCTCGGACTGAGCCCGGAGGCCACGATGCTGGCCGCGTCGGCGGGGAGCATCATCACGAAGTACGTGAACTCGAGTTATTTCTGGGTGTGCACGTCGCTGACGCGGATGCCGCTGCGGTCGGCGTTGATCTCGTTCGGCGGCGTGATGATCGTGAACGGTGTCGTCTCGATGGCCCTGCTGTACGGGTTGTGGATGCTGAAGATCATCTGATGAAGAAAGGCAACGCATGAATCGACGCTCGCTGATCAAGATCCTGATCGGCGCCATCGCGACGCTGGGAAGCCTCGGAGCGCTCATGGTCGTGCGGCAGAACCGATGTGTGGCCGCCGGTGGTCAGTGGTCGGTGGCCGAGCGAACGTGTGCCGGTCCGAACGGGCCGATCACGGTAGCACAGCCGGCAGACTTCGCCCTTGCGCTCGTGGTGGGAGCCTTGCTCGCGTTCATGCTGTATCGCGCGTCCACCTTCGCGACCCGGCGCGCATCGGGCCGGTAGACCTAACGCGGCTGCGTTCGTCCCCGCGGTCCGTGGTTCGTCCCACTCCGGTGGCTCGCCCCGGTGCGTCGCCTCATCCTGGACGCACCGTGTCCCTTCGACTTGTTCCGGCCATCGTGCTCGCCGCGATCGGCGCTACGACCGTAGAGGCGCAAGCGCCTTCGGCTCCTAACTCACATGCGATGGCGTCGCTCGGCCCCGATGGCGGCATTCTGCTGTTCGGCGGAGCGGCCGGCGGTGCGCCGCGACTCGTGGACACGCTGTGGACGCGCACCGGAACCGCGTGGCGCCCGCTGTCCGACGCCGGGCCGCGGAGCCGGAACCTGCCCGGCATGGCGTACGACTCGCGACGAGGTGTCGTCGTGCTGTACGGCGGCGCCGGGATCGGAAGCGGCACGAGGTTCGGCGACACATGGGAGTGGGACCGGCGGCGCTGGGAGGAGAAGAACGTTCGCACTCCCGGGCCCGGTGCCGCGTTGGTCCGCGGCCATGGCGTACGACGCCGCGCGCCAGCGCGTCATCCTCTTCGGCGGCGGTCGCACTGCGCGCCCGTTCGGCTCGTTAGGCGATACCTGGGAGTGGGATGGTGCTCGTTGGGAGCAGCGGTAAACGTTGTCATTCCAGCCAACTACTGGACCGCGCTGCTTGCTGTTAACTTGAGCTGCGTCCGGAACTCAAACGGCCTCGGGAGGCAAGTGAGCTCCCGGAGGCCGTACATCGGCAGCACGCAGCTCCACCTCTCAGCAAGCAGCGCCTTTCGTCGTTGACTATGGCCACGCAAGCCGACGTTCGTCGCATCGCGCTCGCCTTGCCCGAAGCCGAAGAGGGGCAGGACCGCTTCGCGTTCGGGATTCGTGTCAAGGGCAAGGTCAAGGGATTCGCGTGGGTGTGGCTGGAGCGCGTCGATCCGAAGAAGGCGCGCGTGCCCAATCCCAAGGTGCTCGCGGTCCGTGTCGCGAACCTCAACGAGAAGAACCTGATGATCGCGGCCGAGCCGGCGAAGTTCTTCACGGAGCCGCACTACAACGGATTTCCGGCGGTCCTCGTGCGACTCGCCGAGGTGAGCGCGAAGGAACTGCGTCCGCTCCTCGCGGAAGCGTGGCGGTGCATAGCGCCAGCAGCGCTCCGCAAGGCGGTCGATCCGGGGAAGCCGCAACCGAAGAAACGTTAGGCGCTGTTCCGCGGACCACGCCAGCAGGATCGCCTGGCATATCGTTCTGATCGGCGGGTGGAACCGCTGGACCCGCCAACCCGTAGGGTTGGCATGCGATCGATCCCCGTTCATGATCGCGCTGCCCTCCCGCCCGACGAGCTCCGCGCGCTCGAGACCGCGCTCCAGTCGCTCAGGACGCTCGCAGACGTCCTGGCGTGGGCGCGAAGTCAGATCCCGCCTCGCATCGTCACTGAGATCGTGACGCAGGATGAGTACACGCACGACGTCGTGCTCGAGGCAATCGGGCTACCATACCTCGTCTTCGATACGACGTGACTCGGCGCGGTGACGGCGGTCGCCGTCTTCGGAAGTAAGCCGGACGCCCACACCCTTCTCCACGACCGGCTCGGTCGCGGCTGGCAACCAACGCCGTCTGCCTTGAAGGATGGCGAACGCGTGCTGGGCTACGCGGCATGTGCCGTGGTCCCTCGACATCGGCGCGGCGGCTGATAGCCGAGCTCTGGCCGGCTTCCCATGACCCGGCTGGAGCATGTGCGCCGGACGGTTCGCCATCGCCGTCGACGCCCTGCCTTCGTTCACACTTCTCTCACCCCACTCGGCGTTGACGGAATGAAAGCACGGCTCCATCCTTCCCCTAACCTAGTTGTTGGAGCGGA
>Ga0075420_100003452_pt1 | contig 13829 bp, 9 predicted proteins | sample SoiMetdeltSBSDD4_FD_75296 | JGI IMG/M metagenome (GOLD analysis project Ga0075420, IMG submission 75296) | Bulk soil microbial communities from a Populus tree surrounding site in Tennessee, USA - Soil MetaG P. deltoides SBSDD4 | ecosystem: Environmental > Terrestrial > Soil > Tree plantation... | reverse complement strand
CTGGATCGCACGTTCCCAGTACGCGCTCACGCCAAGGAATGTCAGCGCCGGCCCAATCATGCCGAGCAGCACCACGCCGAGCAGTGTTCCGGCGACGTTGCCGCGGCCGCCGGTAATCGCGACGCCGCCGACGACGACCGCGGCGATGACCTTCAGCTCGAGGCCGAGTCCGGCGTTGCTGGGAATCTGGTTGAACCGGACGGAGTTCAGGAGCGCGGCGAGCCCCGTCAATCCCCCAAGCAGGGCGAACGTGGCAAACGTGACGAATCCCGTACGCAGGCCGGCGAGGCGCGCGGCGTCCGCGTTCGAGCCGGTGGCGTAGATGGCGCGTCCGGCCGGCAGATTGCGCAGGCTCCAGCTGAATCCCGCAACCAACGCGATCGCGACAGCACCGGCCAGCACGGGATAGATTGACTGTGACGTGCCCAGCCATTGGAAGCGATCAGGCAGGTCCTGCACCCACGCGCCCTGTGTGATCCACCGCAGCCCATCTCTCAACGCCACCATCGTGGCCAGCGTGGCGACGATTGAAGGAATGCGGGCGTAGGCGACGAGCGCTCCGTTGAGCGATCCGAGCGCCACGCCGGTAGCGCTGGCGGCGGCGGCGACGAGCGGTAACGGCAAGCCCGCCTTGGCGAGGACGCCGGCCACGACGCCGCAAATCGCGAAAATCGATCCGACGGAAATGTCGATCTGGCCCGTCAGGATCACGAGCGTCATGCCGAGGGCGATGATGAGCACCGGCAGATTTGCCAGGAACAGATCGATGAGGTTGTCGGGCGCGAAGAACCCTGACGAGCGCACCGCCAGCACGAGTACGAGGCCGGCAATCGCGGCGGCAACGGACAGCTCTCGACGGCTCATAGATCGGAGTGTTCGGTGTTGCCTGTGGCTGGTGCCGCCGGGGCTGGCGGGGTGGACTCTTCGGCCAGCGCAAGCGCCATGACCCGTGACGGCGTGGCGTCATCGCGGCTGAGCACCGCGCGGATGCTCCCGGCATGCATCACCGCCACGCGATCGCTCATGCCGAGGATCTCGGGCAGCTCGGACGAGATCATGATGATGGCCAGCCCGCGCTCGGCCAGCTGTTGCATCAAGCCGTGGATTTCCGCCTTCGAGCCGACGTCCACGCCCTGCGTCGGTTCATCGAGAATCAGAATCGACGGCTCCGTTGACAGCCATCTCGCCAGCGCGACCTTCTGCTGGTTGCCGCCCGACAACGTGCCGACATCCGCGTCGAGCGACGCGCACTTGATGCGGAACTGCTCGGCGTAGCGCTGCGCCGACCGACGCTCCGCGCCCCGGTCGATTAATCCAAGATTCGACACTCGCGGCAGGCTGGCGAGGCTTGTGTTCGCCGCAATCGACATGTCGAGCACGACGCCATGTTGCCGGCGATCCTCCGGCACGTAGGCGATGCCGGCCGCAATTGCATCGGCTGGAGAGGCAATGCGACGGCTGGCGCCGTTCACGACAATCTGGCCGGCATCGGCCGGGGTCAGGCCGAACACGGTTTCCGCCAACTGCGTGCGTCCTGATCCGACGAGGCCGGCGAGCCCGAGGATCTCACCGCGGCGCACGGTCAGCGAGATGTCGCGGATGCCCGCGGCACGGTTCCCCAAGCCGCGAAGCTCGAGCGCGACATCGCTCATCTGGACCGGCCGCTTCGGGAACACGGCGGCCAACTCGCGCCCGATCATCATTGCAATCAGCTCGGGCCGGCCGACCCGCGCCGCCTCGGTGGTGGCTACGGTTTCGCCGTCACGCAACACGGTGATGCGATCGGCAAGGGCGAAGACTTCGTCAAGCCGGTGAGAGATGTAGATGATCCCGGCGCCGCCGGCGCGCAGTCGCTGCACGATGCGATACAGGTTGTCGACCTCGCGGTCCGTCAGGGCCGCGGTAGGTTCGTCCATCACCACGATTTTGGCGTCAGCGCCGATCGCCTTGGCAATTTCGACGATCTGCTGCTCGGGCATGCTGAGCGTTTCCACTAGCCGATCCGGGTCGATCGCCGCCCCCACGCGGTCGAGCAATGCCGCTGCCCGACGTCGCCGCGCCGGCCAGTCCACTCGCGACCAGCCCCCCGGTGTTTCGAGTGCGAGCGCGATGTTCTCGGCGACGGTCAAATCGGGAAAAAGGGCGGGCTGCTGGTAGATGGCCGCGATGCCGAGCGCGCGCGCGGCGGACGGTGTCATGTGGCCGACCGCCTGGCCGGCGACCAGCAGCGTGCCGGAATCCGGTTGAACGGCGCCGGTAATGATTTTGATCAGCGTGGACTTGCCGGCGCCATTCTCGCCGACGAGCGCGTGCACTTCGCCGGCGCGGAGATCGAAGGATACGCGCTTCAGCGCCTGCACCCCTGCGAAGGCCTTGGTGATGGCGGTCGCCTGAAGGAGCATCTACGCGGGATTATACTGGGCGTTCCCGCGTCGTTGAGCTGCGCTCGTGTTTGCATCCATCGCCACGTCCCGATCCGCTTCCGCGCTCGTCCGTTCCCTGCAGCCGCGTGTGCCGGTTGCGCTGACGCGATTCGCCCCCGCGCCGACCGGCGCGCTGCACATCGGCCATGTCGCGAACGCCGTGTTTGTCTGGGGCGTGGCTCGCGCGCTTGGCGGCCGCGTCCTGCTGCGCATCGAGGATCACGATCGCCAGCGCGCCCGGCCCGAGCTCGAGCGGCGTCTGCTCGATGATCTCGATTGGCTCGGGTTTTCCGCTGACGTGTACCCGTCGGCTTGCTATCGACGCGAGGCCTGCGAGGGACGGCAAAGCGAGCGCGACGCGATCTACCGTGCCGCTCTGTCGCCTTTCATCCATGCCGGTCTCATTTACGGCTGCGACTGCACGCGACGCCAGAGCGGGTCGGCTGCCGAATCGCAGGTCGAACGCCCCTATCCCGGCACGTGCCGAACGCGCGGCATTCCGCCGGGTGACGGCGTGGGGTGGCGGCTCAAAATTGAGCCAGGTACTGAAGAGTTCGACGATGGGTTGCTCGGCCCGCAGCAGCAGGATCCCTCATTGCAATGCGGTGACCTGCTGCTGCGCGATCGCCTCGGCAACTGGACCTATCAGTGCGCGGCGACGATCGACGACACCGTGCAGGGTGTGACGCTGGTGATCCGCGGCCAGGACCTCCTGGAATCCACCGGCCGGCAGTTGAGGCTCGCTCGCCTGCTTGGCCGCGCCGCTCCGCCGATCTTCGTGCATCATCCGCTGGTCATGAAGTCCGCGACGCAGAAGCTGAGCAAGTCGGACGGCGACAGCGGCGTCCGCGATCTCCGGGCGGCCGGCTGGAGTCCGGCGGACGTCATCGGATACGCGGTGCACCTCATGGGGGTCACACCCACGCGTGAACCATTGAACGCGGACGATCTGCCGCGGCTGTTTCGAGATCAGGCCGATGCTCCAGTCAGTTGACAACGGCGTCGTGATTACCGTGCGCGTGATTCCTCGCGCGGGGAAGTCGGCTGTGGCCGGCACGCGTGGCGATGCCCTGCTCGTTCGGCTCCGCTCCGCGCCAGTCGAGGGTGCCGCTAACGAAGAGCTCATCGAGGTAATCGCGAAACAGCTGGGTGTCGCCAAGCGCGCGGTCGAGATCATTTCTGGTCAGCGGTCGCGTGAGAAGCGCGTTCAGGTGTCTGGGGTTGACGTGGAGAGCGCGTCGAAGATGCTCGGACTCAGCTAGCGCTGTGCGCTGCGGTAAGGGGCGTGGCCCAGCAGCCGTGAGCGGGCGTGACACGGATCAAGTAAAACGCGCCTGCAGCGTGACTGCCGCGCAGCTCACGGAGCTGCGCGGGCCGCGACCCTCGGTGCGGAAGGCGCGTTTTTCCACGCCCGCGTTAGGCTGCTGGGCCACGCCCCTTACCGCAGCGCTCAGTCAATCTGAAAACGGAATGCTGGATTAGCGGCCACGACACTACGCGATCAGCTTCGAAACGATCTTGCCGTGCACGTCGGTCAGCCGGAAGTCGCGCCCCTGGAAGCGATACGTCAGCTTCTCGTGATCGATCCCCAGCAGCCGCAGCATCGTCGCGTGCAGATCGTGCACGTCGATTGGATCTTCCACGACGTTGTAGCCGAGATCGTCGGTGCGCCCGATCGTGATGCCAGGCGTTGTGCCGCCGCCGGCGAGCCACATCGTGAATGCCCGCGGGTGATGATCACGTCCGAGGAATTTCGAGCCGTTGCGGGCTTCGTTCATCGGCGTGCGGCCAAATTCGCCACCCCAGACGACAAGTGTGTCGGCCAGCAGGCCTCGCTGTTTCAGGTCCGTGAGCAGGCCGTACACCGCCCGATCCGTCTGGCGGCACAGCCGGGGCAGTTTCTCGACGATGTCCTCGCCGAATGAGGCGCCATGTGTGTCCCAGCCGCGGTGATAGAGCTGGACGAATCGGACGCCGCGTTCGACGAGCCGCCGGGCGAGCAGGCAATTGTTCGCGAAGGAAGCCTTCCCGGGCTCGGTGCCGTACAGCTCGTGGATCGAGGCGGGTTCGCGCGAGAGATCCGTTAGTTCGGGAACGCTGGACTGCATCCGATAGGCGAGCTCGTATGCCGAGATTCGCGTCTGGATCTCCGGGTCGCCGACGTCGAGATGATGCAGCCGATTGATGTCGTTGATGGCGACGATCGAACGCTGGCGAGCATCCGCGCTCACGCCGTCCGGATTCGACGCAAAAAGCACGGGCTCTCCACTCGAACGGAACTCCACGCCCTGGTGCACCGTCGGCAGGAAGCCGCTTCCCCAGCAGGACTTGCCGCCGTCCGGGTTGTTTTCACCCGAGAGCAGCACGACGAACGCGGGCAGATCCGTGCTCTCGCTGCCAAGACCGTAGCTGAGCCAGGCGCCAAGGCTGGGACGTCCAATCACTTGGTGCCCCGTGTTCATGAAGATTTGCGCCGGCGCGTGATTGAACTGCGTCGTCTGCATCGAGCGGATGATCGTGATGTCGTCGGCGACTTTGGCGAGGTTGGGGAGCAGCTCCGAGATCTCCGCGCCGGACTGTCCGTGCCGCTGGAACTGGAACGGAGAGCCGAGAAGTTTCGGCGTGCCTTTGATGAACGCAAACCGCTCGCCCTTGATGATGTCCTGCGGCACATCCTGGCCGTCGTGCTTCGTGAGCATCGGCTTGGGGTCGAACAGATCGATCTGCGACGGGGCACCGGCCATGAAGAGATAGATGACGCGCTTGGCTTTGGGCGCGAAGTGCCGGGTCTGCGCCTGCGCGAGCAGCCGCTCGTCGACGAGCGACGCGAGCGCGACGCCGCCGATGCCAAAATAGGCCTGCTCGAGAAAATGACGACGCGTAATGCTGCGCAGTTCGCGGTCCGTGGGGCGGTGGCCGCTGTCCGATGCAGTACTCATTGTCGGGTCACCGTTTCATCCAGGTTCAGCAACACGTTCGCGACCATCGTCCAGGCGGCGAGATCCGGCGCTCCGTCGCGAATCGCGCTGACCTCGGCCGCCGCCGCGGGCTGCGCCGCGAAATGTCGTCGCTCTTCCTCGAAATAGCCCACGAGACGGTCGATCTCCTGGGGCGTGGCTTCGCGCGACAGGACGATCCTAATGCCTAGCTTGGCTACGGCAGCTGGCGTAGACGACGTGCCGGCGGTCATGCGCTTTGCCAGCGCGCGGGCTGCTTCGAACGAAACGGGATCGTTCAACAGCGTGAGTGCCTGGAGCGGTGTGTTCGTTCGCACGCGGCGAACGGTGCAGTACTCGCGGCTCGTGGCGTCGAACGTCATGAAACTTGGATACGGAGAGGTCCGACGCCAGAACGTGTACAGGCTGCGACGGTAGCGGTCCTCGCCGTCGCTCGTCGTCCATTTGTCGCTGTTGTATGGCATGTTCCAGATGCCGGGAGGCTGCGCCGGAAAAACGCTCGGTCCGAGCATCTTGGTGCTCAACAGGCCGCTGACCGCGAGCGACACATCTCGCACCGCCTCAGCGTCGAGCCTGAAGCGGGCGCCTCGGGCGAGCAGCCGGTTGTACGGATCTCGCTCGAGCAGGACAGGTGTGACAGCCGCGGACTGCCGGTATGTGGCGGAGGTCACGATGGTGCGGATGATGTTCTTCTGGCTCCAGCCATTCGCCATGAACTCCGTGGCGAGCCAGTCGAGCAACTCCGGATGGCTCGGCGGCGTACCTTGCGAGCCGAAGTCTTCGCTGGTTTCAACGAGCCCACGTCCGAACAGCTGCTCCCACAACCGGTTCACCGTGACCCGTGCAACCAGCGGGTTGCCGGGATCGACCAGCCAACGAGCCAGACCCAGCCGGTTAACCGGCTGATCGTCACGCATTGGATGCAAGGCGGCCGGAGTGCCCGCGAACATCCGCGCTCCCTTCTGCGTAAAGCTGCCGCGCTCGCGCAGCTCATAAGAAGGACGTTCGAACGTCGACCGCTCCTTCATCACCAGCGTCGAAGGAATCTGAAGGTCGACGAGCTTCTTGCGTGCGGCTGTCAGGGCATCCCGCGTGGACGCGAGAAGCGGTGTGCTGCTGCGGAAGTACGCGGCCAAATCTTCGGCCTGACGCTTCGGACGGTCCGCCGCGGGCACTTTGAGCAAAGCGCGAAATCGCGCCGGGACCTCGGCGCCGACCAGCGGATCGGACGCGGTCGTCACCGATAGGCGAAATCGTCCAACGCCCTGGCCGATGGTGCCGTCGAGTTGATGGATTCGGAGCGTCAGTTCGGTGCCGCCGAGATATCCGAACGGTGCCTTGGCGACAATGACGGCCTGGCGCGGCACCCGTTTTGTGTCGCGCATGGCGTTGATGGCCCACGGCGTACTGTACCGTGCCCGCGCGGTGTTTCCGGCATCGAGCAGGTCGGCAGCGGTGAATGCGTTCGCGAAATCATCTGCCTTGATCGTCGTGAACGTCACCGCGGACGGCCGCTTGCCGATCGGCTGCAGAGGTGATGTGTCGATGTCGAGCCCGGTGATGCGGAAGTGCCCGTAAGCATCACGCCCGGGGCCGTCCTTGGGAAGCGACGGATCGGGCAGCGCCTCGAGCCGGACCGCGGTCATACCCTGCAAGGCTGTCCGGACCGTGATCGTGTACGACGTCAACGACGGGTTAGGACCTGAGGCGAGCACCGAGCGATCGGGGAGCGCGGTCAGTACGACGCCGTTGGTTGCATCGACACGCTCGGGCTGGAGCGGAACCCACGTGCGATCCATGGCGGCCGTACGCAGCTCCCAGCGGCTCTGAGCCTGCCGCAGCGCTGGCGTCTCCTTCTTCAGCTTTTCTTCGAGCGTGTCGATCTCCGACTGGATCTGCTTTCGCGCGACTTCCTGCTCGGCGCTCGCCAAGTCGAGGCGAGGCTCGAAGAAGCGCGTGCCGTCGCCGAATGCTTGGCTGTCAAAGTCAGGGTTAGCGAAGAATGCGACCAGCCGGAAGTAGTCCTTCTGGCTGAAGGGATCGTACTTATGGTTGTGGCACTGCGCGCACGCCAGCGTACTTCCCAGCCACACGGTGGCGGTGGTATTGACGCGATCGACCAGCACTTCGTACATCGACTCGTCGGGATCGACGCCGCCTTCTTCGTTCGTCATCGCATTGCGATGGAAACCGCTCGCAATTTTTTGATCGACGGTGGCGTTTGGCAGCATGTCGCCCGCGATCTGCTCGATCGTGAACCGATCGAAGGGCATGTCCTTGTTAAGCGCTGAGACGACCCAGTCCCGGTACTTCCAGATCGCACGGCGGTTGTCTTTCTCGTAGCCGTTCGTATCGGCGTAGCGCGCGAGGTCGAGCCAGGGCCGCGCCCATCGCTCGCCGAAATGCGGCGACGCCAGCAGCCGATCCACGACCTTTTCGTAGGCGTCCGGCGAGGTGTCCTCGAGGAAGGCGTCGAGATCCTCGACAGCCGGCGGAAGTCCGGTAAGGTCGAGCGTGAGACGACGAAGGAGGGTGTGTTTCGATGCCTCGCTGGACGGCGTCAGCTTCTCTTGTTCGAGCCGGGCGATGACGAACCGATCGATCGCGTTGCGCACCAGCCGACCGGCTGGAACCGTCGGAGGTTCGGGGTGCTTCGGCTTCACGTACGCCCAGTGGTCCTGATCGGCGGCTGCGGGTGCGGCCGTCGCGGCCGCGCCGAACCTGGCGCCCTGATCGATCCAGGCGCGCACCAGGGCGATGGCCGCCGGCGGCAGAGGATCCGCGTCGAGCGGCATCTGATCCTCAAAATCAGCACCGAGGAGCCGCCGCACGACGAGGCTGTCCTCGCCTTTCCCCGGAGTCACCGCCGGGCCGGACGCGCCGCCCCGCAAGATGGATTCGGCAGAGTTCAGCCGTAACCGCGCGCGCGCCCGGGTGGAACCGTGGCACTTGTAGCAGTGCTTTTCGAGGATCGGCTGAATATCGCGGACGAAGTCGACCGGCGCAGCCGCCGGCGCCTGTCCACGCGGCCCGGCCGTGATGGCCAGCACAGTCGCCAGTTGCCAGGTCGCGAGCACGCACGCGGTCGAGGCGAACCATGCGCGCATTAGAGGATCTCCATGGCCTGCTCAGAGGGTCCCGACGGTATACTCCATTGGGATTTTGCCACGAAATGGGGTCAGTGGGGTTCGGACCTATGGCGAAACGACGTCTATCGATCGCAGTGTTTGCCTGCGCCGTTGTCGCTCTGGCCTTTTTCCTGCGGCGGGATGCCCCACCAGCCGCAACGCAGGCCCCACCGCCAGGGCCTCCGCCGAGCGGCATGAAATGGGTGCCCGGCGGCGAGTTCGTCATGGGGACCGATGACGCGCGCAGCTTCCCGAACGAGCGCCCCGCACATCGCGTCCGCGTGGACGGATTCTGGATGGACGAGCATCCGGTCACGAACGCGCAGTTCCGGGCGTTCGTTGACGCCACGAAGTACGTCACAACGGCCGAACGCACCCCTGACTGGGACGAATTGCGCAAGCAACTCCCTCCGGGCACGCCGAAACCTCCTGACAGCACACTGGTCGCGGGTTCGCTCGTGTTTGTCGCGCCACGTCATTCGGTCCCGCTCGACGATCTCTCGCAGTGGTGGCGCTGGACGCCGGGGGCCAGCTGGCGCGAGCCCGAGGGGCCCGGCAGCTCGATCGCGGACCGTGATGCGCATCCCGTCGTGCAGGTGTCGTGGGACGACGCAGTGGAGTATGCGCGATGGGCGGGAGGGCGATTGCCGACGGAAGCGGAATGGGAGTTCGCGGCGCGCGGCGGCCTGTCCGGCAAACGCTATTCGTGGGGCGACGAGCTCCATCCGCCGGATCGCCGCGAGCGGCATATGGCGAATACGTTTCAGGGACATTTCCCCGACCGGCAGACGGCCGAGGACGGCTTTGCCGGGACCTCGCCGGTGCGATCGTTTCCGGCCAATGGCTACGGCCTGTACGACATGGCCGGCAACGTCTGGCAGTGGATGGCCGATTGGTATCGTCCGGATGCCTTCGTCGAACGCGCCACGCGGGGCTTGTGCGAAAACCCCTCCGGGCCGACAACCGCGTTCGATCCTGCCGATCCGTACTTGCCGAAGCGCGTCATCAAAGGCGGGTCGTTTCTCTGTCACGAGTCGTATTGCGAGAGCTACCGGCCCAGCGCGCGCCGCGGAACCTCGCCCGACAGCGGCTCGTCGCACATCGGGTTCCGGATCGTGAAGACGTCGTAAGCCGTTCGACGAGGAGGATTCTGTGGAACTCCGTACGCGCATCATCGTTGCCCTCCTCGCGGTCAGCGGCGCATGGGCCGTGGGAGTTCCCGGTTCGAAACCGCTTCGCGCGCAAGCGCCCGCCGCGCGCCCGAACGTCCTGCTCATCATGGCGGACGATCTCAACAACGACCTCGGCGCCTTTGGCCATCGAATGGTCCGCACGCCTCACCTCGATCGATTGGCCGATCGCGGCGTGCGATTCGATCGTGCCTACACGCAGTTTCCGCTCTGCAGCCCGAGTCGCGTCTCGATGATGCTCGGGCTTCGTCCCGACACGACGCGGGTCCACGACCTCATGACCGACTTCCGAACCGTGCTGCCGGACGCCGTCACGCTGCCGCAGATGTTCAGGCGCAGCGGTTACGTCGCGGCGCGTGTCGGCAAGATTTATCACTACGGGAATCCCGGTCAGATCGGCACGAGCGGATTGGACGACCCCGCGTCGTGGGACGTGGTGGTGAATCCTCGAGGCATCGACAAGGACGAGGAGCCGCAGCTCACGAACTGGACGCCCGGCCGCGGCCTTGGCAGCGCGCTCGCGTACTTTGCGTCGCCCGCGGCCGATGAGCAGCACACCGATGGGAAAGTTGCCGCCGAAACCATCGCGCTGCTCGAGAAGCACAAGGATCGGCCGTTCTTCATCGGGGCTGGGTTCTACCGCCCGCACTGTCCGTTCATCGCACCGAAGAAGTACTTCGATCTTTATCCGATCGAACGGATCCGCACGGCCGGCTTCGCACCCGGTCAGCTCGCGGCGGTTCCCGCGGCCGCACTGTTTACGAACCCGCCAAACTGGGATGTGTCAGAAGCGGCGCAACGCGAGGTCATTCGTGCCTACTACGCGTCGATCAGTTTTCTGGATGCGAACGTCGGACGGGTACTCGATGCGCTCGATCGCCTCGGGCTCCGCGACAACACCATCGTCGTGTTCGCGAGCGACCACGGCTACCACCTTGGCGATCTCGGACAGTGGATGAAGCAGACCTTGTTCGAGCGCTCGGCGCGGACGCCGCTGCTCATCGCCGGGCCCGGTGTGACCGCGCGCGGGCGCGCATCGACCAGGATCGTCGAGTTGCTCGACGTCTACCCGACGCTCGCGCAGCTCGCGAGCGTGACGCCGCCAGCCAATCTGCACGGCCGCTCGCTCGTGCCGCTGCTCACACGGCCCGATGCGCCGTGGGAACACCCAGCCGTCACGCAGGTGCGGCGCGGCCCGGCCGCCGCGCCGTTCATGGGATACAGCGTCCGCACCGAGAAATGGCGCTACACCGAATGGGAAGATGGCAAACGTGGCGTCGAGCTCTACGACGAAATCAAAGATCCGCGCGAGATGCACAATCTGGCCGTCGACAACGGACATGAGAAAGTGGTCGCGGAGATGCGGACCCTGCTTCGAAAGATGAAGACGCAATGACCCGAGTCGGCCCCGCCATCCTCGTCGCGCTGTTGCTGATGGGTGGCGCTCCGTCGCAGCCTGTCGCCGCGGCGCCATCGCAGGCGCCGGCCGCTGCCAGTACGACCCGTCGACCCAACATCGTATGGATCTCCAACGAGGACATGAGTCCCAAGCTTGGAGTCTACGGCGACAAGTGGGCGCGCACGCCCGTGCTCGATCGGCTGGCTCGCCAGTCCGTGCGATATACGAACGCCTTTTCAACCGCCCCGGTCTGTGCCCCAAGTCGCGCGGCCATCATCACTGGCCTCCATCAGACCACGCTCGGCGCGCATCACATGCGGACGACGGAAGATCGCGTGCCAGAGCTGCCCGGTCCATACCTCGCCGTGCCGCCGTTCTATGTAAAGGCATTCCCGGAATACTTGCGTGCGGCTGGGTATTACACCACCAACCGCATGAAGACCGACTACCAGTTCGGCGTGCCGTTCACGATATGGGATGACGTCAGCAAGGCGGCGCACTGGCGCAACCGCCCCGATCGAAGCCAGCCGTTTTTCTCCGTCTTCAATCTCGAGGTCTCGCACGAGAGCCAGATCTTCCCGAGCAGCCCCGCGCGCAAGGGGAAGCCGCTGGTGACCGATCTCTCGAAGCTCGACGTGCCGCCGTACTACCCGGACACGCCGGCGGTGCGCGAAGAGCTGGCGCGGATGTACGACAACATCGCCGACATGGATGCGCAGGCCGGCGAGATTCTCAAGCAGCTGGAAGATGACGGGCTGAGCGACAACACCATCGTGTTCTACTGGAGCGATCATGGCGACGGCGTTCCGCGGGCAAAGCGATCGCTCTACGACTCAGGGCTGCGCGTGCCGCTGATGATTCGCTGGCCGAAGGCGCTCGGCGCGATGGCCGAGCCGGGCGTTCGCGACGAGATGGTCAGCCTCCTCGATCTGGCGCCAACCGTGCTGGCGTTGGCCGGCGTTCAGATTCCGACGCATGTCCAGGGGCGGGTGCTCCTCGGGCCGCAGGCGCGGCCTGCGCCGCAATACGTGTTCGGCGCGCGGGATCGGATGGACCAGGAATACGACATGATGCGCTCCGCTCGCGATGCGCGGTATCTGTACATCCGCAATTTCGAGCCGGAACTCCCCTACGCGGGCCACATCATCTACCGCAATCAGAGCGCCATCATGCAGGAGTGGCTCAAGCTGCAGGCGGCGGGCAAGTTGACCGGGCCCGCGGCGCTGTGGATGCGGACGAGCCGTCCGGCCGAGGAGCTGTACGACACGCAGGCGGATCCCCATCAGATCAAGGATCTGTCCGGCGACCCCGCGCACCACGCAACGCTCGAGCGTATGCGCGCGGCGGTGATCGCCTGGATGCGCGATAGGGCCGATCAGGGCTTGATGAACGAAGCGGAGATGATTCAGCGGATGTGGCCCGGCGGCATCCAGCCAGAGACGGCGGCGCCGTACATCCTGCCGCGCCGATCGACGGCGGCCCCGACGCGCGAAGCGTCGATCGTTTTGCAGGAGTCGATGGAGGTCGTGATCTACGTCCCGACACAGGGCGCATCGATCGCGTACGCCACGGAGCCCGGTCCCACGCCTCGCTGGCGCTTGTATACGGGGCCGATTCTCGTCGATCGGCCGATGACGCTCCGCGCCAAGGCCATTCGCTATGGCTACAAGGAAAGCGCGGAAACAACAACCGTGTTCACCAGGTCTCAGCCATGAAGCCGCTCGTCGTTGGTGTGGTGTTGATCGCATCGCTGCTGACGCAGGACCCTCCGGCGCGTCCAAAAATCCTCGGTATCGCCCACCTTGCGGTGTTCGTCAGCGATCTCGACAAAGCGCGCGAGTTCTACCGCGACTTCCTCGGGTTCGACGAACCGTTCACGCTGCCGAAGCCTGACGGTTCTGTCGACATCGCGTTCGTCAAGATCAACGATGACCAGTGGATTGAGCTGTTCAACAGGCCAAACGCTGGAGAAGGTCAGCTCAATCACATCGCGCTCTACACCGACGATGCCGATCGGATGCGCGCCTATCTGGCCTCGCGTGACGTGAAGGTACCGGAGAAGGTCGGGAAAGGTCGAACCGGAAACAAGAACTTCACGATCCAGGATCCGGACGGCCACAGCGTCGAGATCGTCGAGTATCAAGGTGATAGCTGGACGGGGAACGATCGCGGCAAGCACCAGCCGCAGGCGCGCATTTCCAATCGCGCCATGCACGTCGGCATCCTCGTGGGGAACCTGGACGCGGCCACGAAGTTCTACAACGGCATCCTCGGCTTCGAAGAGTTCTGGCGCGGCAGCGCCGCGAACTCTCCGACGCTCAGTTGGGTCAACATGCGCGTGCCTGACGGCACTGATTACCTGGAGTTCATGCTCTATCGCGACAAGCCGGCGCCAGACAGCCGTGGTTCAGCCCACCACATCTGTCTCGTCGTGCCCGACGCGGAGCGCGCGGTCGCCGCGCTCGATGCGCGTCCGGTGAAAAGCCGCTACACGCGTCCGGTAAACATCCGCACCGGGATCAACCGAAAGCGTCAAGTGAACCTGTTCGATCCCGACGGAACCCGGGTCGAACTGATGGAGCCGGACACCGTGGACGGCAAGCCAGCGCCGCCGTCCACGCTGCCGCCTCCCCGTGGAGAATGAGGGCCATGATGTCTCGACATTTTCCGGCCGCGGCCTCAATCCTGACCGTCGTGCTCTGCGCCGTGCCCGTCCCGGAGCTTCGCGCCCA
>Ga0075420_100003447_pt1 | contig 13834 bp, 14 predicted proteins | sample SoiMetdeltSBSDD4_FD_75296 | JGI IMG/M metagenome (GOLD analysis project Ga0075420, IMG submission 75296) | Bulk soil microbial communities from a Populus tree surrounding site in Tennessee, USA - Soil MetaG P. deltoides SBSDD4 | ecosystem: Environmental > Terrestrial > Soil > Tree plantation... | reverse complement strand
CTTGCGGGAGGTCAATGAAAAGGGGATTTTTTGGAATTCCCTGCATGTGACTCTTGCTTGCGGGAGGTCAATGAAAAGGGGATTTTTTTGAATTCCCTACATGTGACTCTCGCTTGCGGGAGGTCAACAGAAAGGAATTTTCCGAATAAGGAGCCCACCTGTCTAGTGAGTGCTCGACGTGACTTCGCGCAGGCGCCGCTCGAGGAAGCGGCGCTCGCTGTCATTGCTGACGAGGCCGAGAGCTAGTTCATAGCTCTCGGCCGCTTCACGATTCGACCCAATACGGCGTAGCATGTCCGCTCGCGCTGCATGTAAGAGGTGATAACTTTCGAGCTCGCCGGAGTCCGCGATGTCGTCGATCAGCGAAAGCGCCGACTGTGGACCATCAGCCATCCCGACGGCGACAGCTCGATTGAGTGCGATGATTGGAGACGGCAGCAGTTGCTGAAGCAGATCGTAGTACTTAACGATCTTGCGCCAGTTAGTATCTGCAGGACGGCCGGCTTTGCAGTGTTCAGCCGAGATCGCCGCCTCCAGCGCAAACGGACCTGGCGTGCCGCTCATGGCGAAGTCGATCAACGACAATGCCTCGTCGATCTGAGGTTTGTTCCAAAGGCCGCGGTCCTGTTCTTCGAGCACGACGAGATCTCCGTCCGGGTCAAGCCGCGCCTCGCGCCGCGAATCATGCAGCAACATCAAAGCGAGCAGTGCCGTCGCTTCCGTGGGAGGATTCGGTTGCAGCAGCGTCGTGACCAGGCGAGCGAGTCGAATTGCTTCGGCGCAGAGGTCTGCTCGTACGAGCGGCTTGCCTCGAGTCGGCGCGTAACCTTCGTTGAAGATGAGATAAATGGCCGTGAGCACCGCGTCGAGCCGTTCCGGCATGTCGCTGGTGTCGGGAACGGAGAAGGGAATTCCCGCGTCGCGGATCTTTCGTTTTGCGCGGACGAGCCGTTGGGCCATCGTCGTCGGCGGAACCAGGAACGCGCGCGCGATTTCATCCGTCTCGAGTCCGCCGAGCGTGCGCAGCGTGAGCGCCACTTGAGCTTCGAGCGAGAGCGCCGGATGGCAGCAAGTAAAGATCAGGCGGAGACGATCGTCCGGGATCTCTCCGAAGTCGAGGTCCGGTGCGTCGGCGATCGGTTCGGTTGCGAACTCGGGCGACGATTCCAGTTTTTCTTTTAAACGCGTCTGGCGACGCAGCCGATCGATCGCTTTATGTTTAGCTGTTTGAATGATCCAGGCGCGGGGCGATTCCGGAACGCCTTGAGTGCGCCATTGATCGACGGCCGCGGTAAACGCTTCCTGCGCGGCGTCTTCGGCGAGCTCGAAATCGCCGAATTGACGGATCAAGGTCGCGACGATTCGCCCCCAGTCAGAGCGATAGACAGCGTCGACGGCAACGTTAGGGTTTGGAAGCATGTTTGATAATAAAAAAAACTGCATCGCAGTGTCGATCCTGGGCCTTTCCATTCGATTTACAGGTGGAGGCACACACTCATGAAATACATGTTGCTGGTTTATCTCGACGAACAGGCGCTAAGCGAAAGTGAGCGCGAAGAGTGCTACGTGAAGTCGGCACAGCTCGCGCGCGATCTCGGCACGAGCGGAAACTACGTTTCGGCTGGTCCGCTCCACCCGACAGCGACAGCCACCAGCGTTCGCATTCGCAATGGCAAGCGGTTAGTGACCGATGGCCCGTTTGCCGAGACGCGCGAACAGCTCGGCGGTTATTACCTGATTGACGCCCCCAATCTCGACGAGGCGATGAGCATCGCCGAACGGATTCCGGTAGCCACGGTCGGCACGATCGAAATCCGTCCTGTACTCGAGATCTCGGGATTGCCGGTGCAGTAGTTTTGAACGGAATTAAAGGAGTGAGTTTATGGTATCGAATATTCAAGTTGCTTCCGTGCCGAAGAAGAATGTTTGGGCCGGAAGAATTCTGACCTGGCTTCCCGCGTTGTTTCTTTTGCTTGACGGCGTCGCGAAGCTTTTCAAACCGTTGCCGGTCGTCGAAGGTACAGTGAAACTGGGATACGCGGAGAGTACGATTATTCCGATCGGGATCGTTTTGATCATCTGCACCGTGTTGTATCTGATTCCGAAAACAGCGGTGCTGGGCGCGATCTTGCTGACCGGATATCTCGGCGGCGCTGTTGCGACGCACGTGCGCGCCGGCGATGGTGCGTTTGGAGTCGGCTTCGCGATCGCGTTTGGCGCATTGGTGTGGCTGGGGATCTACCTGCGCGACGAGCGGCTTCGCGAACTGGTGCCGTTTCGTAGTTGATTAACATTTAGAGGAACGATTCACATGAACGTCATACTTTGGATACTTCAAGTGCTGTTGGGGCTGCTGTTCATCTGGGCCGGCGGCTACAAACTTGTCGTGCCGGCGAGTGCCCTTGCCGCGCAGTCGCCGCCGGGTCAGATCGTGTTCCCGGGTCTGTTCATGAAGTTCATCGGACTGTGCGAGTTGTTAGGCGGGTTCGGATTGATCCTGCCGGCCGTGTTCAGGATCCGGCAGTACCTGGTTCCGCTCGCGGCGTTGGGACTTCTGATCATCATGATCGGCGCGACCGTGGTTGTACTTATGGGTGGGTTGGTTTCGGTGGCGGTGACCAACGTGGTGATCGCGTTGATGTTGGCGTTTATCGCGTACGGCCGGTCGCGTTTGAGACCTCTTGGCTAAGTCATAATTATTCGAGTTCGGAAGGAGATAGTGATGGAAGCAAATGCATACCTGATGTTCAACGGCGATTGCGCCGAGGCTTTTAAGTTTTATGAGACAACGTTGGGAGCGAAGATCGACTTCATGCAGACGTTTGCCGGGAGTCCCGCCGCCGAGCATGCGCCGCCTGAGTGGGGCGATAAAGTGCTGCACGCGACGATGTCGATCGGCAACTCGAAGCTGATGGCGTCTGATGCGCCGCCGGGACAGTATCAAAAGCCGGAAGGCATATCGGTCGCGCTCGGGTTGAAGGATGCGGCGAAAGGCGAGCAGATCTTCAACGCGCTTTCGGAGAACGGAAAGGTCACCATGCCTTATCAGAAGACGTTCTGGGCCGCCGGTTTTGGCATGTGCGTCGATCGGTTCGGTATTCCGTGGATGGTCAACTGCGAAGATCACTAATTTTGAGGAGAGCACAGATGAGATATGTTGATGGATTTGTACTGCCGGTTCCTGAAAAGAACATGAAAGAGTATCGCAGCATTGCTCAGAAGGCTGGGAAGATCTGGAAGGAGCATGGCGCGCTCGAGTATATCGAGGCTGTTGGCGACGATCTCGACGTCAAGTTTGGCAAGCCGTTTCCGAAACTGGTGAAGCCGAAGGACGGTGAAACCGTGCTTTTCTCGTTTATCGTTTACAAGTCGCGGGCGGATCGGGACAAGGTGAATGCGAAGGTGATGGCCGATCCGCGCATGAATAAGCTGATGAAGAAGGGAGCGATGCCGTTCGACCTGAAGCGCATGGCCTACGGAGGCTTCAAAGGCCTCGTCGACCTGTAGTCACGAGCCTCCCGCATGCGAGAGGTCAATGGGAAGGGAATTTTTTAGAATTCTTTTTACATGTGTCTCGCGCGTGCGGGAGGTCAATGAAATAGAAGTCTCTGAAATTAGCTATGAACATTAGACGACTCAACTGGCCGCTCTGGACGGGGTTGTTGCTGACCCTGGTCGGGTTCTTCAGTTACATCAGCGTCTTCATGTGGTTTCCCGTTACGCGCGACTTCCCATGGGCCAACCTGTTGCTGTTTCTACTCGCCGCAGTGTTGCTGTTCATCGGCTTGCGTCGCGCGTTCGCACCGGATCGCCCACACCCACGACGCTCGAAAATTCTCGCCTCGCTGGTGACCGCGTTCAGCGCACTCGTCATCGCGCTGTTTATTTTCGGCTTCTTCGTGTTCGCGCGTTGGATCCCGGAGTCGAAAGGCGCTCCGAAGGTTGGGCAGAAGGCGCCGGATTTCACACTGACGGACACGAGCGGCAAACCGGTCTCGCTTGCGGAGCTCCTTTCGACGCCGATCAACGGCAACCCACCGAAAGGCGTGCTGCTGGTCTTTTACCGCGGTTACTGGTGACCCGCCTGCAACTCCGAGTTGCGGGGTATCGAAAAGAGCTTGGACAGTTTCAACGCGCAGGGAATTCGTCCGGTGGCGATCAGCGTCGATCCTCCCGAGGCTTCGCGCAATCTCGCGCAGCAGTCGGGATACACGTTTCCGCTTCTTTCGGATCAGAACGGCGAGGCGATCCGGCGTTACGACCTCGTACACGCGGGTGCCGGAGAACACGGGCAGGACATCTCGCGCCCGGCGGAGTTTTTGGTTGACTCATCGGGAACGGTGCGCTGGGTTCATCTGACGGAGAACTACTGGGTCCGCGCGCGTCCCGAACAGGTCCTTGACGTCGCAAAACTACTCAAATGAAATACATGTTGCTGATTCACCACGTGGACGATACGCAGATCGAGGAAGGCCTGCGCCAGGAGTTGCTCGCGCAGTCGGTGCAGCTTTGTCACGACTTACACGCCCGCCGCCAGTACATCGACGCGGCGCCGCTGCATCCGAGCACCGAAACGGTGAGCGTGACAGTGCGTGACGGTAAGCGGCTCGTGACCGACGGTCCGTTCGCCGAGACGCGTGAACAGATCGGAGGCTATTTCATGGTTGAAGCCAATAGCCTCGAAGAAGCGGTGGACATAGCGGGACGCATTCCCGGTGCGACCATCGGCACGGTCGAAGTCCGCCCGGTCAGAGAAGTCGCAGGCTTACCAAACCGGTAAGGTGACCACGGATCGTAGACACCGCTCACCCGGCGGTTACATTTTGGCGTCGTCGATCTTTTTCGTTTTCCGTGTTGGTTTCGTTGGCTTGGCGGCGCGTTCGTACTCCGTGATGAGTTGAGCTTCCGCGAGGAGCGCCTTGCGAAACGAGTTCAGCACGTTGAGCAGCAGATCGAGCTTCCGCAAACTCTCGCGTCGCGCCCGCATAGTGCCGAGAAAAAACTCCAGTTGAATCCGGCGCCGACAATCAGCGATCGTCACCATGTAGTGGCCCCACTTGTACTCACCACCACGACTCGATTCGACTTCAGTGAGTATGTAGGACGCATGACCGGTTGATATCGACGCGAGAAAGGTTCGTTTTCGGTAGAAGAGATTATTCATGTGAGGCAGCAGCTCTACGTTTAAGTTGTCGTTCGTTTAAGTTGCCGTTGAATTAATTGGCCGCTCGCGTATAATACGCGGGCCCTCTCTCCTTGTCAACGATATTAGTTAAATGTCGTCCTCATTCAGGATGAGAAAAGAGGAATCGCAATGGATCTGCTCGACCACGTCGCAGCACGAATTAAAGATCTGCGCGTCAGTTACAACAGCGGCGAGGGACTCTCTCAGGAAGCACTCGCTGCCCGCTTGAAAGTCGCGCCGAACACGATCTCCAGATGGGAGACTGGAACGTATCGGCCGAGCCTTAAAGACCTCGAAAGGATCTCACGCTTCTTCGGGGTTTCGATGATGAGCTTCTTTCCGGAAGAAATGGTCGACGAAGATGAAGACGAGAACCTCAAGGCGCTACTGCGCACCGCGAGACAACTTCATCCCGCCGATCTCGAAGAATTGAGAAAGTACGCCGAGTTTCGCCGGGCCCGTGGAATTTACCAGGGCCAGACGCGCCCCAAACCAGGCCGAAAGGGGGCAAAACATAAATGAAAGAACAAGCCTATTACGAAGATCTAAAACGGCTCGCGCGCCAGGTTCGCGCCGAGCACGGATTGCACTCACCGCGCGTGCTCGAAAGCGACCTCCGTCGCATTTACGAAAAGAACGGCATCGTCATCGACGATTGGCCCTATCGTTTGCGGAACTTGCGCGGCGCGTTCATCTGCGATCGTCTCGGTACGACGGTCATGTTGGCGAGCGGCCTGCCGCAGGATCCGAAAGTCTTCACCATGGCCCATGAGTTGAAGCACTTCTATCGCGATCGTCATCTGGGCATCTCGTATTGCGACCAGTCCAACCTCGGCAAGACGCTCGAGGTCGGCGCCGAGATCTTTGCCGCGGAATTGCTTTTCCCGGACAAGGATTTCATGACTCAGATGCGAATCATGGGAATCGGAACTCACGAGTGTCTGCCGCGGACGCTCGTTCGGCTCAAACAGAAAACACGGACCACGTTGAGTTATGCCGGGCTCGCGATCAAGGCGGAACGGCTCGGATATGCGCCGCCGCGTTCGTTGACGAAGATAAAGACATGGCGGAAGTTTGAAGAGATCTATGGCGACCGCGCTAACAGGAACGCACGGTATTCGCGGCGATAGTATTAGTCACTGCTGACTTCGCACACCTGGCTGCGGCCGGCCTGCAAGACTTCCGCGCGTCGCCAGCGGACGGAAAACCGGTGTGAGTTGTCCACGTATGCGTGCGTCTTTGTAAGGGATTGAAACTGACGGCGGAGCAGGCGACTCGAGATGCGAGATCAGGCGCAGCATGTCGCCTCTTCGCTGTAGATGACAACAGTAGAACCGTTCTCCGTATTCGACGAGGTAGACCGGCCTCTCGAACTCCGGCCACGATCGATCGTCGATCTTTCGCGCTTTCGGATCGAGGCGCAGCAGGCTTCCGGGAGGGAGGAGCGGCCACATCATCCTGTCGGCCGCGCCGATGATCACGAGCGGCCCTCGCTCCCAATCCTCCTCCATCATCAACACCATCGGCGTATCGGCCCACGTAGTCAACAATCGATGCGTCGGCCCGGTGTAATCACGCAAATGAAATACTACTTCCTTCAACTCCATGGAAATGTTCCCGGCTGCAAGTTTTGGCTGGATGCGAAAGAGTTTACTCCGATCGCGTCTTGACAGCTACAGTTTGCTGCGATATTGTCCGCCGCCAAAGCAGTCAGGCCGGTTCGGCGAACTGAAAGACGGGCCGTGCTGCATCAATCTCAAGCCTCCAAAAATATTCCTTGCGCACTATACTCAGTTGTGTATAGTGTGTAGAGAACCGAGTGGACGAGCATTAGTCCGCTGAGCAGTTTAGGCAGCCTCAAGTTGTTTGATCGTTGAAGAGACAGTTGATGTCTGTTTGAAGTGATCGTGCGGGAAAGGAACGAGACCAGTGGCCATCGGAACGATTGAAGGCGATCGTCCCTCGCCCGGCTTCTGGTGCCGTTCTTTTGACTAAATAGTTCGTGCGGTAGCCCGTCGGGCGCGCATTTTGAAGTGCAGCGTTCGCGGGGTGTTCGTGTGTCTGCTTCTCACGCTAAACCCTTGAAAGTACTCACTTTAAATCAAATATTCCATTTGAGATCGGCGCACGCAAATACACATAGGTAGTAGATAGTGACGTCGTCGCTTGGACGCGGCGAGTTGCAAACACGATTGAGAACAAAAACGGGTCCAGTCCAGAAGCCCCAACGGGACTAATCCAGAAAGCCCAGAGACCAGATGCTGGATCAGCGCCGAGCGGCAAGGCCAGAAGAGAAACGAGAGCAGTTGTTCACCGAGCGATACGAGAGTTTGCTCGCGTGGGCGATGCGCCTGACTAACCAGCATCTCGAGGCGGCGCAGGATCTGGTGCAGGACGCGTTTGTCCAGTTCATGTTGGGGCGGACGGGACTGGAGCAGATAGAGAACATCGACGGATACCTGCGACGAATGTTGCGCTACATGTACGTCTCGCGAATGAGCCGGCAAGCGCAACGCCTGCATGATGCGGCGCTCTCAGTTGCCGACTACGACTCGTTCAATCTCGGCTGGACGGCAATTGAACCCCCGCGCCGGATGCAGGCGCTGGAAGAGTTGCAGCAGATCTGCTCGTACGCCTGCGCGCGCAAGGAGTCGTCGCGCGCGGGCAGTGTTCTGATCCTCAGGTTCTTTCACGACTATTTTCCGACGGAGATCGCGAGCATCCTGGCGGCGTCGCGTCATTGCGTGGATCAGTGGCAGAGACTGGCGCGCCGCGAAGTGAAGCTCTTCATGAACGAGCCGGGCCGGCTGCGGTTCGTGAATGGCAAACGTGTTGCGGAGCGGGGGGAGATCAAAAGCTTCTTATCGGGCGGCGACCTGATGACGGAGCTGCGGCAGATGATCTTTCTCTCCTGCCAGGGCGTGTGCGTGCCGGCAGAAGAGCTCCGCGACATTTACTCGACGGGCAACAGCGAAGCGCTGACCACTGCGAAGCTCGCTCACATCGTGAGCTGCCGCGTATGCCTCGACAGAGTGAACGTACTGCTGGGCCTTCCGCTGCTCGATCAACGCTATCAGCCTGAGCCGCCCGATCGAGAGGAGCCGCCGGATCTGACCGGCGGCAGTGGCAGCGGCACTGGCGACAGCGGCAGCGGCAGTTCAGGCGGAGGATCGGCCGAGCTAAGGAAGAAGCTCGGGCGTCACCTGCAGGAGATCAGCGAGCACAAGCCGCAGGAGTTGAGGATCGCGGTAAACGGTTTTGTAGTGAGCTCGCTCAGGATCAGTTCCGACCTGACTGAGTTGGATCTGAACCTGAGTCCGGATGAGATGATCGAGTTCATCGAGATCCGCAGCGAGCAGGATGTGCAGTTGTTGTTTCTCAGCAGTGGGAAAGGATCTGAAGCCGAGCAATGGGCGTGGATCGAATTGAGTGAAGGGCGAACGCTGGCGGCGTTTCTGCGTCTGCACGACGGGCCGGGCCTGCGCATCGTCTATAAAGATCCGTCGCCCGAAGAGCTTTCCTCGTACAGGGAAGCGCTCAGCGCAAAAAGTTTGTCCTCACCCCTGGTTCTGGTCCAGGCCGCCGGCGAAATGGTGGAGCCGAACGTGGCGGCCCCGCCTGGCGTCGATCTTCTCCGGTCATGGACCAGGAAACTTCTGAGCGTGTTCAAGCGCTCTTCTGTTACCGGCGGCGCAGGTGAAGACGCGAGCGGCGACTCCGGGTATCAGAGTTTGTCGGTGTTGTCGGAACGGTTTGCAGCGGGCGATCGCAGGCGCCTCTGGTCGCGGCCGGGTTTCGTGAGTGTGCTGCTTGCCGTGCTGCTGATCGCCGGATTCATGATCTGGAGACACGCGTCCGAGCCCACGCTGACGGCCGGGTCGCTGCTGAACGAGGCTGCGATCGCCGAGCAGCGTACGGAGTCGCGTGATCGCGTCAGTCATCGTGTGACGCATTTGGAAGAGCGACGTTCCACGGAAGGCGCGGTGATCGCGCGGCGCAGGATCGAGACGTGGAAGAACCATGACACGGGTGAGCAGGTCCAGCGGCTGTATGACGAGAGTAACCAGGTCGTGGCGGGCATGTGGCAGAAGGCGGACGGCTCGCGCGTCGTTTACAACCACGGAAACAAACCGCGGCCGCAGTCAGCGCCGGCGACGCCGGCGGATCTGTTGCTGAGTCTTGAAGACGTCTGGCAACTGGATCCTTCCGCCAGAGCATTCACGAGTTTGATTACCGATGCAGCGGCAGCGCAGGTGGAGCTGCGATCGACAACTTACGTTCTGACGTACGCGAAAGAGCGGGCGATTGGCGCCAGTCGTCTGCTGAAAGCAATACTCACGTTGAATCGATTCGATCTGCGCCCGATCGAGCAGATGCTGTTGGTCCAACGTGGCGGTGAGTTGCGCGAATACCGGTTCGTCGAAGCGAGCTTTGCGTTAGTGCCGAGCAAAGCTGTGGATAAGAAAGTCTTCGAAATAGAACCGGAACTGACAGGAGGGGCTCGACCAAATGGCAGGACCGGCGACTGGGCGCACCGGGACCTCACCTCTAGCCGTGTCCCTCCGACGACGAGCGCGTTGGCTCCAGCCGTAGCCTCGGCCGAGCTGGAAGTCGACGTTGCTTACTTGCTCAATCAGGCGAAGGCCGACCGGAATGAGCAAGTTACCCTCACGCGCAGCGCAGGTGGGTCGTTGCGCGTTGAGGGCCTTGTTGACGACGAGCAGCGAAAGAGTGAGTTGCTGCGTGCTCTGGCGCCGGTGAGTCAAAACCCGGCGGTGACGCTCGAGATCCGCACGATTGCGGAAGCGCAGCAGCGTACTAAGGTTTCAGGTCCGGTTTCAGTGCGGCAAGCGGAGGCGACGGCGAACACGGTCGCAGTGGACCGCGAGCTGCGCGAGTATTTGTTGCGCCGCCGCCAGGGTGGCGATCTCGATGAGGAAGTTCGCTCGTTTTCCTCGCGCACGGTTAACCGCGCCTATCGGGCTGTATTCCACGCTATCTCCCTGCGTCGCGTAGTGAACAGATTTGCGAGCGTCGACATGCGCACGGTCGCGCCGGATGCGCGCGCCAAGTGGCTGGCGATGGTGCGCGAGCACGCGTCTGCGTACGCGCGCGAGATGGCGGTGCTGCGCGGAGAGCTTGGTCCGATATTTTTCGCCGGCGCCTCGTCCGGCGTCGTCGATGAGACGGTGATTTCGAATGACGCCGAGCTCGCGGTTGCAGTCGAGAAGCTGCACAAGTTGGCGCTGACGAGTAATGAAGCTGTGCAAATGGCGTTCACGATCTCGGCGCGGAGCTCGGCGGCTCCGTTGAAATCGTCCTTCTGGAGTTTGTCCGCGGGTGCCGAGCGGTTGGCCCAACGAATCGAACGGTACGCGCAGTGAGCGCCTACAGCGGGCGCTTGGATTGATCGATGAGGAGAAAGCTCTCAGCTCCTTGAGTTTGCTCTTACACGAGCCCAGGTAATCGAACAAAACACGCGCTTATCGTCCGTGCGATCCGGGACAGATGACGACAAGCGTCTGTCGAAACCGCGCACTCTCTCTGCCCGGAGAGCGTGTCATGACCAGGAGAAAATCGCGATGCCCAGAACCCCAGAAGTCTGTTCGTCTGCCTTCTGTCCTCGATCTGATGAATCAGCCCTGAACCTTATCCCTCCCCGGGGCTTGCTTCGGTATTTGTTATCACTCACCTTGTGCCTTCTTCTTTCATTCATCACCGGCAATGCTCAAACTTCATCGTCAACGCTGAGTGGAACCGTTACCGACCAACATGGCGCCGTGATTCGCGGGGCCAACGTCGCGGTCATCAATATCGCGCAGGGAATCCAGAGAAACGTCGTCACCAACGACGAGGGGGTTTTTGTTGTTCCGGTTCTACCTCCCGGCACTTACACGGTGAAGGCCGAGCACCAGGGTTTCAATCCGATGGAAGTCCCTAACGTCCAGTTGAATGTGAACAGTCAGGTAACGTTACGCATTGAGTTGTCGGTGGGCTCGGTGGGCCAGACGGTGAGCGTCGTCGAAGGTACGCTGATCAATGAATCAGCGACTGTGGCAACGGTAGTCGACCGGCAGTTCGTGGAAAACATGCCGCTCAACGGCAGGAGCTTCCAACCGCTGATCGCGCTCACGCCGGGCGTCGTTACGACTAAGACCAACTACAACGAACAAGGACAGTTCAGTGTTAACGGTCAGCGCGCTAACTCCAACTACTTTACTGTCGACGGCGTCAGCGCGAACGCGGGTGTTGCCGCGGGACTGCCGTTGGTGCAATCAGCGGGCGGATCGCTTCCGGCATTCAGCGCAGCCGGTGGCACGAACACGTTGGTGTCAGTCGACGCGATGCAGGAGTTCAGGATTCAGACCTCGACGTTTGCGCCTGAGTTTGGCCGCACGCCAGGCGCGCAGATCTCGATCGCCACCCGCTCCGGCGGCAATGATTTTCACGGGACGCTTTTTGATTACTTTCGTAACGACGTTTTCGATGCGAACGACTGGTTTGCAAATAGCCGCCGCCAACCGAGGGCCGCTCTCAGGCAGAACGATTTTGGCGGCGTCTTCAGTGGCCCGCTTCACCTTCCACGATTTGGAGAAGGCGGCCCTGCGTACTACAACGGCCAGAACCGAACATTCTTCTTCTTCTCGTACGAAGGTCTGCGGTTGCGGCAGCCTGCTACGCAGGTAACGTTAGTTCCGTCGGTTGCCTCGCGTCTGGCGGCACTTCCGTCGCGGCGGCCGTACCTGAACGCCTATCCGATTCCGAATGGGACGGTTTTCCCTAACGGATTCGCAGAGTTCACGGCGTCGTATTCAGACCCGTTGAACCTGGACGCGACCAGCCTTCGAGTGGACCATGCGTTCAACGAGAACGTGGGGCTCTTTGTCAGGTACAACCACGCACCTTCCGAAACGACTCAACGCGGCACCGCCGGTAGAAGTCTCAACGTTCTAAGCCGATCTGTTTTCAAGACGCAGACGCTGACTCTGGGGCTCACGCAGAGCGTGACGCCCCACCTGATCAACGAGGTTCGCGCCAATTACACCAGGACTGAAGGCGCCAATTACCTAAGTATTGACGCGCTTGGCGGCGCCGTTCCGCTCGACAACTCGTTCGCCTTTCCGTCATTTGCATCACCTGACGACGCATTCTTTTCTTTCGCTTTCCCAGCGGGAGTAGCGCGGAACCTCAACACTGGAAAGAACGTTGGAAATATTCAACGTCAAATCAACCTGATCGATAACGTGTCGTTCGTTACCGGCGGCCATCAATTGAAGTTTGGCGTCGACTACCGTCTGCTATTACCCGTCAACGGGCCGCGCGCTTACGATCAGTTCATAACGTTCTCGGGGCTAACGGGCGCAACCGGGGCGATCTCGGGCAATACACAATCGGCAAGCGTAAATGCGCGCGATGCGGTCGCGCTTTCTTACACCAATTTTTCACTCTACGGTCAGGATACGTGGAAGGTTACAGACCGGCTGACTCTCACTTACGGGCTCCGCTGGGACGTGAACCCGGCGCCGGTGGCGAGACATGGGAAAGATCTGTTGACCTTTGACAACGTTAATGGTCCTGGGGCGCTCACCGTTGCTCCGGCCGGCACGCCGCTTTACGAAACTACGTACAACAACTTCGCGCCGCGCGTGGGTGCGAGCTATCAGTTATTTCGCGAAGCCAATCGGCTGACGATCCTGCGTGGCGGTTTCGGCGTTTTCTACGATCTCGGCACGGGAATAGTGGCCAATTCGCCGGCCGGCTTCCCGTACACGAGATCCAAGAATGTCGGCAGCGCGCCGTTTCCGCTGACGCCTGCCCAAATCGCGCCGCCGCCATTCAGTCTTGCGGTTCCTACCCAGGGATCGGCGTTCATCGCCGACAGAAATCTGTTACTGCCGCGGACGTTTCAATGGAACACCGCCGTGGAGCAATCGTTGAACTCGACGAATACGTTCTCGGCTTCCTACATAGGCGCTGCCGGAAGGCGTCTGCTGCGCCGGACAACCAAGCCGTTTCCGGGACCGTTCTTCATCTTCACGATGGATAACAGCGCTACCTCGGATTACCATGGAATGCAGTTGCAGTTTCAGCGACGGATGTCCCGAGGCTTACAGCTCCTCACGTCTTACACGTGGTCGCATTCCATCGACACCGCCTCAACTGATTTCGGGCAGGGAACCAGCTCGATGGATCCCAGTCGTGATCGCGCGTCTTCGGATTTCGACGTGCGTCACGCCTTCAGCGCAGCCGTCACGTACGCACTGCCTGGTCCATCAGAGGGCAAGTTTGCGAGAGCTTTGCTGGGGAACTGGTTCGTGGACACCATCGTGAGCGCCCGATCGGCTTTGCCCGTCGACATCTTTGCCTTCACCGCCGTGATTGATGGACTTCAAACACTCGCGCGTCCCAATCTAATCCCTGGAATTCCGCTCTATCTCGACGATCCGTCCGCGCCCGGTGGGCGCAGGTTCAACAATACGATTGACCCGGCGCGTCCCGGATGTAAAGGCCCGTTTTGTCCGCCACCCGCAGGCCGGCAGGGAACTTTGGGACGAAACGTCATGCGCGGTTTCCCGATGTCACAGGTGGACTTCGCCTTGCGGCGGCAGTTTAGTTTGGGAGAACAAGTAACGCTTCAGCTTCGAGCGG
>Ga0075420_100003446_pt1 | contig 13836 bp, 13 predicted proteins | sample SoiMetdeltSBSDD4_FD_75296 | JGI IMG/M metagenome (GOLD analysis project Ga0075420, IMG submission 75296) | Bulk soil microbial communities from a Populus tree surrounding site in Tennessee, USA - Soil MetaG P. deltoides SBSDD4 | ecosystem: Environmental > Terrestrial > Soil > Tree plantation... | reverse complement strand
CAACGAGCCGTACCGGCTGGCCGCCGACGTGTGGGGGATCGGGTTCAAGACCGCCGACACCATCGCCCAGGCCGTCGGCATCCCGCACGACAGCCCCCAGCGGGTCAAGGCCGGGCTGCAGCACACCTTGTCGGAGGCCACCGACTCAGGGCACTGCTACCTGCCCGCCCCGCAACTGGTCACCGACGCGACGAAGATCCTCAACGTGCCCGGCGACCTGGTCACCGGCTGCCTCGACGACCTGGTCGCCGACGACGGCGTCGTCCGCGAATCCCTGCCCGGCGAGGGCGGCGAGGCGGTGCCGGCGATGTACCTGGTGCCGTTGCACCGCGCCGAACAGTCCCTCGCCGGTAGCCTGCTGCGGCTGCTGCACGAACGCGCCGACCGGCTGCCGCACTTCACCAACATCGACTGGGGCAAAGCCCTCGCCTGGCTCAAGTCCCGCACCGGCGCGGACCTGGCCTCGGAGCAGGAACAGGCGGTCCGGCTGGCGTTGACGTCGAAGGTCGCGGTCCTCACCGGCGGGCCCGGCTGCGGCAAAAGCTTCACCGTGCGCTCCATCGTCGCACTGGCCGCGGCGAAGAAAGCCAAGCTCACCCTGGTGGCGCCGACCGGCCGGGCCGCCAAGCGGCTGGCCGAACTCACCGGCCACCCCGCCGCGACGGTGCACCGGCTGCTGCAGCTACGCCCCGGCGGGGAGGCCACCTTCGACCGGGACAACCCCCTCGACGTCGACCTGCTCGTCGTCGACGAGGCATCGATGCTGGACCTGATCCTGGCCAACAAGCTCGTCAAAGCGGTGCCGCCCGGGGCGCACCTGCTGCTCGTCGGTGACGTCGATCAGCTGCCCTCGGTCGGTGCCGGGGAGGTGCTGCGCGACCTGCTCGCCGCCGACACCATCCCCCGGGTGCGCCTCACGCAGATCTTCCGGCAGGCCGCCGACTCCGGGGTCGTGACCAACGCCCACCGCATCAACGCCGGCCGGCCACCGCTGCTGCAGGGTCTGCGCGACTTCTTCCTCTTCGGCTGTGAGGACACCGACGCGGCCGCGCCGCTGACCGTCGACGTGGCCTGCACCCGCATCCCGGCCCGCTTCGGCCTCGACCCACGCCGCGACGTGCAGGTCCTGGCCCCGATGCACCGCGGCCCGGCCGGCGCCGCCGCGTTGAACACGCTGCTGCAGGAGAGGCTGACGCCGCACCGGGACGGGCAGCCCGAACGCCGCGCCGGCGGGCGGGTGTTCCGCGTCGGCGACAAGGTCACCCAGATCCGCAACAACTACGACAAGGGCGCCGCGGGGGTGTTCAACGGCACCGTCGGCCTCGTCACCGCCCTGTCGGTAGAGGAGCAGACCCTGAGGTTGCGTACCGACGAGGACGAGAGCATCGACTACGACTTCGACGAACTCGACGAACTCGCCCACGCCTACGCCATGACCATCCACCGCTCCCAGGGCTCGGAGTACCCGGCCGTGGTCATCCCGCTGACCACCAGCGCCTGGATGATGCTGCAACGCAACCTGCTCTACACCGCCGTCACCCGCGCCAAACAACTCGTCGTCCTCGTCGGGTCCCGCCGCGCCCTGGCCGCCGCCGTGCGCACCGTCGGCGCCGGCCGCCGCCACACCGCCCTCGCGCACCGCCTCGACAGGTGAACCCCGCAGCCGGCCGGCGACCCCCGCGCGGGCCCTCAGCGGCACGGCAGTGGAACAGAGGCCAGGTCACCCACCCGGCCGGGTCTCGTTGTACCGGGCAGCCGATACGCTGCACAGCCAGCGGCACCGCCGGGGACCGCCGCCGCGGCTTCGGCGGCCCAATGAAGGGACCGATCGCCTGTGCGTGGACGCGCCGAGTTCCGCCGACTCGTCGACCAGATCCTGGCCGAATGCGCCGCCCATGACATCGACGTGGCACGCACCGCCGTCGAGGATGTTCTCGCCGACCGGGTCACCGCCATGGCCGCGGCGCTGCGGGTGCGCCAGGACACCATCGTGCGGTCCTACCTGTCCACCATCGACCCCGCGAGCCTGGTGGCGGCGTTCCAGCACGCCCGGGCTGACGGAGCCCGAGAGCTGGCCGCGACCCCGCCCACCATCCTGGGCCTGGCCAGTGTGGGGCGCCTGATCGCCTCTCTCGGCCAGGCGGTGCGCTGCGTCAGCCTCAACCACGACAGTCTCGCCGGCGGCGCTCGGGACAAGTGGCAGGCCATCGGGGTCCTCGACGCGGCCAGCAACGGCCTCACCCTGATTGGTGCAGCCCTCGAGAACACCGACGTCGCGGCGGGTCGTGTCTCGGTGCTGGTCAGCGACGAGACCGTGGTCCATGCCCGCCAGGCCCTCACGCAGACCGTGCAGAACCTCACCGCCGGCACCTGGTCATTCGGTCACGGCGCGGATCTCGACACCGGGGTTGCCGAACGCATGGCCGATGATCTCGCGCTCCTGCCACCGAGATAGCCCCCGCCGACACCGGCTGGTCGCCCAACACGCCAGCCGGGCTGCGACCCGGCCGTGGGGGCGGCGCCGGTGGGCCGAGCCTCGGGTGTCCCGCGGGCGCCTGCCGCACCGCGCACCCGCCCACATCTGCGCACCCGGGCGAACCGAGCCGCCGCACCGCCACGGCCACCGACAGCATCTCCTGTCGACGTAGACACCCGCACCCGGCACCGGCTGGCCAACTTCGACGCCGCGTCGTTGACGATCTTCTCCACAACCGGGGAAACCTCATCCGCCCGCAGAATCCCCACGGCAATAGCGTCCGGGGCGAGCTCGGCGTCGCGGGCAGCGAGCACGGTGGTTGGCACAAAGTTGCCGCGATGGCCGAACTGATCTCGCCTCTGGGCTGCGCGGTGATGAGCGTTTGGCCTCAGATCCAGATTGTCAGGCGTACGAAGACGGCCAGCGCCCAACCGCGTGTCAACACGGGGCGAGTCGCGCAACGCAAGGTTGACGCAACGGCTGCCGCGACGCCCGCCCGCCTGGCCCACCAGGACGCGCTCGCCGCCGGGATTTCTGGCGAAGACTGGTCGGGTGGAATCTGGGCACTGTTGTCCGTGCGCCTGATGCGCGTGGGCCGTCAGGTGCCGGGGGTGGTGCGGTGCCAGTTCACGCTGGAGGGCCGCTGTCCGGTTGTGGCGTACTCGATGACCGCGTGCCGTACCGTTTCCGGCTGGACTCGGGCGAGTTCGGCCGGGACCGTCGCCAGTCCGCCGTCGGGTGACTCCATCACGGTGATCGGGCCAACCGGGTCGAGATCGACGGCATAGGTGCCGTCATCGAGCCACCGCATGGCCGCCCGGCCGGCCTCGATGTCGATGTCCACCCGCATCCGGGCAGCGGCGTCGGCCGGGCCGAACCAGATCACCTGTCCGCATGCGCCATGGGGCATGATCGCGGAGACCTGCTCGTCGAAGCATTTGCCCGCCGCCGCGGCGTCGGCCAGCGGTTCCTGGTGGCCGTGGTAGTCACGCATCACGATGGTCATCTGCGGATCCTTTCTCCGGTTCCGACGTACGTGCTGCGCCACCAGGTCTGGCCACCGTCGCGGGTCACCCACACGGTCAACTGTGCGCCGGGTGGCAGGATCGACGGCAGGATTTTGTCGCAGGTCCACGCGTAGGTCCGGTCATGCTCGTTGGTACCACACACCGTGTTGTCGATGGCCAGCTCAGCCTCTCGCAGGTTCGCCTGCCGCATGCGCGCGGCGGCCTTCGACTCGGCGTGCTGGTAGAACGTCACCGGCGGACCCCGCAGCGGGTCGTGGTCGAGGTCGTTCGCGATGCCGCGGTCCAACCCGCCGGACTCGATCGGTTCTCCGTTGAACCGACCCGCGGTGGGCCGGCTGGTGCCCGCTGGCCGGGCCCGCAACAGCCCGATGTCCCGGATGTGCCGCGGCACATCGTCAACGCGAGTCCAGCGCCCGCCTATCGGATGCGGTGTCGCGGTGTGAACCTGATCGAGTGACGGGTCGGGGCTGGTCGGTTGATCGCCGCCAGCCCGACCTATTTTCCCGGGCCGGTCCCCGCGATCTTCCCGATCCACTCGTCGACCTTGCGGTCCGTCAGATCCAGGCCCTGGTCCGCGTCGGTCAGGTGCTGCTTCGTCTGCGCCGGCACCGTGTACACACTCGTGTCCCGGATATTGCCCAGCGTGTACCGCAGCAGCGCCTCCGCCTTGCCCAGCTCGGTCAGCGCCTCCCGGATCGCCGCCCTGGCCCGGTCGAGGTGCTCCTTCACCTGCCGCAGTTGGCTGATCACCTCGGGAATCGTCACCGAGACCACCCGCGTACGCGCCGCCCTTCGCGGCTATGGCAAGGGCGATCGCTTCGTCGGTGCAGTCGAGACCGGCCGCCAGGCGCGCGGTCGCCTCCTCGATCCTGTCGAAGACCGGCGTAAACCGGTCCGCGACGCCGTCGGCGCCCATGGCCGCGAGCTGGTCCCGCAGCTCCCTGGTCAACTCGGCGGCGGCAGCGGCGGCGGTGCTGGCCCGGTTCAAGCTCTCGCGCACGGTGGTCAGGGTCGCGATCACACCGTCGACGGACGCCACACACGCAGCCTCCCACCCGATCGGCAACCGTCGAAGCGTAGACACCGATCACGCACGTCGCAACACCGGTCACGTATCGCGATGGGAGGCGTGCGGCCCCATTGTTGATCCCCCTCCGGGCTGCTTCGCCCGACGTCTTGGCAATCCTCGTGCCCCTGCCGCCTTCGCTGAACTGATGGATCGGCTTCTCGCCCGCCAAGCCGAGATGGACCTGTGGGAGCCGGCCGAACCCCGGTCGGCAGGAACTTCCGGCGTCTGTTCCGCCGCTGGACGACGGCGACGTCGCTTGGGCGACGCTGGATGCAGATGTACGCGCCCGACTCGCGGTGTTCGTCCGTGGACCGCCCGCCGTACCCGCTGTGGTGGCCTACCGCCATAACCAACGATTACAAGCGCGAGAGGCCCTTATCGACGATCCACGGGCTGCACGCCAGGCCGCCGTCCGCGAGTACGAACGCGACGTCGAGGAACTCAAACGCGAACTGGCGGCAGCACGACTACCCTTCGTGCCGGAGCTGACCGCGTTTCGCTGCGTGGCCTGATCCGAAGCCGCCGGGAGCGGGCCGCGCGGGAATGGCGTCCACTGGCCCCGATTCTCCCATAGCATTACGCGTCCACCATCGCGCCCCGACACGCCGTAGGCCGCATCGACTTTCATCCGTTCGGGTGGGATACCGTCGATCGGCCCCACCCTGGGCCGGTTTTGTCAGAGGTCGGCTGTCTACTTTGCTCGGCGAAACGTCCGCGCAGGTCTTGGTCGCACAGGGGTCGATGTGGCACCGCAAGGTCAGATAAGCGAATCCGCCGACGATGTGAAAGCAATCCCGATCTCACTGGAGGCCGGTGGTGCGATTGAGGACGACTACCTGACCGTCACGATGCTGTCCGCTGGCCTGGCGCAGATATTGAGGCGCCGCGCCCGCGCCACGCGAGGTGAGCGCAACGAGGAGGGCGTACTGCCCCCGGCGTGGCGGGTGGCCTTAGCCGGCTATGGTGGCGGTGCGCCATCGAAGGGCAGCCGCCCATATCAACGGATCTTGCGCTGTTGACGTTGTGTACCAGGCCGTTGGTGACCTGGCCGGTCGCGCTCCGCCTTTCCGAAATCGACCTGCAGAACACCCTGCTGGTGGACGGTGAGCTGTCGGACTTCGCCGAGCAGGGAGCGCGACTGGCCCACGTCGATGTGGAGGCCGAGTGGGTGGAAACCGGGTGACGAGGCGTTGCGGGCGGCGGCGTCAGCGAACGGCGTCAACGACATCGAAGTCGAGCGGGCGTATGCGTTCCTGCGCCGGTTTTTGATCGACAACGCGGTCATCGGCGACCGGGACGTGCATGCGGTGGAGCGGCGGTTCGGACGCACCGACAGCACTGGGCAGACCTACGTTCGTCGGCTGGTGGAGGTCGCCTACGTCGCTCGCCCTGCCGTCGGGCGGCAGACGGTCCAGCTGTGCCCGCAGTGCCGCAACGTCGTCGCTGAGGCAGCGCCCATGTGCGGCACGGCGGGTTGTGCCGGGGGCCGGCCGAGACAATGGCCGTCGATGCGCTGGCCGATCCCTTTGATCAGCCCGGATCCCAGGTACCGTTCGATGCCCTGCACGGTGGCCGGCAGTACGGTCGTGAACGAGTGCACCTCGAACTGCCTGCCGTACCTGGGATGCGAGCCCCACCGGCCCACCAGCCGCAGACTCTCACCCGGCTGCGCGCCCAGCAGCGCGCCGACCACCGTCAGCAGATCGCTGCCCGACCGGTCCGTGGCCACCCGGGCGATCGTGTACCCGGTCTCCTCGCTCGCGTACGTGATCCGCTCCAGCACCACCTCCAGCACCACGCCCGGCACCGGCCGCTGCGCATCGGCAACCGGGGGTGGGGAGGTCACCACGACATCTTGCCGCAGTCCCCGTCCCAAATACGACGAGCGCCGCTACTACGCGTTCAGGACCTGGCGGCCCGTCAGCGCGGCCTCGCGCGCCTTCAGCGAGCCGTGCGTAGGTGTTGCCGTTGCGCAGGTGGGCCAGCACCAGCAGCCCGCCGGCCGGGATCCAACCGTCGCCAGCAGTAGTGGTCGGCGGCGCCGCACCCTTGGGTCACGGAATGTTTGATCATCCGACAACCTGGCTCTATCTGAACCGGGGTACATCAACACGACCGCGAGAGCACCCCGGAGGGGGCGCATACTGTCGGACCCCTCTGGCAGGATCGAGGGAACACCTCACCAGCGAAGGAACCACGTGACTGAGCTCGCACCTAGTATCGACCTGCGCCCGCACCCGCGTGTGCTCAGTGTTCTCGGTGACATCGAGTTCGCCCCTTGGCAGTGCATCGCTGAACTCGTCGACAACAGTTTCGACGAGTTCCTACGGCATCCGGGCTTGGAGGAGCGCCCCCGCGTCAGCATCACGCTCCCGGGACGTACCAGCCGCCCCGCAGAGGCGGAGGTGTGGATCACGGACAACGGCCCTGGGTTGACGCTCGACCAGCTCCAGAACGCGCTGCGGGCCGGCTGGACGAGCAACGACCGGCATGGCCGTCTGGGGCTGTTCGGCATGGGATTCAACATCGCTACGGCTCGCATGGGCAACGTGACCGTCGTGAAGACAGCCCGCGCCGGGGATTTGTATTGGACGGTCGTCACGCTCGACCTCCCCGCCATGCAGCGAGCGGGCCACTTCGACGTTCCGGTCAGGACTGAGCCGAAGAGCCACCCCGGTGAGCACGGCACCGAGATCGTGGTGAAGGACCTCAAGCCTCCGCTGCATGACCAACTCTCACGGAACTCGAAGAAGCTCCGCGACACGCTCGGAGACGTCTACAGCTACCTGCTAACCGAGCAGGACTTCGAGCTCACAGTTGACTCCACTGCGGTTCAGCCGCGCCGACCCTGCGTTTGGGCTCCCGAACGGTACGTCGTTCGGGGCGGCGAGCGTATCCCCGCCTTCATCGAGATCAATGAGCCACTTAGCGACCGTCTGGCCTGCCTTGACTGCGGAACGTGGCAGGACGACCTCGGCGACTCCGAGTGCCGACACTGCCGAGGACGGCGACTGCAGCGGCGTGAACGGCGCATTTGGGGCTGGCTGGGTATCCAGCGCTACACGCACAAAACCGAGTTCGGTATCGATTTCCTCCGTAACGGGCGCAAGATCTTGCTTCGCGACAAGAGCCTCTTCGACTGGTTCGACCGGGAGGACCCGACCGCGAGCGGCGAGCGCGAGTACCCGATTGAGGTCCCCTACGAAGGCCGGATCGTGGGCGAGATTCACGTAGACCACCTGTGGGTGCCATACCAGAAGGACGCATTTGAGACGGCTTCCCCTGAATGGACGCGCGTTCGCCGGATATTGCGCGGCGAGGCGCCGCTTCGCCCGAACAAGGCTCGAGATCTCGGCCTCCTGCCGAACACGAGCCCCTTGGCGCGGCTGTTCGCCGGCTACCGACGGACGGACCCTGGACTGAAGTATCTGGTACCGGGTGACGGCAAGACCGCGTTGTTGTCGAGGGCCCGCGAGTGGGCCGAGCTCTTCCGAAAGGGCGAACCCGAGTACCAGACGGACGAGCGCTGGTATGAGCAGGCAGCGCTCCACGACCGGCCGGCTCCCGACCCGGACCCCGTGCCTCCGCCGGAGCCGGGAGGGGACGCTTTCGTGCGGGCCGGGCTCGATGACGGTCGCGACCTTGCCACGCCGCCGCCCGCCCCGGCGCCGCCTGCGCCGGCGGAGACGGAGGACGACCGGCGTGACCGCTGGAGATCTTCCGGTGTCGCGGTCCCGGACCTGCAGACGTCATTCGGACTGCGGGGTCGCGGCAGCGCCCTGCAGGTCACTGGCGCGTGGCGCGTCACGAGCCACCGGGGCCGGATCGGCCCTGCGAACCGTCCCAGCCAGCCGGTATACATCGGCGCCGGCCGCGGCGCCCAGGTCGAGATCTTCATCGACGAGGAGCATCCGATCTTCACCGACTTCGCCGTCGACATGCGCGACCTGGTCACATTCGCGCTCGCCGACTACCTCCGTACCCGGGAAGGCACGCAGGAGGACCTAGGGACACTGTTCGCGCAGCTCAAGGAGCAGTGCTTGAGTGACCAGCGAGTGACGGGCCCGTTCCTGAAGGAGAGCGCCGACAGGTTGCTCGACCGGATCCGGGAGGCGATGGCGCCGATCGTGTTGGGCAACAGCACCGGATACTGGGCGTTGTTGGTCGAGCCGGAGAAGGCCGCTACCCAGCAACGGTTTGTTGCCGAGGGCGGACGCGGTAACTGGGAGGACACGATCTCCGAAGGCCGCTGGCTCGACTATGCGCCCGCGAAAGGCCTCGTTCGCCTTCTCACAGGCCGGCCCGAGGCGTTCATGGACGGCCGTGTCTTCGCCGCTTCCTACATGACTCTGACCGACGCGGACGCGCAGCGCGCCGGACTCGAGCGCGTGACCAACCTGTTGTCTGACGTCGCCGCGCTGTCCGATCAGCCAGGCCGACGTCGCTCCGAGGAACTCCAGCGAGGCCGCCTGTCCATCAGTCTGCTGTCAGACGAGCTCATCGAGGCCGCATGACGTCGTATGTCGCGCCGAGCCTCCTCACGGCGGGAGGACCGTACCGCTTCACTCGCCAGGTCGAGCGGCTTCTCGGGCAGTTGGGCTTCACGGACGTCGTGAACATCGATGGCAGCGGTGACCACGGCGGTGACCTCCTCGCCACCCGCCAGGGAAAGTTGTGGGTGTTTCAATCGAAGTGGAAGAGCCGACAGGCGGTGGGAGCAGACGCTGTCGATGAGACCGCGGGGGCTCAGGACCACTACGGGACCGACCGGGCGGTAGTCGTCACGAACACGCGCCTGTCCCCTGATGCACTCCGCCGGATCGACGAGCTGGGCCGTATCGGCAAGGACATCAAGCCGTGGGATGGTGCGCTGCTGCAGGAGCTGTACGCCGGGGCGCCGGAGCACCCTGCGCTGTTGCTTCGTGACTATCAGGACGACGCGGTGAGCGAACTCTGGAGCGATCTGCAGGGACGGCGTCGTGCGCTCCTCATCCTCGCGACCGGGCTTGGGAAGACCGTTGTCGGTGGTGAGGTCATTGGGCGGTTCCTGCGCGGTCGTCCCGACCAGGACGTCCTCGTGGTCGCGCACACGAAGGATCTGGTCAACCAGCTTGAGCGGGCGCTGTGGCGCCACCTGCCGAAGAGTGTCAAGACACAAGTCCTGACGGGTGACGACAGGCCGCGCGACCTGTATGGCGTCACGTGCGCAACCGTCGCAAGCGCTCTGGACGCGGTTCTGCGCGGCTGGCGGCCGGGTCTCGTGATGGTTGATGAGACCCACCATGTGGGAGAGGACGGCCAGTTCGACCGTCTTCTCACGGAATTGGGGCACGCGCAGCAGTTCGGCGTCACAGCGACGCCCTGGCGGGCCGACCAATACGACATCGAGCAGCGGTTTGGCACCGCCAGCTACAAGCTTGGCATCGAGGAAGGTATGCGCCGCGGGTACCTCGCGGCGGTCGACTACCGCCTGTTCGTCGACAACATCGACTGGGATGTCGTCCGCCAAGCGAGCCAGAATCGTTACTCGCTCAAGGAGCTCAACAGCAAACTCTTCCTAGTGCAGCGAGACGACTCCATCATCGACGCGCTCTCCGACTCGTGGCGCGCCGTCGCGAACCCCCGTGGGATCATTTTCTGCCAAACGATCCAGCACTGCGAACACATGGAGCAGCTCGTCCGACGTCGCCCCGAGTGGCGAAACGCGAGCGCGATCCACGCGAACATGCTCAAGCGTGAGCGGCAACAGCGGCTCGTCGACTTCCGCTCCGGCCGCGTCCCTCTCCTCATCGCGGTCGACATCCTCAACGAGGGGGTCGACGTTCCAGACGTCAACATCTTGGCGTTCGCGCGCGTCACTCACAGTCGTCGGATCTTCGTCCAACAGCTTGGTCGAGGTTTGCGTCTGCGGGCGGGCAAGGACAAGGTCATTGCGCTCGACTTCGTCAGCGACATCCGGCGGGTCGCCGCCCTGCTCAACATCCGCCGTCAGCTCGACACCGACGGCGCCGTCGAAGTCCTCCCCCGCGTACCTCAGACGCGCATCGAGTTCAACGACCTCCGAGCGGAGAGCCTGCTCGAGCAGTGGATCCTCGATGCGGCGGACCTGGAGACCGCTAACGACGAGGCGCGACTGCAGTTCCTCGATCCGGACATCCTCCCAGCATGACGCGCGATCTCCTGCTCCCCGCAGCGGTCCGCGCCGAGGTCGTCACAACCCTCTACGCGGACGCGAGCCAGCTCGGCTGGGCAACCCTCACACCTCAGGCAAAGACCACCGCGTTCAGCCGGTGGGTCGCCGACCCTAGGATCGGGGGACGCCTCGCCGGCTATATGACTCCCGAGCAGGCTCGCCTGTGGATCACAGACGGCCCGATGAAGGAGTACGCCCGAGCGATGCGGGGCCTGGGTCGTTTCGCAGAGTTCGGCCGTCAAGGAGGCACCGGACCGGCTGACATCGTGGCACACGTCCTCGGCGCCGACGCCAAGATTCAAGGCAACGTCGGCACGAAGCCGCCGCACTGCCGAGCCACAACGAAGGACGGCAACAACGCGTATGTCACTTGGGGCGACGCCAGCAGTTTCAAGCACCTGTTGTGGGCCGCGCTCCGCGCATCCGTAGAGGGCCGCATCCCGGGGCACATCGTCGTCCTAGAGCCGCCCGGGACCGTCACGCCCACCGCGACAGCGAACTCGCACCGAGCAATCACTGACCGGTGCGGCCTCACGCTCCACTACCTGCGTGAGGTTCTTGGCCGGCCGACTGAAACCACCGAGACGTCATGACGCGCTCACCCGAGGTCACGAGCCGGATCATGAGTCACGTCCGGAACAGGGGTACGAAACCCGAACTGGCTCTCCGTGCCGAGCTTCATCGCCGAGGCCTGCGCTACCGGGTTCACCGGCGCATGCTCGGGAATCCTGACCTCACGTTCGTGACGCCGCGCGTCGCAGTGTTCGTCGACGGCGACTACTGGCACGGGAACGCCTGGCGCACACGCGGCTATCCCGATTTCGACAGCTACTACGGCCGCGGGGAGAACGGCGCGTTCTGGATCGGCAAGATCCGCCGCAACATTGAGCGTGACAATGAAGTCACCGAAGGGCTTCGTGCCGACGGCTGGTGCGTGATCCGCGTGTGGGAAACGGATCTCGCCGCTGACCTTGCTGCAATCGCGGACCGCATCGAGACGGTCGTCCGAGGGCGGCCCGCGTGACCGCCAAGACAGCACAGGATCGCAAAGCGCCGCAGTCCGTAGAGCTCTTCGCCGGCGGCGGCGGCATGGCTCTCGGCATGCGGGAAGCCGGCTTCAAGCACAGCGCGCTCGTCGAATGGTGGGCTCCCGCCGCGCGGGTCCTTCGACACAACGCTGACCTGAAGCCCGACCTCTGGAAGCCAACCGACGTCATCGAAGCGGACGTCCGCGAGTCTCTCGACAAGCTCGGTGAACGAGGCACCGTCCAACTCGTCGCCGGCGGCCCACCGTGCCAGCCTTTCAGCCTCGCCGGCGCACACGCCGGCGACACCGACGAGCGCAACCAATTCCCAACCGCGCTTAACGTCGTCCGCAGACTCCGCCCTAACATCGTGATTTTCGAGAACGTCGCCGGCCTTCTCCGGCCATCGTTCGTACCGTACCTCGACTACGTGAAAGCGCAGCTCCGGTACCCCAACATCACCGCCAAGAACGACGAACTCTGGCACGAGCACCACGCACGCATCAACAACACCAAGGCACTCCCGATCTACCGCGTTTACCAAGAAGTGATCGACGCCGCCGACCTCGGCGTCCCTCAGTCCCGCAAGCGCGTATTCATCATCGGCATCCGGGCCGACGTCCCCGGTGCAGACACGTGGCAAGAAATAGCCATGTCACACAGCCGCGACGCTCTCCTGCACGAGCAGTACGTCACAGGCTTGTACTGGGATCGCCACGATCTGCCGCACCCGGAGATTCCGGCGAGACTCGCCACGATCGTGAAACGTCTCCAGGAGATCGGGCCGCCCGCCACGGACCCATGGCAGACGCTCAGAGACGCGTTGCTGCCAATCCCCGAACCCGGGCAGGGCGTCGACGTCCCGCTCTGGCCGAACCACCGCTTCATCCCGGGCGCCCGCACGTACGCCAAGCACAGCGGCAGCCCGCTCGACATGCCAAGCAAGACCATCAAAGCCGGTGTGCACGGCGTCGCCGGCGGTGAGGCCATGCTCCGCGACCTTGACGGAAGTGTCCGATACTTGACCGTCCGCGAAGCTGCGGTCGTTCAGGGCTTTCCGCAGGACTACGAGTTCCCTGGGCCCCGAAGCCGGGTCATGGGCGTCATCGGCAACGCCGTCGCAACGCACGTCGCCGCGACTCTTGGCCTTGCTTTTCGCAAGCACACCGGCATCTGACGTGGTCCAGTAGATCGCGGCCCAGCGCTCCTCCCGCATGCGGCACCGCGATCTGGTCCCGGATTCGGTCTTCGTGCGCAGATGTCGAGACCCGCGGGCGGCCCTAGCTGCCGTGCCGCTGGCTCTTCCGTCAGAGCGCGGCCCACATCCGTCTAGGTGAAGACTCGGAGCGCAAGCGTGTGCCGAAGAGTGGACCGGAGATCCCATATTCTAGACACACCTGATCTTGCGCGTACTCCGCGTGAGAGCAATTGCGTTGGGCTGGTCTGGTAGCCGTTGGGAATCCTTGGTAAGCCGGGCGCCACTCCGGACCCGGTGCGGTCCACGTGTGCTCCCGTGCGGACGCCCTGCTGATTGGGAACGGCTGGTACGCACTGCGAACCGTTTGAAACCGCTGGTACACCGCGCCAACGGCCCGATTCCCTTACCACGGAGGGGATGCAGGCGGTTTCCTAAACCGGGGACTCGATCGGACCGGCTCCCGGACTGTAGGTGCCTGCCCTGAATGAAACCCCGCCGACGGTTTCGGTCGAAATTGATCTCCAGGTGCTCCGATGGTGCTCGGATGTTCGGCACCTGAATGGACGCTCAGCCCGATTTCAGTACGCCACCGTTGTGCACGGTGTCTCGCTGACCCCACCGCCGCTATCCACCGCGTGGACCTGCCGATACTCGCCGCCGTTTCGACGGACGAACAGCCGCGAAACAGCACGCAGAAACGGCAACCTCCAAGGGTCGCCGTAGGTGCAGAGCATCTGACTACGGATCAGAAGGTTAGGGGTTCGAGTCCCTTCGGGCGCGCAACATCAAATGGTGCCTGACCTGCGGAAAGGCTGGTCTGGCGCCGATCTCTATCCATCCACTGTGG
>Ga0075420_100003444_pt1 | contig 13841 bp, 11 predicted proteins | sample SoiMetdeltSBSDD4_FD_75296 | JGI IMG/M metagenome (GOLD analysis project Ga0075420, IMG submission 75296) | Bulk soil microbial communities from a Populus tree surrounding site in Tennessee, USA - Soil MetaG P. deltoides SBSDD4 | ecosystem: Environmental > Terrestrial > Soil > Tree plantation... | reverse complement strand
TGTCCGTGCCCAGATCCAACTCCTCAGGAACTACGCCGACCCCGAGAGTCGATCCGATCGTCTCGCGCATGCGCCGTCTCCGAGCTTGTACGGATCGGATCCGCAGCGAGCAGCGCGTCTGTACGACACCTTCTTCCTGAAGGGCAAGGCGCCGCTCTGGAACCTGATGGGCAACGGAAACTGGGCAACCGACCCTGTGTATGCGCCGAAGGTCGTGTCGCTCTACAACCAGATGGTCACCTACGTGAACTCGCATCCCGAGCTCGGGTTGTAACGGCGTGAAGGTGGCCGTTCGATGACAGAGGATTCGGGCGACTGGGCCGCCGAGCAGATCATGGACAGCGCGTTGATCCCGGCGCCTCTTGGAAACTATGAGGCTGGCTTGGATCCCTACAACAACGCAGTCGTGTATTTCTTCGCGTTCCTCGGCTGCATCTTCTTGGTGTTCGCGCTCGTCGCCATCGGCGTCGCCACGTACCGGGTCCGTCGGCGACGGCCTCACGCGATGCGAGGGCTCGTCGTCGCGGGCATCTCGCTCATTGTCGGCACTGCTGTCGCGACGGCCATTGCGACCGCTGTCTGACCAGTCACGCGCGGTCCTACGTGCAGGCAGTACGTCGGTGCTGTCGTTCGCTCCGTCCTCGTGGACCGTCTCACGTTCGTATCGCAAGGGTTCACGATCTGTTCAAGTTGGCGCTACCTCAGCCTCGTACAGTCCGCGACCATGGAGCAGACCGCCGAGGCTTCGCCGCGTGATGGCGCGCCCGAGCCGGCGCCTGCCGCGTGGTACGCCCGGTCGGTCGTCGATGAGTACCTCCAGAACGCCGAGGCCGAACGCACCCGTCTCCACGCCGTGATCGCCACGGCCCGTGAGCGGCTCGCGCACGCGGACGCAGCCACGGGCCTCCAGCAGACGATGGCGCGGATGCTCGCCGACGCGCTGCGCGACGTGCGTGACATCCGCGGCGCCGCCGAACACGAGTCGGCTCGGCTGATTGCCGAGGCGCAGGACGGTCCAGGAGTCGGTGTCCATCGATCCCCGACGTCGCCCGCGACGGAACCGGCAGCCGAACCGGCGTCGGCGACTCCCGTCGCGAGCAATGGCCACGCGGCGACGACCGAGGACGACTTCTTCGGTTCGTTGCGACACACGTTGAACGGTGATGTTCCGTGGGGACCGATCGCCCGATGAGCGATATGGCGACGTCCCGGGTCCGCGCGCCTGCGCCGGCCGTGCTCGACCTGGTGTCCGCTGACGAGATCAGTGCGCTCCTCGCGTCGACGCAGCACGACCTCGACATGCTCGAACGGGAAGCGGTCGAGGTGTCGGCGTTGGCAGACGCCGCTGAGGAGTCCGGTCGATCCTCGAGCGTCGACACCGGCTCGACGACGTGGACCATCGTGCGTCTCCAACGGTTCCTCGATGACCTCCGCGTCGAAGCGCATCGTGACGCGGCAGCCGTCGTCGACATCGCGCGCCACCAAGCGCGGCTGCAGCGGGACGGTGGGCTCAGCACGGTCGGCATGCCTGATGCGTGGTACCCGACGTCGCCGACTGCCGCGCCTCCGATCCGGCCCGAAGCTGCCACGCGGATGGTCGATGTCGTACCGCCGATCCTGTCCGACGCTGTCGCGCCGGTGGTCGATCCGATACCGCCGACGGTGCCCCACGCGGATCCGCTGGTGGTCTCCCCTCCTCCATCGGTGGTGCCCGAAGTCACCCGATCGAGAACCATCGCGACGACGACGGCCATGCCGGCCACGGTCGCGTCAGGTCGTCCTGCGCCGCCCGCGCCTGCGGACGAGCAGGCAACGACCGATGTGCGGATCGACGCAGCGACGAGGTCGACGCGCTCGCGATCCGTTCGGATCCTGCCGCTGTCCGCGGTGCTCGAGGTGCTCGTGGTCTTGCTGCTCCTCGTGTTCATTGTCGTGCGCCTCAGTTGAGCCGGCACCTTCCGGTGGGGCGGCAGCGGTGACAGCGGACGTCCTCACAGCTGACGCGACCGCTCCGCCCGAGCCGCGTTTCGTCCCCCGTGATATCTCGGACAAGCCGGGCCGTGTCGACCGTTGGTTCGATCGTGCCACCCTGGCTTGCGGCGTCATCGTCCTGCTGCTCCTCGTCCTGGTCGGCGTATTCCTGCTCCAGCGGAGCCGCGAGGCGCTCGACGTCACCGGCATCGGGAAGTTCCTCACCACCGAGAGCTGGCGCACCGACGTGAAGCCACCCGAGATCGGGGTGCTCGGCCTCCTCGTCGGCACCGTGCTCGTGGCACTGATCGCGGTCGCGATTGCAATCCCGCTGGGAACGGTCGCGGCCCTGTTCATCACCGAGTACGCATCACTGCGGTCGCGCAAGTACCTCACCGCCGTGGTCGACCTGTTCGCCGCGATCCCGAGCCTGATCTTCGGCCTCTGGGGGTTCCTCGCGCTCTCGGGCGACTTGGCCTCGCTGTCCCAGTGGATCGGGGATCATTTCGGCTGGATCCCGATCTTCGCGATCGATAGCGATGCCAACCTCACGAACTCGATGTTCATCGCCGGTGTCGTCGTTTCGCTCATGGTGGTGCCGATCATCGCGTCGGTCGCCCGCGAAGTGTTTGCCCAGGCGCCCCCCGGCGAGAAGGAGGCCGCGCTCGCGCTGGGCTGCACGCGGTGGGGGATGATCCGCACGGTGGTCCTGCCGTACGGCCGGGGCGGGATCATCGGCGGGTCGATGCTCGGTCTCGGCCGCGCGCTCGGCGAGACGATCGCAGTGTCGCTGCTGCTCCCGCAGGTTCCCGAGGTGACGACACGGATCCTCGAGAACGGTGGCGCCACCGTGTCCGGTTTCATCGCGCTGCGGGCCGGTGCCGACAAGTTCACGACGTCGGGGCTCATGGCTGCGGGCCTCGTCCTGTTCGTCGTCACGCTGGTCACGAACTCGCTCGCCTCCGTGGTCGTCGCGCGGAGCCGCTCGGGCGCGGGGGTCGAGCTGTGACCGACGTGCGAGCGCCAGTCTCGACGGCCGCAGACACGGCGGAGGTCCCGTCGCCGTCCTCGGCACCGCCGGATGGCCGTCGCGCTGAGCCGACCCCTCGGCAACGTCGTAGCGATCACGTGCGCCGTCGGCCGCGCGAACTCACCCCGAACGACATCGGTGCGATGGCCGGCTGCGCGGTTAGCGCGCTCGCCTTGTGCTGGCTCGTGTTCGCCAAGCTGACCGAGGGTTCTGGCTGGCTCGGCTTCGTGTTGACGACCTACGTCGTGTTCATCGCGCTCCTCTTCATCGTCACCCTCGATCAGGTCGGGCGGCTGGCGGCGGTCGATCGCGTCATGACCGTGGTCGTGGTCTCGGGGGCGTTCGTGCTCCTGGTCCCGCTCGTGTTGCTCAACATCTACGTGATCACCAAGGGATTCAAGGCGCTTCGGCTGCACTTCTTCTTCGAGGACCAGCGCGGCATCACGCCAACGCTGCCGAGCTCTGCGGGTGGTGGGTCGCATGCAATCGTCGGCACCATCGAACAGGTAGGACTCGCTCTGGTCTGGTCGCTGCCGCTCGGTCTGGGTGCGGCGATCTTCCTGAACGAGTCGCGAAGCCGATGGCGCCGGCCGGTGCGGATCTTCGTCGACGCGATGAGCGGGCTTCCCTCGGTGCTCGCCGGGCTGTTCGTGTTCGCCGTGCTGATCCTGCCGTACGCCAAGCAGATCGCGCTCTTCAGCTTCAACGGCTTCATGGCAAGCCTGGCGCTGGCGCTCATCATGCTGCCGACCATCACGCGCACTGTCGAGGTCGTGCTGCGGCTCGTGCCGAACGGACTGCGAGAGGCCGGTCTCGCGCTCGGCGCATCTCGTGCACGCACCGTCTGGTCGGTCGTGCTTCCGACCGCGCGCACCGGCATCACAACGGCTGTGGTACTCGGCGTCGCACGCGCGGTCGGCGAGACCGCGCCGTTGCTCTTCACCGCGTTCGGCTACGACCTCATGAACTCGAACCCGACTAGTGGGCCGCAGGAGAGCCTGCCGCTGTTCGTGTTCCACAACATCCGAAAGCCCGATGAGTCGGCGATCGAGCGCGGCTTCGCCGGTGCGCTCGTGCTGATGCTCTTCGTGATCTCGTTGTTCATCCTCGCCCGTTACATCGGACGAGACCGCTCCAAGGCGCGCAGTCGCCGCGCGCGGCGACAGACGATGAAGCAGGAGGCCAGAAGGTGACCGACACAGTTCAGCCAAGCGCGTCGTACATCCCCGTTACCCCTTCTGCCGACCGCACGAGCGTCGACACGACCGAGAGCGAAGGCGCCAACCAGGTGATCCTCACCGGTGGGCCACCTCCTGGTGCGGCCTCGATCGAGGCGAGGGAGGCGTGCGCGTGGTTCGGCGACCATCTGGTGCTCGAGGACATCAATTTGTTGATGCCGGCCAACCAGGTGACCGCGCTGATCGGGCCGTCGGGCTGCGGGAAGTCGACCTTCCTCCGCATGCTCAACCGGATGCACGAGCTCGTTCCGAGCGCGGCACTCGCTGGTGAGATCTTCCTCGACGGCGAGGACATCTACGCGGTGGGCATGCGGGCCCAGCAGATTCGGATGCGGATCGGCATGGTCTTCCAGAAGCCCAACCCGTTCCCGGCGATGAGCATCCGCGAGAACGTGCTCGCCGGCCTCAAGCTCGCGCGCATCCACGCGAGTGACAAGAGCGCGTTGGTCGAGCAGTCGCTCACCCGAGCAGGGCTTTGGCGAGAGGTTCGCGACCGGCTGGGATCTCCGGGCGGCGCGCTCTCCGGTGGCCAGCAGCAACGGCTGTGCATCGCACGCTCGCTGGCCGTGCAGCCGAACGTGCTCCTCATGGACGAGCCCTGCTCGGCCCTGGATCCCACGTCGACGGCTCGCATCGAGGAGACCATCGCCGAGCTTCGGCACCAGGTCACGATCGTGATCGTGACCCACAACATGCAGCAGGCCCACCGCGTCTCGGACTTCTGCGCGTTCTTCCTCGCCAGCGAGAACGAGCCAGGTGCGATCGTCGAGCACGGGCCGACCGAGACGATCTTCACGGCCCCGGCCGACGACCGCACGCTCCAATACGTCCAGGGGAGGTTCGGATGAGCCCTGCTCACCGTCGTCGCGCATGGCGGTTCCTCGTCGGTGTCGTGCTCTCGACGTTCTGCTGCAGTCTCGTCGCAGTCGGTCCAGCCGGCGCGACACCCGCTCGAATCCTCGGATCGGGGTCGACCTACGTCGGCCTCGCGATGCAGCAGTGGACGGGCGACGCACAGACCCGCGGGCTCGATGTCACCTATTCGCAAACCGGCTCACCCGATGGTCTGAACTCCTTCGCGAACGGCCTCACCGACTTCGCGGGCACCGAAGCGGAGTTCTCCGCGTTGAGCGCGCCCCCCAACCGCAGCTTTCAATACGTGCCGAGTGTTGCCGGAGCCATCGCTGTGATGTACAACGCGAGCGACAAAGCGGGCCGGAAGATCGAATACCTGCACCTCTCGATGCGCACGATCGCGCGGATCTTCATGGGCGACATCAGCCGTTGGTCCGACCCCGCCATCAGCGCCGACAACCTCGGTCTCGAGCTTCCCGACGAACAGATCACCGTCGTGTTTCGCAGTGGACAGTCGGGAACCACGGCGCTGTTCTACGACTTCGTGGCGAATGCAGCGCCCGACATCTTTGGACCATGGGCAGCGCGGAACCGGCTCCCAACGAATGTCCGCATCATCCAGCTCGACAGCACGCCGACCTTCGCGCCGAAGACCATCGCGTTCAGCAGCTCCGACCAGATCGCGGCGCACGTTGCGAGCGACGAAGGGCGCTGGTCGATCGCCTACGACGAGTTCGGGTACGCGAAGCTGTACAACGCGTCCACAGCATGGGTGCAGAACGCGTCGGGCAACTGGGTGCTGCCGTATGCGCAGAACATCTCGGCCGCGCTGGAGTCCGCGCAGCTGCGCGACGACTTCAGCCAGGAGCTGTCGGGCGTCTACGCCAGTGGGAACCCCGAGGCCTATCCGATCTCCGCGTACAGCTACATCGTCACCCAGTGCTCGCCGGATCCCAGCCGGCCGTCGTGCCGCGGGCCGTATGCCAACCCGGGCGTCGCCGAGACGCTCGCCAAGTGGCTCCGCTACATCGCGTGCGACGGACAAGTGAACATGGCGCGCATCGGGTACTCGCCGCTCCCGCCCAATCTGTCGCAAGAAGTCGCCAACGCGATCGGCCGCATGCAGGGCAGCGGTGCCGAGGGACTGAACGCCGACAACTGCGCGAATCCGAGGTTCCGCGGGTCGTTGGGTGAAGGCGCTTCGAGCCCGAAGGACCCGCTTGCCAACGTGTCGTCGCTCGGCAGTGGCCCCGGGGGCGCCGACGGTGGACTCAGCGGTGGTTCAGCCTCGAGCGCGGCGAACGGCCAGGACTCGTCAGGAGCGTCGAGCGACGCGGCGGGGAGCGCGGCCCAGGCGCGTGGGGCCGCATCGGGATCGCGGGCGTTGAGCGGCGGCAGCGACGTCTTCCGCGACCTCGCGCCCGTCGCGTACTCGCGGGTCTCGACTCCTGGGCTGGGTGCGGGGCCGTTGGTGGCGTTGGTACTCGCGATCAGCCTCCCGATCATCTTCGCCACCGGTGCCGGCCGTCGGAGGAAGGACCCCGGCTCGGGCGCGTGACGCGCGCGGCAATTTTCGTTTCGCCTTCGTTCCCCAAGCTTTCACGGACACACCTCTGTTCCGTTTCTCAGCCGCCCCTCAGGATGCGGGTGTCGGGCCGATGGTTCGGCGGGGGGCCGCGATGGTGCGCCCCTCCACGTGACACGGAAAGGGCATCGCATTCGTGAGACCAACCCTGCTCAAGCGGGGCGTGCGTGCAGCCCTGGCTGGAGGTGCGGCGGCAGCAATGCTGTTCGTCGCGGCCCAGCCGGTCAGCGCAGCCACTCCCCCGAACAACCTTCTCGACAAGGACAGCAGCGGCACGATCAACGCCGGTGACGAGATCGTCGGCGTCGCAGGCTCGGACACACTCGAGTTCGTGACAAGAGACATCATTGCCACGCTCCCGACCAATGTGAAGAACCACGTGTTCAACATCGACCCCGGGCCGCATCAGGCGACACCGCTGCTCGTTCCGGCCGATGCGTTCTGCGCCAACGTCACCTACGACGCCACCGAGACCGACACCACATCAGACGGTGACGCCGACGGCAAGCTGTTCCCACCGAACGGTTCCGGTGCCGGTCGCACCGCGCTCGACCTGTCGGCGAACCCTTCCCAGAACTGGGGAAGTGTGGCAATCGACACGGGGAACGGCTGCATCGACGTCGCGCGCTCGTCGGGCTTCTCGTCGGCAATTCCGACGCAGGAGTTCTACGGCTTCGCGCTCGACTCGGTCAGCTGGGGCAGCACGAGCCTCAATGCGCCGACGAATCTGTCGGTGCAGCAGCTCCGGGACATCTACGCCTGCCGGGACGAGACGGCTGCCGGCCTGACCGTCGCGCAACAGGCGATTGACGGCGACACGAAGGTGAACAACTGGGCCGAGGTTGGTGGGGCGCTGGGCAAGATCAGCCGCGTGCTCCCGCAGCTCACCTCCGGCACCCGCGCGTTCTTCATCTCCAACGTGCTCGCCAACGTCACCCCGCCCGACGGGCTCGCCGCGCAAGGCTGCGACGATGTCCTGCTCGTGCAGGAGAACGCCGGCAACGAGCTCACCACCGGCGCGAACCTCGGGCGGTACAACGAGTACGTCCTCCCGTACTCGGCAGGCAAGTGGGTCTTCCAGGTCACGCGGAGCAGCAACCCGACCGAGGACATCCGTTCTGGTGTCCGAATCGGTGCGCTGACCCGTGACGCGGCGGAGACCTGCCCAACGTTGCCTGCCGTGCCCGGCGGCTTCACCGGCGAGAACGACAACGGCGCACTTACCGTTCGGTTCGACGGTGCTGGGTACTCCCTGAACTCGGCCACGCTCGTGTGCTTCGTCTCGAAGACGGGCGTGACCGCGAACAACCAGGGTGACACGACGCTGACTGCGGCACCCGGCACCTTCGACGCCAGCATGATCGGCCTCGCGGTGCAGGGCCCGTTCATCAACGACGGCACGGTTGTGTCGGGCGTGGACGGCAGCGGCAGCACTCTCACGATCCTGCCCGGCGCGAACTCGGCTGCGGCCGGTGGCGTGACCGGCACGATCTCGATCGGCATCCCGGTCGTGAGCGAGTTCAACCCGAACATCACGTCGGCATCGAGCAACAAGATCTACCCCGGCGTTCGCGAGCTCTTCCATGTGCTCGACACGCGTCAGGGCCTCGTCTCGTACAACGAAGCGCGTCAGCTCTTCGGCTTCGAGGCAACCACGGCGAACAAGAGCCCGCTCTGTGAAGGCTCCAACGAGGGCGAGATCGTCAACAACGGCTTCCTCCCCCTCGCTCCCGTTACCAACCACGGCACGACCGGCACGACCTGCCGACTGCTGCCGTAGCACCACGGGCGTCCCGGGTCGGTTGGCATTCGCGCCGACCGACCCGGGACGCCACCCCACCTCGAAACCCGCTCATCCCAGCGTCCTGAAGGAGGACATGTGTTGAGATTCCATCCGCTCCGACGAGGACGGCGCGCACTCGGTGCGATGCTCGTCGTCGTCGTGGGCGTCGGCACCCTCGCCGCATTGGCGACGACTGCAGGTGCAGCAGCACCCACGGTCGAGGGGCCATCGGCGAACGTGCACTTCGTCCAAGTGACATCCCCCGACAACCTCACGCAAGGCTCGGTCATGCAGTTCAAGGTGACCACCGACGGCGGCGTCGCCCTGAACAACGTCACGGCGCAGCTCTGCACCCCGAACCTGACGGGCTGGACCGTCAACAACTACAGCTACTCCGGCTCGCAGGGCGTGCGCTGCGTGAAGCAGTTCACGCCGAATGGCATCGTGGCGGGCACTGGCCTCGACGCGAGCCCAGCCGCGGGAATCCAGGCTCCGACGTACCGCATCGACACCGTGCCGTTCTCGCCGTCGCCCCCGACGACCGACTCCGGCGTGTTCAACTTCACCGTCGGTACCGGCACGGTCGACTGGTACAACGCTGGTGGGTTCCCGAGCCCGGGTCCCGCGACGTTGACCTGCGGTCCCGGCAGCCCGTGCGACATGGTCGTGCAGGTGAACTCGACAGCGGGCACGACGTGGATCGTCCAACAGCTCACGTTCCTCACGACGCCCGCAGCTCCGACGCTCGCCGTACCAAACGTGATCGACGCCGACTCGGTGTCGCTCGACTGGAACGACGTGCCGAACGCGACGGGCTACGAGGTGTGCGTCGACACGGTGGCTGGTGGCCCGGCGGCGGCAAGCCCGCTCTCCGCGGCTGACTGCTCGTTCGCCGTCACCCCGACCGTCGGGTCGAGCCTGACGGTCAACGGCCTTGTCCAGTTCACGCCGTACTTCTTCACGGTGCGTGCCCAGAACGCAGCGGGCTACAGCGCGAACTCGAATGAGCGCTCGGCGACGCCCGGTCCCGCGGGACCGACGGGCCTGTCCGGGACTGCCGGCAACGAGAGCGTGAACCTGACCTGGGACGACGACCCTGTCGGCCCGGAGACGGGATACTCCGTCGTGGCGTACGCCGACGCTGACTGCGGTGGCGCACCGCTGTTCGGGCCGTTCAACTTCGGCGCGAACCCGAGCTTCCCCGCGACTGTCGGTCCGCTGACAGGTCAGAACGGGACGGCGCTGTGCTTCGGCGTCGTGCGCAACTTCAGTGGTGGAAGCAGCTCCGCCTCGTTCGTGCACGTCACGCCAGGCGCGCAGGCGATCTACCAGACCATCAACGTGACACGGCCTGAGGGCGTGCTCGTGCTCAGCCAGCGGTGTGCGGCCGAGCCGAGCTCAGAGTTCGGTCCGTTCGACTCTGCCCTTCCCGACTTCCAGGATGGCGGCGCAACGGGTGACTTCGACCCGAGCAACCTCGACGGTGACCTCACCGTGACGCGCTGTCTCGTCAACCTGAGCGGCCCGCGTGACTCGCACCTTCGGGGCGGGTCGGCAGGTGACATGCGCACGGTGCACGACGGCATCACCGTCGCCGGCAGTGACACCGTCACGTCGGCGCTGATGAACTTCACCGCGACGGACGTCGGTCAGCTCGTCACGGGCACCGGCATCCCCGCCGACACGCGCATCCAGAGCGTCGGTGTGGTTTCCGGCGGCACCAGTGCGGTGTTGTCGAGCCCGGCATCGTTCACGATCGACGATGCTGACCTCACCGTCCTCGGTCGGTCCATCGTGGCTGCGCCGGGCGTGTTCGTGGGAGCCGACGACACCCACGACGTGCAGGGCGTCGAGATCCCCGGTGGGACCGTCGTGACCAACGCCGGCAACTTCACTGGGACCGGCGGCTTCTCGATCAGCTTCATCGACCTGAGCCAGCCGACCAACCACGCATCGAGTGGGACGACGGTCCGCATCTTCGAGGAGGCGCCGACACCGGCTCGCCTCGTGACCAGCGGCCCGAACTCCGGCAAGTACCTCGAGGCGATCGGCAAGATGGCGCAGGTCTACATCGTCGACTACCGCTCGACCGACGCAGGATGGGACGCGACCGGCCAGGTCGACCAGTTCTGCGACGGCTCGGGCGCTCCGTCCGGTCCGGCGAACGACGAGCCGGCCCTGGCGCCGCGGGCGTGCGACACCGTCGCCCCGGGTCTGGACAACACCTTCTCGGGCAACCAGCTTGGCTGGACGCCGAAGGCCCGGCGAGTCGACGGCGGTACCGTCAGCGCGCTGAACATGACGGTTGGCTCCCTGGTGACACCTGGGACGGCCCTCGGCCTCCAGTCTGCGCCGCAGACGCTGGCTGTCGCCGGTCCGGGTGAAGGGCTCGGCGTGGTCCGCATGGACGCGGACCTCACGCTGTGGATCCCTGTCGCGGTTCCGGGAGGTGACTACCAGACGACGCTGACCCTCAGCCTCGTCTGACGGGACGGCACCACGCGTTCCCAGCGAGTAGGAAACGGAGACGAGGGCGGAGAGGGATTCACCTCTCCGCCCTCGCTCTGTTCCCCGGCGTTCAGACGGCCGTTACCGGCCGACGACTAGGGAAGGGTCGTGACATTTTCAAGGGTGTGGCGCGCCACGTTCGTGGCCGTGGCAACGTCAGTCCTGATCGCGTTGGCGCCGGTGCAAGCGCTCGCACAGGAGGTCGATCCTCCGGTCGCACCGGGGGAGTTCGTCGAGAGTTGGGCGCTGTCGCCGGCGGGCGACCAGGCGGGTGAGCCGAGCTCGCGAGCGACGCTCTCCTACACGGTGGCGCCAGGAGGCACGATCGACGACGCGGTGACGCTGTGGAACTACAGCGCTGTCCCGATCCGGTTCCGCCTTCTCGCGACGGACGCGTTCAACAACAAGAGCGGCGCCTTCTCACTGCTGAGGTCCGACGAGAGTCCGGAAGACCTTGGTGCCTGGATCTCGGTCGGGACCAGCGCCGTGCGCGTCCCCGCGCGGACGAGCGTGACGATCCCGATCACGCTGCGAGTTCCACCGGACGCGTTGCCGGGCGACCATGCTGCGGCGATCCTCGCCGCGTCCGAGACAGTGGGCGTGGACGACCGCGGCAATCGCATCGACCTCGACCGACGCACGGGACCGCGCGTGTACCTGCGTGTCAGCGGGCCCGTGAACCCCGAGCTCGTCATCGAGGACATGAGCAGCAAGTACCACGGCGCGTTCAACCCCTTCGACGGCGGGCTCGACGTCACGTACACCGTTCGGAACCCGGGCAACGTCCGCCTCGGGGCGAAGCAGACGCTCGTCGTCAAGGACGTGTTCGGGCGGACGGTCGAGACGCGGAAGCTCGACGACCTCGAGGAGCTGCTCCCCGGGAACATCGTCACGTTCACCGAGCACATGACCGGCGTCCCCGCCACGTTCAGGGTCAGCGCCACGGTGCAGCTCGAACCCTTCACGCCGCGCGGCGTCACCGACGAACCGCCATCGGAGCTCTCGGCGACGACCCACGCGTGGGCGATCCCCTGGACCCTGCTCTTGCTGCTCGCGCTCGCGTACGTGCTGTGGCGTCTCTCTCGGCGTTGGCGCGATCGTCGGTCGACGCCGCCGTCCTCGCCCTCGGCGCCCGAACGAATCCCGGAACCCGTCAGGTAGCGACGTGCACCGCTTGGTCGTCTACGCGGCCTTCGTCATCCTGTGCGCGTCGGCCGTCGCGGTCGGCGCCGGCGCGCAGACGACAGGACCGGCCGCGTCCGCCAGGGTGCAGGTGACCCCGGCGTCGGCCGCGCCAGGCGAGGAGGTCGCCGTCGAGCTCGCGAACTGGCCGGCCGGGCCGGCCCAGGCGTCGGTGTGCGGCAACAACGCCGCACGCGGATCGCAGGACTGCGATCTGATCGGCACGAAGGGCGTGTCGGTCCGCCGCGACGGGGCGTCGTTCCGCTTCGAGGTCACCGCACCGCCAATCCACTGCCCGTGCGTCGTCCGGGTGACGTCTGCGAACGGCGACCTCGTTCGCCAAGCGCCGATCGACGTACAGGGGCACCCCGTCGGCCCCGAGGTGCTTCCGACCTCGGTCGGCCCTGTGTCGGCGGTGAAGGTGCCGATCCGTGCGCGCCTCGTCGATGCCAAGCAGAGCATCGTCGAGGGCCTCGCACCGCTCGTGGCGGGACCGGTCGAGAAGACCTTGCTCGTGACCGTGCGCAACGACAGCTCTCAGTCGGTCGAGCAGATCCGCGTCGTTGCGTCCGTTGGTCGCTCGCGTTCGGAGGCGGAACCGCTCTCGTCCACGACCATCGACGCCCTTGCGCCAGGCGAGTCCACCACGGCGCGTGTCCCGGTGCGGATCGGTGTGCCGGCGTGGGGGCGCTACGAGGTCTTCGGCAGCGTCTACGGCCTCGACGTACCGGGGCGGTTCTCGACCACGACAAGCAACGACCCGTGGGGCCTCGAGATCGTGCTCCCCGCACTGGTCCTGCTCCTCGCCTGGATGGCGCGTCGCCGGGAGCGGCGCGAGGACGAGCAGCTGTTGCACGAGGATTCACCCGTTGTTGGGTCGACCGACGAAGACCGTTCGCTGACCCCCTCGTACGCTCCGACGCACGCGCTGGCGACGTGAAACGGGAGTCGGTATGACGACGGAGGCGCGCAGCCTCGCACGGGTTCGAGGTGTCTTCATCGCGGCCGTCGCGGCCCTCCTTTTGGCCTTCGCGGTTCAGGCGGTCGACACGAGCGCGTCGCCGCTCGCCACGGAAGGTCCGACCGACAACATCGCGTTCAACGTGTCGACGGCGACGGACAGTCTGGGACCGGGTTCCGTGGTCCAGTTCACGGTGCAGACCTCCTCGGGTGTCGGCTTGAATGCGGTGACCGTTCAGCTGTGCACCCCTGGCCTGTCGGGGTACTCGCCCACGAACTTCGGCTACTCGGGGTCGACGGGCGTGCGATGTGTGAAGCAGTTCACGCCGAACGGCATCGTCGCCGGCACCGAGCTCGCGCCGAACCCGGGAGCGACGTATCGCCTCGACACCGTGCCGTTCAATGGCACACCGCAGACGTCTGGCACGTTCAGCTTCACCGCAGGCACTGGCAGCGTCACTTGGTTCAACGCCGGTGGCTACGGCCCCAACGTCCTCACCTGCGGCCCGGGCTCTCCGTGCGACATGGTCGTGCAGGTGGTGTCGACCAGCGGCACGACCTACTTCAAGCAGACCCTCACCTTCGCCGGTGATCCGCCGGTGACGACCGAGCCGCCGGTCACCACGACCCAGCCGCCGGTCACCACGACCCAGCCACCGGTCACCACGACGCAGCCACCGGTCACCACGACGCAGCCGCCCGTCACCACGACCCAGCCGCCGGTCACCA
>Ga0075420_100003443_pt1 | contig 13843 bp, 10 predicted proteins | sample SoiMetdeltSBSDD4_FD_75296 | JGI IMG/M metagenome (GOLD analysis project Ga0075420, IMG submission 75296) | Bulk soil microbial communities from a Populus tree surrounding site in Tennessee, USA - Soil MetaG P. deltoides SBSDD4 | ecosystem: Environmental > Terrestrial > Soil > Tree plantation... | reverse complement strand
AGGCCGCCGTCGCTGCGGTCGTGGTAGGCGAGCAGCCGGCCCGCCTCGCGCAGCTCGTTGACGGCGGCGACGAGCGCCTGCAGCGACCGGGGATCGTCGAGGTCCGGGATGCCGTCGTGCGCGCGGCTGCCCGCCTGGCCCAGCACCTGCGCGAGCATCGACCCCGCCATGCGGTGCCGGCCTTGCCCGAGGTCGACCAGGATCAGCGTGGTGTCGCCCGGCTGCAGCTGCGGCGTGAGCGTGCCGCGCACGTCGGCGAGCGTGGCGAAGGCGGTGACGACGAGCGACACCGGCGCCGTCACCTGCTTCGCCTCGCCGCCGTCGCTCCAGCGCGTCCGCATGGACAGGCTGTCCTTGCCCACCGGCACGCTGATGCCGAGCGCCGGGCACAGCTCGAGGCCGACGGCCTTCACCGTGTCGTACAGCGCGGCGTCTTCGCCCGGCTCGCCGCACGCGGCCATCCAGTTGCAGCTGAGCTTGACGCGCTCCAGCACGACGGGCGCGGCGAGCAGGTTGGTGACGGCCTCGCCGACCGCCATGCGGCCCGACGCCGGCGCATCGAGCGAGGCGAGCGGCGTGCGCTCGCCCATCGCCATCGCCTCGCCGGCGAAGCCCGCGTAATCGGCCAGCGTCACCGCGCAGTCGGCCACGGGGACCTGCCAGGGCCCGACCATCGGGTCGCGGTGGCCGAGGCCGCCCACCGTGCGGTCGCCGATGGTGACGAGGAACCGCTTGCTCGCGACCGTCGGATGGCGCAGCACGTCGAAGGCGACCCGCTCCAGCGCGACGCCGGTGAGCTGCAGCGGCTCGCCGTCGCGCGCCACGCGCGTCACGTCGCGGTGCATCTTCGGCGGCTTGCCGAGCAGCACGTCCATCGGCATGTCGACGGCCGGCGCCCCGCCGGGCGGCGGCTCGCCGATCACCTTCGACGGCGTGCCGGGCGTGCCGCCGAGCACCAGCTGGCGCTCGGCGGTGGCCACGCCCACCACGGCGAACGGACAGCGCTCGCGCTCGCAGATCGCCTGGAAGGTGGCGAGCGCCGACGGCGGCACCGCCATCACGTAGCGCTCCTGGCTCTCGTTGCACCAGACTTCCTTCGGCGCCAGCCCCGACTCCTCCACCGGCACGCGGCCCAGGTCGAAGCGCGCGCCCCGGCCCGCGCCGTCCACCAGCTCGGGGAAGGCGTTGGACAGGCCGCCCGCGCCCACGTCGTGGATCGCGAGGATCGGGTTGCCGTCGCCCAGCGCCCAGCACTGGTTGATCACTTCCTGCGCGCGGCGCTCGATCTCGGGGTTGCCGCGCTGCACCGAATCGAAGTCGAGCTCGGCGGCATTGGCGCCCGCGGCCATCGAGCTGGCCGCGCCGCCACCCATGCCGATGCGCATGCCCGGGCCGCCGAGCTGGACGAGCAGCGTGCCGGCGGGGAACTCGACCTTGCCCGTCTGCGTCGCGGTGATCGAGCCCAGGCCGCCGGCGATCATGATGGGCTTGTGGTAGCCGCGCCGCACGCCGCCCACGGTCTGCTCGTAGACGCGGAAGTAGCCGCCGAGGTTGGGGCGGCCGAACTCGTTGTTGAACGCGGCGCCGCCGAGCGGGCCCTCGATCATGATCTGCAGCGCGCTCGCGATGTGGCCCGGCTTGCCGCAGGGCGCACGCTCCCAGGGCTCCTCGGTGCCCGGCAGGTGCAGGTTGGACACCGAGAACCCGGTGAGGCCCGCCTTGGGGCGCGAGCCGCGGCCGGTGGCGCCTTCGTCGCGGATCTCGCCGCCCGCGCCGGTGGCCGCGCCCGCGAACGGCGAGATCGCGGTGGGATGGTTGTGCGTCTCCACCTTCATCAGCACGTGCGCCGTCTCGCGCCGCGCGGCATAGCGCGACGGGCACGCCGTGCCCTCGGGCAGCCAGCGCTCGACCTCCACGCCTTCCATCACCGACGCGTTGTCGCTGTACGCCACGACGGTGTGCCTGGGCGCGCGCTCGTGGGTGTGGCGGATCATCTGGAACATCGAGTGCGGCTGCGCCGCGCCGTCGATCGTGAAGGCGGCGTTGAAGATCTTGTGCCGGCAATGCTCGCTGTTGGCCTGCGCGAACATCATGAGCTCGACGTCGGTCGGGTTGCGGCCGAGCGCCGTGAACGCGTCCACGAGGTAGTCGATCTCGTCGTCGGAGAGCGCGAGGCCGAAGTCGCGGTTGGCGCGCTCCAGCGCGGCGCGGCCCGTGCTCGCGCCCGGTTGCGGGCCGGCGGACGCATCGGGAAGCACCGCGACGCGCTCCATCGCCTTGCCCGGCTGCTCGTCGAACAGGTGCGCGGCGTCCTCGCGCGCGAGCAGCACGCTCTCGGTCATGCGGTCGTGCAGCGGCTCGGCCAGCGCGCGCAGCGCATCGGCGCCCGGCGGCTTGCCCGCGCCGGGCAGCGCGCCCTTCACGCCGAGCCGGAACTCAGTGACGCGCTCGATGCGCTTCACCTCCAGGCCGCAGTTGTGCGCGATGTCGGTGGCCTTGCTGGCCCAGGGCGACACGGTGCCCAGGCGCGGTGCCACCACCACCAGCGCGCCGTCGCGCGCACCGGCGTAGGGCTCGCCGTAGCGCAGCAGCGCGGCCAGGCGCTCGCGCGCCTCGGGCCCGAGCGGCGCCGCGCTCCACACCCAGTGCACATGGCGCGCATGCACCGACGCGACGCGCGGCTCGAGCGCCTGCAGCCGCGCGAGCAGCGCCTGGGCGCGGAAGGCGGAGAGCGCATTGCCCCCCTCGAAGTGGAGCAGGTGCTTCGGGCTGGACGTCACGGCGTGGCTCGGGGGGATTGGCCCGGATCGGCGCGGGGCCGCCCCGGTGGGAGGCCGCGATTTTACGGGGCGGTGAGAGAATCGCCGCATGACGATCACGATCAAGACACCGGCCGACGTGGAAGGCATGCGCATCGCGGGGCGGCTCGCCTCCGAGGTGCTCGACATGCTCACCTCGTATGTCAATGACGGCGTGACCACCGAGCAGATCGACCAGCTCGCGCACCGTCACATCGTCGACGTGCAGGGCGCCATCCCCGCGCCGCTCAACTACGCACCGCCCGGCTACACGCCCTACCCCAAGTCGATCTGCACCTCGATCAACCACCAGGTCTGCCACGGCATCCCGAACGAGCGGCCGCTGAAGAACGGCGACATCGTGAACATCGACGTCACCGTCATCAAGGACGGCTGGCACGGCGACACCAGCCGCATGTTCATCGTGGGCGAAGGCTCCATCGCCGCGAAGCGGCTGTGCCAGCTCACGTACGAGGCGATGTGGAAGGGCATCGCCAGGGTGAAGCCCGGCGCGCGGCTGGGCGACATCGGCCATGCGATCCAGACCTTCGCCGAGAGCCAGGGCTTCTCCGTCGTGCGCGAGTTCTGCGGCCACGGGATCGGGCGCGCGTTCCACGAGGAGCCGCAGGTGCTGCACTACGGCCGCCCCGGCACGCTGGAGGAACTGGTGCCGGGCATGGTGTTCACCGTCGAGCCGATGGTCAACGCCGGGCGGCGCGAGATCCGCGAGATGACCGACGGCTGGACCATCGTCACGAAGGACCGCTCGCTGTCGGCGCAATGGGAGCACACGGTGCTCGTCACGGAGACGGGCTACGAGGTGCTCACCGTGTCGGCCGGCACGCCCGCCCCGCCGGCGTGGGTGACCGGGCAGGCGGCGGCGCAGCCCGTCACCTGACGCGCGGGCGAGCCATGTCGGCCGTCGTGGAAGGGCGCGAGGCCGAACCGCCGCCGCGCAGCGTCGGCGAGCTGCGTTCGCGCTTCCGTCAGGGCAAGGTCGCGCTGCTGGAGCACTTCCGCGCGTCGCGGCCCACGTCGATCGCGGCGCAGCGCCTGCTGCGCGCGCTCACGCGCCATGTCGACCAGACGCTCGTCGACCTCTGGCAGCATGCGCTGATGCCGCCCGGCGCGGCGCTGCTCGCGGTGGGCGGCTACGGCCGCGGCGAGCTGTTCCCGCACTCGGACGTCGACGTCCTGGTGCTGCTGCCGCCCGAGCAGGACCACGCCAACGACGCGCTCAAGTCGTCGATCGAAGGCTTCATCACCGCGTGCTGGGACATCGGGCTGGAGATCGGCTCGAGCGTGCGCACGGTGGCCGAGTGCATCGAGGAGAGCCACCGCGACGTGACGGTGCAGACCGCGCTGCTCGAGTCGCGCTACCTGTGCGGCGCGCGCCGCGTCTACACGCAGTTCCGCCGGGCCAAGGCCGACGCGATGGACCCGAAGGCGTTCCTGCGCGCCAAGACGCTGGAGATGCGCCAGCGCCACCAGAAGTTCGAGGACACGCCCTACTCGCTCGAGCCGAACTGCAAGGAAAGCCCGGGCGGCCTGCGCGACCTGCAGGTGGTGATGTGGGTGGCGCGCGCCGCCGGCCTGGGCAAGACGTGGAACGAGCTCGCCGCCAAGGGCCTCATCACGCCGTTCGAGGTGAAGCAGCTGCAGCGCAACGAGGGGCTGCTGAAGCTGATCCGCGCGCGCCTGCACATCGCGGCCGGCCGCCGCGAGGACCGGCTGGTGTTCGACCTGCAGACCGCCGTGGCCGACAGCTTCCGCTACCGCGCCTCGCGCGGGCAGCGCGCCTCCGAGATGCTGATGCGGCGCTACTACTGGGCGGCCAAGGCGGTGGCGCAGCTCAACCAGATCCTGATGCTGAACATCGAGGAGCGCGTGCTGGGCCTGCAGGACGCGCCGATGCGCCCGATCAACGAGAAGTTCCTCGAGCGCGGCGACATGCTGGAGGTGGCGAGCGACGACCTCTACCAGCGCGACCCGCACGCCATCCTCGAGACCTTCCTCACCTTCCAGACCACGGTGGGCCCGAAGGGACTGTCGGCGCGCACGCTGCGCGCGCTGTACAACGACCGCGAGCTGATGGACGCCGAGTGGCGCCACGATCCGGTCAACCGCGCCCTGTTCGTCAAGATGCTGCAGGCGCCGTCGGGGCAGACGCACGTGTTCCGGCTGATGAACCAGACCTCCGTGCTGGGCCGCTACCTGTGGGTGTTCCGGCGCATCGTGGGCCAGATGCAGCACGACCTGTTCCACGTGTACACGGTGGACCAGCACATCCTCATGGTGCTGCGCAACGCGCGCCGCTTCTTCATCCCGGAGCATGCGCACGAGTACCCGTTCTGCTCGCAGCTCGCCTCGCAGTTCGACCGGCCGTGGGTGCTCTACGTCGCGGCGCTGTTCCACGACGTCGCCAAGGGCCGCGGCGGCGACCACTCGGACCTCGGCGCGCACGAGGTGCAGCGCTTCTGCCGCGACCACGGCATCGAGGGAGAGGACGCCTCGCTCATCGAGTTCCTCGTGCAGCGGCACCTCACGATGTCGCGCATCGCGCAGAAGGAGGACCTGTCGGACCCCGAGGTGATCGAGCATTTCGCCCAGCTCGTGGGCAGCGAGCGGCGCCTGACGGCGCTGTACCTGCTCACCGTGGCCGACATCCGCGGCACCAGCCCCAAGGTGTGGAACGCGTGGAAGGGCAAGCTGCTCGAGGACCTGTACCGCCTCACGCTGCGCGCGCTGGGCGGCGGGCGGCCGAACGTCGACGCGGAGATCGAGGCGCGCAGGCAGGAGGCGCGGCACACGCTGAACCTGTATTCGATGCTGCCCGACACCGAGGCGCCTCTGTGGAAGACGCTGGAGATCAGCTACTTCGCGCGCCACGACGCGGGCGACATCGCCTGGCACGCGCGCTCGCTGTACCGCTTCGTGCAGACGCAGGAGCCGATCGTGCGCGCGCGCCTGTCCTCGCTCGGCGAGGGCCTGCAGGTGCTGGTGTACTCGCCGGACCGGCCGGACCTGTTCGCGCGCATCTGCGGCTATTTCGACAGCGCGGGCTTCAACATCCTGGACGCGAAGATCCACACCACCAAGGCCGGCTACGCGCTCGACACCTTCCAGGTGATCAGCCCGCACCTCGAGCCGCACTACCGCGACCTGATCTCGCTCGTCGAGACGCAGCTCGCGCACGCGCTGAAGGCCACCGGGCCGCTGCCCGAGCCGAGCAAGGGGCGGCTGTCGCGCCGGGTGAAGTCGTTCCCCGTCACGCCGCGCGTCACGCTGCGCCCGGACGAGCGCGCGCAGCGCTGGCTGCTGGGCGTCTCCACGAGCGACCGCTCCGGCCTGCTGTACTCGATCGCGCGGGTGCTCGCGCGCCACCACATCAACCTGCAGCTCGCCAAGATCACGACGCTCGGCGAGCGGGTGGAGGACACCTTCCTGGTGGACGGCTCGGCGCTGCAGCAGAGCAAGGCGCAGCTCGAGATCGAAAGCGAGCTGCTGGACGCGATCGCGCCGTAGGCGGGACCGCACCACGACGAAAAAAAGCCCGGCGACGCCGGGCTTCTCGTTTCGCGGCGCGCGCGCGCTCAGCCCATGTGCAGGCCGCCGTTGATGGAGAAGTCCGCGCCGGTCGCGAAGCCCGACTCGTCCGACGCCACCCACGCCACGATCGACGCGATGTCCTCCGGCGTGCCGAGGCGCTTGACCGGGATGCCCGCGATGATCTTGTCGAGCACGTCCTGGCGGATCGACTTGACCATGTCGGTGGCGATGTAGCCCGGGCTCACGGTGTTCACCGTCACGCCCTTGTTGGCCACTTCCTGCGCCAGGGCCATCGTGAAGCCGTGCATGCCGGCCTTGGCCGCCGAGTAGTTGGTCTGGCCGAACTGGCCCTTCTCGCCGTTCACCGACGAGATGTTGATGATGCGGCCCCAGGTGCGGTCCACCATGTCGTCGATGACCTGCTTGGTCACGTTGAACAGGCTCGTGAGGTTGGTCTCGATGACCGCGTCCCAGTCGGCGCGGCTCATCTTGCGGAACATGCCGTCGCGCGTGATGCCGGCGTTGTTCACCAGCACGTCGACCGGGCCGTGCTCGGCCTTGACCTTCTGGAATGCGGCGACGGTCGAATCCCAGTCACCGACGTTGCCGACCGACTCGTAGAACGAGTAGCCGAGCGCCTTCTGCTCGTCGAGCCACTTCTTGTAGTCGCGGCTCGGGCCGCAACCCGCGATGACCTTGAAGCCGTCCTTGTGCAGGCGCTGGCACATCGCGGTCCCGATGCCGCCCATGCCGCCGGTGACGTAAGCCAATTTCTGAGCCATTCATCCTCTCCTTGTGAATCCGAATCCGTCGATCCGCTGACCCGGGCCGCTAGGTTGGTCGCCGTGCCCGGCCCGGTCAATCGGGTTTTCCTACCGACCGCCCCGCAGGCGCCATGCGGCGCCCCCTTCTCGTGGCCCGGCGCGCTGCAGGCGCGCCCGGCCTCCCCTGGAGGAACCCGGGGAAACCGGGGCGGCCCGGCATTTCCCCGCGAGGCGCGCGTCACCGCTCGACGGTGAGCGCCACTCCCATGCCGCCGCCGATGCACAGCGAGGCAATGCCCTTCTTCGCGTTGCGCCGCTGCATCTCGTGCAGCAGCGTGACGAGGATGCGGCAGCCCGAGGCACCGATCGGGTGCCCGATCGCGATCGCGCCGCCGTTGACGTTCACCTTGCTCGTGTCCCAGCCCATTTCCTGGTGCACGGCACACGCCTGCGCGGCGAACGCCTCGTTGATCTCCAGCAGGTCCAGGTCGGCCGGCTTCCAGCCGGCGCGCTGCAGCGCGCGCTGCGACGCGGGCACCGGGCCCATGCCCATGGTGGCCGGATCCAGGCCGGCCGACGCATAGCTGGCGATGCGCCCCAGCGGCTCGAGGCCCAGCTGGTCCGCCTTCTTGGCCGTCATCACCACCACGGCCGCGGCGCCGTCGTTGAGCCCGGAGGCGTTGCCCGCCGTGACGCTGCCGGCCTTGTCGAACGCCGGCCGCAGGCCCGCCAGCGCCTGCGCATTGGTCTTGCGGTTGATGAACTCGTCCTGGTCGAAGACGACCGGATCGCCCTTCTTCTGCGCGATCGAGAACGGCACGATCTCGTCCTTGAAGCGGCCGGCGTCCTGCGCCGCGGCGGCCTTCTGCTGCGAGGCGAGCGCCAGCGCGTCCTGCGCCTCGCGCGTCACGCCGTACTTCTTCGCGACGTTCTCCGCCGTGATGCCCATGTGGTACTGGTTGTACACGTCCCACAGGCCGTCGACGATCATCGAGTCGACCAGCTTCCAGTCGCCCATGCGCTGGCCGTCGCGCGAGTTCGGCAGCACGTGCGGCGAGGTGCTCATGCTCTCCTGGCCGCCGGCGATCACGATCTCCGAGTCGCCGTCGCGGATGGCCTGCGCCGCCAGCATCACGGCCTTCAGGCCGGAGCCGCACACCTTGTTGATCGTCATCGCCGGCACGACGTTGGGCAGGCCGGACCGGATCACCGCCTGGCGCGCCGGGTTCTGGCCGGCGCCGGCCTGCAGTACCTGGCCGAGGATCACCTCGTTGACCTGCTCGCCGGAGAGCTTCGCGCGCTTCAGCAGCTCGACGATGACCGCCGCGCCCAGTTCCGGTGCGGGCGTCTTCGCGAGGGTTCCTCCGAACTTGCCGACCGCCGTGCGCGCGGCGGCGACGATGACGATGTCGATGCTCATGCCGGACTCCGTAAACGTGTGGGAAGTGAAATGTGAAATCGAAGGCGGCCTCTGACGTGGGAGTGGTTATTCCCACGTCTGGCCTTCGCGCCGGCCGGCGCTGGACGGGCGAGCGGCGCGGCGCGCCGCGCCGCTTCAGGCCTTCTGCCGGACGTAGCGGCCCGGGGCGGGCTCGATCGGCGCGTGCCGGCGATTGCCGGGCGTCTTGGGCGCCGCGACCATCTTGCCGGAATGGCCCTTCAGCCACTGCGACCAGTCCGGCCACCAGCTGCCCTGGTGCTCGCCGGCGGTGTCGAACCACGCCTGCGCGTGTGCGGGGGTGGCCTCGTTGATCCAGTGGCTGCGCTTCTTCTTGGCCGGGGGGTTGATCACCCCGGCGATGTGGCCGGACGCGCCGAGCACGAAGCGCTTGGGACCCTTCAGCACCTGGGTGTTGCGGTACGCGCCGTCCCACGGGACGATGTGGTCTTCCTTCGAGGCGTAGATGTACGCCGGCGTCTCCACCCGGCGCAGGTCCAGCTTCTCGCCGCACACCGTCAGCTTGCCCGGCTTCACCAGGTTGTTCTCGAGGTACGTGTGGCGCAGGTACCAGCAGAACATCGGGCCCGGCAGGTTGGTGCTGTCGCTGTTCCAGTACAGCAGGTCGAACGGCGGGGGCATCTCACCCTTCAGGTAGTTGCCGACGACGTAGTTCCACACCAGGTCGTTCGGCCGCAGGAAGCTGAAGGTCGACGCGAGCTCGTTGCCGCGCAGCAGGCCGCCCTCGGTGGGGCTGGCCGCGCCGATCGTCGCCTCGCGCATCTTCACGCTCGGCTCGTCGATGAAGACGTCGAGCACGCCCGTCTCGCTGAAGTCCAGGAACGTGGTGAGCAGCGTCATGCTCGCCGCCGGCGTCTCGCCGCGCGCGGCCAGCACGGCGAGCGCGGTGGTGAGGATGGTGCCGCCGACGCAGAAGCCCAGCGTGTTCATCGTCTGCGAGCCGGTGATGTCCTGCACCACGCGCATCGCCTCGATCGGGCCGTTCTCGATGTAGTCGTCCCAGGTGAACTGCGTCATGCTCTCGTCGGCGTTGCGCCAGCTCATGACGAAGAGGCGGTGCCCCTGCTCGACCGTGTAGCGGATCATCGAGTTCTCCGGCTGCAGGTCGAGGATGTAGAACTTGTTGATGCACGGCGGCACGAACAGCATCGGCGTCTCGTGCACCTTGGCCGTGAGCGGCTTGTACTCGATGAGCTGGAACAGCTCGTTCTCGAACACGACGGTGCCCTCGGTGGTGGCCACGTTGCGGCCCACCTCGAACACGCTCTCGTCGGTTTGCGAGACGTGCCCGCGCTGGATGTCGTGCAGCAGGTGGCGCAGGCCCTGGGCGATGCTCTCGCCCTTGGTCTCGAGCGCCTTGCGCTGCGCCTCGGGGTTGAGCGCCAGGTAGTTCGCCGGCGAGGCCGCCTCGATCCACTGCTGCACCGCGAAGCGGATGCGCGCGCGCGTCTTCTCGTCGCCCTGCACCTGCTCGGCGAGCGTCATCAGCGTGCGCGCGTTGAGCAGGTACATCTGCGCCATGTAGGCCGCGGCGGGGTTCTCCATCCACTCCTGCGCCGCGAAGCGGCGGTCGCCGATGGATGCGCCCTTGCCGGCGGCGCCTGCGGGCGGCTTCTGCAGCCGCTGCAGCGACTGGTTCCAGAGCTCGGCGGCCTCCTTCACGTACTCGGTCTGCACCTGCGTCAGCACCGGCAGCGGCAGGTTGAGCTGCGACAGGGCCTTGATGGCCTCGCCGACGTTGGAACCGATGGCTTGCGCCGCCTCGTGGCCGCCCAACAGGGCGGCGGGGGAAAGGGTCTGGCTGCTCACGCGTCTCCTCGCTGGCGTTTCGTGTGTGAAGCTGTGCACGTTGTACGCCTTCAGGCTTACCCTGTCATGACGCACAATTTCACATTATAGGTCGAGTTTTCGGCATACGGCATGTACCTGATCGCAATCGGTTGGCTTTACGTCGCCCTGATGATGGCCGTGGCCGAGGCCTTCCATCCGACCGGGTCGGTGCTTGGGGGAATTGCGACCTTCGTGGGCTACGGGCTGCTGCCGACCGCGCTCGTGCTCTACATCGGCGGCGCGCCGGCCCGCCGCCGGCGGCGCCGTGCCGAGGAGCAGCGCGCGCTCGAGGCGGCGCCGCCTTCAGCCGCGCCGCCAGACGGCGGCGGCCATGCGCCCGGTCACGCGGTCGCGCCGGAACGAGAAGAACCGTGACGCGTCCTCCACGGTGCACCACCCGCCGCCGCTCGCCTGCGTGACGCCGGCGCGCTGCAGGCGCTCGCGCGCCAGCGCGGGCAGGTCCGCGAGCCACTTGCCCGCGGCCGCGCGCGGGCGGAAATGGGGCGATGCGCCGCCGGCCGCCACGCCGAAGGCCTCGAGCACGTCGCGGCCCACTTCGAAGCGGCCCGGCCCGATGCAGGCACCCAGCCACGCCCGGACGTCGCGCGGGGCGCAACCGGCCGCCTCGCACAGCGCCTGCACCGTCGCCTCCAGCACGCCGGCGGCGAGGCCGCGCCAGCCCGCGTGCGCCGCGCCGACCGCGCCGGGCGCGGCGAACAGCACCGGCAGGCAATCGGCGACCTGCACCGCGCAGGCCACGCCGTGCGCGGTAGTGACGCTGGCGTCGGCCCGGTGCACCGGCGCGCCGGGCGCCGCGTCGCGCGCGTCGAGGCGCACGACGCGCGCGCCGTGCACCTGCTCCAGCCACACCGGCGGCACGCCCATGGACCGCTCGAGGAGCGCCAGGTTGTGCCGCACCGCGGCGTCGTCGTCGCCCAGGCCCTCGCGCAGGTTCATGCTCTCGAAGGCGCCCGCGCTGCGGCCGCCGCGCCGGGTGGTCATCACGCCCGCGGCGGCGCTGTCGCGCCAGTCGGGCACGAGCCAGTCAGGATGCATCGGGGCAGGCCGACGGCTGCGTCGACGTGAACGCCTCGACCTGCATGCATTCGCCGAACACGCGCATCACCGTGGGCACGTGGTCGAGGCGGCAATCCATGCGCTGCGCGTTGAAGATCTGCGGCACGAGCACCACGTCCGCCAGCGTGGGCGCGTCGCCGTGGCAGAAGCGGCCCGTGGCCGGATGGCCCGCGAGCTGCCGCTCGACCGCCTCGAGGCCGGTCTCGACCCAGTGGCGGTACCAGCGGTTCTTGTCGTCCTCGGAGACCTTCAGGTCGTGCACGAGGAAGCGCAGCACGCGCAGGTTGTCGAGCGGATGGATCTCGCATGCGACGTCGAGCGCGATCGCGCGGATGCGCGCGCGCGCCAGCGCATCGCCCGGCAGCAGCGGCGGCTCGGGATGCGTCTCGTCGAGGTACTCGACGATGGCGAGCGACTGCGTGAGCACGGCGTCGCCGTCCTTCAGCACCGGAACGAGCCGGCCCGGCGAGAGGTGGGCGAACGGCGGCTGGAACTGCTCGCGCTTGACCAGGTGCACGGGCACGTACTCGTACGCGAGGCCCTTCAGCGCCAGCGCGATGCGCACGCGGTACGACGCCGACGACCGGAAGTAGTTGTAGAGCTGCATCGCCGCCGTCCCGCCCGTGCGTCAGCGCGCGGCCAGCGCCACCTCGAGCGTGCCGACGCCCTCGACGCGCGCGGCGAGCGCGTCGCCCGCCACGACGGCCGCGACGCCTTCGGGCGTGCCCGTGAAGATGAGGTCGCCCGGCTGCAGCTCCCACGCCGCCGACAGGTGCTCGATCACCTCGGCGATGCTCCAGATCAGCTTGCCGATGCGGCTCGCCTGGCGCACCGTGCCGTTCACCTTCAGCTCGATCGCGGTGTCGGGGCCGATGTTCGCCTGCGCGGCGGGCACCAGCGCGCCGATGGGCGCGGACTGCTCGAAGCCCTTGGCGATGTCCCACGGGCGGCCCTGCTTCTTGGCTTCGGCCTGCAGGTCGCGGCGCGTCATGTCGATGCCCACGCCGTAGCCCCACACGTGCTCCATCGCGCGCGCGGCCGGGATGTCGCGGCCGCCCTTGCCGATGGCCACGACCAGCTCCACCTCGTGGTGCAGGCTCTGCGTGAGGCTCGGGTAGCGCATCTGCACCCTGCTGCCTTCGGTCGCGGGCAGCACCGCGTCGGCGGGCTTCATGAAGAAGAACGGCGCCTCGCGCCCGCTGTGGCCCATCTCGATCGCGTGCTCCACGTAGTTGCGGCCCACGCAGTAGATGCGGTGCACCGGGAACAGGTCGGTGCCGCCCTTCACGGGAACGGCGGGGGTGGGCGGCACCGGAATGACGAAGGCCATGGCGAACTCTCTCGGGCGAGGACGGCGGGCCCGGATGATGCCACGCGCGCCCTGCCCCTCCGCGGGGCCGCGGATAAACTCGCCGCATGTTCCAAGCGCGCAGCATCAAGCACTGCAAGGCGTGCGGCGGCGAGGCGCCGTACCGCATCCCGCCCGACGACAACCGCGAGCGCGCCATCTGCACCGTGTGCGGCACGATCCATTACGAGAACCCGGTCAACGTGGTGGGCACCGTGCCCGTGTGGGACGACGCGGTGCTCCTGTGCCGGCGCAACATCGAGCCGCGCTACGGCCTGTGGACACTGCCCGCCGGCTTCATGGAGCTCGGCGAGACCACCGCGGAAGGCGCGCTGCGCGAGACGGACGAGGAGGCCGGCGCGCGCATCGAGCTCGAGGGCCTGTTCACGCTGCTCAACGTGGTGAGCGTGGGGCAGGTGCACCTGTTCTACCGGGCGCGCCTCGCCGACACCGACTTCGCCCCCGGCCCCGAGACCATCGAGTGCCGCCTCTTCCGCGAGGACGAGGTGCCGTGGGAGGAGATCGCGTTCCGCACGGTGCGCGAGACGCTGCGCCACTTCTTCGAGGACCGCCGGCGCGGGCGCTTCGAGCTGCACTGCGGCGACATCCGCTGACGCATCGGAATCGTCCGACACGCGCGAGCGCCGCCGTCCGGCAGATCGCCGCGCAGGGCCGCGCGAGAGTGCTCGAGGGTGCGCGGTCGCGCGCCGTCAACGGGAACGCCGGCATGAACAACTCTCGCATCGCCTCTTGCGCCGCCCTCGCCACGGCGGCCCTCTTCGGCCTGTCCGCCTGCGGCGCGCCCTCCGTGCTGCCGCCGGAGGCGACCGTCGGCCCCGACCCGAAGCTGCCCGCACCCGACAAGAAGCTGGTGCCCACCGTGCAGGTGGCCAAGGCGGTCGGCTGGGCCGCGGGCGCGAAGCCGCGCACCGCGGCGGGCATCGCGGTGAACGCGTTCGCCGACAAGCTGGAGCATCCGCGCTGGCTGCACGTGCTGCCCAACGGCGACGTGCTGGTC
>Ga0075420_100003442_pt1 | contig 13843 bp, 10 predicted proteins | sample SoiMetdeltSBSDD4_FD_75296 | JGI IMG/M metagenome (GOLD analysis project Ga0075420, IMG submission 75296) | Bulk soil microbial communities from a Populus tree surrounding site in Tennessee, USA - Soil MetaG P. deltoides SBSDD4 | ecosystem: Environmental > Terrestrial > Soil > Tree plantation... | reverse complement strand
CGCACCACCCGACCTACGTGTTGCACTCCGCACCATCGACTAAGCATTGATCAACGACTCGTCCGCTCCCGGCTAGCCTGACCTCGGCAGTCTCACGCCCGCCATCAAGCTACTCAAAGGGTCGCTAGCATCAGAGAATTTGCTCGATGTTATCTCGGAGCTGACCCCAGTTCGGTTCGGCGGTGAGGTGGCTCCACGAGAACCGGAGCGCGCCTTGTACGCGGTCGGCGCTGAGGTTCATGGCGGTTAGGACGTGGCTGGGCGCGTAACTTTGTGACGTGCATGCTGAGCCGTTCGAGATTGCGACGACGTCTTTCAAGGCCAGCATGACGGCTTCGGAGTCCACGTAGGCGTTCCCTGCGCGTGATGGTATTGAAAGGTTAATGGTGCTGGAGATCACGTGAGTAGGGTCGCCATTGACAACCGGGCTATGCGGTGCGAGCGATTCCAGGAGTCGCTTCTTGAATTCCTTGCAGAGGCGTTCCCGTTTACTGTGTTCACGATGCGCGAGGTCTGCGGCGCACCCAAGCCCGGCGATCAAGGCGACCGGCAGCGTGCCGGATCGAAGTCCCCGCTCGTGTCCGCCGCCGTACATGAGCGGGGTCAGGGGCGGGCGGTTGAAGCGGCGGCGGCGAGCCACCAGTGCTCCGACGCCCTTCGGTCCGTAGATCTTGTGCGCAGAGATGCTGATGAGGTCGATACGTCGTTGGCGTAGGGCCGGGATCAGCTTGCCGTAGCCCTGAGCCGCGTCGACATGGAAGTAGGTGTCGTGCTCGGCGAGCGCGGCGGCGATGTCCGCGACTGGCTGAACAACACCAGTCTCGTTGTTGACGTGCATCACTGACACCAGCAAGGTGTCCGGGCGCAAGGCGGCGATCACCTGCTGAGGTTCGATCCGCCCGCCATCGTTGGGCCGCAGCAACGTCACGTCGAAGCCTCGGGAGGTGAGCGCTTCCAGGGGTTCGAGGACTGCCTTGTGCTCGATGGCTGTGCTGATGATGTGGCGGCGCCCTGAGCGCTCGCCTTCCGGCGCAAGGCCGAGGATGGCTAGGTTGTTGCTCTCGGTTGCTCCGCTGGTGAAAATCACCTCGTCGGGCTGCGCCTCGACCACCGCAGCGACCTGACTCCGGGCGCGTTGGACGCGCTCCTTGGCGGCTTGGCCGTAACTGTGTGTGCGGCTGCCGGCGTTGCCGTACTCAACCGTTAGGTAATGTACGACTTCGTCCGCTATGCGAGGGTCGATGGGCGTGGTGGCGGCGCAGTCCAGATAGACCGGTCCCGGGGGCGTGTCGTGCGCGTTTCGCAGCGGGCTGGCGGCTGGCTGCAAGGTCGTCACGGCCATGTACTGTACGCCGGCGACCGACAGTGTTCGTACCTCGACACGCCCGCGTACGTGGTTTCGACACGCCTAGGTACGTACTTGACCCCGGTCGGTACGTACCGTTGGATCTAGAACATGTCGACCATGACCGGCGACCGTCGGACCGCAGCCAGGTCGGCAACGACCGCCCGACGTGGCGCCTATGAATATGTATTCCCCGCAATTCGCGGCGTACAAGCGCAGCGTGAGTTCTACGTCACAATGTGTCCCCTGCGGTTGATCCCGCGATTATTCCTCTTCGATGACGAAGAGTTATTGCCGGAGCTGCGGGCCCAACGGACGTTGAACAAGGCCCGGGTGCCGGACATCGCACGGTACATCGTTGCTAATCCGAAGGGATACGTTTTCTCCGCCCTTACCGCCTCCGTCGATGCCGACGTTCGGTTCGAGTCGTTCGAGGAAGGCGATCCAGCGGAGCGGATCGGCCTGTTGACCATCCCGATGGCTGCGCGATTCGTCATCAACGACGGGCAGCACCGCCGAGCGGCGATCGAGCAGGCGTTACGGGAGAACCCTGAGCTGGGCGACGAGAGCATCGCAGTCGTGCTGTTCCTGGACGTTGGGCTGGGGCGGTGCCAGCAGATGTTCGCCGACCTCAACCGGTACGCGATCCGCCCAGCGCCGTCGTTGGGCGTGCTGTACGACCAGCGTGAGGACCTGGCCCGGATCGTGCGGACAGTCGTGTTTCAGTCGCGGCTGTTCCGGGAGTTGATCGAGACTGAGAAGTCAAACCTGTCGGTGCGCTCACGTAAGTTGTTCACGCTGTCGTCGCTGTACACGGGTACGAAGGCGCTGCTGGACGGGTTCGAGGAGGCGAGCTTCGACGAGCGGCTGCAGCTCGCGCAGGCGTTCTGGGAGGCCGTTGCCGAACAGTTTCCGGACTGGGCTCGGGTGGCCAAGCAGGAGGTGACCGCGGGGGAGATCCGCCGAGACTTCATCCACGCCCACGGCGTCGCGCTACACGCCCTCGGTCGGGTAGGCAATGGCCTGCTGCGACAATCGACGGCCCCGGCGCGGTGGCAGAAGAAGGTGCGCCTGCTGCAGTCGATCGACTGGTCACGAGCCAACGCTGCGCTGTGGGAAGGCCGGGCCCTGCTCGGCGGCAAGGTGAGCAAGACCAGCGCGAACGTCGTACTGACGACCAATGCCATCCGTGCCGCGCTCGGCCAGCAGCTATTGGCCGACGAGCTACGGGCCGAAGAAGCGTTTCGTCGAGGAGAGTCATGAGGGTTCGCCAGCCGGGCACAAACTCGGCTTTTGCCGCCGATGGGTACGCCGCGACGCTGGCGCGGCTGAAGACCGAGATCCAGGAGCTGTACCTGGCGGACGAGATCCCGTGGGTGGTCGGTTACAGCGGCGGCAAGGACTCCACCGCGACCCTGCAACTCGTGTGGTTGGCGATCAAGGATCTAGACGAGGGCCGCCGGACCAAACCCATTCACGTGATCAGCACCGACACGATGGTGGAGAACCCCATCGTTGCCGCCTGGGTAGCGCGGTCGCTGGAAGTGATGATGGAAGCTGCGCGACAGCAGCGGCTTCCAATCCAGTCCCACCGGCTCACGCCCACAGTCGAAAACTCGTTCTGGGTGAATCTCATCGGTCGCGGCTACCCGGCGCCGCGTCCCAAGTTCCGCTGGTGCACCGAGCGGCTGAAGATCAACCCGTCAAACACCTTCATCCGCAACGTCGTGCGCGACCACGGCGAAGCGATCCTTGTCCTGGGCACGCGAAAGGCGGAAAGCTCGGGCCGCTCCTCTCGCATGACCAAGCTGGAAGGCAGGCGCATCCGCGACCGCCTCAGCCCCAACGGCAACCTACCGAACTCCCTGGTATACAGCCCCATCGAGGACTGGACCAACGACGACGTATGGCTGTTCCTCATGCAGACCGCCAACGCGTGGGGCTACTCCAACAAGGACCTCCTGACGATGTACCAGGGCGCCTCCGCCGACGGGGAGTGCCCACTCGTTGTGGATGCCAGCACTCCAAGCTGCGGCGACAGCCGGTTCGGCTGCTGGGTATGCACGTTGGTCGACAAGGACAAGTCCATGTCTGCCATGATCCAAAACGACGAGGAGAAAGAGTGGATGCTGCCGCTGCTGGAGCTGCGTAACGAGCTGGACGTGGCCAATGACCGGCATCTGCGTGACTTCAGACGAATGAACGGCAGCGTGCAGCTGTTCCACGACGCGCCCATCCATGGCCCGTACACGCAGCAGGCGCGCGAGCAATGGCTGCGGCGACTGTTGGAGGCCCAGACCTGGATCCGAGAGCACGCCCCCGAGGAGGTCCGCAACCTCGAACTGATCAGCCCCGCTGAGCTGGAGGAGATCCGGCGGATCTGGGTGGTCGACAAGCACGAGTTCGAAGACCGCCTCCCGGTTATCTACCGAGAGGCGACTGGCCAGCCGTACGAAGGCGTCCCGATGGACGAGCACCTCCCGCTGGGTGCCGACGATGTGGCCCTCCTGCGCGAGCTGGCCGGCGATGATCGTCTGCATTTCGAGCTGTTGCGTGAGTTGCTCGATGTCGAGCAACGCCACCGTGCCATGACACGCCGCGCTGGTCTGTTCGACGCCCTGGAAGGGGCACTGCGGCGTGGTTTCTACACTGACGCCGACGACGCCACCGAACGTGCACTGCGGCGTCGTGACGTGCGTCAATCGCCGGCCGACGCAACAACGCTGTTCGATGTAGACGACGCCTTTGTGCGCCCGGCACCCGCGCCGAACCCGGACGGAACTCGATAGCCGTGATCCTTGACCAGTTGGTCCTAACGAACGTCGGTGTCTTCGCCGGCCGCCACGAAATCCGGCTCACACCACCCTCATCGAAGAAGCCGGTTACCCTCATCGGCGGGCTCAACGGCAGTGGCAAGACCACCATCCTTGAGGCGATCCTGTTCGCTCTCTACGGTCCGTTGGCCCGGGCGGTCTCCGGCCGGGCCGGTAGCTATGACGCCTACTTGCGCCAACTCATACACACCTCCGCCACGCCTGGCGACAGCGCCCGCGTTGAGCTGCATTTCCACGCCTATCGCGAGGGCACCCGCTACGACTACGAGGTAAGCCGGTACTGGCGTATCACCGAGCGCACCACACCGGACAGCCTATCGGTCTACGTCAACGGCCGGTATGACAAAGCGCTGACTGAACGCTGGGCCGAACACGTCGAAGCGTTCATGCCAAGAGGTATCGCCGAGCTATTCTTCTTCGACGGCGAAAAGATCGAGACCCTCGCCGAACTAGACAACGCCAGGGCCATGCTGCGCACTGTCATCGGCGCCTTGCTTGGACTCGATCTTGTCGATCGACTCGACGCCGACCTCACCGTGATGGAGCGCAAGTACCGTACAGCTAAGGCACCTGACGATGTCCAGCAGAGGATCCAGGCACAACGCGCCCGGGTCAACGCACTAAACCAGGCCGAAGACCGCGCGTCGCAGCAACGCGCCGCCGCAGTCAACCGACTAGAGCGTTCCGCGAAGTTGCTACACGAGCGCGAGGAACGCTATCGGCTCGAAGGGGGAGAGCTATTCGAGCGGCAGGAAGAGCTTCGCCGCCACAACAAGCACCTCAAGGACCGGTTAGCCGACATTGATGGCCGACTCCGCGACATCGCTGCCGACAGCGGACCGTTTCTGCTCGTCGAACCGTTGCTGGCCGCGGTAGTCGACCGCGCCGAGCTGGAAGTCGCGGCAGCCGAGGAACACCGCCTAGCCGACGTCCTCGCGGGTCGCGACTCAACAATCGTTACCCAGCTCCGCCAGCTCCGTGCCCGGGCGTCGATTGTGGATGCCATCGACGAATACCTCGCAAAGGAACGGGCGCAGAGGATGGCTCGGGCCGACCTTAGCCCGATCGTCAATCTTGACGAAGACCAGGCCGCTCACGCGAGGAACCTGCTGTCGCATCGGCTGCCTGAAATTGCAACGGATGTACGTCGGCTGGTGGAGCAGCGCAACAACACGCTCGCAGAGCTAGAGGACACCGAACGACACCTCGCGGCCGTGCCAACCGCCGAGACCATCGCTGAACTACGTGCCGCCCGGGATGAAGCACTTGCCGCGCACACCCGCGCCCAACACGAACTCGACCACATCGACGCGGCGCTTACCGAAGCACGAACCGCCCGCGAGTCCGCCGACAAGGAGTACGGGAAGCTGCTCAACCACGTCGCCGACAGCACCCTTGAAGCCGAAGACGCCCTTCGGCTGCTGGACCACACCCAACGTGCGCGAACGACCCTGTCGCGGTTCCGCCTGGAAGCAGTCCGCCGACACCTAGCCCGCATCGAGCAACATGTCCTGCGCTCTCTGCAGCAACTCCTGCGCAAGTCCGATCTCATCGGCGCGCTCACCATCGATCCAGAGACCTTCACCGTGGAGCTACAACGAGGTGACGGGACGCCGCTCTCTGCGCGGCAGCTTTCCGCAGGTGAGCGCCAACTCCTCGCCGTCGCCCTTCTATGGGGCCTCGCACAGGCATCCGGCCGTCCACTCCCCGTCGTCATCGATACGCCGCTCGGGCGGCTCGACGGCCAACACCGGACGCACCTGGTCGAACGGTACTTCCCGCATGCCAGTCACCAAGTGATCCTGCTCTCCACCGACCAGGAGATCGACGAGACAGCCTGGCAGCGCCTCAAGCCGGCAATCGGTCACACCTATTACCTTCACCACCCCCGGGGAGTCAAGGGCACCACCATCGAGAACGGCTACTTCTGGTGAAGACGATGCCAATCGAACACATCCGAATCAGTCAAACCGCCAAGGACCAGCTCATCACCCTCAAGCGGCGCACCAACATCACCCAATGGAACGTGCTGTGCCGCTGGGCGCTGTGCCGCTCCTTGGCCGAGGCGGCGGCGCCGCCGAACGCCAAGCTCGTCACAGACAGCAACGTAGAGATGAACTGGCGCACCTTCGCTGGCCCCTACGGCGAAATACTCTGGGCGATGCTGCGCCAGCGCTGCCATACCGACGGCTTGCCCCTGGACGACGACACGCTTGCCCAACAGTTCCGGCTCCACCTACACCGCGGCATCGGCTACCTTGCCGGCGACCGCAACCTGCGGACCATCGCCGACCTCGTTACCGCCAGGAGTGCACGAGACGCACGATGACCACCACTGTCCCCCGCCATCGGACAGCGATGGCGCGCACCGCCCTGTCGCGGCCCCTGGACGGCGCCCTGGATGACGGCATCCTTGACGGCGCCACCGTGTTCGACTTCGGCTGTGGACGCGGCGACGACCTACGGCGGCTGGCCGCGCTGGGCATTGCCTGCGATGGTTGGGACCCGGCCCACCGCAGCGACGCCGAACGTCGTCCAGCCGACGTGGTCAACCTCGGCTACGTGATCAACGTCATCGAGGACCCCGCCGAGCGACAGCGGGTACTCCATGACGCATGGGCGCTCACCCAACGGGTTCTGATCGTCTCCGCTCGATTGACCTGGGACGCCCGCGGACTGCGTGGGCGAGCCGTCGGCGACGGCATCGTCACTAGCACCGGCACCTTCCAGAAGTTCTATGCCCAGCAGGAACTGCGAGTCTGGATCGAACAGACCCTGCAGGCACCCACCCTCGCCGCCGGTCCCGGAATCATGTACGTCTTCCGTGAACCCACGGCCGCACAGGCTCTGCTCGTCGAACGCGTCCGCCGCAGCAGCCAGCCGCCAGAGCCATGGGTTAGCGAACAGCTCTTTCACGAGCACCAAAGCCTACTCGCCCCACTCATCGACTTCCTCACCCAGCGCGGGCGAATGCCACGAGGCGACGAGTTGGCCGAAGCCGACGCGATCCGCAGCCGTTTCGGCAGCACCGCTCGCGCCCATGCCATCATTGTCGCCGCCACCGGTGCTGAGCGCTGGGAGCAGCTACGTAAGCGTCACGCTGCCAACTTGCTGGTCTACCTCGCCCTGGCGCTGTTCGACCGCCGCCCGCGCTTCCGGGACCTACCGGCCGCAGTCCAACACGACGTGCGGGAGTTCTTCAACAACTACAAGGACTGCTGTGCCAAGGCCGATCGGATGCTGCTCATGGCGGGTAGACAAGACACAGTAGACCTGGCCTGCTGCACCTCGCCGGTAGGCAAGCTCACCCCAACCGCCCTGTACATCCACACAAGCGCCCTCGGCCACCTACCGCCCGTGCTGCGGGTCCTCGAAGGCTGCGCCCGCACCCTCGTCGGCTCCGTGCCCGGCACCAACCTCATCAAGCTGCACCGCGAGGAACCTCTCGTCTCCTATCTGTCCTATCCGGACTTCGACACCAATGCGCACCCACCGTTGGCCCGCGCCGTCGTCGTCAACCTTCGCAAACTCTCCATTGACATGCGGGACTACAACCGCTCCGCGAACCCGCCGATCCTTCACCGAAAGGAAGAGTTTCTGTCACCCGACGACCCACGCCGACCACGGTACGAACGGCTCACCGTCTCCGAGGAACGGCACGGCCTCTACAGGCAACCAGAACGGATCGGCACCCGCGAGGGTTGGAGGCAGGTACTCGATCAGCAGCGGGTTCATATCCGTGGCCATCGTCTATACAAGTCCCGAAACCAATTCCCTGCGATCTGATCGCTCCAACGCCGCGTCTTGTCAAATGATAGACGGCCGGAATGTACACACGCGATGTAGCAATGTCACGGGACGTAGGTATCCCCCTATTCATATCTGACTATGCTCATGGACGCGTGCGGCCGCTAGACTGCCCCGGCGATCTCGCCAGCGAATTCGTCAAGGGTCCACAAGTCAAAAGGCACGCCAAACAGGGCATCGACTTCCGCAGATAGCAGCGGATGTGGCGTTCCAGCAGCACTCCAGTCCACTTTCCTGTCATTGGTTAGCAGCACGACTTGCTCAAAGCTTTCCCCACGCGAGGCGCATACCAGTAGGCCAAATAGAAAGTCCGCCCAAACGAAAAAGTCGCCATCCATATCGTCCTTAAAGCCCGGCGGAGTCCTCGTTCGCTTTCTGCTTTCGGCCAATCGACTAAAGTCGGTACGAGGCACGAAGGTGCAAAAGGCACCGTCTTGGAGAATTGCAAGCATCTTCGCGACGTTGTTCCGGGTGTTCTCGTCATAGACGTACCCATACTCCGACTGGAAGCGGCCAAGCATCTCGAGCATGTGCTGCTCAAAGTCACCGAAGCCGGCGTCCACCTTTCGCATTTCGACAGCCAAGGCGTCAAACCGCCTCTTCACGGCGTCGCTGACGGTTTCGACAACACGTAGTTGGTTATTCCAAAACTCCTGGATTACTTGGCCGGGAATAATAAGAGGAGCCTCGTGGCGCGGCAGATAGTCCAATATATCGGCGCTCCGCCGGTCTGTCGCCATGCGCATGAAAACGCTCGAGTCGACCCCGATAGCTACGCGTTTCACGTTGGGCGGTTTCCTCAGGCGACCGTTAACGGCGTTTGCGAGCGCGACAATGGCAGCTATTTCTATCCGGCGATCAAGGACAGCCTCCAACCTCTCAAGCGCATCCTTTGTTGCGGGGTCGATGCTAGTACCAGACATCCGCAGCCGCCTCTGCGATCTCCGTACCGACTGCGGCAACGGTCTCAGGAGTCCACCGGTCGTATCGCTCCAGCACGTCCGTGGCCTCGCCGTCTACCGCGACAGGCAACAGGTGCTCTCGTACGCCTGCCCATGTGTTCGCGCCGCGTGGACGCCTGTCGACATCCGCCAGAACGACGTTTCCCAGGGTCGAAACCCAAAACGTCGCGTCCTCGTCACTGAAGTCTTGCCATCCGCTCCCACTCACTTGCCGCGGTCGAATGTACTGCAGCGTTCCCACCGAACGCGGTGTCATTGACCGACATACGACCGAGCGTCGGACGAATGTAAGTACGCCCCGGTTGTAGCTTCGTCGAGCCAGCTGCGCAACAAATTCGTCACGCCGGTGATCCATATCCCTCAGCGTGTCGATACCGGACTGCCAGGACGCTGTCTTGCGAACAACATGAGCGGCCTCGGCAAATTTCCTTTCAACACTGCCGGCCCCAAGATTACCTACGATCATCCTCTTGACGATCAATTGAAGGGCCCGCAGCATCCCTGGTGTCGCGTCGCTCGTCGCGTTAATAGCAAGTATCAATGGTCGAACTGCTGTGACGCCCAGTTCGTTGAGCGCCACGAAGATTCCCAGAGCATCCGGGTCGGCTGGCCCGTCCTGCGTAGGGTCGATGAGCTGAAGGTACAAGGGCAGTTGCGCTTGTAGTTCGGTCATTAGCTCGTCGACTGAGATTGGCGTTGCGTCCTTGTAATCACCGCGCCGTGCTATGTAGTTGTAGAGTTCCTTTGGAAGTATGTATCCGGCATCGAGGTTTACAACGTGTCGAATATACTGTACGAAGGTCTGACCGCCGAGCGATTCAAACTGTTCGGCCATTTCATGCCATCTCGAATACCGCTCCTCGCGACGCTCCGACGCCGTATTCCGCAGGATGTAGTTCTTGAGTAGGTCGGCAGTTGTAAGTTGCCGTCCTCGTGTGTTTACCACCTCAAATACGCTATATGCTGACGCCTCGTCAGGGTGCTCAAAGACTGCGACATAGAGTTGCTCATTAATGAATTCTGCCCACGTGCCAAGCCATCTGAAGATGTCGTCTCGGCCGTCACCATGCAGCTCTTTGCGAAGATACTGATAGGCTTCCCACATGCGCTCGGAAGAAGACCCTGAAGCCATGGGACTGATGTCTGGTTCGTCATCCTCAATGATAGCCTGCAGCGTTTTGTCTGCCCTGATATCCGTCAGGGCTATGCGGCGGATTATGGCGTCAGTGGCGTAGTCCATAGAGCGCAACAGAGTCGAGTATATTCGGTCTGCGAGTGCTCTGCGGCCGACGGCAATCGCCTCGTGCCTCAGTGCGGCGGCAAGCAGGGTAATGGTGAGCAAGCGCTGCTGCCCATCCACCACCTGCTTCCGCTTCTCCTCCCCGGTGACGATGATCAATCCTAGGAAGTAGGGGCCGCGCGAGAGTGCGTGGGACAAATCATTCCAAAACTCGGATACCTCGTTCCTTTGCCATGCATACTCTCGCTGGTACGCAGGGATCTCAAAGGTGGAACCTGAGAGAAGGACTCCCATGGTAGTTGCTGAGGCGTTCAGCGGCGCAGACACGTGATCCCATCCCTGGCTCATCCCGGCTTTGCTTCGGTCAGCACCTTACCTTTGTGAGCCGACAGTCCATCGCCAGCCCGGTGGATCGCCGCGTGTGCGGCCGACGTTCAGTCGAGAACGTCCTTGATCTTGGACATGAACCTGTCGGCGAAGTTGCCCCACCACTGCCGGAGGTCGCCGTAGGTCTCGACCGGGTTGTCGTTCATCGACTCGGCCTTGGCGTACGCGACTAGCAGTAGGGTCACTGCTTCGGCTGCTCGCCGGGCAATGGTGACCGGATCAGCGCTGGCGCTGACGGCACCTTCTCGGGAGATCGCTCGCAGAGGTGCGTACATCTCACGGTAGAAGCGGTGACGGGTGTTCAACCGGATGATGGTTTGCTTCGCGGTGTGCCGGACCTCGAACAGGCCGGTCCCTGGGGTGTCCACGGACTCGATCACGAAGGGCAGCTCCTTGACCTTACGGATGTACGCCTTCTTCTCCTCGGGCGTTTTCTTGCCGGCATCCTTCGCGAGGTCGTCGAGGATCTCCTCCTCTTCTTCGTCCGTCGTGTCCGGCGACACGACGCGGCTTTTGGGCAGGGTTAGGTTCGCCTGGGCGAGAGCATCCATGAGCGACTCGTGTTCGCCCGCCGTCTCGCCCTCCTCGCGGGCTGCAGCGCCCCAGATGTCCTGGATTTCTTGCCGTGCTTGAGGTATCCACTGCGAGAGCAGCTTGCGTAGCTGGTCGCGGAAGTCGGCTGAAGGTTCTGCGCCGCGCTTGACGTTCCGCACGCCCATCATGCGGTCCAGCTCGGGGGTGAAGTGCACCTCGATGCCAATGAAGCGGTCGGGGTCCGAAATCGCCGAGCCGAAGCTCATCGGCACATTGGTGTAAGAGATCTCCCGGTTCAGGCGCATGAAGCTGATCTGTCCTTGATTCTCGGGAACCCGAAGCTTCTTGGCCAGGTTGTCGCCGCCCTTACCGCGGCGGCGAAGCACCTCTCGGGGTGCCAGGGTGACGATGACGTGCACTTTCTGGGCACCTACGGAGATCCGGTCGTCGAAGAATGTCCTGGGTGCGAAGTGGCGCAACTCGTACGGTGAATCCCCGCCGGGATCGGCCGCTCGCGCGAGGTCTTCGCTCAGCACATGGTCGGCCCAGGTGCCTTCCCGGCGGAACGTCGGATCGTGCGCGAGCAGCGCCGTGTCATTGACGTTGATCTTGATTCCGCCGTGGATGAACTCCCGGAAGATCCGGGCGAGTTCCTTCTCGATCTCCTGCCGGAGGTTGCCCGGCGAATGTGCGCCCGCGCCATCGGCGAGCCGGTCGATGTCCGACCAGACTACGATGGTCCCAGACTCGCTTGGGAACAGCTCGACCAGGTCAGACGGCAGCGGGGCGTCGTCGGGGGGGTCGAGTACCACTTGCTCGCCGCGGCGCTCACGCTCCAAGGCGTCGTCCAGATTGAACCCAACGTGCCGGATCCGTCGACCAGGCTGCGTACGAGTCCAGACATCGATGCACTTGCCGAAGTTCAACGCAGCGAGTTTGGCGCCCACGCCGAACTTGCCGATGGTCTTCTCAGACATGTACCTGGTGGAGTACCCGAGCTGCAAATAGTGGTGCAGCACCGCGTCTTCCATGCCGTCACCATCGTCGATCACCGCGATACGGTCGACCGCCCGTCGCTTGCCGCGCACTGCGACCTCGCGCAGTAGCACCGTCACGTTGTTCGCGTTGGCCTCGATGCTGTTGTCGATCACCTCGCCCAGCGCAGCGGCGATCGTGTATCCGGACTCGCGCAGACTCAGGAGTGCCTGGCCGGTCAGGACCGCCGGGATCGGTTCATTGTGCGAGGTCGCCGGAACTGATGTCTTGGGGGCGCCGGCTGGCGCAGCGAATGGGTCGGTGACGGCCGGGCGGCCGTCGTCGGACTCGGTGTTCATGGGATCTCCAAGGTCATGATCTGATCTGTGAGGCTTGCGTGACTGGTAGCCGTCAGAACCGCCGCAGGATGGGTCCTGACCTGATAGCCATTCATGCTGCGATTGCCAGCAGGCTCCGAGTCTTGTCCCGAAGCTTCCTCCAGCACCGTTCGACGGTGGGAATCGATACGCCCGCCGTATTTGCAATCTCCGCAGCGGACGCGCCGGCGAGGAGGCCGCGAAGACAGGTCGCACCGTAGGCGCCGAGCGACTCGGCGAAGATCTTCAGTTCCCGAATCGTCTCAGAGACGAGCGCGACCGACTCCGGCGTCTCATTGTTGATCAAGTCGACGTGCTCGTTGCCGTCGGCCGTACGCCAAGTCAGTCGCCGGTGTACTGCATCGGGCAACGGTCGTGCCGCCGCAGCACGTCGCGCTGACGTCGCTGAGCGCAAGATCGTGTATCGCGCGTTACGGATGACGTTGCGCCGCAAATAGCCTGCTGAGACGGCTTGTCGATGATCGTTCAGAACGAGATCGAGTGCCCCTTCCAGAGTCTCGCGATCTTCCAGACTCAGATGGTCACTCGCCAGGCTGCGGTACAGCCCCAAGAGCGTGCCCTCACGCACGCCATCAAGCCGGACGCCCATGGCGTCCCTCCTTCCGGTGCCCAGCTCTGCGCTGGACCCTCTTCGGTTATGTCTGCTCACCCTTTGGCCCGGACCGCCTGTTGGTCAGTCCCGACAAGAGCAGATGACGCCAGTATAGAGCGGGTCCTCCTAGTGGATCTGCGCTCGACTCGCTCTCTATAGATGGCACGGTAGACGCGTCGGGACCGTCAGCGAGGTGCGCTCGAACAGAGATCGATGACGTGGACGCCCGCCGAGCCGCCAGACCATCGTGGCGGGCCTGATCCGACGGCCCTGATCAAGGAAAGGCCACCCCCACGCACGAGCTGTCGGCCGCCTACACCGGCGCCGTCATGCTGGTCACCGCCGCGGAGGCGGACCTGTATCACGTTCTCCCCACGCACGTGGCATGGTCCGACCGACGGGTACGCCTCCCCGGCAGGTTCTCCCCAGCGTGTTCGGCGACGCACGCGGGTGGTCCTTGACGTGCCCGTGGAAGGCCATCCTCGGTGGTTCTCCCCACGCTCGCGCGGGGGTCGTCCACACCCGCGGGGGACAGTAACTCGAGCAGACGGCCGAGCCTGGCATGCGCCTGGCCCGGCCGTCTGTCGCTACGCCAGTTGGAAGGTCGCATCAACGCGCAGCAGTCTGCCGATTACGCTGCGCTGTTGCAGTTCTGTGACGTGCCCCCGGCAGGATTCGAACCTGCGCTCCCGCCTCCGGAGGGCGGTGCTCTATCCCCTGAGCTACGGGGGCTCAGCGACCACAGAAGAGTAGCAGGATGATTCGTCCG
>Ga0075420_100003439_pt1 | contig 13851 bp, 8 predicted proteins | sample SoiMetdeltSBSDD4_FD_75296 | JGI IMG/M metagenome (GOLD analysis project Ga0075420, IMG submission 75296) | Bulk soil microbial communities from a Populus tree surrounding site in Tennessee, USA - Soil MetaG P. deltoides SBSDD4 | ecosystem: Environmental > Terrestrial > Soil > Tree plantation... | reverse complement strand
CAGTCGCCGGCGCCGGCGTTGAGGAGGGCGCGGGCGACGGCGGCCGGCGTGTTGACCTCGTCCGTCAGCACGGCCAGCTTGCATGCGCCGCGCGCCGCGCGGATCGCGGCGTCGAGCGAGCGCCCATGCGCGGAGACGACCGTCGCGTCCTGCCAGGCGACCCCCAGCCGGGCGAACGCCAGCGCCACCGACGAGACGTGCGGCACGATCTCCACGCGGTCACGCCCGAGTCGACTGGCGAGGTGCGGCCCGATCCCGAAGTAGCAGGGATCGCCGGAGGCCAGGACGACCACCCGGCCATCGCGGGATGCTGCGTCGATCCGCCGGAGCACGTCGTCGAGGCCGCCCGCGATGACGAGCCGTTCGGCTGGCCCCTCGGGGAACAGATCCAGGTGGCGTCGGCCGCCGACCAGCAGCTCGGCCTGCTCGACGCGCTCCAGGACGCTCGGCGGGAGCCCATCGGGTCCGTCGTCGCCGACCCCGACGACCAGCACGCGCCGCCCGGACGCGCCCGTCCCTTCATCGCCGCTACCGCTGCCGTCGTTCACGACGGAATAATAGGCGCTAGCGTTGACCGTCTGGCCGGGCCCGGGAGGCACCAACCGATGCGCAAGCTGTTCATCATCGGCATCGGGGCCGGCGATCCGGACTACGTCACGATCCAGGCGATCAAGGCACTGAATCAAGTCGACGTCTACTTCGTGGTTGAGAAGGGCAGCGAGAAGGACGGACTGGCCCGACTGCGACGCGAGGTCTGCGAGCGGTTCGTCGAGGGGCGCCGGTACCGAATGGTCTCCATCCAGGATCCGGAGCGCGATCGGACGGCGACCGCGTACCGCGCGGCGGTGGACGACTGGCGGCGTCGGCGTGCCGAGGCGTACGAGGCCGCGATTCGCGACCGGCTGGCCGACGGCGAGTGCGGCGCCTTCCTCGTCTGGGGCGATCCCGCGATCTACGACAGCACGCTCGCCATCGTCGAGGAGATCCTGGCACGCGGCGCCGTGACGTTCGAGTACGAGGTGATCCCCGGCATCAGCAGCGTCCAGGCGCTGGCCGCGAAGCACAAGGTCGCGCTCAACCGCGTGGGCGAGCCGATTCAGATCACCACCGGCCGACGACTTGCCCAGACGCCGCCCGACGAGGTCGAGAACGTCGTCGTGATGCTGGACGCCGACGGCGCGTTCAAGGGGATGGTCGAGGACGGCGTCAACATCTATTGGGGCGCATACGTCGGCACCGACGACGAGATCCTGGTCGCCGGCGCGCTGCCCGAGGTGGCGGACGAGATCGCGCGGGTACGGCGCGAGGCCCGCGAGCGCGTCGGCTGGATCATGGACACGTACCTGCTCCGGCGAGTCCGACGGTGAGCCGGACGGCGCCGAGCCGCCGGGTGCTGATCCTCGGCGGCACCTCGGAGGCTCGCGAGCTGGCGTCGGCGCTCGACCGGGCGGGGGTGGACGTCGTGACCTCACTGGCCGGCCGCACCTCGGCGCCGCTGGTGCCGGCCGGCGCGGTACGTGTTGGCGGCTTCGGCAGTCCCGAGATGCTGGCAGCCTGGCTCTCCGAGCAGGGCGTCGCCGCCGTCGTGGACGCGACGCACCCGTTCGCCGAGCGCATCTCGGCCACGGCCGTGGCTGGCTGTGGCCGGGCTGGCGTCCCGTTGCTGCGGCTCGAGCGCGCTCCCTGGCGCGAGCAGCCGGGCGACCGCTGGCACTGGGTCGGCGATCTGGCGGCGGCGGCGAGCGCGCTGCCGTCGCTCGGGCGGCGCATCTGGCTGACGATCGGCCGGCAGGGGGTGTCGGCGTTCGCCGGCGTCAACGGGTGCTGGTTCTTGATCCGCTCCATCGAGCCGCCCGCGCCGCCACTGCCGGCCTCGTGCGAGGTCGTCCTGGATCGCGGCCCGTTCACCCTCGACGGCGAGCTGGCCCTGATCGACGGTCACCGAATCGACGTCCTGCTGACGAAGGAGAGTGGCGGCGCGGCGACCGAGGCGAAGCTCCAGGCGGCGCGGCTGCGTGGACTGCCGGTCGTGGTGGTCGAGCGGCCGCCGGCGCGTCACGGCGCCGGCCTGTCGACCGCGTCGGCCGTGGCGGACGCGACGTCCTGGACATTGTCCGTGCTCGACCGGGCCGCCAGCCCGAGCAGGTAGTTCACCGTCGCGGCGGCGAGCGGCGAGCCGCCGCGCGTGCCGCGCACGACGATGGCAGGGAAGCCGGACGCGAGCAGCAGCTCCTTGGACTCGTCGGCGGCCACGAAGCCGACCGGCATCCCGACGACGGCGGCCGGGCGGATTCCCCCGCCCGCGCAGAGGTCGAGCAACGCCAGCAGGGCGGTCGGCGCGTTGCCGATCGCGACCACGGCGCCGTCGAGCCGGTCCGCGAGGGCCAGGACGCCGGCCGCCGACCGCGTGATGCCGTGCCGCGCGGCGTGCGCCGCGACGCCATCCGCCCGGATCGCGACGTGGACCCGGACGCCGAGCTCGGCGAGCAGCCTTTGCGAGAGACCGGCCGCGACCATGCCGACGTCGACCACCAGATTGGAGCCACGGGCCAGTGCCGCGACGGCGACCGGGATCGGGTCGCCCAGCAGCGAGACCCGCTCCGCCAGGTCCGGGTCGCCGGCCGCGTAGACCAGGCGTGCCACGAGGCCCCGTTCGGGCTCGGAGGCCGGCAGCCGATCCCCGATGGCCGTTTCGATCCGGCGTCGGCTCAGCGGCTCGATCTCGGCCGGGGGCAGGCCGTGCTCGCGGAGGAGCGGGCCGGGAGCGATGCCCTCCATCATGCCGACCATGGGGTCGCCTAGCCGTACCGCCCCGGCCCCTCTCCCGGCGGGGAAGGGATCGGGTGAGGGCGCTCCGGCCGCGCAGGCGTCGACAAAGCGCGGCGCGAGCGTCGGGTCGCTGGCGAAGTGGAGGTGGACGTAGGAGGCGAGGACATTGCCCGCGGCGTACCCCTCGGCGCGCGGCGTGTCCCCCAGGACGTCATAGGCGGCGAGCGGGTCGGGCGGCGGCTCGCAGACCGACCAGTGGAACTCATGCCCCCGGAGCCGCTGGCCGGCCTGCGCGATGGGGGTGTCGCGCCGGGCGCGGACCTCGCGGTAGCCGAGCGTCATGCGCTTGCCGACCAGGGTGCTCGCTCCAGGCACGATGCCGGTCAGCCGGTGGCGGCGGCCGTCGGCGTCCACCAGCGACTCCTGGAGGTACATCAGTCCACCGCACTCGCCGTAGATCGGCAGGCCCGCCTGGGCGGCGGCCCGGAGCGAGGTCAGCATCGGGGCGTTGACGGCCAGGTCGATGGCGAACAGCTCCGGGAAGCCGCCCCCCAGGTAGACGCCGCCGATGCCACCCGGCAGCGCCTCGTCGCGGAGCGGACTGAACGGCACCAGCTCGGCGCCCCAGGCCGTCAACAGGTCGAGGCTGTCCTGGTAGTAGAAGCTGAACGCCTCGTCCTGGGCGACGGCGATGCGCACGCGACTCGGGATCGGATCGCGCGGGAACAGGCCGGCCGGGCGCGCATCCAGCCGCGCCACCCGGGCCACCCTCAGCAGCCGGTCGACGTCCAGGTGCTCCTCGACCAGCGCCGTCACGCGGTCCACCAGGCCGGCGGGAAGCCGGCGCTCGGCGGCCGGGACCAGGCCCAGGTACCGCTCCTCCTGGCGCAGGTCGGCGTTTCGCGGCAGCCAGCCGAGCGCCGGCACCGACGTCAGGCCCTCGATCGCCTCGCGGCCGATCTCGGCGTGGCGGGCGCCGGCCGCGTTGTTGAGGACGACGCCGACGATCCGTACTCCGGGGTCGAGCGCCTGGCAGCCGAGGACGGTCGCGGCGACGCTCCGGGCCGCCTTCGCGGCGTCCACGACCAGCAGGACCGGCAGGCCCAGCAGTTTCGCGACGTGGGCCGTGCTCCCGATCTCGCCGCCGCCCGTTCGGCCATCGAACAATCCCATAACGCCTTCGACGATCGCGGCGTCGGCCGTGGCCGACGCGCGGGCGAACAGATCCCGCAGGGCGAGCTCGGGCACCTGCCAGGAGTCGAGGTTGCGCGACGACCGGCCGGCGACCTGGGCGTGCTGGCTCGGGTCGATGTAGTCCGGCCCGACCTTGAACGGCTGGACGCTCAGGCCACGCCGCTTCAGCGCGCCGATCAGCCCGAGCGTCAGCGTCGTCTTGCCGACGCCGCTGGCGACCCCGCCGACGACTAGACCGATCATGCTGGGAGCGCGGCCGTCCCGGCCGCTCCGATGAACCAGCCGCGTCGCGCCATCAGGCCCGACCCAGGCCGATGTGCGCCGCGCGCAGCAGCCCGCCCGCCCGAAGGTCCTCCAGCGGCATGTAGACCGCGCCCAGCGCCTCGCTGAGGGGCCGGCAGAGCCCGACGCGCAGCGGGCCGGTTTCGGTGTCGACGACCACCGACTCGACGCCGCGTGCCCGGATCTCGCCGGCCAGCGTCAGCAGCTCCGAGGCCGGGTCGCCGCTCCCCACCGCGACGTTGGCACGCCCGTCCGAGACGACCAGCAACAGCGGCAAATCCTCGGGATGGTTCGCGCGGTGGCGCTCGAAGGCGAGCATCCCGACCTGGAGCGCGTGTCCGAGCGGGGTCCGACCGCCGGTCGGCAGCGACTGGAGCCGCTTCTCGGCGAGGTCCACCGACGTGGTCGGCGGCAGCAGCAGTTCGGCCTTCGCCCCCCGAAACGCGATCAGCCCGACCCGGTCGCGCTTCTGGTAGGCGTCCAGTAGCAGCGAGAGGACGGCCTGCTTGGCGGCGGCCATCCGCTTCCGCGCGGCCATCGAGCCGCTGGCGTCGACGGCGAAGAGGATGACGTTGCCGGCCCGGGTTTCGCGGACCTTCTCGTGGAGGTCCGGGCCTCTGACCAGCAGGGCCGGGCCATCCGGCCGCTGCTCGCGGCGGCGGCGTTGGTACGGCGCGGCGGCGCGTACGGTCGCGTCGAGCGCGAGGTCGTGGGTCTCGGGACCGGCCGGCCGGGCGCGGACGTAGGCCCCCTGGCCATCCTTCGCCCGGACCCGGCTCCGCTTGCCGGCTCTCGATGCGCGCTCCTGGCGGGCCGGAGCCGCGGGGGCCAGATTTCGCACAGCGTACGGGTCGCCGGCCGCGACGACCTGCTCGTCTGGATTCGACTGCGAATCGGTCGGCGTGGGCGGCTGGTGCTCCTGCCGGTCGGGCGAGGGTGGGAGGTCGGGGGCGTCGGGCTCCGGCTCCGGTGGCTGCTCCGAGCGGTGGTTCTCGATCGAGCGGTCGAGGTCGGCGGGGTCCATCCTTGGCTGCTCGAACGGCTGGCGCCGCCGTCGGTGGAGCAGCGCCAGCTCGGCCGCGTCGCGGACGTCCTCCTCGTTGACCCGGGTTCGCCCCGCGTACGCTGCCAGGGTAGCGGCCGTCTTGTACATCACGATGTCCGCACGCAGGCCGTCGACCTGGAAGTCGGTGCAGAGGTGGGTGATGAGGTCGAGCATGCGGTCGGCGAGGATCACGGACGGCAGCAGTTCGCGAGCGGCCAGGATGCGCTGGCGCTCCTCCGCCTCGGAATCACTCCAACGCTCGGCGAAACCGAGCGGGTCGTTCTCGAAGGCGATCCGACGGCGCACGACCTCGGCGCGCTCGGCGCGGTCGTCCAGTCCCTGGACCTCGACCGCCAGGGCGAACCGGTCCAGGAGCTGCGGCCGGAGGTCGCCCTCCTCGGGGTTCATCGTGCCGACCAGGATCAACTGCGCCGGGTGGGAGAGCGAGATCCCCTCGCGCTCAACGTAGTTGGTGCCCATAGCGGCGACGTCGAGCAGGACGTCCACCAGGTGATCGTTGAGGAGGTTGACCTCGTCGACGTAGAGGATGCCGCGATGGGCGGCGGCCAGCAGGCCCGGCTCGAAGCGCCGCCGCCCCTGGGCGATGGCCTCCTCGATGTCGATGGTGCCGGTCAGGCGGTCCTCGGTGGCGCCGACGGGCAGGTTGACGATCGGGACGCGCTGGGTGGCCGTCGGCAGCGGCTCGCGGCCGGACTCGGCGCGAACCAGGCAGTCGGCGCACCAGTCGTCGGGGCTGGCCGGGTCGCAGCCGTAGTGGCAGCCGACCACGACCTCGATCTCCGGCAGCAGGCTCGCCAGCGCCCGCACCGCCGTCGACTTGGCGGTCCCCTTCTCGCCGCGGATCAGGACGCCGCCGAGGCGCGGGTTGACGGCGTTCAGTAGCAACGCCCGCTTCATCCGGTCCTGGCCGATCAGCGCGGTGAACGGGAAGACCGGCCGCCCGGCGGCACGTCTCGTGACCGTCATGAGCTCGCCTCCCCGCCCGCCTGCTCGCCGCGCGACTCCAGCTGGACCTCCACGTCCAGGTAGACCTGCTCCAGGCGCCGCCGAGTCTCGTCGTCGGGCTCCTCCCAGAGGCCCCGGTCCATCGCCTCGACCAGCCGCTCGACGATCCCCCTGAGCGCCCACGGGTTCTTCTGCTCGAAGAACTGGCGCGTCTCCTCGTCGAAGACGTAGGCATCCGTCACGCGCTCGTACATCCAGTCGTCCACGACGTGGGCGGTCGCGTCGTAGCCGTACAGGTAGTCGACGGTCGCGGCCATCTCGAACGCGCCCTTGTAGCCGTGGCGCTTGATGCTGGCGATCCACTTCGGGTTGACCACGCGCGTCCGGAAGACGCGCCGGGCCTCGTCCGAGAGGTCGCGCTGCTTCGGCTCGAGTGGGTTCGAGGAGTCGCCGAAGTACTGCTTCGGATCCTGGCCGGAGAGGGCGCGGACCGTCGCGATCATCCCGCCGTGGTACTGGAGGTAGTCGTCGGAGTCGAAGATGTCGTGCTCGCGGTTGTCCTGGTTCTTGGCGGCCACGACGATGCTGGAGAACCGCTCCTTAAACTCGTCGGGGGCCTCGGCCCCGAACGTGCCGCGCCCGTAGGCGAACGCCCCCCAGGCCTGATAGACCGCCGCGAGGTCCTGGTCGGTCTGCCAGTTCTTCTCGTCCAATACGGGCAGGATGCCGGCGCCGTAGGTGCCCGGCTTGCTGCCGAACACGCGGTAGGTCGAGGTCCGCCAGGCCGCCTCGCGCGACATCCCGGCCGCCTCCTTGTGGACGGCGTCCGATCGCACCCGCGCCGCCACGAAGTTCTGCTCGGACGGCTCGTCGAGCTCCGCGACCATCCGCACCGCGTCGTCGATCAGGTGGATCAGGTTTGGGAAGGCGTCGCGGAAGAAGCCGCTGATCCGGGCCGTGACGTCGATCCTGGGCCGCCCTAGCTCCTCGAGCGGCACGATCTCGACGCCGCGCACCCGCCGGTTCTCCCGCTGCCAGACCGGCCGCACGCCGAGCAGGTACAGGATCTCGGCCACGTCGTCGCCGTGGGTCCGCATCGCCGAGGTGCCCCAGACGACGATCCCGACCGACTCAGGATAGCGCCCCTCTTCTTCGAGGTACTTCGCCAGCAGCGCGTCCCCGAGCGCCACGCCGGTCGCCCAGGCGTTCGGCGAGGGGATGGTGTTCGGATCGACGGAGTAGAAGTTGCGGCCGGTCGGCAGGGCGTTCGCCTGTCCTCTGGTCGGGGCGCCGCTCGGCCCGGCCGGCACGTAGCGGCCGTCGAGCCCCCGGAGCAAGTTGCCGATCTCGTCGGCGGTGCGATTCAGGCTCGGCACCAGTGTCCGGCTGACGTAGTCGAGGGCCTCGCGGACGACCAGGCCGTCGGCCGGGAACGTCCGCTCGACCAGCGGCGCGACCGCCTCGGCCTCGAAGCCGCCGGCCTGTAGCTCGCCGAGCAGCGAGCGCCCCAGCAGCTCCAGCCGCTCGATCAGGTCGCCGTTGCTACGCACGGGGCTCGATTCATCCAGGCGGGCCAGAACCTCGGGGACGGCGCCCTGTATGTGGGCGCCACGGTCGGCGAGGAGCGCCTGGTACGGCAGGTCAAGGGCTTCTGAGAGCGCCCGGCGCAGGCTCGGGGCGTCGACGTTGTCCAGCCGCGTCAGCGCCAGCAGCAGGCCGATCTGCTGCGCGCCGGCCGGCGCCTTCCCGAGGGTGTGGAGGCCGTCGCGAATCTGGGCGTCCTTCAATTCGCAGAGGTAGCCGTCCACATGCAGCAGGAAGTCGTCGAAGATGTCGTCGCCGGGCTGCTCGGACTGGTGGAGGTCGCGGTCGAGCTTCGCCTCCTGGATCGTCGCCCAGATCTGCTCGCGGACGGTCGGCGCCTTCTTCGGGTCGAGCGTCTGGACCTGGTAGTACTCGTCCATCAGTTGTTCGAGCTTGACGATCTCGTTGTACGAGTCGGCCGTCTGCATCGCCGGGATCAGGTGGTCGACGATCGTCGCGTGGGCCCGCCGCTTCGCCTGGGCGCCCTCGCCGGGGTTGTTGACGATGAACGGGTAGAAGTGCGGCATCGGCCCCAGAGCTACCTCGGGATAGCAGGACGCCGAGAGCCCGAGGCTCTTGCCCGGCAGCCATTCGAGCGTGCCGTGCTTGCCGATGTGGCAGATCGCGTGCGACCCGAACACGTCGCGCAGCCAGGCGTAGTACGCCAGGTAATGGTGGGTCGGCGTGAGGTCCGGCGAGTGGTAGATCGCGATCGGGTTCTCGCCAAAGCCTCGCGGCGGCTGAATCCCGACGAAGACGTTGCCGAAGCGGAGCCCCGGCACCACCAGGTCGTCGCCGTCGCGGTAGACCTCGCCGGGCGGCTCGCCCCAGGCGTCGCGAAGCTCCTGCTGGACGGTAGAGGAGAAGCCGTCGAACGCCCGGCGGTAGCCAGGGGCGGTCAGGCGGCCGGCGCCGGCCATCTGGCTCTCGGTCAGGAACTCCTGATCGTACGAGCAGTGGTCGATCAACCGGTGGATCAGGTCGTCGCCAGTCTCGGGCAGGTCGCCGACGACGTAGCCGGCGTTGCGGAGGGCGTGCAGGATGTGGAGCACCGAGGCCGGCGTGTCCAGCCCGACCGCGTTGCCGATCCGGGCGTTCTTCGTGGGATAGTTGCTCAGGACCAGTGCGACCTTCCGCTCGGCGGGCGGCGTCCGACGCAGCCGACCCCAGGCGGCGGCCAGCGCGGCCGTGAACGCGACCCGGTCAGGCCACGGCACATAACGCATGAGCCGGGCGCCCAGGCGCTCGTCTTCGACAGCCTCCTGCTTGAACGAGATCGGCACGCCGATGATCCGGCCGTCGAACTCGGGCATCGCGACGTTCATCGCAGTGTCGATCGGGCTCAGGCCGGAGGCGCTCTCGGCCCACTGGTCGGCAGTACTGGTCGAGACGATCGCCTGGATGACCGGCACGTCCAGCGTGTCGAGCCCCGCGACCGACCAGCCCGACGCGACCGTCACGCCCTTCACCTCGACCTGGCTCATGGCGAAGCTGAGCGTGTTCAGGACCGCGTCGACTCTTGCGGCGCCGTCGCCTCCGAGCAGGTAGTCCGAGAACACGACCGGCACGCCGTCCGGGCCGCCCTTGAGGCTCTGGCAGAAGATCGGCAGCGGCGTGCAGCGCTCGGCTTCGAGGGCCCGCACCAGCGCGTCGACGAAAGCGAGGTTCCGGCTCATCCAGTGGGCGCGGTAGAAGAGGACGGCGACGACGGGCCGCTCCTCGGCACCGCGCCGGCTCAGATAATCGTCGAGGGCGACGCCGTCCGGCTCGTCCGGGTGATAGAGCCCTTCCCAGGCGACGGCGCGCGGCGGCGCGGCTGGATAGCTCGTCCCGAGCGCCTCGTTCGCCAGCAGCGTCAGCATCGCCGCCAGGTTCTCCACGCCGCCGTGCGCCAGGTACTCGGCGACGGCCGTCACGAGCCCGGGGGATGCCGTGCAGGCGGTCTGGAGGTCGAGGTCGGGCGCCTGGTCGCCGGGGATCGCGACCAGCGGGATCTGGCGCTCGGCGCACTCGCGGGTCAGGCGGTCCCAGCCGGCCTCGAACGCCCGCTTGCCGCCGAGCAGCCGCGCCACCACGATGCCGGCGCTGGGAAGCTCCGAGTCGAGGAAGCGGTCGGCGTCTTCGACGGTGGCCAGCGCGGACGGGTTGATGGCCCTGACGGTCGGGAAGCCCTCCGGCAGGCGCGGCAACGCATGGCTGAGGGTCAGGAGGTCGGTATCGGCCGTCGAGAGTACGACGATCGAGCGTTCTCCCCCTCTCCCGCGCACGGGGGAGGGGGCCGGGGGGTGGGGGGTCTTCATATCCATCAGAACTCGATCCCCCGCTGCGCCTTGATCCCCTGCTGGAGCGGGTGCTTCACCAGCTTCATCTCGGTGACGAGGTCGGCGGCGTCCACCAGCTCGGGCGGCGCGCCACGCCCCGTCAACACGAGGTGCAGGCGAGCGGGCTTATCGCGGATCAGTCCGAGCACGTCGTCCAGGGTGACGAGCCCGGCCTTGATCGAGCCGAGGATCTCGTCCAGCACGATCATGTCGTACTCGTCGGCCAGGACGACCTCCCTCGCCCGCTCGAAGGCGCGGGCGGCGGCCTCCTCGTGCTCCTCCATCGGGATGCGCGGGTCTCTCAGTCGCTCGATCGTGAAGCCCATCCCCATCCGCACGAGCTGGATGTTCGGCGCGAGCTTCGGGAGCGACTGCGACTCGCCGGTCTTCCAGCGCCCCTTGATGAACTGGATGATCAGGACGCGGAGCCCGTTGCCGGCGGCGCGCACGGCCAGCCCCAGCGACGCCGTCGTCTTCCCCTTTCCGTCGCCGGTGTTGACGATCACCAGCCCCCGGGGCTCCTGTCGTTCGCGAGCCATCAGCCTCGTCCCCTTCCCGCGTCATGCAGGCGCGGAGTGCCCGGGGCCGCCGTGCCGCGTCGAGCCGGCACGACCGCCGCTGCGAGCGGTCGGGGCTCGCGAGGCTGGCGTGTCGGGTGGCCCTCTGACGCGGAAGGCGGACTCCCGGCTCGCTCGGGCAGGTCTCCTGGCTCGCGGATCGCCGCCGTCGGCGCCTTCCCGCGTCCACGATAGACGCAGTGGCATCGTGCCGATGACTCCCCGCTCACAGTGGCGCGACCGCGGCGGAGTTGCACCGCCTTCCCTATTCTGCCTCGGCGACGTGATGCCGCCGGCAGGCCACCCGAGCAGCGTTGTGTGAGCCTGTGAAAGAGCGTGCCGGTAGGATACTCCGGCGCCCCTCGGCGTACCAAGCCGCGGGACAGACCGATGTCGTACGTCTGGGGTTCCGGGGACCGGTCTCCCCTGGTTCTGGTAGACTCCGCCCGCCATCCATTGCTGCCTGGTGAGCGATCAGTCGATGACGGACCATGCGCGGCACCACGCCGCACTCCTCGCCGATGGCGAGACCCCGCTGAGCGCTGCCCGGCAGGACACCCGCTCTCCAGCCCGGTCCGGGCGGGGCCGATGGGCGACCGTTGCCGCGCGAGCTGCCGCCGTTGCCTTGGGGCTGCTGCTGCCGCTGTTGATCCTGGAGATCGCGCTGCGGCTCTTCGGACCGTTCCTGCCCGGCAATTACGACACCGGCGCGCTCGTGCGGCGCCATCCGACGCTCGGGCACTTCCACACCCCGAACCACCGAGCCTGGGTCAAGACGAGTCAGTTCACCGTCCAGCTCGATTTCAACCAGATGGGACTGCGCGACCCGCGCCAGTCGTACGCGAAGCCGCGCGGCACGTTCAGGGCGTTAGCGCTGGGCGACTCGTACGTCGAAGCGTCCCAGGTGCAGGCGCAGGAGACGTCGGCTGCCCGGCTCGAATCGCTGCTCGGCCAGGCGGCGTCGACGCCCGTCGAGGTCATCAATGCCGGCGTCTTCGGGTACGGCACGGCCCAGGAGCTGATCCTGCTCGACGAGGAGGGCGTGAAGTACCAGCCGGACCTGGTGCTGTTGTTCTTCTGCCACTGCAACGACCTCGCGAACAACAACTACCGCCTCGAGCTGATCAACGGCGAGCTGAGCCGGTCGCTCAAGCCGTACTACGACCTGGCCGACGACGCGGACGAGCTGCGCCTGATCCCGCCGCCGCCGCCGAGCCCTCGCACCAGTGTGCGGGAGCGGCTGCGCGACCACTCGCTGCTCTACAACGTCATCGAGACCGGCGTGGTCTACAAGTTCGAGCTTCAGAACCCGCAGGAGCCGTTCAACGGCATCGATGGGCTGATCGATCCGACGCGTGGCAAGTACGATGCGAGGCCGCGCGGCGAGTGGGACCGCGCGTGGAAGATCACCGAAGCCGTGATCGAGCGCCTGCGAGATCGAGCGGCGGCGAGCAACGCCCGGCTGGCGATCGTCGGCGTCCCAGAGTGGAGGATGCTCGACCGCGCCTACTGGCAAAAGGACGACAACAAGCAGCTCGTGGGGAGCGGCCGTGGCGGGCCAGACGCGCCCGTCAAACTCCTGGACGGCATCGCCCGGCGCCTCGACGTCCCGCACCTCGATCTGCGCAGCGAGTTCCAGCCGCGGGTGGACGCCGACGGCCTTTTCCGCTACTACATTGAGGGCGACTATCACTGGACCGCCGAGGGGAACGCGGTCGCCGCCGAAGCGGTCGCGGCGTTCTTGACCGAGCGGGGGCTGGTGCCGCGCTGACGGGCCGGCCCGAAGGCACCGGCCGACGCAACCGGGTGACGGGGTGGATTCGATGAAGGCTGCGCTCTTCTACGGTGGTCGCGATATCCGAGTCGAGGAGCTGCCGGACCCGACCCCCGGTCCCGGCGAGGTCCTCGTGAGGATCGGCGCGGCCGGGGTCTGCGGCTCGGACCTCCATCCGTACCGGGGGGCCGATCCGTGGGGCGGCCAGGTCAGCGGCCCGCGCCGGGCCGGCCACGAGCTGGCCGGGACCGTCGCCGCCGTCGGGCCGGGCGTCACCCACGTCGAGATCGGGCAGCGCGTCGGCGTGGAGCCGATGCACCTGGTCGGCTGCGGGAGGTGCCGGCAGTGCCGGCGCGGCGACTACCACGTCTGCCCCACGCGCGGTCTGCGAGACGGTCGACGCCACGGCAGCGCCGGGTTCTCGGAGCTTGACCTCGTCATCGCCGCGAACGTCTATCCGCTGCCGGACGCGATCTCACTTGAGGCCGCCTCGCTGCTCGACGTCTACGGCTGCGGCGTCCACGCCATCAATCGCGTGCCGCTCAGGTCGCCGGAGTACGTCTGCGTCGTCGGCACCGGGCCGATCGGCCTGACGATGGGGCAGGTGGCGCGGGCGGCCGGGGCACGAAAGGTCATCATGGTCGGGCGCCGCGACGAGCCGCTGGCGTTCGCCCAGCAGGTCGGAGCCGCGGACCTCGTGGTGAACAATCAGACCGTCCCGAGCATCGGCGAGGCGATCGCCGACCTGACCGATGGCGAGCTGTGCGACGCTGTCTTCGAGACGGTCGGCGGCACCGAGGACACAATGGCGCAGGCGGTCGAGGCGGCGACGTTCGGCGGCTCGATCGGGATCATCGGCGCGTTCTGGGGCGACGTCGCCGTGGCATACCGGGCGGCGAACCGGAAGGAGCTTGACCTGCGCTGGTGCAACAGCTATGCGACCTGGCACGGCATTCGCGAGTTCCAGATCGCGCTCGACATGGTCGCCGAGGGACGGGTCCGGGCCGAGCCGCTCATCACCCATCGCTTCCCGCTCGCCGACATCGCCCAGGCGTTCGCCGCGGCCGACGACAAGCGGGCCTCGCGCGCCGTGAAAGTCGTGGTCACACCGTCGTGAGCGTGACGTCGCACCAGGGCGCGGCGGCGCACGCGCGACCGTCGGCGCGATCGGCGGCAGCGAAGCGCGGGCTCCAGCGCTGGCTCGGACGGCTGCTCGCGGTCGCGCTGGGCGTGTTGCTCCCGCTGGTGGCGCTCGAGGTCGCGCTCAGACTCTTCGGGCCGTTCCTGCCCGGCAACTACGACACCGGAGCCTACCTGGTGCGCGACGAGGCGCTGGGCCACTTCCACGTTCGCGGGTTC
>Ga0075420_100003437_pt1 | contig 13852 bp, 14 predicted proteins | sample SoiMetdeltSBSDD4_FD_75296 | JGI IMG/M metagenome (GOLD analysis project Ga0075420, IMG submission 75296) | Bulk soil microbial communities from a Populus tree surrounding site in Tennessee, USA - Soil MetaG P. deltoides SBSDD4 | ecosystem: Environmental > Terrestrial > Soil > Tree plantation... | reverse complement strand
GCCCCAGAGCGGCACGATCGCGCAGATGGCGAGAGCGAGCGGCAGCGCGGCGGCGACATCTCTCCACGCCCGACGCTTCCACACAGTGTGCGCGACGACGAGCCCGACCGGGAGCGCGAACACCATCATCGTGACGGGACGCGTTATGCCGCCCCATGCGACGAGCGCCGCGAGCGCGACGAGCCAGCGCCGGGCGTTCGTCTCGCGGTACCGGAGCAGCGTCCACCACGCCACGAGCCAGATCGCCCCCGTCGTGATCTCCGAGAAATAGCTCGGCCGGAAGCGCAACGCCGCCGGCGCGACGAGCCAGATGAACCATGCGACGAGTGCGATGAGGCCGTTCGAGAATCGCCGCGCGAGGAGGAAGAGCATGCCGCCCGTGACGCCGGTCAACACGACGGACATGAGCCCGGGCAGCCCGAGCCACACACCCGGGACCAGGAGCAGCGCGTGCCCGGGCGGATACTTCGGCGCCACGCTGGGCGTGACGAAGACGTGGAACTGCTCGAAAAACTCCGGCAACGGCGGGCTTGGCGACGCCCATCGGAACAACGCGAAGATCCGCGCCTGCAAGAGCATCGCGACTTCGTCGTGGATGTACGGCGTCGCTGACAGAGTGCCCCAGAGCCACCAGGTGACGGCCGCACTGATGACGCCGACGATCAGCGGCGCCGCACGGCCATCGAGCGGGCGTGTGAGCGGCGCAAAGTCGAGCGTCGGGCGGAATCGTCGCAGGAGCACGACGACCGCGGCGATGACGGCGAGTGGGAGCAGGTTGTCCATGGGCTCTGTGAGAACGCGACTCTCCGAGAGGACGAGCCGCCAAGCCCAGTTGTCATTCCGCGGTCTGTCCACCGCGCCACATCACGTTCGGCTGGCAGAGAGCCAGCGCACGGGGTTCCGGTCCCACAAGCCTTTCGGCGCCTGGCCAAGCGCTCTATCGGGACGACGGACCCAAGTACTCAGTAGCCAGTCGCCCAGTCGCCCAGTCGCCCAGTCGTACGGCTCCTCGGCTGGCTGACTGATTACTGGCAACTAACTGGAAACTGGTAACTGATAACTGGCTACTCACGACTTGGATCCCGCGTCCCGAAAGAGGGGCTCCCCCCTGCCGGCTAGCAGAGATGCACCGCCATCGCCTTGAACGACGCGTACGCCTCCATCCCCACCTCCAGCGACAGCTCGTGCGCCGACCGCGTCGTAAGGGCAGCGACGAGCTGCGCACCCTCCACGTCGAGAGCAACCCGCGTCAGCGCGCCAAGCGTCGAGATCTCGGTGATTCGTCCCGCGAAGTGGTTTCGCGCCGACGACCCCACCTGCGGCTCGAGCGAAAGCAGCACCTCCTCCGCCCGGATCACCGCGTACCCGGGGCTCTCCACCGAGCTCGCGACCGCGTAGATGGTCAGTGGACCTGTCCTGAACTCGACGGCCTGGTGGGCGCGAGCGTCGACCGCGCCGTCAGCTCCATCGGCGGCTGGCGCCGAGTCCTCTTGTATCAGCTTCGCGGTCCCCGCAAACACGTTCTCCGCGCCGAGGAACTCAGCCACGTACGACGACGCCGGCTTGCGAAAGACCTCATCCGGCCGACCGCTCTGCAGGACCTTGCCTCGGTCGAGGAGGATCGCGACGTCGCCCAGCAATCCGGCCTCGGTGAAGTCGTGTGTGACCTGAAGCATCGTGAGCCCCCACTCGCGATGAATCCGGCGGAGCTCGCGCCGAGTCGTCTCGCGGCGGCGGGGGTCGAGGGCGCTGAACGGTTCGTCGAGCAGCAGGATCGACGGCCTGTGCGCGAGCGCGCGTGCGAGCGCCACCATCTGTCGTTCGCCACCCGACAGTGATTCGACGGCGCGGTCGCGCAGATCCCAAGCGCCAAGCCGGATCGCGATGTCCTTCGCCTCCGACGCATCGCTGGCGCCGTACGCGATGTTCGCTTCGACCGACAGGTGCGGAAACAGGTAGCCGTGCTGATAGACGAGACCCAGCCCGCGCTGCTCCGGCGGTATGGTGATGACATCGCGCCCATCGAGCCGCAGCACCCCGCCGGTCTGCGGGTTGATGCCGGCAATGGTCTCGAGCAGCGTCGTCTTTCCCGACCCCGCCGGTCCGATGACGACGCCGTACGCCGCCTTGGGAACCGTGAACGAGATGTCGACGAGCCGGAACGCACCGGCGCGCGCGGTGAGACCGCGAGCTTCGATCACGCGGCGGCGCCCGCGCCGAGGTCCGGGCGCCGCTCGTAGCGAAGCGCGCGGAGCGCCGTGAGCGGCAGTAGCGCGAGCACGGTGAGAATCGCCGCGACAGGAAGCGCCTCTCGGAGGCCAAAGCTCGTGAACCGGTCGTAGCTCAGCACGCTGGCGGTCTTTGGGTTGTACGTGATGATCACGATCGCGCCGAACTCGCTTACCGCCCGCGCCCACATCACGACGGACGCAGCGACGAGGCCACGGCCCGAAAGCGGAAGGGTGACGCGTCGAAACACGCGCCACCGATGGTCGCCCAGCGTACGTGCCACCGCTTCGTAGCGTGGGTTCACGCGGGCAAACGCCTCTCGCGCTCCGGAGATGTACAGCGGTGCGGAGACGAACAGCATCGCGCATACGATCCCGGCCGGTGACCCGACGATGCGGAGGCCGAGCTCCAACGCAGCCCCGCCGATAACACTCTCGCGCCCGAGAACGAGCAGAAGGGCGATCCCCGCCACGGGGTGGGGGATGAGCAGCGGCAGGTCGAGGAACGCCGCAACGACCGCGCGCCCGCGAAACCGCCACCGCTCCATGAGAAACGCGATCGGCGTCCCGCCGAGCACGCCGAGAAGGGTCGCCGCGGTGGCGGTGCCGGCGGTGAGCCAGAGCGCGCGTCGCAACTCGGTGTCAGTCGCGAGCCTCGCTCCACCCTCGGCTCCGGAGGTCGCGACGAGCTGTGCGATTGGCGCGACGAGGAACAGGAACAGCAGAGAACCGAGGAGACCTGCCAGAACGCTGGCGACGCGCATTGCTGTCGGGAATCGGGAATGGGAACGGGGAATCGAAAAGCTCGCTGCTAGTGTCCGCAACGGCGAGTCGCAACGAATACCGTCAGCGCGCGGACGTATATTCACTACCTCACCCGTAACTTGCGCGCGCCTCCTGCGTTTGGAGCGGGAACGCCGGTTCCGGTTCCCCCTTCCCAGTTCCCGGTTCCCACTCCTGGTTCCCTATGTTTGCGGTCGACATACGCGGCGCGGTCAAACGGTACGCGGGCCACATCGCGGTTCGCGAGCTCACGCTGCGCGTGCCGCAAGGGTCGGTGTACGGGCTGCTCGGGCCGAACGGAGCCGGCAAGACGACCACGATCCGGATGATCCTGAACATCATCGCGCCCGACGAGGGGTCGATCGACGTGTTGGGTCAGCCGAACACCTCGCCGGCGGTGATGGATCGGGTCGGGTATCTCCCGGAAGAGCGCGGACTGTACAAGAAGATGCAGGTCCGCCGGCTCCTGAAGTTCCTCGGCGCACTGAAGGGGGTGGGGGCGAAGGACGCCGACCGGCGCATCGACAAATGGATGGAGCGACTCTCCCTCCGTACGCCCGAGAAGGATTGGGGCACGGCGAAGGTCGATGAGCTGTCGCGCGGCATGCAGCAGAAGGTGCAGTTCATCGGCACGCTGTTGCACGACCCCGAGCTCGTGATTCTCGATGAGCCGTTCAGCGGGCTCGATCCCATCAACGCGCAGGCGATGAAGGACACCGTCGTCGAGCTCAAGCGCGACGGACGGACGGTCATCTTCAGCACGCATCTCATGGACAGCGCGGAGCGTCTCTGCGACGCGGTGTGCATCATCGCGCGCGGGAACAAGGTGCTCGACGGCCCGATCGAGCAGGTGCGTGCGGAACACGGCGGCACGCACATCGCGTTGTCGTTAGGCGGCGCCTCCGGGAACGGGGTCGGTGCCGTGCTCGCGGACCGCCGTCTCATCGCGCGCGTCGACGACTCGAATCGCTACTTCGAGATCGAGCTCGTCCCCGATGCAGATCCGCAGATCCTGCTTCGCCGGCTCATCGACGCGGGGGCGTCGATTCAACGCTTCGAGCTCGTACGGCCATCGCTCCATCAGATCTTCCTGCAGAAGGTCGGGGCTCGGGCGGTCGAAACGGGCATGACCGAGTAGATCGAGCTCAGTCGCGCAGCCTCGCAGCCAGCGGCGCAAGGTCGGCCGACGGAGTGACAGGGACTTTCCACAAGACTTCGCGCTTCAGGATCGTCGCGATATCCGCGACGGCGAGCGAGCCCGCGGCGTCGTATCGATTCGCCACGACGCACATCTTCTCGTCGGGGTAGTTGAGGCGGCGGCAGAGACGGAGCACGCGCTGTGTTCCGCGAAGTGACGGCACCGACCCCTCGGTGACCATGACAATGCGATCCGCCGCATCGAAGGCCGCGAGCGTGCGTTCATTCACCTGATGCTCGAGGTCGACCACGCTGATGCCGAACGCCGAGCGCATCATCTCGAGCGCAGCGGTCACCGCTTTCGCGTCGCTCGGCGCCGGGGTACGGCGTCGTGCGGGCGCGATCGTCCAGATCCCATCGGGGCGACGAACGAGCCCGGCGTCGTCGGTCCCCGGAATCGCCAGCTGGTCCTGCATCGCGGCCGACGTTCCGGTTGATCGCGCGTGCAACGCCGTCGGTGCGCTCTCCGCGAGATCGTATCCACCGCGGAGCGCGCGCGGATCGAGCGCAACGAGCGCAACCGGCGCTGGCGTCATTGACTGGAACGCTGCGGCGAGCGAGCCGGCGATCGTGCTCACGCCGACGTTCCCGCGAGCTCCGTACACGGCGATCACGCGACCCGTCCCGGCCGCCACACCTCCCGATTCAACCGCACGGTGCGAGGAGCTCGGAGTCGGGTGATCTGGCGCCATGCGCGGGCGAGGTCGAGCTGAAGGTCAGTCGTGAAGCGAGGGAGGATAGACAACATAAAGGGCCGAGGCCAACGCCACTCGGCCCGAGCCGTGTCATCCTGAGCGAAGCTCGATTGTCATCCTGAGCGCAGCGAAGGATCTTCGACATCCCGACAGAGACCCCTCGATCGGGACCCCGAAGATCCTTCGCCTGACGGCTCAGGATGACCCCTCCTTCCGTCGTCGCTGGCGCGCCTCGACGGCAGGCGGCCTGCTCAGGATGCCATGGTGCGTCTCGAGTGGACCATCAATCGGCGCGACCGCTGTGGTAGCCGGGAGCTGCAACCCCCGTGTCCACGCGGCTTCCATATGTGTCCACCGGAGTCGTATCGATCGGGCGTCTCGGGGCAGACGTCGCTGCATCGTCGACGAGTCCGCGTCCGTCGTTGCCCGACACGCCCGGCGCGGTCATGCCCGACTGCGTCGGCGCCCCGATGGCGGTCTTGATATCGTTCACCATCGAAGTGATACGAGACTCGAACGCCTCGTGGAGTCCCGTCATGAGTCCTGCAACGACGTCGTCGAGGACGTTTCCGACTCTGCTGCTCGCGCCGCGCGTTGCCGCTACCGTTGCGGCAGCCGCTTTCACGTCGGTGCGCGAGCCACTCAACAACACGCCCGCTCCGACCGCGACCGCGATCGCTGGCCACGGATGGTCACGCACGATCTGCATCACGTTCAGCTTCTGTTCGAGTTGCGCGAGCGTCGATGACATCCGTTCGCGAGTCAGCTCGATGTCCCGTCGGACGTCAGCTGTTGTTTCAGCCATGCCCTGTCCTCCTTGAGCGTCGCGATCGTCTCCTCTGGGGTGAGCCGCCGCGGTGAGAGAAGCGCCGCGCCACGCGACGCGAACCAGGTCGCGACACCGCCGGCGAGCAGGAATACGATGAGCGCGGCGAGCCAGTAGCGATCTCGCAGCCACTGATCGCCGCCGAGCAGGATGAGACCGGTGAGCGCCGCGAGCGCGCCGAGCAGGAGCAACGCGGCGCCACCGACGACGAGCATGGTTCCCTTCCCCACGCCGTCGATCATCTCGCTCACCTCGAGACGCGCCAGGCGCGCCTCGTTCTTCACGAGCGCCGCACTACCTTCCGCGAGATCCCGCAGGAGGTCGCCAAGACGCGGCGACTGGCCGGAGTGGAGCCGCGCGCCCATCGGCCGCCTAACGATTGTTACGGAAGGCCTTGCCCAACACGTAGCCCACGCCGAGCGCGATGAGGAGCGTCCGGCCGGGGTTCTCGCGGACCTGCTTCTCGATATCGGCTCGCAGATCGCCGTTCCGCAGCCAGTCGGCGGACTTGGTCATGCCGCGTGCGACGGAGTCCTGCACGTTCGCCACGCGCTCGTTGGACGCGACGTCGACGTCAGCGGTCCCCGTCGCGCCCGCCAGCGTCGCGCTCTGATTGCGCTGGCGCAGCTTCTCGGCGCCGGAGTCGAGGCGATCAGCCAGCGTGGACTGCAGCTCGCGCGCTTTCTCCTTCACCTTGCCGAACTTGTCTTCGACGGTGGCGCGACCCTGGACCAACCGATCCTCCGTGCTGGTACCTGTCGTCCCCGTCGTACCGGTGCTCCCCGTGGTTCCGAGGTCGTTGGTGGTGTAATCGAGGCCGCCGGACGGGGCGGTGGACCCTGCCATGCCCGCGCCGCTCGAGCCGAGAGAACCGGTGCCGCCGGTCGTATCCTGATCGCCGGTGGCGCCGAACGAGTTGCCTGCGTTCCGCTCCATGTCTGCCTCCTCAGTAAGACCAGATGAGGAGTGCAGACGACGTGCCGAAGAGACAGTCGTCAATCGGGAGTCGTTAATGGGGCGTCTTCAGTCGGTAGCAGGCGGCAGCCGAGACCTGCGAGCGAGCCGACTCGTAATGCTTACCTCGCGCGTCGATTCCGATCGCCGCGAGGCTGACGACTCCCGACTTACGACTCGCGGCTGCGCTTCGCGGCCGTCAGCAATGCTCTTCGAACGCGCTCACCAGATCTTCCGCGATCGCGTCCGCCGGCCGCCCCTCGATCTGCCAACGCTCGAGCATGAACACGATCTGGCCGTCCTTGAGCAGCGCGATCGACGGCGACGACGGCGGATAGCCCGTGAAGTAGCTCCGCGCCCTCTCCGCCGCCTCAGCATCCTGACCGGCGAAGACCGTGGTGAGACGGTCCGGCTTGGTAGAGCCCTGCAGCGCCATGGCAACGGCTGGGCGCGCCATTCGCGCAGCACAGCCGCAGATGGAATTCACGACCACGAGCGTCGTGCCCTTCGCATCCTTGAGCTTCGCATCGACTTCGTCGGCGGTGCGCAGCTCCTCGACGCCGAGTCGCGTGAGCTCCTGACGCATGGGGGCGATGAAGCGCTCGTCGTACATCGGCGCTTGATTCAGATGACGCATGTGTAGTGAGTCTGTGAGTTGTTAGACACGGCCGAGACGGATGCTCGACCGTCGTACCACTTCCGATTCCCGAGTCCCATGACAGGGCCGACACCATTCTCGCTGCCGCTCGCGGAATGCGGATTCAACGGATCGAGCGGATGAGGCGGATCGCGCCGTGACCGGGAGGCGCCCTCACGCGAACCGATGATGAGGGTAACCGCTTACGAGTACGGCGGCCTCTCGAGGGTATCTCCATCGTTGCATGCCCGCGCCGCGATGAGCCATCCCCCGCGGGAACTCATCCGCTCGATCCGGTTCATCCGTTACATCCGCATCCCCCTGAGTGTTGATGCCAGCCGAGCGTGACGGACGCGACGGCCCGAGGAGCCGTCGCAGCAACTTCCCGCTTCCCGATCCCTATCCCCGATCCCCGATTCTCGATCCCGAATCCGATGTCAGTCTTCCACGTCGTCATCGCGGACGAGCGCAAGGATCGCGCTCTGGGGAATGACGAGGTACGTGTCACCGTCGAACGTGATCTCCACCGCAGCCTTCCGGAAGAAGAGCGCGTAGTCGCCCGCGCGCGCCTGCATTGGAATGAATCGCGTTTCGCGCAGGGGAGTTCGCCAGGGCTCATCACCGTTCTCGCCCCCGGGATCCGGCATCGGCAGGCCAGGTCCCGTGGCGACGATGGTGCCGCCCTGCACAGCCTGGTTGTCGAGCGCGGTGGGCGGCAGGTAGAGGCCGACCTTGCTTCGCTCCTCGCCTTCCTGAATCCGAATGAGCACGCGGTCGCCGACGACGATCAGGCGCTTGTTGTCTTTACGCATTGGCTTCGAGTGAAAGTGGAAACATAAACGGCCGGTGGCTGAGCGCCCGGGCTGGAAAAGGCCCCCAATCAACGCACGAGATGGAGCCTGGTCTGGCGTTGATAGGCCCAGCGGTTCGACGAAGGTCCAACGAAGAAATCCTCCTCCTGCGCCATTCGGACCGGCTGTCCTCCCCATTCCGGGACCGGCGTCGTCGTCTGCAGCTCCGACGAATACCACATGTTCGCGATGATCTTCGCGTCACCTCGGCCCGGGACGCCGGTCTGCATGTCCCAGAGCCCAATGGTCGGGCCGGCGCCGTGGCCGTGCATGCCCACCGGATGCGAATACATCGTCCCGCTGATCCCCGCGGCCTTGAGCTTCGCGAGCGTCGACGCGAGCACCTCGTTGCCGGTCCGTCCCGGCCGCACTTCCTCCATCAAGATGTCCTGGAGGCGATTCGAGTTGGCGAGCGCCTTCTGCAAGCCGGCGGGCGGCTCGGTCTCGCCCTCGCCCAGAACGTACGCGTTGTGCTGCGTGTCCGTGTTCAGACGCATTGCGGTGATGCCGACGTCGCAGTGCAGCACGTCACCTCGCTGGATGACGGGATCGTCTCCGAGTTGCTCCGCCGTCGCGCCGCGCCGCTGGATGCTCACCGACGGCTGGAACCAGGTCCCGAGCCCGAGGTCGTTCACCTGCTGACGCCACCACCACACGAGGTCACTCGTGCGAGTCACCCCGGGCCGAACGACCTCGTTCGAGAACATCCGGCCGATCAGCTGGTGCACCAGCTTCGTGAGCTCGGTGAAAAACACCTCTTCATCGGCAACGCGCGTCGCAATGAGCTCGAGCGGCAGCGCCTCGGTGTGCTTGAAGCGGCCCGTCCACTTCGCGCCGAGTGCTTCGCTCATTCCCTGGAGCTCTCCGGCGCTGAGCCCGTCGGAGAACGCAAACGTGCGCGAGACGTTGATGCCGATGGTCTTCGGGTTGCGCGCCTCGATCACGTCCTGGAGCGCGAGCCACTGCTCGTCGCCCCAGAGCTCCGCCTGTCTGCCCGGGACACCACCGGTGACAGCGCGCGTCGACCGGGCCGCGGTGTAGAGTCCTCCCTGCGACGTGCCACCGAGGGCGATCCGCTCGATGCACGACGCTTCGACGTTAGGCGGCGCGCCGTTCCACGACGCACCCGGCGTCGCGGCGCCTGCCGTGGCCGCGCATTTGTCGAAGAACACGTAGATCGTCCGCCGGCGGGCCGCGAAGGTCGTCGGTGACACGAGCGATGAGAACACGGGGTCCTCGTTGTACTCGCGCATCGGGATGACCCACATGTCGAAGCCATGCTTGCGCATGAGGCCCGGAAGCACTGTCGTTAGGCGCTGCTCGAGCCACCGCTGCTGCCGCGCGGCCTGCTCGCGCAGCGTTCCGAACGGGCGCGTCGGCGATGGAGACTGCGCCGACACAGGCGTCGTCGCGACGACGGCAGCCAGGACGAGATGTCGAACTCGCATTGACGTGAACATTGGCGCTGAGGGCTGAGAGCGAGGCCGATGGGCTGGGAGCCAGCAGCTCAGGGTCGAGAGTAAAGCTGCGGGCCGAGCGCTTCGCCTGAAAGCCGCAACTTGGGGTCGGACTCAGGGGTCGACCTGGGTCACCACTCGTTTCAGGGGGTCAGTCCTGAACTTCTTTCAAGAATCCTGACCCCTTGAAACAACGCTGTTCGCCCTCGGCGTCACCCGGCCACCGGCCAAACCACCATGCCGCGGGCTAAGGCTGTTGCGTCTCGGCCGTGTGCTTGACCATTTCGTCATGTACCGCGACGGCGGTGTGGACCCGGTTCTCGTGCCGCAGCAGCAGATACCGAACGAACTGCACGACACCCGCGAGCAGTAGCGCGAAGACGATCACGCCCCCGACGCGCCAGACCAGCGTGCTGACCGCGATTTCCGGCCAGTTGTGCAGGTGGGCGCGCTCGGACCCCATCGGCTCGCGTCGGAGAAAAATCAGCGCGAGGCTGACCAGCGCTTCCGCCGCCGCCTCGACCGCACCGAATAGCGGCGCGCGCCAGAGCCAGTGGCGAAGCGGGAAGTTCCCGAGGTGGAGCGTGGCCATCCCGAAGATGAACAGTGCCCCGAGCGCGAACGCGCTCGCGAGATACACCCAGCTCGACGCCGGGCCTGTCGTCATCGCGAGCGCGCGGTACAGCCGGAACAGCACGCCGGTGATGACGGCCATCTCGATGAGCGATCGCGTGAGCCGGCGAAACACTCGCGGCTCCTCGAGCTTCGGCCATTCGACCGTGTGGCGCGGAAAGTAGGGTGTCATGATCGCGCCGCCGGGCCTATGCGCGCGCCGATCCACCGCAGACTCTCGGCAGCGTGACGACGCCAGTACTCCCAGTTGTGCGCCCCGGGCCACTCGGCGTATGTGTGCTCCACGCCGAGTCGCCGGAGCGTCGCGCGGAAATCACGCGACTGATCGACGTACTGATCCTGCGCACCGACATCGATCAGGAGTGCCGGCATGGGCCGCTGTTCCGCCGTGCCGTACCGCGCCGCGCGCCGGCCTGGATCCCGCGCCCACCACCCCATCGTATCGCGCCCGAACGCGAGCCTCAGCGCAGACCAGAGACTCCCCGCGTTCGATCGGAGCTCGGCCTCGCTGCCGGCATACTGCGGCGGCGACGCGTACGGATGCGGTCCGGCGTAGAGCGGCGAAAGCACTCCGGAATGACTCGCGGCCGCCGAAAAAACGTCTGGGTACGCGAGCGCGAGCGCAATCGCCCCGTATCCACCCATGCTCAGTCCGGCAATCGCGCGAGCGGAGCGAGACGGAACGGTGCGGTAGACCGAATCGACCCGCGCCACGAGATCGCGCGCGATGTAGTCGTCGTACTTCGGCCACGGGACGCAGTACGCGTCCACCGTCTCGTTCCGCCGCTGCGGTGGCGACCCGCGTCGGCACTCGGCGTTGTTGCCGAGGTTGTTCCACGTCGTGTACCAGCCGTCGTCGCCGTCGGGCATGACGACGATCATCTCCGGGAGCCCCGCGGCGGTGAGCGAGTCGAGCGTCCGGTCGAGCGAGCCCGCGCGAACCCAGTTCCATTCGTCGCCCCACATCCCGTGCAGGTAGTAGGCGACGGGGTATCGTCGGGTCGCGTTCGCGTCGTACGACGCTGGCAGGTAAACGACGAATCGTTTACGCGTGCCGAGCGCCGCGGACCAGAAGGAATCGGCAACCACGCGTGAAGCTGCTCGAGCCGTTTGCGGAAGTGAAGCGCCTCGACCTAACGGGCGGAGCGACGATGACCCGTCAGCTGACGGTGCGCCGGTCTGTGACATCGCGCCGTACGGGATGCCACTCGCGAGGTAGGCGAGCGCGACACCGATGAAACACACGGTGACGCGCGCCAGCGGACCGAGGAGACGCAACGCCACAGCAAGGCCGCGGTCGCGTGCGGAGCCGTTCGTCATGTCAGTAGAATGCCCTGCCACGCAACCGGAAGAAAGGACGATTTCTGGGCCCAACCCGGTGCAGGGCTGAACCGTCACTCCCGCTTCATGGCGAGCACGCTCATGAAGAAGCTCGAGAGAATCGTCTGAAACCCGAGCGCGCTCATGGTCACGCCAGGAATCACGACGCGCATCGTCCGCGAGTAGTCGAGGGGACCGAACGACACCCCCCACCAGGTCTTCACGGCCATTCCGATCAGCACGAGGCCAGCAGCAAGGGCAATGGCACCACCTGCGACACCATGCTCGAGCTGGATGTACCGACTCAGTCGAGCGATACGGGTGTCGGCCGGGAGCAGGCCTTCCGCGATCGCGAATATCTTCGCGAAGATCGCGAACAATATCGCCTGATAACCGCAGAGGATCGCGAGACTGCCGACGAGTAGCGTATGCACGTCGAACCCGACGTCGCCGACGCGCATCCCCGGCATGCCGAGCGCGTAGGCACCGAGCCCCGCGAGAATCAACAATGCCCCGGGGATCAGGAAGAGCCACCGCGGGCTGTAGAGCAGCATGAACCGCAGATGACGCCAGCCATCGCGGAACGTCTTGAGGTGAGGCGGGTGCGCGATTCGTCCGTCGGGGTACAGCGTGATCGGGACTTCCGCGATCCGCGCGCCCATGAACGTCGCCTTGATGATCATCTCCGACGCGAACTCCATCCCCGAACAGCGCTGCTTGAGTCGAACTGCCAGGTCCCGCGTGAACCCGCGCATTCCGCAGTGGATGTCGTGAATGGGCGCGCGAAACCACAACCGCGCCATAGCGGAGAACATCGGGTTGCCCCACCAGCGATGCAGCACCGGCATCGCGCCGGGGGCGACAGCGCCGCCACCCGTGGGCAGGCGGCACCCCTGAACGAGCTCGTAGCCTGCGCGCAGCTTCGCCACGAAACGCGGGATCTCGCCGAAGTCGTAGCTGTCGTCGGCATCACCCATGATGATGTACCGGCCGCGCGCCGCCGCGATGCCGCCCATGAGGGCCGCACCATACCCACGATCCGCCACGGGGACGACACGCGCCCCGCGCCCCTCGGCGATCGCCTGAGACCCGTCGGTCGAGCCGTTGTCGGCCACGACGATCTCCCCGACGATGCCGTGCTCGGCGAGTGCGCGTTTCGCCTTGTCGATGCAGGTCGCGAGCGTATCCGCCTCGTTGAGGCACGGCATAACGACCGTCAGCTCGATCTCGCGATCGAGGGGCCGAGTCGGCGTATAGCGAATCGGCCTGACTGACGCGGGGGTCTTTAGTGTCATCGATGGGTGGAAGGGAACCCAACATCGACGAATCTTGGCACGGCGCAGTCACGGGGGGCGTCCAGGGGCGGCTCCCCCAACGCTCCCGTCAGGCCATCGTCAGGCGGCGAGGGTGGTCAAACACCACTCGTGTATGAACCTTGCACCCTGCGGGCGCATCGCTCACGCCCGCGAGGACCTGCATGACGACACGACTCGACAAGCCGCTGAAGCGAGAGGTCGACATAGACGGTCGGCCCTATACGGTCACGATCTCGCCTGACGGTGTGAAGGTCGTCGAGAAAGGCAAACGACTCGGACAGGAGCTCGCGTGGCGTGACATCGTGAGCGGCGACGCGCGACTCAGGCGGGATCTCAGCATCTCGCTCGATGCGACGATGGAATGACGGCGTGCAGCGCGGTCAGGCGTTAGGCAGCCCGAACGCGTACGACACGTCGCTAGCCCACGCCGACGCGGCACCCACCCGCGACGCCGTGGACCCACACGCGCGTTATCCGGGCAGCGTCGAGCGCGGTACCCGGATCGCCGCCCGGAAACGGCGTCTCGCTCACTGACGGCTCGCGCGACGGCGGCGGGTTCCAGTCGATCGCGAACGACACGCCGGGAAGGTTGCCGGCAGTGACGACAAAGGTCCCCTCGCCCCGAGCGGCGCAGAGCGGCCCATGGGCGAGGCGAAGCGCTTCCACGCTGCTTCCCGCACCGACACCGCCAGGAGTCCTGAACGCCGCATCGCTGGTGATCACGCGAATGATGGACGTGTCAGGTGTCCCGCTCGACAGCGCGATCACGGGACGCCTCGCGACGGTCACAACGTGGGCGCGCTCCTGCACGCCCTCGCTCAAGACGACCGACGTATCGGTCACCGTGCACCGCGCTGCGAGCGCACCGATGCGCGTCCCGAGCAACACGGGCCCGATGCCTGCCGAGTCGATCACGACGGACGCGTCGGCCGCGTCGCACCGTTGCGCACCGCGC
>Ga0075420_100003435_pt1 | contig 13854 bp, 13 predicted proteins | sample SoiMetdeltSBSDD4_FD_75296 | JGI IMG/M metagenome (GOLD analysis project Ga0075420, IMG submission 75296) | Bulk soil microbial communities from a Populus tree surrounding site in Tennessee, USA - Soil MetaG P. deltoides SBSDD4 | ecosystem: Environmental > Terrestrial > Soil > Tree plantation... | reverse complement strand
CTGCCACTACCTGCGGTACCGACAAGCCCGGTGTTGCCGCCGGCTCCGCCGGCACCGCCTTGAGCCGTGCCGGTCTCGCTGGTGGCGTCCCCGCCGGCACCGCCACTATCGGCGACACCGAAATAGATCCCGCTGTCCCCGCCGCGACCACCGGCCCCTCGCAACCGCGTTGCCTTCGACGTCCGCGTCCGCGCCTTTACCGCCCTGGCCGCCGTCGCCATAGAAGAAGCCGCCGCGGCCGCCGTTGCCAGCGTCGCCGTTGTTCACTCCACTCACACCGGCACCGCCGTTGCCACCCTTACCCCAGAACAGACCGCCCTTGCCGCCGTCCTGTCCCGGGTCGCCGTCGGCGCCGTTGCCGATGAACAGGCCGCCATCTTCGCCGGGCTCGTCGCCGTCGCTGACGAAGATGCGATACATCTGGTCGGCGGTGGCCCCCCAGTCACCGTTCGGCTCGATCGCAGCCATCTTCTCCATCGCCTTTGCCCACGTGGCGTTGAATTCAGGGCCGATCAAGCTGGCGGTTTCTCGGTAGTTCTCAGCCAAAGCGTTGGCGGCAGACGCTGCTGACGCCGGCGCGTTGGCTAGGTCGCCGGACCCCTGTCCCATTCGAATCCAGAACGCCGGATCGAATGGATTGGCACCGCGAAAGGATCGGCACCGGGGGTGAACACCGGGCCGGGGGTGGTCGGGTCGCTGGCGGAGGTGTTGACGCCGGCGGGCGCGCCCGTCGGGCTGAAGAAGCCCGCGGGGCTGAAGAAGCTTGTGCCGCCAGGCGCACCGGTATTACCCGCAACGTTCGCCGTTGGGGTCGCGCCCGTGTTGGTGGCCCCCGGCTGGCCCGCTACGGCCGCCTCATTCATGGCTGCGAGAAGGGTGTTCGGCGTTGCGTAGGCGCCCAGGGCTACCGGAGTGGCTCCCGGTGCACGTTCCGGCGAACTGTTGTCGAAAGCACCGGTCACCGCGACAGCAACCGCGCCAGCGGCCAGAGCACCGGCGGCCGCTGCGACATGGATCACGTTCGCGTGCGAACTCTGTGTCACGTGCTTCCCCCTCATATCACGGCCCATCCCCCCGGGTGTATGACTCCGCGGCTACAGACGTAAATAGGAACCTGACAGCAAATATCTTTACACTCATCGTCAGCAACATAGCAATTGATTCGAATAATTGTCGCCAGCTTCTTCTCAAGCTCACCGAACCAGCTAGCATGTGACCCGAGAAACACGTGATCGTCGAGCGCTTCGAACGGCCGGTGGCGAATCTCATTCGGATGGCCGCGCACGCTGGGTGTAATCGTGGCTAGGTGGACGCACCTTTTGCTAGATGTGTTTACCTTTGCACGATCCCGTGGCATCGATTGCATTCAATCGGTGCGAAGTGCCTACTCACAGGCCCTCGAACGAGCGGCTGCCCCGCGCAGGAAGGGTTGCGCCGCTGCATTTCCGGTTCACATGTACGAGATTCCGAACAGGAATGACCTTGTTAGGGCTCGCATACCGACGGCATTAGCGCCTCGCGGCGGCATTTGAGGCGGCCGAGATCGTTTGCGATGCGAACGGCATAAGGAAATGCTCACACCCGCGATAGTCGATTAAATAACGCGACCGCAAATTTATTTGTCCCGGCATGGGCATGGCCCAGGGCAATCGCATGAGAAGATCATGATTCTCTATCCGCTCGGGTGTGTTTGTGTTAAGACGTCTTCCACGGACTGCAGCGCGCAAAGTCAGTCGATTACCCACAGCAATCCAGTTCCGCATATGGCCGGGATACTTGAGCAGTCTCAAACTGACGCGAGCGGCAGGGCACGCGACGGCGTGGTCGGCCGGGCTCGCGCCGGGGGTCGGCGGCAGGGTTGCGCGATGCGACGCCCGGCGATATGTGCAACACTTGCCGTCGTGACGAACAAGTTCGGATCTCTGGAGTGTTGTCCGGCCTAACGCCGACCCCCGATCCCGTTCGTCGTCTTCCTTGGAGCCCTGCATGGTTCTCACCCACCCTGCGTTGTTGCCCGCTGCCGTCCCTGCCGTTTCCGCGCCGACTCGACTGCGTCTGCCCGATCTGTTGCACGCCACCGACCGCTACGCCGACGACGTGCTCTCCGGCTCCCGCGACCACCTGCTGCCGGCTGAGGGTCTGCCCTCAAACGATCGGTGGTTCACGCAGTTGTACGGCGACGACGAACTCGACGTATGGCTGATCAGCTGGGTGCCCGATCGCTCGACGGAACTCCACGACCACGGCGGCTCCCTGGGAGCGCTGACCGTGGTGTCGGGCGCGCTGCGTGAAACACGCTGGGACGGCGAGACGCTACGGCATCGCCGACTTGCGGCTGGTGATCAGGCCGCCTTCCCTCTGGGCTGGGTGCACGACGTCGTGTGGACACCGGAACGGGACCTGTCGGCTCCCATCACTGGAACGTTGAGTGTGCACGCGTACTCGCCACCCCTGACCGCGATGTCGTACTACGAAGTCACCGAACGAAATACGTTGCGCCGCAAGCGCACTGAGCTCACTGACGTTCCGGAGGGATGACGATGACCAGCCGCATCGACGGTGTTCTCGACGTTGCCAGAGCCCGTCTACAACGGCTCCCCGCATCGGAAGTGCCCACCGCTCTGAGCCGTGGTGCGATCCTGGTCGACATCCGCCCGCAGGCCCAGCGCCAGTGTGAGGGCGACGTGCGTGCCGCACTGGTGATCGAGCGGAATGTGCTTGAGTGGCGCTGCGATCCGACCAGCGACTCGCGACTGCCGGAGGCCGTCGACGACGACGTGGAATGGGTGGTGCTGTGCTCAGAGGGCTACACCTCGAGCCTGGCGGCCGCGTCGCTGCTCGATCTCGGCCTGCACCGCGCCACCGACGTCGTCGGCGGCTATCACGCCTTGAAGGCCGAAGGCGTTCTGGTCTAAGCGTTTTCGTCGTTGCTCAGCAGCGGCCGCAGCTTCTCCGTCTTCTCCGGCGTCCAGCCCGGTGGCTGCAGGATGTCAGCCCATGCGTTGGCGACGTCCCTGACGTAGACGTGGCCGTGGCCATCGGGCACGTCTACCGCGACCGCCATATCGGCGGACACCTGTAGGAACGTCACGATCGGGATCCATTCCGTCCGCGGCGAGAGGTCGTAGCCGCGGGGCTCTTTCAGCCAATCCGGTTTGGAGAACAGCAGATCGACGTTCCACCACGCGATCGGATCGGACGCGTGCTGTAGATACACCACCCGCGGATGGCCCCACGGATCGGCGGGCCGGCCGAGATTGTCGGAGCGTGCGGCGAAGCGGACGTTCTCACCCTTGTCATAGATGGGCAGCCACATCGGGGAGCCCGGGTCGCGGTTGCGGGTGAGCTCGTCCCAGATCGTGTTGTTGAACGTCGGCCCGGAGAACAGCGCGCCGTCGGTGCGGGCCACGAGGTTGTTGAGCGCCAGGAACGGCGCCTCACCGCCGAATGAGCCCAGGCTTTCGCCGAACACGACGAGCTTGGGTCGTTGCGCTTCGGGCATCTCCCGGATCATCGCGTCGACGGCCTCGAACAGCGCCTGCCCGGCATGGCGCGCGTTCTCCTTGTCCACCAGGAAAGACAGCCAGCTGGGCAGGAACGAGTACTGCATGGACACGATCGCGGTGTCGCCGTTGTACATGTACTCCAGCGCCGACGCCTCGGCCTCGTTGATCCAGCCGGTGCCGGTGGTGGTGGCGACGGCGACGATCGCGCGGTCCAGTCCGCCTTCTCGTCGCAATTCCTCCGCGGCGAGCTTCGCGGTCGCCTCAATGCCGTCGGCGGAATGCAGTCCGGCATAAGCGCGGATCGGTTCGATCGCCGGCTTACCGTTGAACTTGGTGAGCTCGTCGACCGTCGGCCCCGCGGACACGAACACCCGGCCCTGGTGACCGAGTGACTCCCAACTGGCCAGCGACTCAGGGCCGCCGGACCGAAGCCGCGACGTCGGTGCCGGAAACTCGGGATCGGTCTCGTCGTTAACGGCGGAGAACGTGCTATTGATTGTGCTCATCGCGAACCGCACCACAACGCCGTTGAGCAGCGCGATGGTCAAGGCAAGCAACAACGCAACCACAACGACTGCCGAAACACGCGGCGGTGCAAAGCGATTGAGTTGACGCACCAGAAAGCGCACCAATTTCCCGATCAGCTGGCCGATTTCGACGAGAACAAACAGCACGACGATCGACAGGACGGCGGTCAGTGGGTAGTCCCAGAACCCCAGTCGCGGCACACCGTTGAGGTCGCGCACGTCGTCCTGCCACATATGGAACCAGACGATCATCAGGATCTGGCCGATGATTCCGGCAACCAACAGCCCAATCCACGCCAGCCGCGGCGCCGGGGGGCTGGTGTCCTTCGAGCGCATGTAGCGCACCAGCCATACTCCGAACACGCCGAGGCCGTAGCCGATGGCGCCGGCTGCGCCGCTGACGATGCCCTGGAAAAGCGGTCCGCGCGGCAACAGTGACGGCGTGAGCGAGAGCCAGATGAACACCAGACCAATCGCGGTACCGGTGTAGGTGTAGTGGCGAAGCCACCACGGCCGCTTGGCGGTTTCCTCCCGCGGCGGTGCCTCCGCGGTTCCCGCGGTGCCGCCCAGGGTATTTGTCACGAACGAAGATTAGCGGTGCGTGAAGTTCGGGGGGCGTTTCTCAGTGAACGCGTTCATGCCTTCGGTCTGGTCGTCGGTGGCAAACGCGGAGTGGAACAGACGGCGCTCGTAGAGGAGCCCTTCGGCCAGCGTGCTTTCGAACGCGCGGTTCACGGCCTCCTTGGCCATCCGCGACGCGGACAGCGACATGCCCGCGATGGTCTTGGCGACGGAGTTGGCTTCGTCGAGCAGCGTGTCGGCGGGCACCACGCGCGACACCAGCCCGGCGCGCTCGGCCTCCTCGGCGTCCATGTTGCGGCCGGTCAGGATCAGGTCCATCGCCTTCGCCTTGCCGATCGCGCGGGTGAGCCGTTGTGAGCCGCCCATGCCGGGCAGCACGCCGAGCTTGATCTCGGGCTGGCCGAATTTCGCGGTGTCGGCGGCTATCAGCAGATCGCACATCATCGCCAACTCGCAGCCGCCGCCGAGCGCATAGCCCGCGACCGCGGCGATTGTCGGGGTGCGGGTGGCGGCGAACTTACCCCACGCCGCGAAGAAGTCGGAGGAGAACACGTCGGCGAACGACAGCTCGGCCATCTCCTTGATATCCGCGCCCGCGGCGAACGCCTTCTCGCCGGATCCGGTGATGATGATCGCGCCGATGCCTGGGTCGCTGTCGAATTCCGCTGCCGCCGTGACGACTTCGTTCATCACCTGGCTGTTGAGGGCGTTCAGTGCCTTCGGCCGATTCAACGTGATGGTGCCGACGCGATCATCACGGGTGACGAGGATGGTCTCGTAGGTCATTTCTCGGCTCCTCCTCGCTCCGGTCCTCGCTCGTTGTCGCCTTCGGTGCTCATGTGAACTCCAGTTCGCGGTCGGCCGGCGCGAAGTAGGCCTCGACGTCGGCGATGGTGACGGCCGCCAGCGACGCGGGCGACCATTTCGGATTGCGGTCTTTGTCGATGACTTGGGCGCGGATGCCCTCCACTAGATCATGCGAGCGCAGCGCACCGACAGAGGTCCGATATTCCTGGCGCAGCACGTCTTCCAGCGTGTCGAGCTTGGCGGCGCGGCGGATGGCCTCCAGCGCCACGGACACCGAGATGGGGGACCGGCTGGCGATCAGGTTGGCGGCGTCGTTAGCGGGACCCGCGTCGTGGCCGCGCAGTGCCGCGACGATGTCCTCGACGGTGTTGCCGGCGTAGCAGTGGTCGATCCAATCCCGCTGTGCCAGTAGCTGACTCGACGGCGGCTCTTGCGTGTGCGCGGCCAGCGCTGCGTGGATGCCGTCGGCGACGATCGCATCCTTGAATGAAGGCAGCTTGTCGTGGGGCACGAAATGGTCGGCGAAGCCCAGCGTGATCGCGTCGGCGCCGTCGAACTGGGCGCCCGTCAGCGCGGCATGATGACCGAGCAGGCCGGGCGCGTGCGACAAGATAAAGGTGCCACCGACGTCGGGAATGAAGCCGATGCCCACTTCGGGCATCGCCATTTTTGTGGTGTCGGTGACGACGCGGACGCTGCCATGCGCGCTCACCCCGACTCCGCCGCCCATGACAAAGCCGTCCATGAGTGCGACATACGGCTTGCTGAAGCGACCGATCTGAGCGTTGAGCAGATATTCGTCGTACCAGAACTGTCGCGCCTCGGACCCGTCGGCCTGCGCGCTGTGATAGATCACCACGATGTCGCCGCCTGCGCAGAGGCCGCGCTCACCGGCGCCGGACAACACCACCGCGCGGACGTTGTCGTCGTGCTCCCAGTCGGTGAGCAACTTCGACAGCGCGGTGACCATCGGATGGGTCAGTGAGTTGATCGCCTTGGGGCGGTTGAGGGTGATCAGACCGATGCCGTTCTCGACATTTACTAGGATATCCTCGTTTTCTGCCACGGTTATGCAATGTAGATCGTGGCCCGGAGAAGAGCAGCGCCGGGTAGGGTTTTCTGTGAACTAGCTGGGAGGTTTCTCCGGGAACCAACACCAGGTAGCTGATCGTTGAGAGTGTGTTCGCCAATTTGTCGAACCACAGCACTAGGAGAGGAACCGACGGTGCGGGAGACCAGCAACCCGGTATTTCGATCCCTGCCGAAGACGCAGGGCGGTTACGCGCAATTCGGTACCGGAGCCGCCGGCTACGGTGCGCAGGCGGTACATGATGCCGACCCATACGCCGGCGCGTACCCCGAACAGCGGCAGACCGGAGTCGCCCGGCCGCTGACCATCGACGACGTCGTCACCAAGACGGGCATCACGCTCGGCGTCCTGGTGGCCGTCGCGGTCGCCGCGTACTTCTTGGTCGCGCAGAACCTCGCGCTGGCCACCCCGCTTCTGTTTGGCGGGCTGATCGCGGGAACGGTGCTCCTCCTTGTCGCGATCTTCGGTCGCAAGCAGGACAATCCGGCCATCGTGCTGAGCTACGCCGCATGTGAGGGCCTCGTCGTTGGCGCGTTCTCGTTTGTCGTCGCCAACCTCATGGTGTCCGGCATCAGCGCGGGTGCGCTGATCAGCCAGGCGATCGTGGGTACCTTCGGCGTGTTCTTCGGCATGCTGGTCGTGTACAAGACCGGCGCCATTCGCGTGACGCCGAAGTTCACCCGCTTCCTCGTTGCCGCCGGCTTCGGCGCGGTCGCGCTGATGCTCGTCAACTTGGTAGTGGGGCTGTTCACTCACAGTGCCGGACCGCTGCGCGACGGTGGCCCGATGGCGATCCTCTTCTCACTCTTGATGATCGGCCTGGCGGCGTTCTTCTTCCTGGCCGACTTCGATGAGGCCGACCGGGCGATCCGCGCCGGCGCGCCGGAGAAGGCCGCATGGGGCATCGCGCTCGGCCTGACCGTGACGCTGGTCTGGCTGTACCTGGAGATCCTGCGGCTGCTCAGCTACTTCAACAGCGACTAGCAGCCTGACGAGAAGGCCCGGCACGAAATGTGCCGGGCCTTTTTCGTTGACTCTGCGCACAGGGCGGGGGTTATCCACAATTTTGCGCCGTGGACGCAGGGTCAACGATTGGTGTCTCCGATCGCTGGCAGTCTGCCGGCATGGGGGTGGGACAGCAGCCATTCATAGGTGCCGAAGCACTGACTTCTGGTGACCTGACACGCTACGAATTGCGCAGGTACTACCGAGCGATCATGCCGAATGTCTACCTAGACAAGCGGGTAGAACCGTCCTTGCATCAGCGCACCGCCGCGGCCTGGCTATGGTCCGGCCGCGAGGCAGTAGTGGCGGGGCTTGCAGCGTCGGCACTCCACGGTGCGAAATGGATTGACAACGACGTGCCAGTCGAATTGATCTGGCACAACGCGCGGTCACCGAACGGCGTGGTGACGCGAGATCAGCTCTTGCTTGAGAACGAGATTCAACGACTCGACGGTCTCGCGGTGACGAGCCCTGAGCGCACAGCCTTCGACATTGGACGTCGGGGTCGGCTCGATGATGCCGTCGCTCGGTTGGACGCGTTGGCGCAGGCCACTGACTTCAAGGTGTCGGCGGTCGAAGAATTGGTCTCTCGCCATCGACACACGCGTGGTCTACGCCAGCTCGAAGCAGTGCTGGACCTAGTTGATGCCGGCGCCGAGTCGCCGAAGGAAACGTGGTTGCGGCTCTTGGCAATTCGCGCTGGCTACCCGCGACCACGGACGCAGATTCCGGTGTTAAGCCCCGACGGCCGCCGATGGTATTACCTCGACATGGGGTGGGAGGACCTATTGCTGGCCCTGGAATACGACGGCGATCACCATCGGACCAGCCGCGAGCGATTCGCATACGAAATCGAACGCGCGGAGGACCTCCACATGTTGGGCTGGACCGTCGTCAAAGCGGCTACGCGGCATCGGACCGCAACCGTCTTGCAGCGCTTCCAGCGTGCTTGGGATGCGTGCACTCATTGACTCTGCGCTGACGGCGTTGGCTACTCGCACTTTTGCGCCATGAGCGCAGAGTCAACGTCGGTCAGCTGAGTCGCTCCACGATCATTGCCATGCCCTGGCCGCCGCCGACGCACATCGTCTCCAGACCGAACGTCTTGTCCTGTGTCTGAAGGTTATTCAGCAGCGTGGCGGTGATCCGCGCGCCCGTCATGCCGAATGGGTGACCCAACGCGATCGCGCCGCCGGACACGTTGAGCTTGTCGTGATCCATGCCAAGCTCGCGGGCCGAACCCAGCACCTGGACCGCGAACGCCTCATTGATCTCGTACAGGTCGATGTCGTCGATCGTCATGCCCGCGTTGGCCAGCGCCTTGCGGACGGCCTCGATGGGGCCTAGGCCCATGATCTCCGGCGACAACCCGGACACGCCCGTCGCGACGATCCGCGCCAACGGCGTCAGCCCCAACTCGCGCGCTTTGGTATCCGACGTGATCACTACTGCGGCAGCCCCATCGTTCAACGGACACGCATTGCCCGCGGTGATGGTGCCGTTCGGCCGGAACACCGGCTTCAATTGCGAGACCGCCTCGTAGGTGGTGCCGGCCCGCGGCCCGTCGTCCTTGGACACCGTCGAGCCGTCGGGCAGCTTCACCGGAACGATCTCGCGATCGAAGAAGCCGCTCTTGATGGCTTCCTCGGCCCGGTTCTGCGAACGCACGCCCCAGTGGTCCTGGTCCTCGCGGCTGATGCCGGTGAGCAGCGCGACGTTCTCCGCGGTCTGGCCCATCGCGATGTAGACATCCGGCAGCACGCCGTCCTCACGAGGGTCGTGCCACTCGTCGGCGCCCGCGGCGGCCTCCGCGCTGCGCTGCTCCGCATCGGCGAACAGCAGGTTGTGCGAGTCCGGCCAGCCATCCGACGTGCCCTTCGGGAAACGCGAAACCGTTTCCACCCCAGCGGAAACGAACGCGCTGCCTTCGCCGGCCTTGATCGCGTGGAACGCCATCCGCGTGGTCTGCAGCGAGGACGAGCAGTATCGGTTCACCGTGGTGCCTGGCAAGAAGTCGTAGCCCAGCTCGACGGCCACCGCGCGACCGATGTTGAAGCCGGCCTCACCGCCGGGCTGCCCGCAGCCCATGATCAGATCGTCGATCTCGCGCGGATCCAAAGCAGGCACCTTGTCCAGCGCCGCGCGCACCATCTGGGCGGCGAGGTCGTCGGGCCGAATATCGACCAGCGAACCCTTACCGGCGCGGCCGATCGGCGAACGCGCGGTCGAAACGATGACGGCTTCAGTCATGACGGCTCCTCGTATCGAGTGGATACGAGCAACCTAGCTGGCGGGCACCACGATGGGCGCGGGCACCCCAGTCGAACGACGCCACAGCCTGCTGATGTTGCCGACCCGAGCCAGCAACGATGCGCCTTCGGCCGTTCGCGATTGCAACGCTTCTTCGACCATCGGGTGACCGACGAACTCTCCCAACGCTTTACCGAGCGCGGGCAGCAACTGCTTGGCGGCCAAGGCATATCCGGCGCCGGACGGGTGGAACATGTCGTGGCTGAACAGCACTTCCGGCATCTTGCGGAATTCGGGCGCCAACAAGTCGGAGAACGGAACGGGGACGCCACCCGCAGACCGGACTTCTGAGGCCTGCGCACGGGCCAGGCGCAACCCGCGGCCGCGCGCGTACCACCGCAGCGGCTGCGGAATGGCGGTGATCACACCGAAGTCCGGACAGGTGCCGACCACAACGACGGCTCCGCTGGCGCGCAACCGGCGCACCGCCCGGCCGAGTCGGCGTGCCGACGGTCCGATGCCATTCGGCCTGGTGATGTCGTTCGCGCCGATCATGATCACGGCGGCGTCCGGCGGCGGGCCCGCCACGAACATCGCGTCGATCTGGCCCGACAGCCCCTTGGACGTCGCGCCGACGATCGCCTTCGTGTTCAACCGCACGCGCTTGCCCGATTCTTCGGCCAGCCCTCGGGCGACGAGCACACCGGGCAGCTCCTCCGCGGACTCGCAGCCGTAGCCGGCGGCGGTGGAGTCGCCGAAGATCATCAAGTGCAGGTCGAACGGCACCCCGCGCTGCCACCGCTCAACGGGTCCACCGCCGGGTGAGTAGACGCCGTCGGCGCGGGGCGGGACGTCCCACGACTTGGGGATGACCTGTCGGGCCTGGTCAGCCTGTCCGCTCAGCAGATTGCGGGCTCCGACATAGACGGAGCCCGTCGACGCGAGTCCGGCCGCCGCCGCCAGGGCGATGGTCGACCGACGCCCCACACGAATGCGCACGGGAACAAGTTTAGGGAAGTTTTCCGGGCTTATCCGCGTGGCAAGACCCGCTCGGCGATCACAGTGCGGTATCAAGTCCGGTATCGATTTCGACTCGTTGATTGTTGAATTGGCTGTAGGGTGTCAAGCTAAGTTCGTTGGGTTTGCCCAGTAAACACGGCGCACCCCGGCACTACGATAGCGTAGGAGTGGTGGCGATGACGGCACCGAGTAAGGTATCCAGAGCGTCGCATGCTGGCGTCAGCCCAGCTAGATCCCGTAGACCGCGCAAGTTTCCGGTCAGTGACGGCGCGCCCGTAGAGGTCTTGGAAGACGGTCCCAGCATCGCGGGACGGCTCACAGCCCTGGCGGCTCTGCTAACTATTCGGCCGACGCTAGCAATCGGAAGTTATGCGCCACGCCTGCCCTGGCCATGGGGTTTGGTCGACTTCGTCGCGCGCGTGGTACGCCCTGCTCCGGGAACCGTCCGCGCGACCATTTCTTTGCCGAACTGCACCGCGCAGCTGGTCCGCGCCGGTGGCGTGCTTCCCGCCGACGGTAAGCACAGCGTGATCCTCTACATGCACGGCGGCGCATTCCTGACATGTGGTGCGCACTCGCACGGCCGGCTGGTGACGGCGTTGTCGAAGTTCGCCGACAGCCCTGTTCTGGTCGTTAACTACCGAATGATCCCGAAGCACTCCGTGGGGCAGGCGCTGGACGACTGCTATGACGCGTACAAGTGGCTGCGGCTGAAGGGCTACGAACCCGACCAGATCGTGCTGGCCGGGGACTCAGCGGGTGGCTACCTGGCGTTGGCCCTGGCCGAAAAGCTGCAGCGCGAAGGTCTTGTCGGCGAGGTGCCTGCCGCCATCGTAACCATGTCGCCGTTGTTCGAGATCGACAACGAAACGCGGGCGAATCACCCGAACGTCCGCACCGACGTGATGTTCCCGCCCAAGGCATTTCACGCGCTCGTCGATCTGATCGAGGAGGCCGCCGAGCGGCACGTCGTCGACGGAAAGCCCGAGGAGATCTACGAACCGCTCGACCACATCGAGCCAGGACTTCCGCGCACCCTGATTCATGTCTCGGGTTCCGAAGTGCTCGTCAGCGACGCCCGCAAGGCCGCACATATGCTGGCCGCCGCGGGGGTGCCCGTCGAGGTGCGGGTCTGGCCGGGCCAGATGCACGTGTTCCAGATAGCCACCCCGATGGTGGCTGAGGCCAATCGCTCGCTGAAGCAGATCGGCGACTACATCCGAGAGGCCACCTGGTAGCCGATCCTCGGGCCTGAGACGATGGACATATGCGCATCGCTCGGCACGTCAGTGAGCTCATCGGCAATACCCCTCTGGTGCAGCTGAACTCGGTTGTTCCCGACGGCGCAGCCACAGTTGCGGCCAAGATCGAATACCTCAACCCCGGCGGCAGCGCCAAGGACCGCATCGCGGTCAAGATGATCGACGCCGCCGAGGCCAGCGGGGAACTCAAGCCCGGAGGGACCATCGTCGAGCCGACGTCCGGCAACACCGGCGTCGGACTGGCCCTGGTGGCCCAGCAGCGTGGCTACAAGTGCATCTTCGTCTGCCCAGACAAGGTCAGCGAAGACAAGCAAAACGTGTTGCGGGCCTACGGGGCCGACGTGGTGGTGTGCCCGACCGCCGTCCCGCCCGACCATCCGGACAGCTACTACAGCGTCTCCAACCGGCTGGTCGAAGAGATCGACGGCGCGTGGAAACCCGACCAGTACTCGAACCCGATGGGGCCGGCCAGCCACTACGAAACCACCGGGCCGGAGGTGTGGGCCGACACCGACGGCAAGGTCACTCATTTCGTCGCGGGCGTCGGCACCGGCGGCACCATCACCGGCGCCGGGCGCTACCTCAAAGAGGTGTCCGGCGGAAAGGTGCGCATCGTCGGCGTCGACCCCGAGGGATCGGTGTACTCCGGCGGCACCGGGCGGCCGTATCTGGTCGAGGGCGTCGGCGAGGACTTCTGGCCGTCGGCGTACGACCCGACGGTGCCGGACGAGATCATCGCGGTGTCCGACGCCGACTCGTTCGAGATGACGCGCCGGCTGGCGCGCGAAGAAGCGCTATTGGTCGGCGGCTCGTGTGGCATGGCAGTTGTTGCCGCGGTCAAGGTGGCCGAGCGGGCCGGGCCCGACGCGTTGGTGGTCGTCCTTTTGCCTGACGGCGGAAGAGGTTATCTGTCAAAGGTTTTCAACGATTCGTGGATGTCGTCCTACGGCTTCCTGCGCACGCGGCTGGACGGTTCCGTCGAGGAGTCGACGGTCGGCGACGTGCTGCGGGGCAAGTCAGGGGCGCTGCCCGACCTGGTCCACACGCATCCGTCCGAGACCGTGCGCGACGCAATCGGCATCCTGCGCGAATACGGCGTGTCGCAGATGCCGGTTGTCGGCGCCGAGCCGCCGGTGATGGCCGGCGAAGTCGCAGGCAGCGTGTCGGAGCGTGAACTTCTCTCGGCGGTGTTCGAGGGCCGCGCGAAGCTCGCCGACGCCGTCTCGGTGCACATGAGCCCGCCGCTGCCGTTGATCGGCGCAGGCGAATTGGTCAGCACCGCCGCCAAGACGCTGCGCGAATGTGACGCCGTTATGGTGGTCGAGGAGGGCAAACCGGTGGGCGTGCTTACCCGTCACGACCTCCTCGGCTTCCTGTCCGACGGCAACGTTCGTCGATAGCCGGCCCGGGTCACCGGGAATGTGCGCGAACCGTGATCAACTTCCGGTTAGAAAGCCCTGCTATTAGGCATCTCTCAGGTTAGGGTAAGCACGCTCGTTGCCAGCTAACTTCACACCGGAAGGCGTCCATGACCGATCAACCGCCACCTCCCCCTGGTAACTACCCGCCTCCGCCTCCGCCGCCTCCATCCGGTGGTTATCCGCCTCCGCCGCAGGGTGGCGGTTATCCGCCGCCTCCACCAGCCGGTGGGGGTTACCAACCGCCACCACAAGCCGGCGCCGGCTTCCCGCCCGCGCCCGCCGGTCCCAGTCCGGCGCTACCGCAAGACGCCTATACGCCGTGGTTCACTCGTGTACTGGCCTACCTCATCGACTACATCCCATACGCGATCATCTTGGGCATCG
>Ga0075420_100003434_pt1 | contig 13858 bp, 2 predicted proteins | sample SoiMetdeltSBSDD4_FD_75296 | JGI IMG/M metagenome (GOLD analysis project Ga0075420, IMG submission 75296) | Bulk soil microbial communities from a Populus tree surrounding site in Tennessee, USA - Soil MetaG P. deltoides SBSDD4 | ecosystem: Environmental > Terrestrial > Soil > Tree plantation... | reverse complement strand
TCTCGGCCTGCCGGTAGCCCGTGCGGCGGTGTATCGCGACGGCTCGAGCCGCACAGCTGGCCGCTTCGCCGTCGGCACCACGGGCCAGGTGTACCCGAGCGAGCGTGGTCAGCGCCTGTCCCTCGAGCATCGCGTAGCCCGCATCGTGCGCGAGCCGACGAACATCCGTCGCCTCGGCCAGCGCCTGGTCCGGTGTACCGGCGTGCAGGTACGCGTCCGCGAGCCAGGCTCGCGCTTCGCATTGCATATGGCGACTGCGATGCTCGTCGGCCAGCCGTAGAGCCTGCCGGAAGTGGCTCATCGCATCCGGCACCGCGCCGAACCGGAGGGCGACGTCGCCGAGGGCGATCAACGCGTACAGCTCACCGCGCCGGTTGCCCGTGTCGCGGGCGATGTCGAGTGCGGTCCGGCCGGCTTCCGCGGCTTCGGCCGGGCGGCCGGTCACGCAGTACAGGGTCGCCAGCCCCGCCAACGCGAACGGCTGGCCGTACCGGTCGGCGATCTCGTCGTGCAATGCCCGGCTGCGGTTCAGGTCGTCCTCGGCTCCATCGAGGCGGCCCAGGTACAGGCGCACGACACCGCGGGTGGCCACGGTGATGGCCTCGCCCCCGGGGGAGCGCGCCGCGCGGTGCAGCGCGAGGGCGTTGGTGAGGTCGCGGGCCGCGCTCCGCAGGTCGCCCAGCTCGAGTCGCAGGTTGCCCAGGTTGGCCAGTACGACGGCCTCACCGGCGTGCCGGCCCAGGCGGCGGTTGAGTTCCAGCGCCGCGGTGAACTGTTCGATGGCCGCCCGGTTGTTGCCCACCTCCGCGAAGGCGATGCCGAGGCTGCCGAGAGCCGACGCCTCACATTCGGCCCAACCGACCTCGCGGCTGAGCGCGAGAGCGCCGTGCAGGTGCTCGGTCGACCTGTCGTGCCGGCTGAGGGTGCGGTGCGCGATGCCCAGGCTCAGGTGCGCCGCCGCCTGCGCCCGCTGGTCGGCGTGCGCGGTCGCGGCCGCCAGCCCGGCTTCGGCCGTGGCGAGCCAGTCCGCCATGTGCCGGCTGATCCAGAAGTATCCCCGCAGCCGGTCCGCGAGCAGCCAGGCGGCCGGGGCCGGCCCGTGCTGGCTGGCGTGACGAACGGCGGCTACCAGGTTGGCCCGTTCGTGCTCGAGCCAGGCGAGCGCATCGCCGTTCGTGGTGAACGTCAACGCGGTGGCATCGGACGCCGGGAGTGGCAGCCGGACGAACTGCGGGCTCAGCAGCGTGACCGCGTTATCCACTGTGGACAGATAGAACCCGAGGAGTCGCTGGGTCGCGGCCGCGCGGTCGGCCTCGGGCTCGTCGCTGCGGAGCAGTTCGTCGGCGTAGCGCCGGATGAGATCGTGCCACGTGTACCGCATCTCCACACGCCGGAGCAGGTGTGCCGCGGTCAGCGTGCCCAGCAGCCTTTCGCAGTGCGGTACCGCGGCGAGAGCCGTCGCGGCGGGCAGGCCGATGTCCGGGCCGGGTGCCAGCGCGAGCAACCGGAACACCCGTCTAACCGGTTCCTCGAGGGCCTGGTATGACAGTCGGAAGGCGGCCCGGGTCGAGGCATCGTCGTCACCGTCCACCTCGAGCGCGGTCAACCCGGGCGCCGTGCGCAGTTCGGCCACGTACCCGGCGATGCTCCGCTGTGGACGGTCGCTGAGATTGGCCGCTACGATCCGCAGCGCCAGCGGCAGGTGACCGCAGGCGGCGGCCAGGTCGGCGGCGGCTGCCGGCTCGGCGGCGACCCGGTCGCCGGGGACCGTCCTGCGCAGCAGCGCCAACGACTCGGCGGGCGCGAGCACGTCGAGGGTCAGCCGCCGGGCGCCGTCCCGCGCCACCAACCCGCTCAACCGGTCCCGACTCGTCACGACCACCAGACAGCCCGTTCCGCCGGGCAGCAACGACCGTACCTGGCCGGCATCGCGCGCGTTGTCCAGAACCAGCAGCACGCGCCGGTCGGACACCGTGGTCCGGAACAGCGCCGTCGCCTCCGCCGGATCGGGAGGTATCGCTTCCGGCGGCACCCCGACTCCCCGCAGCAGCGGTCCCAACGCGTCGACCGGTCGCATCGGCGGCGCCTGGGCATACCCGTGCAAATCAAGGAAGAGCTGGCCGTCCGGGTACCGGTCCCGGGCCGCGTGCGCCCAGCGGACCGCCAGCGCGGTCTTGCCGACACCGGGCGGACCGCAGATCGTGACGAGTACCGCGGCCGGATCCGGTCCGGTGCACAGCCGATCGAGCTCGGCGAGCTGGTCCCCGCGGCCCGTGAAGTCGGCCACGGCGGGTGGCAGTTGGGCCGGTACCGGCCCGCCTCTGGCATCGTCGTCCGGTGCCGGCGGCGAAGCGGTCAGGGTCGGTGGCGGCACCGCGTCGCCGCGAAGGATCGCCTGCTGCAGGCGGATCAGTTCCGGTCCCGGATCCAGGCCGGCGTGATCCGCCAGCCGGACACGTGTCTCGCTGAAGACGTCGAGCGCGTCCTGCCGACGACCGGCGTGGTACAGGGTCGACATCTGCAGCGCCGCGAGGTGTTCGCGAAGGGGATGTTCACGGACCAACGCGGCCAGTTCACCCACGAGTTGGTCGTACCGGCCGAGGGCGATGTCGACTTCGATGCGGCGTTGCAGGCAGGCGAGCCGCTGTTCGTCGAGCCGGTGCGCCTCGGCGTCGAGTACCGGCCCGCCCATGCCGCCGAGGGCGGGGCCGCGCCACATCTCCAGCGCCGCCCGGAGCGCGTCGGCGGCGTCGGCGAACTTGCCGTCGTCGACCAGGACCCGAGCCAGGCCAACCCGGCGGTCGAAGTCGCGTGCGTCGAGCGTGTCCTCGCCGAGTTTCAGCACGAACCCACCGCCGGAGCGGGTGACCGGCGGCCGCAGCCCGGTACCGCGGACGAGGTGCCGGCGCAACGCCGCGATCGTGTTGCGAACCTGTGCGGCGGCTGTCCGCGGCGGGTTCTCGCCCCACAACACCTCTACCAGGCGCGGGATGCCGACCGGGTGGTCCGCGCCGAGCAGCAGAGCCGCGAGGGCGCGGCATTCCCGCGGCCCGCCGATGTAGAGCTCCGCGCCGTCGACCCAGACCGCGACCGGTCCAAGAATCCGGTACTCCACGCCCCCGTCTCCCCGCAGCAACCACTCACCCCGCAGTCTGCCATCAATCTCTCCGGCCGGTTGCCCGCCGGCGATACGCGACGGATGCGTTGCCGATACGGCCGGCCTCTACCGTGATCGCGTAATCGAGATCATCCATATCGACCGCGGACGCTGCCGGAGGACAACGTGATCGGACTGGTTCGCGTCGGTGGTGCCGCGCGCCCGCTCGTACCACAGGTCGTGGCGATCCTCACCGCCGGCCTGCTGTTCGCACCGGCCCTGCCGGTGGTCGCCAATCCTCCGCTGCCACCGGGCGGCGCGCTGTCCGCCCCGCAACAGAGCACCGGCTCGGCGGCCGACCGTCCACATCGCACGACCGCGGCGAGCACGACGGCGCGGGTACCGGGCGGCCGGTCGAAGGCGGCCGTTCCCGGTGCGGTGGGTCCACAGTCGACGTTCTCCGATCCGGTCGTCGCGCCGGCTTCGCTTCCCGCCCAATCCGTGCGGCTCGTCGAGGATCCCGGGCCACCCCGGAGCGTCGATCCCGCCTCACCCGTAGAACTGGTGTCGGCTCGTACCCCCCGATCGACCGAGTTCGTCAACCCGGATGGCACGAGGACCCTGCGCATCTTCGACGACACCGCGTTCGTACCGCGGCCGGACGGCGGGCTCGTACCGCTGGATCCGACCCTGCGCCGACAGTCGGACGGCCGGTTCGGTCCGGTCGCCGCGGCCGATGTGTCGATGGCCGACCGGTCCACCGACGCCACGGTCGCCGGCCTGTCGCTCGGCGAGGAGGCGTGGGTCGGGTTCGGCGTCGCCGACGCGACCCCGGTACCGGCGACGGTGAACGGGCCTACCGTCACGTACCCCGGAATCCGCGCCGGGGCGGACCTCAGGCTGACCGCGACCGACCGGGGTGTCAAGGAGGAGATCGTCCTCGGTTCGGCCGGTGCGCCGACCTCGTGGTTGTTCCCGCTGACGCTGTACGGAGTCACACCCTCGCTCGACGAGGCGGCCGGCACGGTGGTGTTCACCGATCCGGCCGGCGCGGTACGCGGATTCGTCCCGCCCGGGTTCATGGTGGACTCCACAGTGGACCCGCACCGGGGCAGCGGTGAGCGGTCCAACAACGTGCGGTACTCGCTGGTGGAGCACGGCACCGGCTGGGCACTGCGGGTCGACCTGGACGCGGCCTGGTTGCGGGACCCGGCGCGGGTGTTCCCCGTGACCGTCGATCCGAGCTTCCGCGACAACGCGGAAAGCGACGACACGTTCGTCTCGTCCCGGGACTTCGCCAACCGCAACAACTCCAGCGAAGGTGACCTGCTGGTCGGTACCTACAACGGCGGAAGCGAGAAGTCGGCGTCGTACGTCCACTTCAACGACCTGATGTCGTCGTTGTCCAACCGGTGGATCAACGGCGCCTCGCTCAACCTGTGGGAGTACTGGTCGTACTCGTGCCAGGCGCGGCCGGTCACGGTGTACAAGGTGACCCAGTCCTGGGCCGGCTCGACCGCGAAGACCTGGGCCGGGCCGTCGTACGACTCCGCGCATCCGCTCGCGTCGCGGACGTTCGCGCACGGTTACTACGACTGCCCGGGCGGGGCGTGGGAGTCCTTCCCGCTGCCGGCGGACCGGGTGATGGGCTGGGTCCACCGCACCGAGTCCTACTACGGGCTGACGGTACGCGCGTCGTCGACCGACAGCCGGGGCTGGAAACGGTTCTCCTCCGCGAACGCGAGCATCACGAACAACCGCCCGTTCGTCGACGTCAACTACTCCGACCAGGGGGCCAAGTACGCCTTGCCCAAGCCGGTGTTCGACCCACCGGTCACCGCCACGACGGCGGGCCGGATCACGATCCGGGTGACCAACTGGGGCATGACGACGTGGACCCCCACCAACGGCTACAAGCTGGCGTTCCGGGTACTCAACTCGTCCGGCGGCACGGTGCAGACCGGTACGCCGATCGCCATGCCGCACAACGTCGGCCCGCACCAGTCCGCGGACGTCGTGGTGACCGTGAACCCGATCGTGGGGGCCGCGAACTACACGCTGCGGGTGGACATGGTGAACCCGTCCGGCGCCTCGTTCAACACCACGTACGGCGTACCGTTCGGCGTCGTGCCGTTCACCATCGCCAACGGCGCACCGACCATCCGCGGCAACTGGCCGCCGAACAACGGGTTCGTCGAGTCGCTCCTCCCGGCGCTCTGGGCGGACTACTGGGACCCGGACAACACGCCGGCCGGCGCGCAGCGCTTCACGTTCCGCATCTGCAACGGCACCCCGCAGGCGCCGGTGGGTTGCCAGAGCTCGGGCCAGATCACGTCTCCGACGTGGCCGGTGCCGATGGGCGTGCTGTCCTGGGGAAAGGCCTCGTTCTGGTACGTGACCGTCTCGGACACCCAGGCCTCGAGTCCGGAGATCGGACCGATGTTCTTCACGCCGATGGTTCCGCAGGCCCACGTGACCAGCCACCTCGCCGGCGCACCGGATGGCGGTCAGCCTCCTGGTGTGAATCCGTTGGTCGGCAACTATTCGACATCGGTCACCGACGCCTCGGTGAGCGCGTCCGGTCCGGCGCTCGAGCTGCGCCGCACGTACAACTCGCAGGATCCCCGGGTGGGTGCGTTCGGTGCTGGTTGGACCAGCGCGTTGGATCAGCGCCTCGACGAGCTGCGCCGGTGGAACCTGCCGGACGACGCGGTGGTCACGCTCGCCTCCGGGCAGCAGTTCCGGTTCGGCGTGAGCCTCGACGGCACGTCGTACACCGGGCCGCTGGGCACGAACATGACACTGGTCCGGACCGCCTCCGGGTGGACCCTGCGCGACGCCGACGGCCAGCGGCGGGAGTACGACTCGTCCGGACGGCTGCTCTTCCTCGTCGACGCCAACGGCCGGGCCCAGGGGTACCGGTACCACGACGACCAGATCACCGCGATGGTCGACGTGGCCAGCGGTCGCGAGCTGCGCATCACGTGGACGGGCTCGCAAGTCACCGCGGTGTCGATCTGGACCCCGGAGTCGGGCACCGCGGCCACGTGGACCTACGCCTACACGAACGGCCGACTGACCCAGGTGTGCAGCCCGTTGTCCGCGGCGTCGTGTACGGCCTACGAGTACACGTCGACCTCCTACTACCGCACCGCGGTGCTCAACGACGGGCCGGCGTCGTACTGGGCGCTCGGTGAAACCGAGGGCAGCGTGGCGCGCAACCTCATGGCCACCACGCCCGGCCAGCTGGACGGCAACTACGTCGGCGTGACCCTCGGCGGCGCGGGCGCGATCCAGGGACTCTCGGACGCTTCGGCGACGTTCACCGGCGCGTCCACGGCCTCGGTCGCCATGCCCACGAACTTCTTCAACTCGTGTGGCGAGTGCACGTACGAGTTGTGGTTCAAGGCTCCGCCGGGCGCTTCCGGGACCTTGTTCGCCTTGCAGAACGGGACGATGACCAACTCGACGCAGGTCCGCCACCGCATCTCCGTGCACACCGACGGTGTGCTTCGCTACAACTTCAGGCCCTACCCCGACGGGGGCAGCTCGTTGACCGAGATCAAGCCGGGCGTGAACGACGGGCAATGGCACCACCTGGTGCTCGTCACGGGCGAAGGCACCGACGACATCTACGTCGACGGCGTGCTGGAAGGAAGCACGTTCGGCTGGCCCCATCACGGTACGAGCCAGCACGCGTTCCTAGGCAACGCCCGGTCGGTCAGCGGGTCGACGACGACCTACACGCCGTTCACCGGTCAGATTGACGAGTTCGCGTTCTACCGCGGTTCGCTCCTGGACGACCAGGTGCGGGCGCACTGGGCGGCGGCGACGATCGGCGGCCGGTTGGTCAAGGTGACCGAGCCGGGCGGCTTCGTCGCGACGCAGGTCGGCTACGACGACACGACCGGACGCGTCAGGACCGTCACCGACCGGCACGGCACCGTCTGGAGCATCGAGTCGCCAGTGGCCGAGCAGGGAAGTCGGAGCGTCACCGTCACGTCGGACACGGGCGAGCCGACGACCTACCGGTACGACGACACGCAGGGCGGCCGGTTGGTGTCCATAGAGGACACGTTCGGTCAGCAGACCTGGGAGTACAACGCAGCGGGCTTCGTGTCGAGGATGACCGATCGCAACGGCAACGCCACGACCTTCGATACTGACGCGCGGGGCAATGTGCTGGGCCGCACGACCTGTCGGGCAACGGGGAACTGCGCGACCGAGTACACCGGGTACTTCCTCAACCCCAACGACCCGCTGGACCCGCGTAACGACGTACCGATCTGGCGGGCCGACCCGCGCTCGTCGTCCGCGACCGACACGACGTACCGCACGACGTTCGACCTGGACGCGGCGGGGCGGGTAACGCGGACCACCCGTCCCAAGCCCGCCGGACAGAGCGTAGCGCCGGTGGAGACGTCTACCTACTCCACCGGTACGGAGCCGGGCGGCGGGAACCGTACCGTCTATTCGAAGTCCGAACAGACCAGGGCGTTCGTGCCCGCAGACCAGTCGGTGCTGGCGTTGACCGGCGACGACGAGATTCAGCAGATCACCCTGCCGTTCCCGGTCGCGTTCCATGGCCAGCCTCATTCGACCGGGTGGGTATCGACCAACGGCGTCTTCACCTTCCTGGATCCGGGTGAAGCGCTCTACTTCAACGGGGCAGTGCCCAGCGGTGACGAACCCAACGCGGCCGTGTACGCGTTCTGGGACGACCTGGTGGTCGACGCCAGCGCGTCGGTGCGCACCGCGACCATCGGTACCGCACCGAACCGCCAGTTCGTGGTGGAGTGGCGCAACGCGCATCGGTTCGACGACGCGACCCAGCGGATCAGCGCGGAGATAGTCTTCGCCGAGAACGGCGAGATCTCGCTGAACTACTCCGGCATCGACGCCGTGCCGGACGAACAGGGGGGCTCGGCGACGACGGGAGTGGAGGAAGCCTCCGGGCTCCGGGCCGTGCAGCACTCCTTCCAGCAGCCGGTTCTCCGGTCGGGACTCGCCGTGGTCTTCACGCCGAGCGTGGTACCGAGAACGATTCCCGCCGGTCTGTTGCTGACGTCGACCGACGTCAACGGCGCGGTCACCACCCGCGGCTACGACGCCGCCGGTGACCTGACCCAGGTCGTCGAACCGGCGGGCCTGACCACCGTCCACTCCTATGACTCCCTGGGCCGTATCGTGGGCACCACCACCTCGTCGGCGACGGAGAACTACGGTACGGCGACCGTGCAGTACAACGCGGTCTCGCTGCCCGCCTCGCGGACCGCGCCGGGTGTCGTCAACCCGATCACCGGAGTCACCCACACCGCGGTGACCACGTACGCGTACGACGCCGTGGGACGGCTGACCGGGCAGGCGGTCTCGGACTCGACTGGTGGCGACGCGTCGCGCACCTGGACGTTCGGCTACGACCCCGGTGGGCGGCTGACCTCGTCCACGACCCCGGCCGGCGCGACCACCACCCAGGTGTGGAACAACCGCGGCGAGCTGGTTCGGGTCACCCGGCCGGGCCTGGTGCAGGAGTATGCCTACGACGAGGCGCACCGGCTGATCGAGACGGCCGCGGTAGGCGCCGGTGTCGACCCGATGGATTCGGCCGCCACGCGGCTGGTGCTCGAGTCGCGCGCGTACGACCCCGCCGGTCGGCTGGCGTCCATTGTGGACGCGATGGGTCGGGAAACCGGGTACACCTACTACGGCGACGACCGGCTGGCCACGACCAGCCGGGTACGCCGCAACGCCGTGGGCGACATCGTCTCGACCACGGTGCTGTCCGATGTGGACTACGACAAGGCCGGCAACCTCACCCGGTCGACCGGCATGGGCGGCGTGACGACGACGTACGCCTACGATCCCGCGGGTTACCCGACCTCCACCGTGCTGGATCCCGGTGGCCTGGCGCGTACCACGGCGTACGCCCGCAACCGGGACGGCACGGTGGCCCGCGAGACCCACACCGGTAGCGCGTCACCCGGCCGGACCGAGCGCACCGACTTCGCCTACGATGCGGCCGGCCGGCTGCTGACCAGTACGGTCGACAACACCGGTGGTACCCCCGCGAGCCTGGCCACGACGTACGAGTGGGACGCGCGCGGGCTGCTGACCAAGCAGACCGACCCGACGGGGATCGCGACCTCGTTGAGCTACGACAAGCTCGGCGAGCTGGTGGCCCAGACCGGTGCGCCGCGCACGACATGGGTCGCCGGCGTGTCCACGGGCAACGTTCGGCCGGTGACGACGCTTGGTCGCAACACCTTCGGAGAGATCACCGACGTTCGGGACCCGGCCGGGTCGGTGACCCGAATGACGCTGGACGCGATGGGCCGGACAACGCAGGTCCGGCTGCCTGCCTACACACCGCCGGGCGGTTCGACGGTCAACCCGACCATCTCGGCGCAGTACGACGCACGGGGTCTGCTCACCACGGCCACCGACCAGCTGGGCCGGGTCCGGACCGCCAGCTACGACGCGTACGGGCGGGCGGTCTCGTCGACGGAGCCGGATCCGGACGGGGCCGGGTCGAAGCCGGCTCCAGTGTGGACGTTCGCGTACGACCGGGTCGGCGAACTGCTGGACGCTACCGACCCGTCCGGGGCGCACCGGCTGGCGACGTACAACGATCTGGGACAGCCTGACACGTCCACGGCCAGCGACCGGGACACCGGGCAGACCGTGTACTACACCACGACCTTCGGGTACGACCCGTTCGGCAATCTGTCCACTGTGGCCGATCCACTCGGGCGGACCACGGCGTTGGCGTACACCAGAGCCGGCGACCTCGCGGGCGTGACTCCGCCAGCCGGCCCGGATGCGCAGCTCGGCTACGACCTGACCGGGCGGTTGGTGCGGCAGGTGCTCGGCGGAGTCCGGGCCGGTACGACCAGCTACGACCTGGCCGGCCGACCGACGGTGCAATCGCGGCACACGGTCAGCGGCGGGGTGCTGTCCGCTCCGCTGACGACCGCGCAGAAGGAGTACGACGGCGCGGGCCGGACCACGAAGGCCACGAGTCCGGCCGGGCGGGTGACGAGCTACGGGTACGACACGGCCGGGCAGCAGTCCTCCGTGACCCAGCTGGCTGTGACGGTGCAGTTGGGTTACGACGCGCTCGGCAACCGCACCAGGATGGTCGACGGACGCGGCAACGCGACCGACTACACGTACAACACCCTGGGACTGCCGGAGTCGGTGATCGAGCCGACCACGACGGCACATCCCACGCTGGCCGACCGCACCTGGACCACGGTGTACGACGCGGCCGGTCAGGCGGTCCAGGAGAACCTGCCCGGCGGCGTCCGGCGCACCCGCACCTTCGACGCGCTGGGCCGGTTGACCACCGAGACCGGCTCGGGCGGCGGCACCACCACCGTGGCGAGGCAGCTCGACTACGACGCTCAGGGTCGGGTCACCAAGGTGTCGGGGCCGGCCGGCGACACCACGTTCACGTGGAACGACCGCGGGCTGTTGACCGGTACGGCCAGCCCGGGCGGCAGCGCCTCCTTCGGCTACGACGGCACGGGCCAGCTCGTCTCCCGCACCGATGTGACCGGGACGGCAACGTTCACCTACGACACCGCGGGCCGACCGGCCACGATGACCGATCCACTCACCGGGCAGACGCTGAGCTACGGCTACACCGCGGCGGGGGAGCTGTCGGGCATCTCGTACGGCGCCGGCGCACCGACGCGGGCCATGACGTACGACGCGCTGGGCCGGCTCGCGACCGATGCCTGGCGACGGCCCGGCGGCACATCCGAGTCCAGTACGACGTACGGGTACGACCTCGACGGCATGCTTACCGCCAAGACGACCGCGGGTGTCGCCGGTGCCGGTACCAACGGCTACGGCTACGACGGGTTGGGCCGGCTGACGTCGTGGACCCGACCGGACAGCCAGATCGTCGGGTACGGCTACGACGCGGCATCCAACCGCACGATGGTCAGCGGACCCGGCGGTACCCGTACGACGACATTCGACGCCAGGAACCGCCAGGTATCGGCCACCGGCGCCGGTCAGGCCGACCAGTCGTGGACCTGGACCGCGCGGGGCACGCTGGCCTCGACCGTCGCGGGTGGACAGACAGCGACGTACACCTTCGACGCCTTCGAGCGGCTGACCCGGGCCCAGACGACGTCGTACACAGTGGACTACGCGTACGACGGGCTGGACCGCGTGGCCGCGCGCAACGGCATCGGGTTCGTGTACCACGACCTGACCAACAACCCGGTCCGGTCGCCCAACCCGTCGGGGGAGAACGCACTGATCGTGCGGGCGCCCGACGGTACGCCGGTATCCGACAAGGTCGGCACCGGCACCGGCCGCCGGCTGCTCGCCGACGGAGTGCACGACGACGTGACCGCGGCCGCGGATCCGGCGACCGGCGCGGTCGGCGCGTCGGCGAGCTACGACCCGTACGGCCAAGTCACCGCATCGAGCGGCCAACTGTCACTGGGCTTCCAGGGTGGCTGGGTCGACCCGAACACCGGACAGGTCAACGCCCACGCCCGCTGGTACCAGCCCGGTACGGGCACCTTCACCAGCCGCGACACCTGGACCCTGCCGCCCGATCCGGTCGCGCAGGCCAACCGGTACCAGTACGCCAACGGCGCGCCCACCGTGGCCAATGATCCGAGCGGCCATCGGAACGACTGCGACACCCTCGATTGCCCCGAAGACTCGTTCGGTAGCGCACCGCCCGACGGTGGGGGAGGCTCGTCGGACGACTACATGTGCCTCATGAGCAACGGCGGCGACCCCCGCTGCGGCAGCGGGTCCGACGACTGCCGTGTCTACTGGGTCAACGACCAGAGCTACTGCGGCAACAGCAAACACAGCGAAGTGGACTTCACCGACGAGATCCGCAAGACCATGAAGAAGGCCAATGGCAGTGGTGGCGGTGGAGGCGGTGGCGGTGGCGGTACGTGCGACGCGTTGTGCCGCACGCCATGGCTCTACGACAGCGATCCGCGCAAGCCACTCGGCAGCGAGCCCAGCCAGCGGCCCAAGAGCCAGGACCTCACCGGCGGTACCCCGATCGTCATCGTGCCCGGCGCCCTCTCACCGGTCGTCACGTCGTGCGACAACGGCACGTGCACCCCGCCCCCGATGCCGCACGCCGACGAGGTGGAGCGGAAGCAACATCCGCCCGTCACCACCACCCCGGAGCCGGGACCACCGGTGACGCTGCCGCCGTCGCAACCGCCGCACGATCTGTGGGCCTGCATGGTCGTCGGAAAGCTCTTCCCGCTGCTGGGCGGCTGCGTCTGCCTCTTCGACCCGAGTATCTGCTATCAGCCGATCCTGAACGTGTTGAAGGCGATCTGGCGGTTCATTGTGAAGTACGCCGAATTGCTGCTCGGCCTCCTCACGATAGTTGTCGTGCAGATCCTCTGCCATATGTTGCCGGTACATTGCCTCATCGTGACGATACTCGTCTACGCCATCATCGCGCTGGTGATCTGCGGGATATCGAACGACTGGCCGAGTTTGGGTGATCTGGCCGAGGAATGCTGGATCTATGTCGCGGCCGCGATCGCGGGTGCTTTCCTCGAACGCATCTGCATCTGGGCAAAGCCGCTCTGCGAGTGGTTCAAACGCAAGATTCCGTTGCCGAAGTTGCCCAGCGGACCCGCACCACCGCTGCCTGACGCGGAAGTGGCCATGGGCTGAGGCTGCAATACGATGTCGCGGATGGTGACAGAGTGCGGACCGGGCCCGAAGACCTGGCCGAAGCTCACGCTGATCTTCGTGGTGCCGGGCGGCAGCGGGCCGAATCGAATGGTGCCCTGGACCGGCACATCCGGCGGCACGGTCTCCGGCCAGTCACCCGCGAACGCGTGGGCGGACAGCGTCCTGCCGCCGGGCACGATCAACTGGCAATTGCCGTACAGCGGCAGAGACAGCGACACGCGGCCGCTGTTCGTCGCGCTCAGCTCCACCTCGGTGTATTGGTCGGTGACCCAAACGTGGTGCACGGTCAGCGTCAGCTGCCCCGCCTTCGCCGACTTCTCGGCCACGAGAACATCGACAGGCTTGGCCAATATCCTCGGCAAGATCACCGCCAGGCAACAGGCGAGCATGGCAATCCCGACAGCGACATCGAATTTGGTGGTGGGAATCCGTACACGTATTTCCTCGGGCAACATTCACCTATGGTCGCCACGGCGGAGCACGCCTACCATACGAGGTTCTGCGTATCTTCGCCGAATACGCGGGCGACGCAGCCACCTCTCCGGCACCCCGACGAAGCCATCCACCACCGTCAAACCTATGCCGGGGGTGCAACCAGGACCAGACGGTGTCCGGGATTCCGCCGGACACCCACGGTGCTGGTTACCGTCCCCGTCGTGAAGAAGCTGTCTCTCGCCGCCGCCGCGGTCGTCGCATCCGCGACGGCGTTGCTCGTGGCGACGCCCGCCGTCGCGCTGGCCGGCCTGGTCGTCGTCCAGTCGACGACGTTCGGGCCGACTCCCGGCGGCTTGTACTACGCCGAGGCGACCTGTCCGGCTGGAACCCGGCTCACCGGAGGCGGGGCACGGCTCAGCAACGGTACGGCCACCGTGTCGGCCGCGGTTCCTTCCTTCGGCAACGACACGTTGTGGTCCGCCGCCGGCCTGGGCAACGGCAACCCGTTCACGGCGATCACGGCGTACGGGATCTGCGCCTCCGGGATGAGCGGATACCAGACCGTGCGGGCCGAGCACCTACCGCCGGCCGGATCGTTCATGGCCGCCGCGACGGCGACCTGTCCGG
>Ga0075420_100003432_pt1 | contig 13859 bp, 13 predicted proteins | sample SoiMetdeltSBSDD4_FD_75296 | JGI IMG/M metagenome (GOLD analysis project Ga0075420, IMG submission 75296) | Bulk soil microbial communities from a Populus tree surrounding site in Tennessee, USA - Soil MetaG P. deltoides SBSDD4 | ecosystem: Environmental > Terrestrial > Soil > Tree plantation... | reverse complement strand
CACCTTTGTCCCAATGGCTAATGTGGCTGCCATGCGCGACGAAGATGTAGTGGTGGTTTGTACCGGTTCGCAGGGCGAACCCAGCAGCGCCTTGCAACGCATGGCCACCGGCGACCACAAACACATCAAGCTAAAAGAGCAGGACACGGTTATTTTGTCCAGCACGCCAATTCCCGAAAGTGGCAACGACAAGCTCATTGGTGACATGGTCGACGACCTCTTTAAGAAGGGTGTGCATGTTTTCCGCCATGCCACGCGCGATGTCGATGGCTGTGGGCCGTTGCACGTTAGTGGTCACGCCAGTCTCGAGGAGTACGGCGAGATGATTGCTATGACCAAGCCAAAATTCTTTATGCCAATTTATGGTGCGTTCCGTGGAAAGAAATATCATATCGAGGAAGCAGTCCGCCAAGGTGTACCGCGCGATCATTGCTTAAACGTAGACAATGGTGCCGTTGTTGGACTTACATCCAATAGTATAAAGGTGATTGGCGATGTGCCCCATGGCACTATTTTGGTCGACCAAACCGGTAACATCGTTAACAGTGTGGTAGTAAAAGACCGTGTGTTGTTGGCCGAAGAAGGCCTGGTGGCTGTAGTTTTGACCGTCGACAAAAAGAACGGTGTTTTGTTAACCAGCCCAGATATCATCAGCCGTGGTTTTATCTACATGCGTGATAACGAAGAGCTAATGAACGGCCTGCGTGCCGAACTTAAGCGCGCCGTGTCCCAGCGTTTTAAACGCGTGGACCTCGACCGCTTTAAAGTAGAGCTTAAAGACCACATTACGCACTTTTTGTTCGAGCAGACGCAGCGCAGCCCAATTGTTATTCCGGTGGTCAACATCATTGGCGGCAAGGGCGAAACCCGCACTGTCCACGCCGGCCGCAACGAAGGTGGACAACAGTCCACCGCTGGCAAATCGCCACAGCAAATGGCCGATGAACAACAGCGCCGTTTCCAGCAAATGCGCGAACGCCTTTTGGGTACCGACCCTCGCGTAGACTAAGTTAATACACTATTATTACAATCAATGCCCTACAGTCCTCTCCTGGAAATAGTTGCAAACAACGAAATCCCCTATTCTTATCCTCAGTTTCGTAGGGTCGAAGGTACAGGGCACGACCTCCAACACCTAATGGAGAATCGTGAACAACATTCTTCAGACCCTGCAACAGATCCAGTTCTAGCTAATTTTCGGGCAGAAATTGCATCTAATCTGGGCTTGTTAGCGCGTATGCATGAACAAGTCAACGACACCAGGGCCGCAATAAGCGCTGACGAAGAACGAGTAAACAGCTACGACACCGCGTGGCGGGATGACAACACAGTATTCAACCCGCACGAGGCCTATGTTTTAGCTGCAGCCACAAGAAAAGAAGAGGAACAGTTGGCAGCGCTGCGAGCAAAGGATCTACAGCAACGCAAAGCCAGGGTTTTAGAGAAAAAAAGTATGCTAATCGCCAGGGAACTGCTCCGACGTTGACACCAGAGGAGAGCAGGCTTATAGGCGACGAGTCTCGAAAATTTGCGCGCCTCCTTAACACACGCTACGCGAAAATCAATGCGGCCCGGACCGAGAGAGTCCGTGACTTACGCAAAGCCTACCGCGAAAACCCTGACATGCCCGTAGAAGAGGTGGAAGAAAAGCAACCAACCAAGGGCTTTACCCTTTTCTCTAAGATTAGAAAAGCCAAATAGTTACCTCACTATAGTTACGGCAGCTGTATCATGTGCAGCATGGCGTTTTGGTTTTTAGCAAATTCGTTGCCAGTTGTAGTCCAAAGTTCGAGCAACAATGTGGGAACACCGTGTTTGTCATGGAGCCAATCCTCAAACGCCCCGGTGGTGTCGTAAGTAAAGATGGAACCAGTTTGGCTGTTACTAGCGTAACCAAGATTAGATTTTTGGTCGTATACATGGGCAAGCCCGTCACTGTCGCCAGAATCGTTCGGGATGACAACCCCGGCCGCAGCGTGGTAAGTAAGCACTAGCCGCGGACTTTGCGACAAAACATAGTTGGCTAGCGCGCGCGATTCTGGCTCGGACAGCGGCGCACTGCCGCCACCGTTGGCATTAAAACTATCATCTGGCATGGTAACGCCTTGTTTCCAGTTGTTGGCAGGGAAGTTGCGGTTTAGGTCAACGTTATTGGCGTTGGTCCTGGTACTGGCAGCAAAGCCATCAGGGCTGAGGTTTGGAATGATAATTATTGTGCGGTGTGCCGGGATTTTGTCGGGGTTAGATTCTAAATAATCGGCCAAGCTGTTTAGGGTGTAGACCGAGCTTTTTTCGTCGCCATGGGTGCCACCCACAAAGATGATTTTACTCGCGCCGCTGCCAAATTTGTAAGCGGTAATACTACGGCCCTTAACGGAAGTACCAATGCCGAATGTCACTTTGCAAGTCACCCGAGATTGACGCTGCCAAGCCGAACCCCCGCTAATGCCAAATTCATTTTGCAGGCCGTCTAGTACCCTGACTGTTAACGGTGCGCAGATAGGAAAATCAGACGCGGGGTTTATAGTTATTTTGTTACCTGTCAAAGTAATGGCTGCTGGGACTTCCTTGCCCGAAACAGCCAGCTTAATGAAATTGCCAAGCGATTGCCCGGTTTGTACGTTGGTGTCAAATGTCAGCACGATGTTGCCGGCGGGGTTAACTTTGGAAGTGCCAATATTAATGCCTAGTACTTTCGGCCCACCCGAGGTAGAGAAGGACAAGACGTACGGCTGGGCTAAAAAACCACCGTCGGCCGCGCGTATTGCGGGGATAGTCAGCTCGAATCTGGTGCTTCGCGGCAACGGTTCCCCAAACCGCGTAGTTATTGTGGCGCCGTTTAGTTCAAAGGTAGCTGGAAAAGCCTGCTTTGTATCGCCCTCTAGTCGTTCAACTTTTGCGCCTTCAAAATTGAGGGCTTCGCGGTTAAGGGTTAGTTTTAGATCAGTTGGCTTATCGTACACCGTTTGTCCGGCGGAAATGCTGGAGCCGGCAATGGTTATAGCCTCGACAGTAGTGATTTGCTGGGCAATTAGCGTGGTGCCGGGCCCGTTTTTAAAACTACGGCTGAGTGTTGCCTGGTAGCTCGCCGACTGTGCTAACTCCAGCTTGCTTATGTCGCAGTTCAGTGTAGCATTCTTGGTTTTGCAATCGACTGTTCGCTTGTTGGCGGCTAGTTGGTAGCCAAAGACGGTGTCGTCGCTATTCAGTTGCAGAGTTAACGGCAGGGTAGGGGCGACTGGCTGGTCAAGCACTGCTTGGTTTGTGAGTATGGGAAAGACAGCCGTATCTATTGTAATTTTTTTGCGCAGTAGGCTGTTACCAAACATGATTACCTGGCGTGTATTGGCCTGGGGCGCCTGCAAGGGGTCGACACAAGTGCGGTGCGAATACAAAGCGAACGAGCCTATGGAGACACTCGCCTGGGGCACGGCACGGTACGATTCGCTTGATTGCTGTGTTATTAACCCTGGAAACAGCAGTGGCTGCACGACGCAATTACCACCTGCTACCGAAAAGTGTATGTTTTTTGGCAAAAAGAATGCCGCGGCAAAAAATAGCGTTGTGCCCCCAACGACCACACCCAGTGACAGCAAGAGGTGGCGGGGCGTAGACCACAATTTTACTCTGGTTAAGACAGTACGCCACTGGCTGGCAAGGCTGTGGAACCTTGTTATTGTCGAAGACGTGGGCTGTCTGAATGCTTGGGTTAGTTTGCGCATGTTTGTTTTCGGTTCTTTTATATATTTATATAAGCATAATCTTGATAATAAAGCAACAATACTAAGGCTTAGTTGACTATATTACAATAAAATGCTATTGTTTAAGTAGTTCTTAATTTATTCAATCCTATGCAACCACTTGATCGACAATCCGGCCGCCAAGAATTCACTAGCCCTGCTGCCTTTGGAGAACAAATCTATGCAAACGCCCTTGACGAGATCTCGCAAGGCCGGCGCTTAGCGCGGGGGCGTCATCGGGCAGACACTCCAACCATACCGGTAAACAAGCCGTATGTGTCGGCCAGACCCCACCGTACAGTTAGCAGTGAAGTTCTGCATCAACACACACAATTTTCACCGATACAGACTGTTGGTGAAACCGCTCTACTCCCGGTTATTGAGCGCCACAATACCTGACGGCTAATTGCCAATACCAATTAAGCCTCTTTTATAGCATGCGTTTAACAAGGTGATATAATACCCCTTATGGCACGCAAGAAACAAACACATAAGCAAAAACACGAAGACGTTGAACAATCGCCATTTTGGCCGCTAGCTGGGGGTATTTTGCTGTGTGTACTGGCTTTGTTTTTGCTATTTGGCGGTTTTGGTACTGGCGGGCCCTTGCCGGTCGGATTGTTTAAGGGCGCCTACGCGGCGCTTGGCTGGGCAGCATATTTGTTGCCAATGGCCTTGGTGTATTGGGGCGTTCATAAGTTTATGGCTGAAGACCATCAAATTCCGCTGGGCAAATTATTAAGTATGATCGGCCTATTGGTGTTTGTGTCGTCATGGCTCTTTACGGCCTTTTCTACGCTCGAAGACGGCGTACGGGTTGGCGGGTACGGCGGTAAGATTGGGGAGATTATTGGTGGGGTTGCATTGCAGGCACTCGATACCTTCCCGGCGTCACTTATGTTCTTTATTTTTGCCCTGCTAGCGGTGTTTTTTGCCTTTGGTATTAACCTAAAAGTCATTTTGGGTCTGGGCAGTCTATTCCGCTCGCAACCTGGCGATGAGTCCGAACTGTCACGTCTCAAAATGCAGGCCGAGGGCAATGGTTTTAAATTGAACGAAGGTGTGCCGGTGGAGCACCATGCCAAGCGTTTCGGCATGCTTAAACATACCGCCGAAAAGGTGGCACCACCACAGGAGCAGCATGCCTTAACTACTGCGAGCGACCCAGATTGGAAGTTCCCCGGCATGGAGCTGCTTGACCAAAAGCAAGATAAAGCCGATGCCGGCGATGTAGAAGGCAATGCCCGCGCAATTAAAGAAACATTTGCCAATTTTAACATCGATGTAGACATGGAAGGCGCCAACGTTGGCCCGCGGGTCACCCAGTACACGCTCAAACCGCCAACCGGTGTTAAATTGACCAAAATTACCGCGCTCGAGAACAACCTAGCACTCGACCTCGCCGCGCACTCCATCCGCATGGAAGCGCCTATCCCAGGCAAAAAGGCGGTTGGTATTGAGGTGCCTAATGTTAAGTCGGCCACAGTGCGGCTTAGCTCTATTTTCCAATCGTCCGAGTGGGCCGACATAAAAGGGCCGCTGGGGTTTGCTATTGGTAAAGATATTGCCGGTAAAGCGGTCGCCGCCGACCTTGGCCGTATGCCGCACCTTTTGGTGGCTGGTCAAACTGGGTCTGGTAAGTCGGTGATGATTAATGCTATTTTGACAAGCTTGTTGTACCGCAACAGTCCATCGGACCTTAAACTTATTTTGGTCGACCCCAAGCAGGTCGAGTTAAAACCCTACGACGATATCCCGCACTTGCTCAGCCCAGTTATTACCGAGCCAGAAAAATGTATTAGCGCCCTCAAATGGTCGGTCGCCGAAATGGAGCGCCGGTACAAAGCCCTAGCCGATGCCGGCAAGCGCAATATCGTCGAATATAACAGCGTTAAACAGGGCGAGGGTATGCCCTACATCGTAATTGTCATCGACGAGTTAGCCGACCTAATGATGATGGCCGCCCGGGACGTCGAAGCGCTGGTTGTGCGCATTGCCCAAAAGGCGCGAGCCGTTGGTATTCACTTGGTGTTGGCCACGCAGCGTCCCAGTGTCGATGTTATTACCGGGCTTATTAAAGCCAACGTGCCAGCGCGCATTAGTTTTACTACAGCTAGCCAGGTAGACAGCCGCACTATCATCGACCAAATTGGTTCCGAGAAGCTGCTCGGCCAGGGTGACATGCTGTTGCTTACCGCCGACATGCCGAAGCCCAAGCGTGTGCAGGGTGCCTACATCAGCGAACAAGAGACTTCTAAAGTTACTGATTTTATCCGCATGCAGCGCCCGCCGCAGTATGACGATGAAATTATCAGCCAGCCAGTGCAACTTAATGGTAAAGGCGGTGTGGTGGCCGATATGGGCGGGGGCGGTGGTAGTTCCGACGACGACATGTTCCAGGATGCTGTTCGCTGTGTTATCGAGGGCCGCAAGGCCAGCACCAGTTTATTGCAGCGTCGTCTACGGATTGGTTATGGCCGCGCCGCGCGCCTAATTGAAGAAATGGAAGAGCAGGGGATCGTGGGCCCCGCCGATGGCGCCCGCCCGCGCGAAGTGCTAATTAGCAGCTTCGACGAAGTCTTTGCCCGCCCCGAAGCACCAGCAGCCCAGCCCGAACCAGAAAAGTAAATAGTAACCAGTAGCGGATTTGTGATAAATATCCTTGTTTGGTTTTGGTTCAACTTTTATAGTTGTTCGGGGTTCCAAAAACGAGCATGCCAAAACCAGAAGCACCGGTTGATGAACTAACGCACTATCCGCTATCGTTCTTCCCTTCGTCCGACCTGCCGCCCGTGCCCAAACTTGGGGAAGACTACGATCGTACCCTTACTGATTTTCATCACTCTGTCTTTAGACGGGCTGATATTATGGCTTTTGGAATTGGCGGTGCGGCCGCCCGTGACTCACGGATTCAATGGTCATGGCGTGCGCAGCACCTGGCGTTCCACGAAGCATGGGGTGGCCTAGATGAACATCTGCCTGATACGCCGGTGAGACAATACCGGGCAGCCTTTTTTGGTCTTGCTCGGTATATCCCAAGGCAAGGCATCAGTTTTTCCAAGGGTAAGCCATTAGTAGAGACCATGGATCGCTGGCAGTACGATTATTTGCGGCGTAGCGGACAACTTATGGTGGGCAATGACGGTGCCAGAGCGCGCCGTTTTTTGTTAGATTACAGCGTACAAACCGGTCTATCGGCGGTAAGCCAAAAGTTATTGGATGAATTTTTGGATCTGTCAACAACCAGTCGCCGTCCCGAAAGGGTGCGAATACTGGCTGATACCTTATTGCAACAAACGATAGATCCGATTGTAACGCCGGGTATGCGCCAAATTTATGCCTACACCAAAAAGCATGAAATGCTTCGACCTGGCTTGCCGCGCGGTTTAACCGGACTTATCCGGCGGGAAATTATTGCAGCCTTTCCGGGCGGTAAGTTAAGCAAGGTGCTGGCCAGTAAATTTGCAATGCTTCGTTTGGGCGGTGTAGCGGCATAGATTAATAGCGGTAGTGTTCGGGTTTGAATGGTCCGTCCTTTTTGAGGCCCAGGTAGTCGGCTTGATCCTTACTTAATTTAGTGAGTTTGCCGCCTAATGCTTCTAAATGTAAAAGGGCTACCTTTTCGTCTAGTTCTTTAGGCAAGCGGTATACGCCAACTTCGTAGTCTTTGGCCCATAGTTCTAGCTGGGCGAGTACTTGGTTAGAGAAGGAGTTGCTCATCACAAAGCTTGGGTGGCCAGTGGCGCAGCCGAGGTTAACCAAGCGGCCTTCGGCCAGCAAAATAATACGGTGGCCGTCCGGGAAGGTGTAGAGATCGACTTGCGGTTTGACCTCGGTTTTTTTGATACCCTTCATGTTGTTTAGCGGTTCCACCTGAATTTCAACGTCGAAGTGGCCGATGTTACAGACGATGGCCGTGTCTTTCATTTTTTTCATATGATCCAGCGTGATGATGTCTTTACAGCCAGTAGTTGTAACGAAAATGTCGCCTTCTTTGACGGCTTCATTCATCGTGGTCACTTCAAATCCTTCCATCATGGCCTGCAGGGCGCAGATAGGGTCAATCTCGGTGACGATGACCCGGCAACCATACGATTGCAGCGATTGCGCACAACCTTTGCCAACATCACCGTAACCGGCAACTACGGCGACTTTGCCGGCGAGCATTACATCGGTAGCGCGCTTAATACCGTCGGCTAAGCTTTCGCGGCAACCGTATTTGTTATCGAACTTGCTTTTGGTAACCGAGTCATTAACATTGATGGCCGGTAAGCGCAACGTGCCCTTTTCCATCATTTGGTAGAGGTGGTGAACGCCGGTGGTGGTTTCTTCGGACACGCCCTTAATTTCGCCAAGCATTTCGGGATGCTTGTCGTGCACCCATTTAGTCAGGTCGCCGCCATCGTCGAGCAATAGGTTCGGGCCCTTACCGCTTTTAAAGTGTAAGGTCTGTTCGGTGCACCACCAGTAGTCTTTTTCGGTTTCGCCTTTCCAGGCAAAAACGGACGTGCCAGCTTTGGCTACGGCTGCGGCGGCGTGGTCTTGGGTGCTAAAAATGTTGCAGCTTGCCCAGCGGACTTCGGCGCCTAAGTCTTGCAGCGTTTCGATGAGTACCGCAGTTTGGATGGTCATGTGCAAACTGCCGGCAATTCGCGCACCTTTAAGGGGTTTCTTTTTGGCGTATTCGGCCCGAATGTTCATTAGCCCTGGCATTTCTTTCTCGGCCAAGGTAATTTCTTTACGCCCCCACTCGGCAAGCTTAATATCTTTTACTTTGTAATCTGTCATATTGTTCCTTCCTGGCTTTATCCTCGCGTCACGCTGTCATTATTTGTATTCATGAGCCCACTCACGCGCGGGCAAAACAGCTCCCCGAGCTGTTTTGCCCGGCTCCGCTTCGGCTAGTCTCATGAATACAAATAATGACGCGCTTAGCCCGTGGTTCCACTAGGTTTAAGGGGGTGGCGGCCCTTGGGGGACCCCAGCGGCGCGGACGAAGGAGCACCGCGGGGGAAGGATGGGCTGACAGGACCCCTGCATCCAAACCAAAAAGGCTACGCATCGGGTAGAGATTCCCCAAAACTATCACCATATCTTTTCTTAACTTCGCCAAATGTAAACGTATGGCTTTGGGTGCCCATAGTTTCGATGGCGTAGGTACCCAAGACGGCGCTCAGCTGGGCGCAGGCTTTCAGCGGCCAGCCGCGCACATAGCCGTACAAAAAGCCAGCGCGGTAGGCATCGCCTGCGCCAGTTGGGTCGGCCACCCTCACCGGCTTTACTACGCCAACCGTAATGGCTTTTGGCACTTTTTTGCCCTCGATAACCGAACCTTTTTTGCCCAGCGTCGTAACCACAATGGGCACTATGGTTTTAATTTCGTCAATGCTAAGGCCGGTTTTTTTAGATAGGACCGTCAGTTCGTAGTCGTTTAAAATTAAGATCTCGGCAGCCTTGACCCCTACTGTCATTTCGTCACCAGGGAGGTTAGAAACCTGCTGACCAATGTCATACACCAGGCGTAACCCCCATTTTTTGCTCTCCTCCACTTGGCGTTTCATAGCTTTTGGGTCGTGTGGCGCAACGACAACAAGGGGTTTGTCGTTTTTCCATGGTTCGAAACTTAGGCTGTCGCTGTCGAACATGGCGCCTGGATAAAACCCGCCAACTTGGTTTTGGTCGGCGTCAGTGATGACGTTAAATGCTGCTGTAGGTAGCTCGCTTTCAAAAATATATTTGATATTAACACCCTCGTGCGCCAACTTTTCCATGTAGAGCAGGGCGTCTTTACCGACAGAGCCGAGCAAAACCGGCTCGTCCCCCAAAAGCGCCATGGAGTAGGCGATATTTGCGCCGTTACCCCCGTATGCATCTTTGAGTTCGTCCAAAAAAATCGAAATAGACAGTGAGTCCAGCTTTTCCAGCCGAATATGGTCGCGGTAGCGCCCGCTAAAGTTCATAATGCGGTCAATTGCAATAGAACCAGAAATAACAACAGGCGGTATACCCTTCACCTACGTATCGTAGCAGCCCGGTTAGTCTTGTTACAAATAATTCGGAGGCTGAATGCTAAAAACAAGTCTTGTCAAAGTTGTCAGCTGGTGCATTTTTGGTTCGTAGCCACTTAGATTGCCAATGCCCCTCCGTGCTCTTAGTAATTCGAATAAGACATGACGGTATACAGTTTGATTGGTTAGCTCACTACGATATGTGGACGCATCTAGCTTGTCATCATATTCAGCATCGGAATGCCAGATGATAGCGAGATCGCGTTTATGCAAGCGAGCTTCTTTTACCATTTCGGGCACTGTAAGTGATGCATCGGCGATGCGCCAAATGCAGCCCAAGGCCCGTTGAATCCGAGGGTCGATTAAAGAGAGAGGGTGCTTCTCGGCGGTTTCTGGGCCTGTTATTAGGCGTAACGGGGGCGATTGTCCTTTGTCTAAATATGTTGCCCCCGCAAAGTTTTGCGATGCGCGGATGGCCTCCCCCGACCAACTTTGGGCGTAAGTTTGTATCTCATCTGGGTTAATCCACAAATCGTTTGGGACGCCGTTGGGTTTTGTCGCGGCAAATCGGGGCAGTATACCATGCGCATCATGCAATGTGTTGATCGCTAGACCTAAACGGGGGACTTGGTCGTCACGAAGACGGCAGGCTGCGAATTCATTCCAGGTAAGGACGCCCCGTTCTATCAAACTAGTAGCTGCTGCAGCCATACCTATAATAGAAGGTCCATCCATTTGTGGCATGTACCCAGACATGGCAAATGCGTGCCTCGAAACTTGCCCGGGAAATACGGGGCCGTCAGTTGGTGGACTGACCGTCTCTGTATTGGGTGGGCTAGATAAAAAGGGACAACGGTCCATACTCACTAGTACGATAGCACAAAGAGGAGTAGAATAATATTGACTACAAGTAATGTTTATGCTTAAATAATTCTATGACAACGCTTGAATCGTCACCTCTTCATGCCGTCGGGGGTCAGCCCCAGGGCCATATTATTTTGCCAGGTCCAGAACCCCTACGGTCTACTTATGTGCCAGTAGCAATTCACCAACTCGAGCAGAAGGCGAATATATCAAATCGAGGCTTTATACCTATAGTAGGGCAAACACAAGAACAAGCGCAGACACAACCGTCCACGTCCCATGATTCTATTACAGAAGCCAACGATTTTTTTAGGAAACAGGAAATTGAACGTCTCGTTCGATTTGATGAGGCCCTAAAAAGTAATGATCAAGAAGCACTTGCCAGGATGTCGCGGGAAGTTAGGGAGGGAGCATTTGCTACCAGGGATTTCTCTGAATACGATTATCTTAGTGCTAAATACGAAGCTCATAAGTCTGGGCGACCGCTTGATGTGGTATTAAGGGAGCGAGCGTACAATCGTGCCGCTAAAGCAGGGGACGAAGGTAGTATTCGCAGTATCTTGGCGCAGGCAGAAAACAAGGCCGAAGAAAGAGGGGATTATAAAGAACTAAACGACCTTATCGATCGCAATAACCGGCGTAGTGGTGAGCAATATTTGGCAAACGTCCGCAAAAAACGTGTAGCAACGTTCGAGGCCGCTCTACGGAACAACGATCCAGAAAATAGACAAGCAGTATCAGATATGCTTGATCAGGCCTACAGCCGTGGCCAAGACACAGGAGATTACAGCGAATATAATGACTTGGCTGGGCGGTATTCCGGCGCTAAACCCGAAGAGTTTTATGCTGCATCGAGGCGTGTGCAAGCTCTTCAGAATGCGGTTAATGCCGGTGATGCCAACACGGTAAATAGAATTTTACAAGGTGTGCAAGAATTTGGCACAGCCCATGAACTTCGCCGTCTCAAGGAATTTTTGCCCTCAGCGTCGCAACCTCAAAATCAAAATGAAGTTCAAGCTCAACCCAAGTCTAATGAGCGCCGCCGTGGGTGGAACCACCGTAGGCTAGGCATCGTGCTCCGCAAAATCGGTAAAAGTTTGCTTAGTGTTTCGTAAACGGCCTTAGTTTTTTTGAGCAGGATGATATAGTTACAGCAATGATAAAAGCGGTGATTATCGATTTTGATGACACTTTGTGTTTGAGCGAAGCGGCTTGTTTTGTGCTAGAAAACGAAGTCCTGAGGATGATGGGCGCCACATTGCAAACGCACGCCATCCACAAAAAAACGTGGGGGCAGCCTTTGCACGAAGCTATTAAGGTTCGCTCGCCAGGCGTTAACGCGGCAGTATTTATACAATTGGTAGAAGAAAATATTCCCCGTTGGGCTTCCGAAGGCCGTATGGACCATTTGCCACCCGACCGGTTGGCTGTACTGGATGAGCTTATGCATCAGCAAGGCAAACAACTGTACATTTTAACATCCCGAACGTTTGGTGAAGCAAAACATTTACTACAACCCAACCACGACCTGGCAACCCATATAAAAGCCTTTTACTGGCGCGAAAAAATGCAGTTCCATAAACCCGATCCGCGCGCCTTCGATCTGTTATTGCAAGAACATAACTTACAACCAGCACAATGCGTATACGTTGGCGATTCGCCCAGCGATGCAGCAGCCGCCAAGCGGGCGGGCTTGCATTTTGTAGCTAGCTTAGAAAGTGGCATACGCACCAAAGCCGATTTTAAAGATTACGCCGTGGACATGTTTATATATCATTTACAAGATTTGCCCAAAATCCTGCAAACGTTGAAATAGTTGTATATTTTAGCAATTGATTATATAATTGTCTCTTTGAGATAATTTTTATGGCTTTGAATTTACAAGTTCCCGTAGAGCGTTTTGCACGACGCAATCCGCAAACCGTCGGCCTTTTTACAAAGGTAATTGAAGGCGGTGGCCACATTGCGCTCGGGTTTAGCAATGTTTCGTACTTCGTGGCCGAAGTTCTTGACCTGCCAACCTCGGGTGAACCTGACGACAGTGATTTAGTGGCGCCCAATAATGAGTTCGAACGTATTGCAGGCCTTATGGGCGTAAACATTGCCTTCAATAAAAGGTTGTCTGTGCAAACGGCTGACGGCCTTGACCTACATTTTAAAGGTGATGAACTTAAAGCAATGGCCGATACCTCTATTCAGTTAATTCGCCCGCGAACGATGATTAGGGCGGGGAAACACCGCTATAATACTGCCGTCAGCCCTACCGTGGTCGGGGCACGCACTATTTACGAAACGAACGAAGGCCTTGTGCCAGTTGGCCATATTGGCGAATGGCTGCTTATGTACAGCATAAGCCAACGGCCCCACCCAAAGGGCGATGCACAGAAGGTTGCAATGCTTCGGCAGGGCTGTGATATGTTAGACCCTTATTTAGTACTACGTGGTACTGAGTTGGGTGCAGATGACCGCGTATGGCAATTCGCCGCCCACGCTGGCCACATAGCAAATACACATGTGCTGGCTGCGTAGTTGTGTTTTGCGCCGCTTCATCGTATAATTACATCTGTTATTAATTAACCTGCGTGCGGGATCATCCTGTACGCATCCGTATACCAAACGGATTCCAAAGGAGGAAGAACGTGAACCAATACGAAATTGCGGTTCTATACCACCCAGATCTAGAAATTGATTTGGACAAAGCCGAAAATCGGGTCAAGAAAATTGTCACCGACAACGGTGGTAAAGTTGTCTCTGCAGACAACTGGGGTAAGCGTAAGCTAGCCTACACAATCAAAAAGCACGAATACGCCGTGTATGTGTTTTACACCGTAGAACTACCGGCCGAGAGCGTGCGCAAGGTCGAGGGAACTCTGACTATTACGGACGAAGTAATCCGTTTCTTGATTACTCGCCCGGACCTAAAGGCTATCGCCAAAGCCGAAGCTTTGAAGGCCGAAAAAGCTGCTAAAGCTGCCGAACGCGGCGAAGCAAGCGAACCTAGCGACGAAAAGACTGAAGAGTAGTTTTAATAAGCAGGCGCGGGGATATCCCGGCCTAATAAGGAGGGACGAGCAGTGGCTCGAAGTGTCAATCAAGTAACCTTGATGGGGAATTTAACCAGGGATCCGGAGCTGCGGCAAACGCCGAGCGGCCAAAGTGTTTGTAGCTTTAGCTTGGCACTTAACCGTGCCTACAAGGACCAGTCGGGTGAGTGGCAAGAGGCTACTGATTATATAGACTGTGTCTG
>Ga0075420_100003430_pt1 | contig 13861 bp, 9 predicted proteins | sample SoiMetdeltSBSDD4_FD_75296 | JGI IMG/M metagenome (GOLD analysis project Ga0075420, IMG submission 75296) | Bulk soil microbial communities from a Populus tree surrounding site in Tennessee, USA - Soil MetaG P. deltoides SBSDD4 | ecosystem: Environmental > Terrestrial > Soil > Tree plantation... | reverse complement strand
CAACTGGAACATCTTTCCGCCCGCCTGATGGAAGCGGACGAACGGACACTGAAAGCGGCCATCTACGGGCTCAATCGCGCCGGCGGGCGCACGCGCGAACTGGAAGAAGCTTGGATCATTCATGCGTTGGTTCGGGAAGACGGTATGAGCCAGGTGGAAGTGGCGGAGTTGCTGGGGCGGCACAAGAGCTGGGTATGCCGGCGGTTGGCGCTGATGGAACGGCTGGGTACGAAAGCACGCGACGACTTGCGTGTGGGGCTGTTGTCGCCGACTGCGGCCCGGTAGGTCGTGCGGTTGCCGCAGGGCAACCAGGCCGAGGTGCTCGACGCCGCGCGGCGCGAAGCGCTTTCGGGTGCCGAGCTGGCCGGTGTGGTCAATTTGTGGCTGGGTTGTGCAGAACGCGGCCAGCAACAGTACCTTTTGGCGCATCCGCGGGAAGCGCTGTCTCAGGCCAAAGGAGTGTGTCCATCTGCACGCGATCCGCGGCTGAGTGATGCCGGCAATCATGTCTGGAAACGTGTCGGACTCTTGCTGGACGTGCTGGGCCGAATGGAAGTATGGCTGGCCCATCACGGCCGCGCAGGCGTTACCGCCGAGGATCGCGTGCTCCTTGCGCCACGCTTTGAGAAGCTATCGCGCGACGCCGGCTCGGTGGCATTGTTGAGCCGTGACTTGGTCAGTGAACTCAAGGCCATATGAACGAGGTCACCCGGAACGAAATTGTCCGCTTGAGTTACTCGGGTGCTTCGCACCGCACGATTGCGCGCCTGCTCGGAATCGATCGCAAAAGCGTGTACCGGGTACTGAAACAGCACCGCAATCAGCGGGAGACCGAACCGGATACCGATCGCCCGCGCAGGCCGAGTCTGCTCGACCCGTATGTGGATCAGATCGCCCAGCTTCTGGAGCGGTATCCCAACCTGACCGCGGTGCGGCTGCACGAAGAGCTGCGCAGACTCGGCTTTCAGGGCCGTTACGGCATTGTGAAGGAACATCTGCGCGCCGTGCGGCCCCGAGCGCCGAAAGCTCCTGTGCGGCGATTCGAGACCGGCCCAGGAGTGCAGGGACAGATGGATTTTTCCACTTACGACATTGCGTTCACGGCACAAGGCCGACGACGGGTGCACGCGTTCAGCTACATTCTCAGTTACTCGCGCCGGCAGTATGTGAGGTTCGTCGAGAACCAGGACTTCACGACCACCCTCCGTGAACATATCCGCGCTTTTGAGCTGTTCCAGGGTCTGCCCGCCCCCTGCCTCTACGACAATATGAAAGTCGTGGTGACCAGTTACGATGGCGACCAGCCCATCTATAACACGCGCTTTCTCTCCTTCGCCACACATTACGGCTTTCAGCCCTGGGCTTGCCGACCTCGACGCCCGCAAACCAAGGGAAAAGTGGAGAGACCCTTTGCATACCTGGAAACCAACCTGCTCAACGGGCGCACCTTCACCTCGCTCGAGCATCTCAACCAGATCACAGCACGGTGGCTCGCCGAGACCGCCGATGTGCGCCTCCACCGTGAAACCAAGCGCCGGCCGATCGATTTATACGAAGAAGAGAAACCGCACCTGCTGGCCTTGCCCGCGCGGCCCTACGATACCGCCCGCGTGTTGTACCGGACGGTGAACCCGGAAGGCTTTATCGCTTATCTGCAGAACTTCTATTCCGTACCCTGGCAGCGCATCGGGGAACTGCTGCCAGTGCGGATTACCGAGAACGAACTCATCGTTTATGGCGCCGATATCCAACAGATCGCACGTCATGAACTCTATCCGCCCGGAGTCACGGGCCAGAGCCGCACTATACCGCAACATGCTCCGGCACGCGATCACCACCAAAAACGCGAGTTGCTGAGACAGCGCTTTGAGGAGTTCGGAAGCGACGGAATCCAGTTCTTCGAGGGATTGCTGGGGCGCCAGGCGCAATGGGAAGGACGAAGCGGGGCGGGTTCTGGGACTGCTGGCGGTGTACCGCCGGGAGCATCTGACACGGGCGCTGGAGCGGGCGGGCCGGTACCGCGCCTTCTCCTATTCGGCTGTGGAGCGGATCCTGGCAGCGCAGGCCAGGCCGCGCTCGGCTAAGGAAGCGCTGGTCATCGAAGCGCGAAAACAACTCAACGAGATTCTTCGGCAAACTCGACTGGCCCCGCGCTCTACGGCCGAATACCAGGCGTTGCTGGAGGAAACGGTGAAGCACGATGAAAGCGACGAGGACGGAGAAGAGACCAACTCAGACGAGCCAGTTGCGTGATCGGTGCCTGAGACACTTCGCGACCCTGCGCATTCCGGTGGAAGCCGCGGCGCTGGATGAAGTGCTGGCGCTGGCGGAGAAGGATAGCCTTTCGCATCTGAGCTTTCTCGATCGGCTATTGGGTGCCGAAGCGGATGCTCGCCGCGAGCGCACCGTGGCGCGGCGCATCCGGCAGGCGCACTTCGCCGAGAACAAAACTCTGGAAGGCTTCAACTGGAACTTCAATCCCAAAACGTTTGACCGGCTGCAGATGGAAGAGCTGGCCACCGGCGACTTCATCCACCGCCGGACCAACCTGGTCATGGTTGGCTGGAGCGGCATCGGCAAGAGTCACATGATTCAGGCGCTGGGGCAGAAAGCGTGCGTGAACGGCTATCGCGTCCTGTATCGAACCTCCGCTCAGTTGCTGACTGATCTAACCGCTTCGCTCGCTGACAAAACACTTCTCGTGCGGCTGCGCTATTATGCGAATCCGGACCTGTTGATTATCGATGAATTTGGGTTCGACAAGATCGAGCGCGCCGAGTGTCCGGAAGCGGCGCACCTCCTTTATAAGATCATTGCCTCACGCAATCAAAAACGTTCGACGGCGCTGGTAACCAACATCGATTTCGACAAATGGGGAGACTATCTGTCTGACGGTCCGCTGGCGATGGCTTTCCTCGATCGTCTGGTCGAGGCAGCGATCATTCTGAAGCTCACAGGCAAGTCCTACCGCGCCGGCTCGGCGAATGCACTGGAAAACCGTTCGTCCTCCTAACCCCAACCAGTCCGATCGCCACATCGCCGCGCCCGCAGTTAGCCATAGCGTAACCACACTGCTGGCCCCTTTCTGCCTGCCATAATGGCCCCTCCATTTCTCTCTCGCGAGTGCCGAAGGCTAACAGGTCGTCGCCGCAGCAACTCAAGCCAACGAACAACGGTATCATCGGGAACCGGCAAGACAATCACACCGGGCAAAGCGAGAATCGCCTCAATTGCGATTGCAGCTTCTTGTGGGGTTCGAAGTAAGGTCACCCGTTTGGGATTTGTGACTATCGAAAAGAATTCTGACAGGACTTGGGACGTGAGGCGCAGGCCCCCCTCACGTCATTTGCTCGGTCCAGCAGTTGGCGGCATACGGTATGCTGCTCCGCATCAGCGTAGAGAGCGTAGACCAGAACGTTCGCATCAACAAGAGCGGGCTCATCGGACATCGTCGTAGATGTCCTCGCGCCGGAGGTCACCTATGGCGCGGCCAGGCCAGGATGGAAGCTCGACTTTGGCATTCCTTGAAACCGGCGAGGTGCTTTCGGCAGGAGCGCTCACTCGTACCGTTTCTTCTTCCTCGAGCGTGCGGCCAAGAAGGTTCTCGACTGCTTTTCGTTGATCCGGCGACAGCTCGCGTGCTTTATGAACAGTGCTGGTTTGCATCGATTCAGTTCCGTCGCTTTCAGGGTACCAATCCCTCACACAACACAAAAAACCCGGCAGCTGCATAAAGCAACTGCCGGGCAACAGAACGAGAATAACGCGACAGCTATTGTTGAAGCACCACAAAAGCCCCGAACTCTGGGCCGGTATGCGCAGGCCGCGCGGGCACGTTGCCGACCGGCGCGGCTATCGTAAGCCCCGTCATCGGAATCGCGATCGTCCCTCCTGAATACGTTCCGCTGGCAACCGGCGGCCCGAAGAAGTTCTGCGCATCTCTCACGACATAAGGCCGGCCTGGTGTGAGCACGCCGCTTACATTCACCGGCACGGAGCTCTGTAAGTTCCAGTTGTAAATGACCACGTTCGCGCGTCCCGGTTCATAACGGTTCGGGCGTACAAAGGTCCACACACCTGTCGGGCGTCCCGCAATGTACCGGCTATTGCGGTCCAGTCCGGTAGCCGACTTCCAGCTCTCAAAACTCTGATTGGATCCATTGAACCGGAACAGACCCGAGCCATAGTAGGTGTTGTTGTCAAAGGTATAGCCCGACCTTTGCGAGCCTGCCTGCAACACCGTGGTGAAGTTATTCGCCGAGTAAGCAACATTATTGGTGTAGGTTGCGCTCTGCCAGTTCCACATCTCGATGGCAGACTCGCCACCCATCCAATAATTGTGGCGCGCGACGATGTCATACTCGATGCTCCCGAACTGCCAACCTAATCTCGAGTAGCCGTCATTGGTGCTCGGTGTGTGGTACGTGTACGTGTTCTCGATGGTAATGTTTCTGGTGCCGGTGCCGCCGGTGACTAGAATGTTGTCTACTTTGTTCGACGTCGAATAAAGGGAGCCGTTGTTGAATAGGATGTTTCCGTCCATGTCATAGCCCTGCACGTATGCGGAGCCGGACCCGTATGCCTGAATGCCAAGACCGAACTGGTTGAAGATGATGTTGTCCGTGATCTTCTTCACGCCGTCGCGGTTCTGGGTGTAAATCCCATGGCCATGCCCACGGGTCGGACCTGCCCAGCCGTTGTAATAGATCAGATTTCCGTAAGCTTCCGAATCGATCGACTGCTCCCAGAAACCTACGCCTTGCGCGGCATCGTGCAGCACGAGGTTGATCAGTTTCACCCCTCTGCTTCCGGGGTAGGTATCGACGGCATCTCCCGCTCCGCCTCGCTGGTCACCCCGATCGGGATACGAACTCATTACCTCAAAGCCCCAATACCAGGTATAAGGACCATAAATTTGCAGACTGCCGTCGATGGTGGCTCGTTCCCCAGGATATTGCCGCACGACAATCGGATTCGCGGCAGTTCCGGACAACTTACTCGCGAATACAGTCCTGCCGTCGCCGTACTTTCCCCCACGAAGCCAGATGGTATCTCCAGGCTGAACGGTGGAAGGATGTGCGAGCGCAGCCGCAAGACTCCAGGGCCGGCTTGTACTACCGTCACCGGAAGCGCTGCCGCTCGGAGTCACATAGAACTGTCTTCCGCTGGTCGGCGGAGGCGGAGTGCCGGAGACGGTTAGCGTGACATCCACCTGCTGCGGGGAATCGGCGGCACCCGCTGCCGCGATGGTAATTACATCGGTATGGGTACCCGCACTAAGACCCGCGATGTTCGCCTGAACAGAAACGCTCGCCGGAGCAGAACCCGAAGTCGCGGAAAGACTCAACCAGGGTTTCGTTTTGGTTGCTGTCCAGCTTAGACTGCCGCTGCCCGCATTCGTGATACTGATCGATTGAGCGGCCGGATTTCCCGCTCCGCTCGATGCGGAGAAGGTGAGATCGGACGGACTTACTCGAAGCGCCGCGGGGCTCGAAGCAGAACTCAGCGACAGGGTGATCGGAACGGTTACCGGTGAACCCGCCGCACCTGCTGCATTAATGGTTATCGAGCCGGTATGAGTTCCCGCGGCCAATCCGGCGATCACGGGAGAGAGAGTCACCGTCCTCGGAGCTGTCCCGGATGTGGCCGATAGCGTCAGCCAGCTCAGACCTTCACTAATCGTCCAGTTCAAAGTGCCGCCGCCGATATTGGAGATCGTGATCGACTTGGCTGCGGGATTTGATCCTCCGACTGTCGCCGCGAAGCTCACGCTTGCCGGCGAAACCGATAGGGCAGGCGTCGCTGAATCGATCGCGCTTTGCGCCGGGCCGGCGCCGCTGGGCGTCAACCCTGACGAAGTCGTCAGCAGCAGCTTGTCGAAGGAAAAGCCATCCTCCCGCATCCACACGTTGACCGTGTGCACGCCGGCGGAACTCACCACCAGCGTGGCTCTACGCACATTGTCCATGGCGCTGGATGTCCAGGCCCAACTGCCGATAGGAAATTCCGAGATCTTTTCCCCCGTTGTCACCGCCGTGCCATCGAGCCCCACATGGAGCGAGTCATCGGCAAAACCGGTGGAGTATCCGCGGACCCATATGTAATAGGTTCCTGTCGTGGCAAAGCGAACCTGGAAACGAATCTCCGGTGCTGTACCGGAATAATCCCCGTCAAAAATCGTGCCCGCATTGGGCTCCGCGGACAGAAAACTGGCGCCGGAGAAACCCGCATGATTAGTGCGGGAAACCCATGTCTTTGACGATCGATTAACGATGGCGCCGCTTTCCGCCTCCATCACCACCTGTCCGCCGGATTCGATAAACGATGCGGGGCCGGGTGCGCTTGCCGGCCGCACCGTAATCTGCGAGGTATCGGTTGCGGATGGATCCGCTACGCTCCTCGCAGTGACTGTGACCGTTGTCGAGGAAGTCACCGAAGGCGCCTGGAATAAGCCGGTGGAATTGACAGAGCCGCTTGTCGCCGACCACTGCACACGCGAATCGGGTGAGCCATTCACAGTAGCAGTCAGTTGTACGGTACCGCCGCTCAGAACTTCCGCGGTTGCCGGAGAGACAGAAACCGCCACCGCGCTTTTTAAAGTCACCGTCGCTGTGTCCGTGTTATTCGGATTCGAGGTGCTTGTCGCCTTGACGGTAACTACACTGGATTGCGAAATAGAGGAAGGCGCCGTATATAAACCAGCGCCGCTAATCGTGCCTAAAGACACTCCGGAATCGCCCGATAACGACCAGGTCACCGGCGCCGGCGCTCCGTTTGTCGTGGCGGTGAACTGAATCTTCTGGTTCGGCACTGCCGTTGCCGTGGCAGGACTGACGCTAATGCTCCCCGTTGCCGGAATCAGTTCAATTCCGGCTACGATGCCATAATTCACCACGCCGTCAAAATCGATAGTTATACTGCCGTTGGTCGCGGACACGGTAAATGACTTATCGAGAGGAATCCGGTTTGCAACCTCGGCGCGAATATCAAAGTTACTAAGAACCTTAGTACCGTTCACAAGGACATTGAACACACGGTCGCCCGGCGACAATCCTTGCGTTTCGGCAAACTTCAAAGTCAGACGGTAAGACCCGTTGGACACTGGGATGACATAGCGGAAGTCGGCATAGACGCCGCGCCTGCCGGTTGCATACAATGCCCAGTCCTGACTGATCGGTTCACCTGTATAGCTATTCCCGCCGCCTTCATAGTAGCGGTCAGTCAGCCATACATTCCCAGCGTGGTCCGTATAGTTTTCCGACCAGCCGCCGCAGTTGATGCGGATTGTCTGGGCAGAAGCCGGGCCGGCCGTCCCGGTTAAGAAGAGTAAGAATAATGGAGTAACTATGGAAGAGAAACGCAGCAAACTGCGGCTGGAAATGGTCATCATTATGATTACCTCTTTGCTTTTGAGTTAAACCTTGCTATGATCGTGCTGCTTTCGGAATAATCTATGGCGGCTTGCGGACACAGCTTGATTTTTAATAACTCCCGCATAAACGGAATTGCGCGGCAGCTATTTTTATAGCTGCCGCTGCAAGACACACGTATCGCGGCCGCCTGCAAAGGTGCTCTTCGTCAGACGTTTGTCGGATGACTCACCGAAAGCCAGTCAGACTATCTCAGAAAGCAGCAGTCCTGTTACTTCCCTGTCACTAGTACTAGGCTAAAGAAGTACCACGGTACTAAAGAGCGGAGGGCCTGTCAACCACAAAGTGGAGGTCAGGCTATGTAGGACAGGCGTCCTCGCCTGTCATCTGCACGCGTGAGGGCTAAACGTTGGTGTCAGGGGAGATAATGAGAAAAACCTATCTTGTAGAATAGGCGTCCTCATCTGTCATGACCTCGCTTGACGAGGTTTGTGTCTCCATCAAAAAGGTCAGGATGACGGCAGCTACGGTGGTCACATTGGGGTCAAGCAGAAGCGTCATATGGTCGCCGGGAACGTCAAGAATCGTGGGTTCAGGCCGAACCACTGCGCCCCAGCCCAGGCTGGAATCATTGTTTTCAAAAACAGTCTCGCCTTCTGCCCGAAGCACCAGCATGCGGCCTTCGAATGTACAGGGCGTGTAGTTGGACATCGCTTTCCAGCCTGCCTGCGCCACGGCAGTGTACTGCGTGGGAAGCTGGTCGGCATCCGGAAGAAAGTTCTTGTATTGTTGTTTTGCCTGGAATGACCACCACGCTCGCCGCTTTAGTGTATGACACTTCCGGCGTATATACTCGAGTTTTTCCGATAAACTTAAGGCGGCTAATGCGCCGCCATGCACGCGTAATCTTTTCAGCGCCAGGCCCAGGATTTGCCGGATGCGAGCCGGGACGGTGCTGAGCTTCTCTACGCCGTAGGCGTAAGCATCCAGCATGATGAGACAGCCGATTTCTTCTCCCTGCTCCTTTAACAGGCGAGCCATTTCGAGCGTAATGATTCCGCCTAGTGAAAGGCCACCTATATGGTAGGGACCATGCGGTTGAACCTTGCGAATCTCGTCGACATATTTCGCCGCCATGGCCTGGATGCTGTCGAGTGGCGGTGTTACTCCATCCAGTCCTAAGGCCTGGAGACCGTACAAAGGCACGATAGGGTGCAGGTAAGGGGCGAGCGTGTGAAATCCCATGGCGTTTCCCCCGATGCCATGAACCAGAAACAAAGGCATCTCCGTGCCTTCGGTTTGTATGGGAACCAGGCAGGAGAACGTCTCGGCCGGTGAGTCGCGTAGCATCGCCGCGAGTTGCGCAATCGTAGGCGCCTGAAATAAGCTTGCGAGCAGCAGCTTTTTGCCGAAAAGCTCTTCCACGCGGACCATGACCCGCACAGCAAGCAGGGAATCTCCTCCCAGGCGGAAAAAGTCGTCATGGATTCCGATAGGCTTTACGCCGAGCTCTTGCTCCCAAATTTCAATCAACGATCGCTCGAGCCGGTCGCGTGCGGTTACCAGCTCAGCCGTTCGGTCCTGACTTAGGTCCGGTTTGGGTAAGGCCAGTCGATCGACCTTGCCGTTCGGCGTTAATGGAAAACGTTCCAGCCCGATCATACAGGCAGGAATCATATAGTCGGGAAGTTTCTGCCTCAAGCTGCTTCGCAGTTCTTCCGGATCAACACTAGAGCCTGCCTGGGCCGTGAAGTATCCGATCAGCTTCTTAATGCCCTGATCTTCGCGAGCTACAACAACAGCCTTCGCCACACCGGGCTGTTCAACCAGTATGCTTTCAATTTCCCCCAGCTCGATGCGATAGCCGCGGATCTTCACCTGGTGGTCCAGACGGCCGAGATACTCGATCGATCCATCGGAGAGAAAACGCGCCGAGTCTCCCGTGCGGTACATTTGCGTCCCCGGCGCAAAGGGATTCGGAAGAAAGCGGTCATAGGTAAGATCGGGACGTCCTCGATAGCCGCACGCCAGTTGCACGCCGCCCAGGTACAGTTCGCCGGACACTCCAATGGGAAGCTGGCGAAGATGCCGGTCCAGGATGTAGGCCGTGGTATTGGCTATGGGTCTGCCGATTACAATTCGTGCGTGGCGCTCCACCTTCCAAACGGTCGCCCAGACAGTGACCTCAGTAGGACCGTACATGTTCCACAAAACATCGCAGCGGTCGAGCAGCTGGGCGGCAAGGTCGGAACTGACGGCTTCACCGCCAGTGATGGCGCGTAGTCCCGCGCGGCCCTTCCAGCCGGCATCCACCAGCATGCGCCAAGTCGCGGGCGTCGCTTGCATCAGCGTCACGCCGGAATCCTCGATCCGGCGGACCAAAGCCTTCGGATCGAGCAGCGTCTCGCGATCGATCATTACGATCCGCGCTCCGGCCGCGAGTGTGGAGAAGATCTCGAGCACCGATATATCGAAAGATAGCGTGGTCAGGGCAAGCACGCGATCTTCCGGAATAAGAGCGATGTTGTTCTGGATCGCTTGCAGGAAGTTAGAAACCGCGCGATGCGGAATCTCCACTCCTTTCGGCTTCCCCGTGGATCCGGAGGTGTGGAGTACGTACGCAAGGTCCTCGCTGCCGGCATAGCGGGGCGGATTGCCTTCAGGTCCGTTACGCCAGGAAGCTTGTGGATCGTCCATCACCAAACAGGTAAGTCCTGGTCCGGGGGCCGAGTCGCGCAGATCTCCGGAACATAACACCACCTGAATGTTTGAATCCTCCACTACATAGGCGAGGCGGTCGCGGGGAAACACCGGATCGAAAGGCACATAAGCAGCGCCGGCTTTGAGAATACCGAGCAGGGCGCTCACGGCCTCTACCGTTCGATGCATGTAAACGCCAACCAGAGAACCTGGACCGATGCCATGCTCTCTCAAGAGCCAGGCAGTCTGATTGGCCATCCGGTTCAATTCCGCATAAGTGAGCGACTGTCCGCAATCGATGGCGATCCGCTGCGGAAACCTCTCGGCGGCGCGTTCGAACATCTGATGCGCGAAGGCCATTGGAAACTCCCGCGCCGTATCATTCCAGCGGGCAAGCTGCTGTTCCTCGGCTACGGTCAACAGGGAAATGTCGCCGATCGAAGAATTCGGCCGGTCCGATAGAAATTCAAGCAGCGCGTCAAAACGCGCAAGGAAGCGCCGCGCGGTGTCTTCCGTGAACAGATCCGTGCTGTAGGTGAGCGTGAACTCCAGGAAACCCCGGCCCTTGCGGCAGGAGAGCGAAAGATCCGCGGAGGATCCGGCCGTTACCACGGAAACGGCTTCCCGCTCCTCGTAAGCGAACCGCGTTTGAAGCAGGGAGTGCTCGAAGGGGATATGCTGCAGCCGGACGCTTTCCGAAAGGCATCTGCCCGCGCCTTGAAAGTAAGCGGAGAGAGTCGTCTCGCCGTGAAACGAGAGCATCACCGGAACAGTGTTGTTCGGAACATCGTAGCCGATGACAATTGCCGGCTGCTCGGTCATGCGGTGAAGGAACAGGCCCCAGCCGCCGAACAGAAGCGTCGACAAACTCGACTGCTCGGACGCGGCGAGGGCAAGAAGCCGCTGGACACGCCCGGCTGAAACATGTCCGTGCACATGTCCGCCGACGTAGCTTTTTACCGGTCGGCGCGGGTGATCGGCCGGAATATCCAGAATAGGCAGAGTTTCCGGAAGAAGTCTCCGCCATGCTTCCATATCCTGGCTCCTATGAATGGGCCTGTCTGAAGGCGAATCTGCAAGAATCATCGGCCGGCAATCGGATGGCGCTGCACGCACTCTTATCGTCAGAATTCTTGTTGAACTTCAGTGTGTTTTCTGTGGGATATCAGCGTACCCGACCAGGACGGTTCGGAGCCAATTCAGATGATATAGCTGGAATAGCCTTAGGGGCCGGACGATGTATCGGAGCGGACCGATCGGAATCGAACGCGAAACAGGCAGGTATCTATAGGCGACCAGGAAGCGATCCCAACACCGGTCATGAATCAGAATATGGTATGAAACGAGGTCGGCCTTACCAAGCGGGTCGCCTTCAACGACCGCACGTTCGAAACATTCAACCAGCGCCATGATCGCACTATCGTTCAGCCGCACCGCTATCGCATCCGGCAGCTTCACGGCAAACAAAATGTGCGCCATCTGTAAACTAACCAGAAGAGTTCGAGTGCAACCTGCAGTTCCGCAGCGCTCGAGCAGAGCGCTCCAGTCCAGAATGTCGCCTTTGCACTTCACGATCCGGGCAATATCGAACAGCCACTTCACGCTTGTCCAGCCATGCTTGGAGCCGTGAATACATAAGGCAAGAAGTGTGTCTTCCAGCGCCAACGTGCGTATGGGCTCATTCTGGAGGTAAATGGTCTGTAGCCGGTTCCAAATGCCTGTCCGCTCCACGGGGAAACGCATGGCCGGGGCGTTGAGCGCCCAATGGAGTTCAACCAGCACTCCATCGCTATCTCTTATGAACTGAATATCCTTCTCGCCTCGGAGCCTTTGGGGATCTTCATTCGCTTGCCGAAAACCGATGTTCCCGAGCAGCGCCCGCGCCCGGCTTACATCTTCCGGGCGGACGAAAAGATCCAGATCGGTGAATTCACGAGACGCAATCTGTTGATAGGCAATCAGGGCCACGGCAGGCCCTTTAATCACTGCTACCTCGATGCTGCAGTCGCGAAAACCGCGAAGAATTTCAATGAGCGTTTCTACCAGCTGAAAATTGCGCACCGCTTGCGCAAAAGCAGCGCTACGAATGGAATCGCGGATGGGCTCCGGGATACCGTCTGCCTTCGAAGCATAGCTGTGCAGCGGGCTGATAAGGCCATGATCGAGGGCCGCGGCTAGTACGCCGCCCCAGCGGCTTGATTCAATAGAAACGCCATCGACAGCTTGGGCGGTTCCTAAATCATGCCGGCAAACCGACAGCAGAAGCCCGGTATCGGCCGCATTGTAAGCCGGCATCGAAATCCCGTCCTGGATCAGAGAAACTATTAGATCTTTATCTTGATCGGTGGGATCTTGGGTTTGGGCTTTTTATCCGATTGGGCCGCCGCCGGAGTGGGAGCAACCATCGAAATCACCGCGGGCATCAAAACCGATCCGCCGGCGACCATGGCGCGCCGGCTTATTCCATTTTCGTCAGCCGCGGTATAGGGTATGTCGAGCGGATTTTCAAGTAATTGACAATCTGCAAGCTGCTTTAAGCCAGGCAGCAAAATATCACGGCCGTTTTTTATGTCGAATTGACGCTCAAAAGCTGCCGCCATCGCATCGATGCTGGTGGCGCCGTCGCATCGGCTCCATACCCATGTAAGGGTCGAATTCAGATGATGCGCCTTTTTTTGACGGCTATCATAAACGACACACTCTCCAGCGACTTCCTCTGAGATCAACTGGTCTTTTCGAGCTCTCGGCTGCTGACTCATATAACACTCCCTGAAACAAACCGGCGGGCGCCATATTCTATCACCCATGGCATCCATGCTCAATAGTACTTTGGCACTTTGGTCCTAATCGGTACTCAGCCATGCTACTGTTTCTGCTGTATTACCGCGCATTCCTACAAAAGACCGGGCCTTTAAGCTAACTTTTGTAAGGACAGGAAAAACAAAGGCCGGATTTCGTCGAATGGCAATCGAGTGACGCAGCAGCTGCAGCACGGTTTGTGCGGGAGTAAGCGCATGCGGGCGCCATATCGCACCGGGCCGGTAGCGGACGAAGGCGATGAGATCCGGCGCGAGCGGCGCGGCCCCGGCGCGGTCCGGCATGATCATCCGCCGCTCCCCGTTCTGCATCCTTAAGCTGATAGGTAACGGGAAAGGATAAATAAAGCCGTTCTCGTCAAAAACCGCATATTCATCCGAGTAATAAACGGCTCCCGCTTGCACCAAAGACCACACCAGAGTCGATTTGCCGGCATGGCTCGAACCGGGAAGAATAATGGCGCGGTTTTTCCAGGCGACAACACCGGCGTGAATAAATACACGCTCTCGGGAGTGTTCCGCCACGCAAATATGTATTTCTTTTTGTAGAATTCGGAGCGCCGATGGTAACGGTCCCGGCAATCCTTTTACACAGGATCCGCGTTTTACCAAGAATAAACCATTGCCTTGAAGCTGAAGATCGAAAGTGAAGCTGCCTGCTGGCTCCACTGAGTCGTCAGGCGTACAGTCAATGGGAAGGTGAGCAGATACAGATTCCAGGTCTACGGGCCGGCATCGGACTGCGATCGGAACCCCGAAGCATCTTGCGGTGATTGTCACTGTCTCTCGGGAAGGTTGCCCGGGCACCGCGATTTACCAGATAGAAAGGGGAACACGAGCAGGGGACACGGTGAGCCCGATGGCTAACATGAATCCCTCCCGCCCACGGAGACCGGGGCTGTTGTAGGTACGCCAATCAATTTGGCTGCTGAAGTTCACCAGTCTTGTGATGGCGTAGTTGATGCCGCCCCCGGC
>Ga0075420_100003429_pt1 | contig 13861 bp, 17 predicted proteins | sample SoiMetdeltSBSDD4_FD_75296 | JGI IMG/M metagenome (GOLD analysis project Ga0075420, IMG submission 75296) | Bulk soil microbial communities from a Populus tree surrounding site in Tennessee, USA - Soil MetaG P. deltoides SBSDD4 | ecosystem: Environmental > Terrestrial > Soil > Tree plantation... | reverse complement strand
ACCTGCACGCGGAGTGCGAGAACCCGTTCGCCCTCGCCCGCACCCGGCTCTGCTATGGCGAGCAGCTTCGGCGGGCCAGGCGGCGCATCGAGGCGCGCGAGCAGCTCCGAGCCGCGGTCGACACGTTCGAGCGGATCGGCGCCGCGCCCTGGGCCCAGCGAGCGGGCACGGAGCTCCGCGCGACGGGCGAGACGCTGAGACGGCGCGAGTCTCACGAGGCCGAGGAGCTGACGCCGCAGGAGCTTCAGATCGCGCTCCAGGTAGCCGAGGGCAAGACCAACAAGGAGGTGGGAGCCGCCCTCTTCCTGAGCCACAAGACGATCGAGTTCCACCTCAGCCGCATCTACCGCAAGCTCGACATCCACTCGCGCGCCGAGCTGATCCGGCTCTATGCGAGCGAGCCGGCACTCACCACGCCGTAGGTCGCCAGGGCGCCTGACCCACCGCTTCTTCTGCGGCCCCTCGGGGTTAGAGGGTGCATGCTCCGCCTGACTGGTCCGCTCGCAGCGCTGGTGGCTTTGCTGGTCGCCGCCGTGCCGGCTCACGCGACCTTCCCCGGCAGGAACGGCGGGATCGCCTACGCGCAGCTCACCACGAGCGGCGACCTCGACCCGATGATCACCGAGCGCGCACGCCTCCTCGTGGCGCTGCCCCCGTTCGGGAGCGAGCGGCGCCGGACCCTGGTCGACTGCGGGCCCGACTGCCCCGGCACGAGCTACCGGTCGCCCTCGTACTCGCCGGACGGGGAGCGGATCGTCTTCGACGCCGGCGCGCGGCTCGCCGTGATCGATGCCGACGGCGGCGAGGTGGCCCTCCTGCCCGCCACCACGACGGACGACGGCGACCCCTGCTTCTCCGACGACGGCAAGCGCATCACGTTCACCGGCGTGAACGACCGCGGTGGGACGGACCTCTACACCCGCCGGCTCGAGGGCGGCGGAGCGCGCCTGATCATCCGCGACGCGGCTGAGCCTGCCTGGTCGTCACGTGGCCGGCTCGCGTACGTGCGCAGCGGAAACGTGTACAGCGCGCGCCCGAACGGCGGCGATCGCCGCTGGGTGACCTCCGGCGTGTCGCCGGACTGGTCGCCGAACGGCCGCCGCCTCGCGCTCGTGCGCCCGTTGCCGGCGCTCACATTCGACGGCCCGACCGGGCGCATGTACACGGTTGCCCCGAGCGGCCGCGAGCTGCGCCGCGTCGGCCGCCGGACAGATGTCTCGCATCCGGTGTGGTCTCCGGATGGGCGCTGGCTCGCGTACGACGGCTTCGACCTCGGGATCTACGTGAAGCGGCTGGGTAGCGGGGCGGCGCCGCGGGAGGTGGCGCCCACCCAGTTCAGCGGCGAGAGCGGCTCGATCAGCTCGTTCAGCCCCGCGTGGCGGCCGCGCTAGCCGGGCGTGAGCACCGAGAGCACGTTCCCGGCCGGGTCCTTGAACCAGGCGATGTCGGGGCCGTTCCCGCGGGCGATGCCCTTCTCGTCCTGGTCGAAGCCGTCGTAGCGCTCGAACTGCACGCCGCGCGCGCTCAGCTCGTCGACGGCCGCCTCGACGTCGTCGACCGGGAAGTTGAGGATCGTGTACGTGGCCGGCTCGAAGTCGGGCTTCGGGTAGATCATCACGGGGCGGTCGCCGGCGAGATGGAGCGTCAGCAGGCCGGGCCCCTCCATCAGCTCGACGTTGAGCCCGAGCGTCTCGCCGTAGAACCTCCGTGCCTCGTCGATGTCCGGCACCGCGAAGCCGCTGAATGCCTTGCTGTCAGCCAGCATGAACTGCCTCCTCGTATTCGTCGTGTCGGCGCGGCCAGTCCCCGAGCTCCTCGCGGGCGGGCCGCCCCCTGGGCGTCCGGTCGAGCAGCTGCCAGCTGCTGCAGAGCACGTCCGTGCCGCGGTCAAAGGCGGAGTAGCAGTGGTGGTGGTAGACGAGCAGCTGCGAGCGGCCGCCGGACAGGTCGGCGAGCCCACGCGTGCCCTCGGGTGTCTCGAACTCGTACTCCTCCTCGACGGGCACCCAGGGGAGCTCGCGCCGCTCCCGCGCTAGATCCTCGCGCGTTCCGATCATCGGGACTCCTCCAGTCGGTTGGGCAGGCCGAAGCGCTCGAAGCTGGCGTACAGCCGGTTCGAGTCCATGGGCTCGTCCACCCAGCGCCCGTAGGACTCGGTTGCGGGGATGTCGGTGGCTCGGACGACGAACGCGACGACGTCGCTGATCTGCTCGCCGCGGAACGTCAGCACGTTCAGCGCGAACGGAAGGTAGGCCCGCTCGTCGTCGTCCCACGCGTAGAACGCCAGCGCCGGCTGGCCGTTCGCGGTGGTGCGGAGCGGGCGCCAGCGCCACGCGCCCGACAGCGGCCAGCCCTCGAGGAACGTGCCGATCTCGTCCGTGCCGCCGAACCAGGTGGCGAGCGGCGGCATCGCGAAGGTGGCGTCCTCGGCGAGCATCGACACCACGGTCTCGAAGTCGTTCTGCTCCCAGGCCTCGACGTAGCGGTCGACGATCTCGCTGAGCTCGTCGTCGCCGAGCGCGCGCAGCGTGGCCTGCTGGCTCTGCTCGGGCATGCGCTCCTCGGCCGTCTTGCGCGCCCGCTGGAGGGCGCTGTTCACGGACGCGACGGAGGTCTCCAGCGAGTCGGCCACCTCCTGCGCCGAGAAGCCGAGCACCTCGCGCAGTATCAGCACCGCGCGTTGGTTCGGGGGAAGCAGCTGAAGCGCCGCGATGAAGGCCAGCTCGACGCTCTCGCGCTGCTCGTAGCGAGCGTCCGGCGACGCGAGACCGTCCTCGACGCCGAGCGTCTCGTCCGGGTAGGGCTCCAGCCACACCGATTCCACGACCGGCTCGCCGGGTCCGCCGTGCGGGTCCGCCGCAGGGCCGTAGTCCACCGGCAGCACACGCTTCGGGCGGCGCGCGATCTGGTTCAGGCAGGTGTTCGTGGCGATCGTGTAGAGCCAGGACCGCAGCGAGCTGCGCCCCTCGAACTTGGCGAGCCCTCGCCACGCGCGCAGCGACGCGTCCTGAAGCGCGTCCTCTGCGTCGTGCACGGAGCCGAGCATGCGATAGCAGTGCGCGTGCAGCTCGCCCTGGTAGGGCTCGAGCAGGCTCTGGTAGGCGCTCTCGTCGCCGCCGCGGGCGGCCTCGAGCAGCTCTTGTTCCTGGGCGGTGGAAGGGGAAGCCATGCCTCGCCAGGTTAGACACGCGGAGGCGCCCGAACTCATCGGTCCGATGAGTTTCGCGACCGATGCGGGTCACATAGACAGCGATGAAGCCAGTGGTTCACCTGGAGCTGCACACCGGGAGCCTCGAGCGTGCGCGCGCCTTCTACGCGGAGCTCTTCGGCTGGAGGGAGGAGCGCGTCGATGCGGGCCAGCGCTCCTACCTCTCGCTGGAGTTGGGCCGCGGGCTCGGTGGCGGGATCGTGGAGTGCGCGACCGAGCGCGCGCTGTGGCTGCCCTACGTGGAGGTTGCGGACATCGGCGGGGCGACCGACGCGGCGCGCGCGTCCGGTGCCACGGTTCTGCTCGAGGCGCGCGAGGGGCCGACCGGTTGGCGCAGCGTGGTGGCCACCCCGGCGGCCGGCGAGGTCGCGCTCTGGCAGCCGAAGCGCTGAGCTACGCCAGCCGGGCAGCCACCCAGCTCTGGAAGTCCTGGATCAGTTCCTCGCTCGGCAGCATCAGGCGGCCGTGCTCGAAGGCGCCCGAGCGCATGCCTCGCTGCACGGATTCCACGAGCTCCCGGTCCTCCGCGCCCACCTGGCTGTCGAGCTCGAAGAAGCCCTCGAGCCAGTCCGGGTCGGGCTCCGGCGCGAAGAAGTAGTCGAGGAAGCCCTCGGTCACTCCTGTGTCGACCGGCACCAGGCGCCCGATGGAGAGGTTCGCGTGTCCCGGCCAGACGTTCACCTTGTTTCCCGGCCAGATCAGGTGGAACTGACCCTCGGCGTTGCCGTCGCGGGTGGGGGCGTAGTGGCTCGCGAAGGTCGGGTGACGCTCGAGCCGGTACGAGTCAGGAGTCACGTCGATCAGCTCGGTGAAGCCGGGATGGGCGACCGCGCAGTGGTAGCACTCGAGGTAGTTCTCCACGGCCACCTTCCAGTTCGTCTGCAGCGAGTAGGAGCCGCGGCTGTGGAACTCCAGCTGGTCCACGTCGACGCCACCCTCGGCGACGAGCTCGGGTAGCGGACCGAGTGTGTCGGCGAGCGGCGGCGCGGCGGCATCGGCGTTCACGAAGATGAACGGACCCCAGGTGCCCACCTGGCCTGCGCGCAGGCCGAGCGGCTCGCGGTCGAAGTCCGGATCCGCCTCGGCGCGAGGCGCGGCGCGTAAGGCGCCGTCGAGCCCGTAGGTCCACGCGTGGTAAGGGCACTGAAGCGTCGTGCAGCTGCCGGAGCCGGCCATCACCTCCGAGCCACGGTGCCTGCACACGTTCACGAACGCATTCAGCTCGCCCTCTCGGTCGCGCACCACCACGAGCGGAACCTCGCCCGCTCGCAGGGTGAAGTACGAGCCCGGCTCGGCGAGCTGACCGAGGTGCCCCGCGTAGAGCCAGCTGTGCTCGAACATCCGCTCACGCTCGCGAGCGAACACGTCGGCGTCCGTGTACCAGCTGTACGGAAGCGTCTCCGTCATCAGCCGCGGCGGCGGCGCTTCTTCTTCTTCCGGCTGACCGGATGCGAAGAGCGCTGCCGCTCGGCCGGAGGCTCCACCGCGGTTTGCTCGGCGGGCGCCGCCCGCTCCTGGTGACGGCTGCGGCGCGTGAGCGCGAAGCGCAGCGCGACGATGCTGCCGATCGCGCCCACCTTCAGCGCCGCGTAGGCCGGGCTTCCCGGGGTGAGCGGATGGATGGCTGCGGGATGGACCACGGCAACGCTCAGGGTAGCTTGGGGATAGCCCAACGCAAGATCCGGGTACCGCTCGCGTTACAGAAGCCGACGTCTACCGCAGGGGGAGTTGTCCTTCATGTCGCGCAAGCTGGTGTTGGTGGCCGCGTTCGCCTTCGTTCTCGCCCTTCCGGGCACGGCGTCCGCGGGACACGGGTTGAAGGCCGCATGGCTTAAGTCGTACCTCGACCACCCGATGCCGGCCTTCGCGCCGACGGCGCCGCCGTCGCCCGTCTTCAGCTCCGGTGGCACCGGGGCCAGCTGGGAGCTCGTGGGCTCGATCCCCACGGGGAATCCGCACACCGACATCGACTACTTCACGCAGGGCGGGGAGACCTTCGCCTCGGTGGGCACGCTCGCGGCGGGCCCCAACGGCGGCGGTCAGTCGATCGTGCAGCTGACGCAGGGCGGGCAGGTCTCGTCGTCGTCGCCGAAGTTCGTGGCCGGCCATCCGTCGGCCACCTGCCCGAGCAACCCGCAGGCCGCGCTCGGCCTTCAGCACGACGTCGAGGCGACCCCGAAGGGCGGCACGATCCTGAACGCGGCCAACCCCGGCGCCGTGAAGATGGAGGCCCAGCTGATCGTCGACGCGACCGACCAGCGCGGGCGCTGCCACGACTCGAGCGGGTTCGGCACCGAGACTCAGCCGCGCGGCGGCCTCGAGCTGGTCGACGTGACTACGGTGTCGAAGCCGAAGGAGATCGGGCTCACCAGCCACACCGGCGAGTCGCACACGGTGAACGTGGACCCGAAGCGCCCCCACATCGCGTACTCGGTCACGTCCGACAGCGTCAGCGTCGATGCCAGCGGCAACCGCGCCAACGAGAACCCGACCAGCAGCCAGCGCTTCAACCTCGACGGCTTCGAGGTCGTGGACATGTCGTCGTGCATGTACTTCCCGGCGGGCACGACCATTGCCGAGAAGCGGCTCGCGTGCCGGCCTGTGGTGTACCGCTACCGCTGGCCGAGCGCCGACATCGCGCTCGGACACACGAACACGGATGCCATCTACGGCTGCCACGAGCTCGAGGTCTACGCCAACGACCGGCTCACGTGCGGCAGCGGCGCTGCCCTGCTCGTGTTCGACATGCGCGGCGCGTTCGACAACCGCGGCACCAAGACGCCGCTCGACGACAAGCCGCGCGGCGCGCCGCTGCCGTGCCGCGTGCGCGGCAGCCTGTCCACCGCGCCGTTCACGACCGGCGCGATGGTCACCGACTGCCTCGACGGAACCGGTGAGGGCACCGAGGACCTGAACATCCCGAACTGGCTCGCCTCAGGCGCACCGTCGCTCGCGGGCGTTCGCTACCTGGGTAGCGTCCACCACCAGGGCCGCAATGCCACGGGCGAGCTCCAGTATCCGTCGACCGAAGACGTCGACTTCGACCACGAGGCCGAGCTGACCGCGTCGGGCCGCTACCTGCTCGCCACCGACGAGCGCGGCGGCGGCGTGCTGCCTCCGGGCTCCACCTGCGCGCCGGGCGTGGACAACCCGCACGGCAACGGGGGCGTGCACGCGTACGACGTCTCGAAGCTCCAGACCACGATGCCGAGCTCGCCCGAGGAGGCGTGGGAGCCCTACGCGCGGACCTCGAGCGGCGACAAGGCGATCTACCGGGCGCCGGTGCGGACCAAGGCGCAGGCCACCGTCTGCACGGCCCACGTGATGCACCAGATTCCGGGCCAGAACCGGATCTTCATGGGCTGGTACTCACAGGGCACGCAGGTGATCGACTTCACCGAGAACCGCAACGGCACGCTCGACTTCAAGGAGGCGGGCTGGTTCATCCCCGCCAACGCGAACGAGTGGGTCTCCGCGATCTTCAAGGTGCAGCCGAACAAGAACGGCACGTTCACCTACTACGGCGCCACGGGCGACTTCAGCCTCGGCGAGGCGGGCCGCAACACGATCGACGTCTACAAGGTCACGCTGCCGGCGCCGCCGAAGCCGCGCTAGGTGTGATTTGACACCTTGTTGAGGGTCCCGCCCCAAGGCGGGACCCTTGACGCATGCCGCCACGGGCGGGAAGCAAGGAATCGCTTCCGCCGTTGCCTCGGGGGTGCATTCGCAATGTTCGAGATGAAGGCGGTCCTGGCGGAGGTCGTCCGTCTCGGCCGCCCGCTGCCCGCCTCTCCCGAGGACGAGCCCGTGGGCCGCCGAGGCCTCGCACTCGTACCCGCGAACGGGGCGCGAATCGTGTGGCAGCCGAGCTACGAGGCGGCGGACGCCGCAGTCGTTGCGGGCACGGGCGTCGGCGGCGCCAGCCGGTAGGCCGCGGCGTCGAAGCGGCGCGTGCGGCGGCGGAACTCGAAGGTGAAGCCGGGCCACTGGATCGAGTTGCGGCCGTTGCGGTCGAAGTACCAGCTGCCGCAGCCGCCGGTGTTCCAGACGGTCCGTGACAGGCGCTCCTGGAGCTCCTCGTTGTACGCGGCCTGGGCCTCGGCGCGCACGTCGAACTCGGCGGCGCCGCGCAGCTGCAGCGTGCGCAGTGCGTCCATCGCGTAGGCGATCTGCGACTCGAGCATGTAGACGATGGAGCTGTGGCCCAGGTTCAGGTTCGGGCCGTAAAGGAACAGCAGGTTCGGGAAGCCCGCGACCGTCGTGCCGAGGTACGCCTCGGGGCTGCCGTTCCAGACCTCGGCCAGCGAGCTCCCCTCGCGGCCGCGGATGCGCTCGGCGATCGGAAGCTCCGCGGGCTTGAACCCCGTGGCGAAGATCAGCGTGTCGATCTCGCGCTCGACTCCGTCCCCGTCTACGACCGAGTGCTTGCGCACCTCCTCGACCCCGGAGCTGACGATGTCCACGTTCGGCTCCTGGATCGCCGGATACCACTTGCTCGAGAGGATGATGCGCTTGCAGAAGATCTCGTAGTTCGGCGTGAGCTTGCCGCGAAGCTCGGGGTCCGGGACCTGCCGGCGCAGGTGTAGCCGCGCGTTCAGCTCCGCGGCCTTCAGCCAGCGCCTGTCGCGGGTGATCCCGACGGCCACGCTCTCGCGAAGCGTGTAGACGACGCCCCGCGACAGCGTCTGAAGCGGTGGCACGCGCCGGTAGAGCTCGCGCATGCCGCGCGTCACCGGATGGTCGGTGTGGGGGACGACCCACGGCGGCGTGCGCTGGAAGAGGTGAAGCTTCGCCACTCGCGGCTGGATCTCGGGCACCACCTGCACGGCGGTGGCGCCCGAGCCGAGCAGGGCGACTCGCTTGCCGGTCAGGTCGTCCGAGTGGTCCCACTCGGCGGTGTGGAAGGCGTTGCCCTGGAAGCGCTCGAGTCCGGGGAGCGCCGGGCTGGACGGCTCGCTTAGGAGCCCTGGCGCGGCGACGAGCACGCGCGCCGCCAGCGGACCGCTCGCCGTCTCGAGCTCCCAGCGCTGCTCGTCAGCTACCCAAGTGGCCTCGAGCAGCTCGGAGTTCAGCCGCGTGTGCGGCAGGATCCCGAAGCGCTCGGCACAGTCGCGCAGGTACTCGAGGATTTGGTCGCGCATCGGATATGCGCGATCCCAGTTCGGGTTGGGCGCGAAGGAGAACGAGTACAGGTTCGACGGGATGTCGCACTGGCAGCCGGGGTAGCTGTTCGCCCACCACGTGCCGCCCACGTCGTCGCCGCGCTCGATCAGGACGAAGTCGTCCATTCCGGCCTGCTTCATCCGGATCGCCATCCCGAGGCCGCCGAAGCCGGCGCCGACGATTGCCACGTCGTGCACGTGCGTGCCGTTCACGCGCGGAAAGCTATCCGAGCGCCCTATCGTGGGCGCCATGAACGACTCGAACGTCGAGGTCGTGCGCCGGCTGTTCGAGCTGTACGGGAGCGGCGGCATGGATGCCGCCCTCGAGGTGCTGGACGAGCAGCTCGTGATCGTGATCCCGCCCGAGCTGTCCGCTGAGCCCGACACCTACCACGGCCACGAGGGCGCGCTCCGCTATTTCGAGGGCTTCGACGGCATGCTCGAGGGGATCAGCTACGAGGCCCTCGAGCTGTTCCCGGAGGGCGAGCACGTCCTGACCAGGATCCGCCTGGCCGGGCGCGGCGTGTCGAGCGGGCTGGAGGTGGATCTCGAGGCCGTCGTCGTCCACACGGTGGCGGACGGGAAGGTCACCCGGATCGAGCCCTTCGTGGACCTCGAGTCGGCGAGGCAGTCGCTCAACTAGTCCGACCCGGGCCACCAGCCCGGGTGCATCTCAGCGTCCTTGTTCTCCGTGTTCGGAGCACCGAAGGCGATGAGCTCCGCACCGTCCGGTCCGCCCTCCATGGCGTGCATGGTGCCGGCGGGAATGCGGACGGCGTCCCACTCGCCGAGCTCGACGACCTCGTCGTCGACGGCCACGCGCGCGCTCCCGGCGACCACCACATAGACCTCCTCCTGCTCGGAGTGGGTGTGGCCGAACGGAGTGCGGTATCCGGGCCCGAGGCGGAAGTTGCTCAGACCCGAGTTCTCGAGCTCGAGGTTTTTCCTCGCGAAGCGCGCCTCGATGCCCTCCATGCCGAACTGCGGCGCCATGTCCTGCACGTCGGACTTCAGGTTCACGCGCGTGTAGGCGGCCACGTGTCAGCCCTCCGCACGCTGCTTGAGGCCCTCGGCGGCGTCGCCGAGCAGGAAGTCGCGGACCTTCGACTCAGCCGGCCCACGCAGCAGCAGCCCGAGCATGCGTCCGGGGTCGGCCTCGAGCGCGTACGTGGCCCGCGTCCGGCCGTCGCCGAGATCCTCGAACGTCCAGGATCCGGTGAGCGACTTCGTCTCGCCCTTCTCCTGGACCCAGCGGATCGCCGTCGGCTCCTCGTAGGAGAAGCGCAGCGTGGAGCGAACGGTCTTCACCTTCGCGTCCGACTCCGTCTCGGCCAGCGTGGCGCGCTTCTCGCCGTCGCGCTCGAGGACCTCCACGTCCTTGAGCGAGCCCTGCCACTCCGGCGCGTTCGCGATGTCGGAGGCGATCTCGTAACAGCGCTCCATCGGGGCGTTGATCTCGACGGAGCGCTCACCGCTGATGGTTCCCATGGCCCGGCAGACTATGCGGCGACGCTGCGCGGCGCCAGCGTGTCGCGCCGCCCCACGAGCAGCGCAGCCCCGGCAGCCGAGACGACCACGGCTGAGAGGACCGCCGCCGACCACGAGTACGACTCGACCAGCGCGCCGCCCACCCCCGCTCCGAGCGCGACGCCGGCCACGAGCGCCGTGAGCGGCCAGGTGAATGCCTCGGTGGCCGTGCCTGGGGGCGCCACTCGCTCGACGAGCTGGTTGCGCGAGGCGATCAGCGGGGCGATCGGCAGCCCCATGATCACCACGAGCAGCGCCATGGTGAGCGGTGACGTCGCGGCGAACAACACCGCCGTCGCGATCGGCAGCACGCACGCGAGGCGGAGGTGGACCGCGGCGAGGGGGGAGCTCGGCGGGCGCGCGCCGTAGACGAGGCCGGCGACCCCGCTGGCGCCGGCCCATACGGCGAGCAGCACGCCGCCCAGCTCCCGCTGGCCCTCCTCGGCGCTGAACGCCGGAAGCACCACCTCGATCGCCCCGAACGCGAAGCCCACGGGCAGGCTGGCGAGCACGAGGGTGCGGAGACCGGGGGCCGCGAGTGCACCGAGTCCGAAGCGGCGCGCGCCCGCCCGCGGCGCCTCCGGGCGGCCGCGTCCGCGCAGCCCGACGAGCAGCATGAAGGTCCCGCCGAGCACGCAGGCGGCCGAGACGGCGAGGGCGTACTCGGGTCCCACTGTGGCCACGACGACCGTCGTGAGCAGCGGTCCGACCACGAAGATCAGCTCGATCATCACCGAGTCGAGCGCGTAGGCGCTCGGGATCAGCTCGGGCTGCCCGGACAGCAGCAGCGGCCAGCGCGACCGCAGCACCGACGACAGCGGCGGGATCGCCGCCCCGGTCGCAAACGCCGCGACCACGAGCATCGCGGTCGGAGCATCGGCGGCGCCGAGCGCCCAGATCGCGAGCAGGCCGCAGGCGTGCACGAACGCGAGCGGCAGTAGCGCCCGCTCTCCGCGCCAGTCGATCAGCCTGCCCTGGAGCGGAGCGCCGGCCGCGCTGCCCAGCGCGAGTGCGCCGGCGCAGGTCCCGGCGGCGGCGAAGGAGCCGCTCACCTCCTGTACGTAGAGCAGGATCGCGAGGCCGCTGATGCCGATCGGAAGGCGACCCACGGCCGTCGCCGCGACGATCGTCGCGACTCCGGGCATGCGCAGAATCCGCGCGTAGACGGCCATTGTGTGAGCATTGCAGCCCGATGGAACCGGATGCCGTCGAGATCCGCGTGGTGGGCTGCCTGATCGAGAAGCAGCGCACGACGCCGGACGTCTATCCGCTCACGCTCAACGCGCTGCGGCTGGCCTGCAACCAGTCCACCAACCGCGACCCGGTGGTCGACTACGACGAGAACACGATCCGCAGCGCGATCGACCGCCTCGTCCAGCGCAAGTGGGCCACGCTCGCGAGCTGGTCCAACCGGCGCTCGATGAAGTACCGCCACACGCTGGATGCCGCGCTCGGCCTCGACGACGCCGAGGTAGCGGTCCTCGACGTGCTGATGCTGCGCGGCGCGCAGACCCCGGGGGAGCTGAAGGCGCGCACAGAGCGCTTGCACCGCTTCGCCGACATGGACGAGCTGGGCGGGACGCTCGAGCAGCTGATCGAGCGGCAGCTGGCCGAGCGCCTGGAACGCCGCCCGGGCCAGCGCGAGGAGCGCTACATGCACCTGCTCGGGAGCGAGGATGCCGCCGCCGCGCCGGCGGAGCCGCCCGCCTCCAGCGACAGCTTCGAACAGCGTTTCGAGCGGCTCGAGCAGCAGATCGCCGAGCTGCGGACGGAGTTGCAGGCCTTGCGCGAACAGCGCTCGGATTAATTTTCCGCCGCCAGAACCCGAAAAAGGTTCCATGTCCCCGTTGTCAGACGAGGAGGGGGACGTCCGAGATCATCCGATTCCGGCCGTCGAGCCGAGCCCGCGCCTGGCGGCACGGGTAGCCGCGGGCATCTTCGCGGGCGAAGCGCTGATCCTGATGGCCGTGGCCTTCCTGTCGAGCCACTCGGATGGGCTCGGGGGTGGGCGCCTGGCGATCCCCATCCTGTGCGCGCTCGTGGCGGCGCTCCTCTATGCGACCTCGGGCGTGCTCGGGCCGCGCCCGCTCAAGGCCGCGACGCTGCTCGGCACCGTCCTGGTGTCCGTGCACGCGCTGAGCGCCGTGCAAGAGCCGGCGCAGTCGGGCCAGATGCTCTACATCTGGCTGGGGCTCTACGCGGCTTACTTCTTCAGCCCGCGTCAGGCGGCCGCGCAGCTCGCATTCATGGCGGGCGCGTACCTCGGGGTCCTCGTGGCCACCACCCCTCCGGATGCGGTGGCGGCCGGCTGGCTCACGCTCGTGGGCATCCTCTTCCCGGCTGCGGGGATCCTGCGCGCGGTTCGCGACAGCGTGACCCAGCTCGTGAGCCGGCTCTCCGAGGCGGCGCTCACGGACACGCTGACCGGCCTGAAGAACCGGCTCGCGCTGGACCGCGAGCTGCAGGCCGAGGTGGAGCGGGCGGTGCGGTCAGGCGAGCCGCTGAGCGTCGTGATCGGCGACCTCGACTACTTCAAGTCGGTGAACGACCGGCTCGGCCACCAGGCCGGTGACGAGGCGCTCGTGCGCGCCGGGCAGGTCCTGATGCGCTACCGCCGGGTCGCCGACTCGATCGCCCGCACCGGCGGCGAGGAGTTCACGATCCTGCTTCCGGGCGCGACCGAGCACGAGGCGTACCTCGTGGCCGAGCGCATGCGCGCCGCGGTCGAGCGCGAGTTCCGCGGCGATGCCGCGGTGCTCACCTTCTCGTTCGGCGTGGCCACCTACCCCGACCACGGGCGCTCGGCGGACTCCGTGCTCGAGGCCGCCGACCAGGCGCTCTACGCCGCCAAGGCGCTCGGCCGCAACCGCTGCGTGATCTTCAACCCCGAGATCTCGGCGATCTTCGCCCCGGAGGCGGGCCGCGGCGCCGACGAGATCCAGATCGCCACGCTCGTGTCGCTCGCCGAGGCGCTCGACCTGCGCGACACCGGCACGGCCGAGCACTCGTGGACGGTCGGCCGTTACTGCGGGCTGATCGCGGCCGAGCTGGGGCTGCCGCCCGAGCGCGTGAAGCGCATCGAGGTGGCGGGCACGCTGCATGACATCGGGAAGATCGGGCTCCCGGACGCCATCCTCCAGAAGCCTGGGCCGCTCGGCAAGACGGAGATGGCGGAAATCCGCACGCATCCGGAGATCGGCGCCCAGGTGCTCAACAGCCGCGGGCTCGAGGACATCCGCGAGTGGGTGCTCGCGCACCACGAGCGTCCCGACGGGAAGGGCTACCCGTGCGGCCTCGCCGACGCCGAGATCCCACTCGAGGCGAAGATCCTCGCCGTGGCGGATGCCTACGAGGCCATGACGGCCGACCGCGTCTACCGCCCGGGGATGGACGAGCGCGCGGCGCGCGCCGAGCTGCTGCGCTGCTCGGGCGATCAGTTCGACTCGCGCGTGGTGGCCGCCTTCCTCACAGTGCTGAGCCGCGAGGACGCGCGCAGTAGCGTCCGCGGCGTTGAGAGCGCCTAAGCAGTCCGTCTCGCTCGTGATCGAGGGCCCGGAGGGGCTGCTGCTCGTGCGCAGGCCGGACGACGACGTGGACCTGCCCGGCGTGTGGGGGCTCCCGGCCGTGAGCCTCGCGGCCGGCGAGTCCGAGGAGGAGGGCGTACGCCGCGCGGGACGCGACAAGCTCGGCGTCGAGCTCGAACCCGTGGAGCGCGTGGGACGCGAGCAGACGATGACCGACTGGAGCGCGCGCATCGTGTCCGGCGAGCCCGCGGTGCCTCAGCCCGGCCCGCACACGCAGTACACGGCGCTGCGCTTCGGCGAGCCGTCCGAGCTCGTGCCGGCCGCCCGCCAGGGCTCGCTCTGCTGCCGGGCGCTGCTGCGCGCCCGCGGTCTAGATTGGGGTGCGTGACCACACGGCCCGGAGTGCTGGCCCGGGGTCCCTGGCGGCCAGACCAGGTGCA
>Ga0075420_100003426_pt1 | contig 13868 bp, 11 predicted proteins | sample SoiMetdeltSBSDD4_FD_75296 | JGI IMG/M metagenome (GOLD analysis project Ga0075420, IMG submission 75296) | Bulk soil microbial communities from a Populus tree surrounding site in Tennessee, USA - Soil MetaG P. deltoides SBSDD4 | ecosystem: Environmental > Terrestrial > Soil > Tree plantation... | reverse complement strand
CCGGAGATCATCCAGTCGTACGACCGCTGGATCGACCTGAAGCTGCTGCGCGAGCAGTACAAGAAGGGCAAGGTCATCGCCGCCTACAAGGAGCCGTGGTACGGCGAGTACGACACCAAGGCGGTGGCCATCGTCCACAACATCATCCGAGGCGCCACGGCCGTTCCCAAGGGCCTCAAAGAGCTCGTGGCGCTCCAGCGATCGCTCGCGTAGGCGTCGCCGACGCGGCGAGCCCGAGGACGGTGCGCCGTCCCCGGGCGTCGCTGCGCTTCTCGGAGGCGCGGTTCGCCGTCTTCCTCGTCCTGCCCACGCTCGTCGCCATCTTCGTCGTCGTGCTGTTCCCCCTCGCCTACTCGCTCTGGCTGTCGTTCACCGACGTCAATCTGCTGCGCACCACGGGGCCGGGCATCGAGATCCTCGGCGTGCGCGTGCCGTTGTTCCGGTGGATCGGGCTCCGCAATTATCTGCGCATCATCGACGACCCGCTCTACTGGAGCTCGCTCTGGCGCACGCTCTACTTCGTCGGCGCCTTCGTGCTCGAAGCCGCCGTGATCGGCATGGGCATGGCGCTCGTGCTCCAGGAGCGGTTCGGCGGGCGCCCGGTGATGCGCAGCCTGCTGCTGATCCCGTGGTCGCTGTCGCGCGTGGTGGTGGGCCTGCTCTGGATCGGCATCCTCGACTTCGAGTTCGGGATGCTCAACGGCGTGCTGGCGCGGCTGGGACTGATCGACGGCTACATCTCGTTTTTGAAGGACGGCTTCACCGCGCTGAACGTCCTCGTCTCCGTCTACATGTGGAACCAGGCGCCGTTCGCCACCCTCCTGTTCCTGGCCGGCATGCAGTCGATCTCGATGGACCTCTACAGCGCCGCCGAGGTCGATGGCGCCGGGTACTGGCAGCGCTTCCGCTACGTGACGCTGCCCGCGCTCCGGTCCGTCGTCTTTCTCGTCCTCGTCCTGGCCACGGTGAACGGCTTTCTGATGCTCGATCTGATTTACGTGCTCACGATGGGCGGTCCCGCCAACGACACCACCACGCTGTCGTGGCTCGGCTTCCAGACGACGTTCGCCTTCTTCAAGTTCGGCCCGGGCACGGCGATCCTCTACACCCTCACCGCGCTGTGCCTGCTGCTGACGTTCGTCTACCACCGGCTGATCGTCGCGCGCTTCGAGCCGGAGGGCTGAGGGCATGGGCATGCTGACGGCCGCCGAGCGCGGGTATCGGGGCGGGCGCTATCGCGCGCGCTCGGCGGGCAGCCGCGTGCTGCTGTACGCATTGATCGTCGCGGTCGCGCTGTGGCTGGTGGGGCCCTTCATCTGGCTGTTCGTCACCAGCGTGTCGTACCAGCGCAACCTGCTCGCGCGGCCGCTCGCCCTGATCCCGCCCGAGGTCACGCTCGACAACTACAAGATGATCCTCGGCCTCGTCCGTTTTCACGCCGAGGGCCAGGCATCCAAGATCTTGCCGTCGATGCTCAACAGCCTGGTGGTCGCCGGCCTCGTCACCGTCCTGAACCTGGTCATCGGGACCACGGCCGGCTACGCATACGCGCGCTTCCGGTTTCCGCTGAAGACGCTCTCGCTCTTCGCGCTGCTCTTCACCCGCATGTTGCCGACCGTCGTGCTCATTCCGGCCTTCTTCCTGATGCTACGGGCGGCCGGGCTGCAGAACACGCTCACCGGCCTCGTCGTGGCGTACTGCTCCTTCACGCTGCCGTTCACGGTGTGGATCATGAAGGCCTACTTCGAGACGGTCCCGGCCGAGCTCGACAAGAGCGCGCTCGTCGACGGCTGCAATCGGCTGCAGGCGTACACGCACGTCGTGCTCCCCGTCTCCGGCCCCGGCCTCATGGCCGGTGGCGCCTTCACCTTCATGCTGTGCTGGAACGAGTTCATCGTGGCCCAGGTGCTCAACACGAAGCCGGGCACCACGACGCTGCCGCCCGTCATCGCCGGCATGAACGGCCAGATCAACATCGACTACTCGGTGATCGCCGCTTCCGGATTCCTCGGCGCGCTTCCGGCCGTGCTGCTCGTCCTGTGCTTCCAGAAATATCTCGTGCAAGGGCTGACGGCGGGCTCGGTCAAGGGGTAACGACGTTTCGCGCGTGGCGCGCGACGTTCGGCGCCTCGACGATGTGCAGCACCTCGACGCCCTCGGCCAACGGTCCGCCGAGCACGATGAAGCCCCCGGGCTGCGAGCGGTGTTCATGAGCGCGGCGTGCGCGCCCTCGCGGCGAGGGGGACGGGCCGTCAATGTAGCGATGTGGGATACTCGGGCCATGTCGAAGGCCGCCGTCGTTGGCCTCGTGACCATCGGACAGTCGCCGCGCGCCGACGTGGTGCCGGACATGGCCACGATCCTCGGGCCGGGCGTCGAGATCCGCGAGGCGGGGGCACTCGATGACCTCCCGCGCTCGGAGATCGAGGCACTCACGCCGACTGCCAACGACGAGATTCTGGTCACGCGCCTCCGCGACGGCACCTCGGTGTTCCTCGGCAAGCCGAAGATCGTGAAGCTGGTCGAAGCGCGGATCGCGCAGCTCGAGCGCGACGGCGCGAACCTCACCGCGCTGCTCTGCACGGGCGCGTTCCCCCGCTTGCATGCGACCCGGCCGCTGATCCAGCCACAGCCGGTGCTGCTGGGCCTCCTGCGCGGGACGTCGTGGCCGGGGCATCTCGGCATCCTCACGCCCTCGACGCGACACGTGCCGCAAACGGAGGCGCGCTGGCGTCGTGACGGCTTCGACACGATCGTGACGCCGCTGTCGCCGTACGAGGAAGACGATCCAGCCGCTGTGCGGCGCACCGCCACCGCCATGCGCGACGGGAGCGCGGGATTGATCGTGATGGACTGCATGGGATTCCGCCGCAAGACCCGTGACGAGCTGCGCGCGCTGACCGGGGTGCCCGTGCTCCTCGCCAATCTGCTGCTGGCGCGCGTGATCGCGGAAGCCTCCGGCGTCTAGCACTCCGGGCCGTTTGCTTCACGGCCGCCATCGTCATACGATTCGCGGCGCAGCTCATCTCACGACCGAGGTGATCCATGGAAGGGATCGACGATTTCCGCGCGGGCCGCGTCGGCCGGCGCGACGTGCTGCGGGGCATCATGGCGCTCGGTGGCGGATTCGCGATCAGCGGCTGCGCCATGATGCGATCAGCTTCCGAGGGCGCCGGGAGCGGGCGCATGACGGGTGGGAAGCTATCCGTACGATGGCTCGGGGGCGGAGTGGCGGAGCTGGCCACGCCGGACTACAAGCAGATCGCCTACCTCGACGCGTGGGTGTGGAACAACACCGGCTGGAGCCGCTTCGGAGTCTCGAAGACTCCCGAGTATGCGTCCAGGGATGGGTTCGTGCAGTACGTCGCGGGGAAGAAGCCTGCCGCCGTCTTCGTCTTGTTGACGCACGACCACGGCGATCATTTCGGGGACTACCTGGAGGTGCTGAAGGCGCTGACGGCCGCCAATCTCCCCGTGATGACGGCCGGGCAGGGCGACCTCCTGCGCAGGGGACTCCTCGATGAGTTCAAGGCCGCCGGCGTCGACCCCGCGAAGGTCGTGGTGAACTCCGGGAACGCCCTGAACTTCGGCGGGACGGCGAAGCACGGCGCGATGACCGCCCGCCTGGTGCCGGCCGTCCACTCCACGCTCCGCGGGTTCCCGGCGGCGGGATACATGCTCGACATCGGTGGCGTGCGTGCCTATCTCAGCGGCGACACCGACCTGTTCGGTGACATGAAGATGCTCGGCGAGCGGTACCAGCCGAACATCGCCATCCTCAGCGTCGGCGACGGCCCCTTCACGATGACACCGGAGGACGCCGCGCGGGCGTGCCAGTGGCTCGGCGTCTCGCACGCCGTGCCCGTGCACTACGCGCACAACGACTTCGTGCTCGGCACGGGGGCCGGCGACGAGTTCCAGCGCGCGCTCAAGAGCATCGCCCCCGACGTGACGGCGCACGTCATGAAGCCCGGCGACACGATCATGATCCAGACCTAGCCGCTGCGGCTCTTCGGATCGAAGAGATCGCGGAGGCCGTCGCCGACGAGGTTGAAGCCGAGGACGGTCAGGTAGATCGCCAGGCCGGGGAACGTCGAGTACCACCACCACGTCGGCAGGTAGTTGCGGCCGTGGCTGATCATCGCGCCCCACTCGGGATAGGGCGGCTGGGCGCCGAGACCGATGAAACCGAGGCTGGCCGCGGCCAAGATGGCCGTGCCCATGTCCATGCTCGCCTTCACCACGATCGGCGACACGCAGTTCGGCAGGAGATGCACGAGCACGACGCGAAGCCGTCCGGCGCCACCGGCGCGCGCCGCCTCCACGAACGCCTCTTGCTTCAGCGCCAGCGTCTTGCCGTGCACCAGCCGGACGTAGCCGGGCCACCACACGAGCGACAGCGCGATCATCGCGTTGACGATGCCCGGGCCGAGCGCGCCCACCACGGCCAGCGCGAGCACCAGCGCCGGCACGGAGAGGAACACGTCGGTGACGCGCATGATGAGCTCGCCGAGCCGACCGCCGGCGTGGCCGGCCACGATGCCGAGCGGAACGCCGACCACGGCCGCGACCAGCGTGATGATGAGCCCGATCTGCAGTGAGACGCGCGCGCCCAGGACCACGCGCGTGTAGACGTCGTTGCCGACCTCGTCCGTGCCGAACCAGTGCCGAGCGCTCGGTGGCTGGAGCTTTTGCTCGAGATGCACGGCGCCGCGCGCGTCCTCGGGGTACGGCACGATCCACGGCCCGATGGCCGCGACCAGCACGAAGAGGGCGACGACGACGAGCCCCGCCATCGACGAGGCGCTCCGTCCATACGCGCGCGCGTAGCGGCGCCACTCACGCGCGGCGCCGTGCGCTACGGGCTCGTCGAGCGAGAGAACACGCACGCTCACGACGCCGGCCGCCGGATGCGCGGGTCGAGCCACCCATACGCAAGGTCGACGAGGAGGTTGGCGAGCATGAAGTTCAGGCCGATCAGGAGCGTGACGCCCATGATGGGCTGGAAGTCGGAGGAGACGGCGGCATTGACCGCGTAGAGGCCGATGCCCGGCCAGTCGAAGACCGTCTCCACCAGCACGGTGCCGCCCAGCATCCAGCCGTAGCGCAGACCGATCATGGTGAGTGTCGGGATCATCGCGTTGCGCAGCGCATAGCGTGTCACCACGCGAAAGCCCGAGAAGCCCTGCGCCCGCGCGGTGACGATGTAGTCCTGCCGCAGCGTCTCGAGCATCTCGGCGCGGTTCACGCGCATGATCGAGGCGAGCGCCGGGAAGCAGAGCGTCCCCACCGGCAGCACCGCGTGCGCGAGCGCGTCGCCGAGCGTGCGCCACTCGCCGCGGAGGGCGGCGTCGACGAAGAGCAGATGCGTGATCGGCGCCGGCGGTGTGGCGGTCAGTCCGAGCCGGCCGCCGAGCGGCAGCCACCCGAGATGGAGCGCGACGAGCAGCTGCAGCATCAGCCCGAGCCAGAACGCGGGCAGCGCCACCCCGGAGACGGAGACGACGCGCGTCACGTGATCGACCCAGGTGTTCTGATGGACGGCGGAGAGCATGCCGAGCGGGACGCCGACGGCCACCGCCAGCACCAGCGCCAGGCCGACCAGCTCGAACGTATTCGGGAAATAACGGAGGAGATCATCGACGACGGCGTTGCGGCTGCGCAGCGACTCGCCGAGATCGCCGGTGGCGACGCCGCCGAGGTAGCGGACGAACTGCACGCCGAGCGGTCGGTCGAGCCCGTACCTGCCGCGCAGGGTCTGCACCATCGACTCGTTGGCGTCGGGCCCGGCGGCCAGCCGCGCGGGATCGCCGGGGATGACGTGGGAGATCGCAAACGTCAGGCACAGGAGCCCGAACAGCATCAGGCCCAGGAAGGCCAGGCGCTGGAGAACGTACTGCGTCAGCGGACGACGGTCCTCACTTCGTCACGATCGCCAGCGGGTAGAGATCGACCTCGCCGGTGAAGCGCACGGGACTGAACTGAAAGCCCTTCACGTAGTCGCGCATCCCCCAGCGGCGATTCGCGAGCATGCCGAAGATCTCCGGCTGGTCGGCCGCGATCCTCCGCTGGATCTCGGCGTAGAGCGGTGCGCGCTCCTCCCACTTCGCCGTCGTGCGCGCCCGCTCGATGAGACCCCACACGTCGGCGTTCTGGTAGAAGTGCGAGCCGTAATACTTGCCCCAGGAATTCTTGTGGTACTGGTACGCGACCGCGTCGGGATCGGTCGACACCGGCGTGGCGAAGACGGCCATCAGATCCGGAGACGACTCCACCTTGGCGCCGCGCGCCACCATGTTGGGCCAGGTGAGCGGCACCATCTTCACCTTGATATTGAGCTTGGAAAGGTTGTCGATGAGGACGAGCCCCATCTTCCGCTCTTCCTCGAGCCCCTGGACGTAGACGTACTCGAGCTCGACGCCGCCGTTCGGCACCGTGCTCTTGGCGAGGAACTCCTTGGCCTTGCCGAGGTCCTGCCGCGCCATCCCGGGCACGGCGACGTGACCGCGCGTCGCGTTCGGGAACGGGCTCGTCTGCAGCACGGCGTTGCCGTTGTAGATCTTGAGGAGCGCGTCGTAGTCGAAGGCGAAGGCCACGGCCTTCCGGAGGTTCGGGTCGTTCGTGGGAGCCTTCTGCGTGTTCATCTTGATGCCGAAGGTCGTCATGCCGGGCACGTTGGGCACGGCGACGCCCGGCGTCTTCGCCACCTGATCGAAGTCGTCGGCCGATAGGCCTTCGACGATGTCGGCCTCGCCGCGCAGCAGCGCCGCTCGCTGGGCGGCGGACTCGCGCACGAGCTTGTAGATGACGCCGGCCACGTGGTCCTTCGACGGCCAGCCCTTCCAGTAATTGTCGACGGCCTCGAGCTCGTAGAGCACGCCCTGCTGCCAGCGCTTGATCTTGAACGGCCCGCTGCCGGCCGCGTTGTCGGTGAGCCACTTCTGGCCGAGGTCACCGCCCTGCTCGTTGGCGAGCACCTGCTTGGAATTCATCACGTACCACCACGGCACGAAGGACAGGAACGGCGCATAGGGCTGCGTGAGCACGAACTGGATCGTGTGCTCGTTGACGACCTTGATGCCGTCGTCCTTCAGAAAATCCGACAGCATCCACGCCGGCCCCTGATTGAGCTTCAGTGTGCGCGCGAACGACCAGCGCACGGCCTCGGCCGTCACCGGCTCGCCGTTGTGAAAGCGCGCGTTCCTCGCCAGGTGGAACGTCCACGTGCGCGCGTCGGGCGACGCCTCCCAGCGCTCGGCGAGCCACGGCACGATCTCCGGCGGATTGCCGACATACTTCACGAGGCCGTCGTAGAGCGCCTGCTGCATCATGCGGATCGACCAGTCGTACTTGATGCTCGGGTCGATGGTCGGCACTTCCTGGCGGCCGGCGAAGACGAGGATCTTCTTGTCGCCGACGCGCTCGAAGCCCGAGGCGGACGCGACGAGAGACACGCTGAGCAGGGTCGACAGCACCGTCATGGCGAGCTTCATGGCAGCCTCCGGAGCGCGTGCAGCGGTGTACGGTTGCGCGGCAGGATAACATACGCGGGCGATGGCTCCGCTCCGGGCCGTGTCCGCCGAGGAGATCGAGTCGCTCGCCATCGGCGCCTGGATCCTCGGCACCGGCGGTGGCGGCAGCCCTTACCTCGCGCTGCTCAACATGCGCGCCCTCTACGCGCAGGGCATGCGGGTCTCGCTCATGGATCCGCGGGATCTCGCGGACGACGACCTCGTCGCGGTCGTGTCCAACATGGGCGCGCCGCTGGTCGGCCAGGAGCGGCTCACCGATCCGCGCACGATCGCGCGCGCCGTCACCATGATGGAGGAGTACCTCGGCCGCCGCTTCCGCGCGATCATGTCGCTCGAGATCGGCGGCGGCAATGCCGTGCAGCCGTTCATGGCGGCGGCCCTGCTCGACCGCCCCGTGGTCGATGCCGACTGCATGGGCCGCGCGTTTCCCGAGGCGCAGATGACCTCGTTCGCCATTCACGATCTGCGCATGTATCCGCTCACGCTGGTCGACGTGCGGGACAACGCTGTCGTGGTCGCGCAGGCCGCCTCCTGGAAGTGGATGGAGCGGCTGTCGCGCACAGCGTGCGTCGCCGTCGGCTCCATCGCCGCCACCTGCAAGGCGCCGCGCACCGGCAAGGAGGTCAAGGAGTGCGCGATCCTCTATTCGACGAGCAAAGCCATCCGTCTGGGGCAGACGGTGCAGGCGGCGCGCCGCGCGCACCGTGACCCCATCGCGGCCCTCATCGACGCCGAGGGCGGCCGCCTGATCTTCACCGGCAAGATCGCCGACGTCGCCCGGCGCGCCACCGAGGGCTTCCTGCGCGGCACCGCGCGGCTTGACGGGCTCGGCGACGACCGCGGCCGCCGCCTCGAGCTCGCGTTCCAGAACGAGTTCGCCGTCGGCTGGCTCGACGGCATGCCGCGCGTGATGACACCCGATCTCATCTGCGTCATGGATACGGTCTCCGGCGAGGCGATCGGCACGGAGACGCTGCGGTACGGCCAGCGCGTGAGCGTGGTGGCGCTGCCGGCCCCGCCGGTGCTGCTCACGCCCAAGGGGCTCGAGCACGTCGGACCCAGGGCGTTCGGCTACGACCTCGACTTCCGCTCGGTGTTCGCGTGAGGCGCATCGGCATCGACGTCGGCGGCACCAACACCGACGCCGTCTTGCTGGACGGCGACGTCGTCGTCCACGCCGTGAAGACACCGACCACGGCCGACGTGACGCGTGGGATCACCACCGCGCTGCGCGACCTTCTCGCCGCCGCGCGCCCGGCCGGCGCCATCGACGCCGTCATGATCGGCACCACGCACTTCACCAACGCCGTCGTGCAGCGACGCGATCTGACGCGTGTGGGCGCCGTCCGCATCGGGCTGCCCGCGAGCGCTTCCCTGCCGCCCTTCGTCGACTGGCCCACCGACCTCGCGGCGCTGGTGCGCGGGGAGGTCGTGATGCTGGAGGGCGGACACGAGTACGATGGCCGCCCGATCGTGCCCTTCGACGAGCGCGGCATGCGCGACGCCGCGCGGCGCATCCGGGCGGCCGGGCTGACGTCGGTCGCCATCGCCTCGGTGTTCTCGCCCCTCAATGCCGAGTGCGAGACCCGCGCCGCCGCCATCCTGCGCGAGGAATGTCCGGATGTCGCGGTGACGCTGTCGCACCAGCTCGGACGCATCGGTCTCCTCGAGCGGGAGAACGCCACGCTGCTCAACGCGGCGCTGGTCGAGCTGGCGCGGCGCACGACACGCGCCTTCACCGAGGCGCTCGGCGCCAGCGGGCTGGCGGCCCCGCTCTATCTGACGCAGAACGACGGCACCGTCATGCTGGCGGCCACCGCCGAGGCGTTTCCCGTCTACAGCTTCGCGTCAGGCCCGACCAACAGCATGCGCGGCGCGGCCTTTCTGTCCGGGCTCGGCGACGCGATCGTCATCGACGTCGGCGGCACCACGACGGACATCGGCAGCCTGCGTCGCGGCTTTCCCCGCGAGGCCAACAACGTGGTCGAGATCGGCGGCGTCCGGACGCTGTTCCGCATGCCCGACCTGCTCTCGCTCGGTCTCGGCGGCGGCTCGCTGGTGTCGGACGACGGCCGGCGCGTCGGGCCACAGAGCCTCGGCTACCGGCTCGTCGAGGACAGCCTGGTGTTCGGCGGCACCACGCTGACCACCACCGACGTCGCCGTCGCCGCCGGGCTGCTCGACCTCGGCGACCGCCGGCGCGTGGCCGCCCTGCCGGCCGACGCGGTCAAGACCACGCTGGCGCGCATCCACGCCATGATCGACGAGGGCGTCGACCGCATGAAGACCGACGCGCGCGAGGAGCCGCTGATCGCGGTCGGCGGCGGCTGCTTTCTGGTGCCCGAGCGCCTGCCCGGCGTCTCCGAGGTCGTTCACGTTCGACACCAGGCCGTCGCCAACGCCGTCGGCGCCGCCATCGCGCAGGTCAGCGGCGAGGTCGATCAGATCTTCCAGAACCTCACGCGCGACGCGGCCATCGCCGAGGCCCGCCGCGTGGCCGAGGACCGCGCCGTTGCCGGCGGCGCGGATGCCGGCAGCCTCCAGCTCGTCGAGGTCGAGGATCTGCCGCTCGCGTACCTGCCCGGCAACTCGCTGCGCGTCCGCGTGCGCGTGGTCGGCGACATCGCCGAACGACCGGCGCCTCAGCGCAGCCGCTGACGCAGGTACTCCGCGATCTCGAGCGTGCAGGCCATGCCCTGCGGAATGGCCTTCGTCAGGGAGACGAAGGCGTGGATCTGTCCCGGGTACTCGCGATGGACGGCGTCCACGCCCGCCTCGCGGAGCTTGTCGGCATAGGCCCGTCCCTCGTCGCGCAGCGGGTCGAAGCCCGCGGTGACGATCAGCGCCGGCGGCTGGCCGGCGAGCTTGGCGGCGCGCAGTGGTGAGGCGCGCAGGTCGGCCTTGTCCGGCTCGCCTCGCAGGTACTGCTCGGAGTACCAGAGGATGCGGTCGCGCGGAATCACGTGGCCGTCCGCGAGCTCGCGGTGCGACTCGGTCTCGAGCGAGAAATCCACCGCGGGATAGATGAGCACCTGGCAGCTCGGCGCGGGCACAGCCGCGGACGCGGCGAGCTGCGAGACCACGGCCGAGAGATTGCCGCCCGCGGAGTCGCCGGCCACCGCCACGTGTGCTGGATCGGCCCCGATGTCGCGACCGTGCGCGCGGAGCCAGCGATAGGCCGCGAAGCAGTCATCGACGGCCGCGGGAAACTTGTGCTCGGGCGCCAGACGGTAGTCGACGGCGACGACGACGACGTCGGCATGCAGCGCCAGGCGGGCGCAGAGCCCATGATGCGTCTCGAGGTCGCCTTGCACCCAGCCGCCGCCATGGAAGTAGGCGACGGTCGGGCGCGGCGTCGACGCCGCGTGCGCCGAGTACACGCGCGCGGGAATCGCCCCGGCCGGCCCGGGAATCTCGATGTCCTGGACGCGCGGCACCGTCGGGGCGGGCTCGTCCATCAGGGTCACCATCGTCCGCAGCTGCTGGCGGAGCTCGGGCAGCGGCGGATAGTATCCCGGCACGCGGATCGACTTGACGAACTCGCCGACGATCTGCGCCTTCGGATCCATGACACGACTGCCGTGACGGATGCGATGGCCGTCGAGAAAGCGCAGCGCCTCCTCCTCGGTCATGAGCGTATGAGCCAGCTCGAGCTGCGGCGGCGCGGTCCGGTCCGTCATGGCGTTCCTCCCGGCGAAATTGTACCCCGCCGGCCGCACCGCGGCGGACGCCGGTCAGCTTCGCAGGCGGGGGCCGCCCGGGAAGCGAAAGCCGATGACGCGGGTGATCGCGGCGCCATCGGCACTCAGGATGGCGATCGCCTCGTGCTCGCGGAAGAACAGACGGCCGTCGCGCGCCGAGCGGACGACGTCACCGGCGATGCGACGCTCCCAGTCGACCCGCGCCGCCGGACGCGCGGTGGCCGGCAACCGCGTGATGGCGCCGGCGCGGTCGAATCGCAAGATGCCGGCGGGCGCGCCCTCGAACATGGCGGCACCGAGCCAGCCACCGCCGCCGGCAGTATCGGGCACCGCCCACGTCAGTCCCTGAAAACGCGGCACGCGCCACGCGATGCGCCCGTCCTCATCGACCCGTGTGAGCTGAGTGCGATTGGCCTCGATGACGTAGAGCGTGCGCGTGTCCACGGCGATCTCCGCCGGGTCGTTGAGGTCCCCGTACTCGCGCACGACGCGTCCGCTCGCGGCATCGAGCCGCGTCACGCGATGGCGCTTCGTCTCGAGCACCCACATATCGTCGCCGACGGAGACGACGGCGCGGGGGATCGACTGGAACGGCCCCAGTCGTGGCTCGCGAATCCCAGCCACGCCGGTGCGCTGCACGAAGTGTGGCGGCTCGGGCCGGGCGACCGTCGGCGCCGCCACGCTCCAGATGCTGCCGGAGGCGGCATCGAAGCCAAGAACCCGATCGAGCGCGATCGGCACGCTGCGCTGGAGGGCCTGGCCACGCTCGTCGAGGCGGACCAGCGACACCTCGGAGCTCCAGCGCTGCCGGGCCACCAGCGCGAGCAGATGTCCGTCCGCCTCCACGATTCCATCCACGATGCGGCCTTCAACCTCCGCGGCGCCGACCTCCTTGCCCGTCGTGTCGAAGACGAAGACGTCACTGCGGATCTGGCCGTCGGACTCGGCCCCGCCGCGCTTCAGATCGGCCAGCGTCATCTCACGCGGGGCGAACACGATGAGGCGCTGGCGGGCTTCGTCGTACGCGAACCGCGCGTCGGCCGTCCACGCGCGTCCGGCGAGCCGGACGTCCGTGAAGTACCGCTGTCCGAGAAAGCCGGCATGCAGGCTCGCGCGCACCATGCCGGGCCCGGTGAGATGCGGCAGCGCCGACTCGTCGACGGCGACGGTCGACGGCAGATCGAGGTCGATGGTGACCGCCGGCCTGCCGACGTATGCCCTCACCCGTCCGGCGCGCCAGCCGCGCGAGGTCCCGTCGCGCTCGCCGACCACGCGCCCGGGGATGGCGAAGCTGGTGGCGGTGAACGGCGGTCGCCGTCCCCGGTCGACGGCGACGATCCGCGGCCGCCGCCCCGGCTGCGTCGCGAAGGTGACCATCACGCGCTCGCCGCTTCGCAGGCCGAGCGGAATGGGCACGGTGGCGGCGTCCAGATCGAGCGCGGAGGTGCCGTAGACGTAGGCGCCGCGGAAGGCGTCCTTGCCGGCGCGCGCGTGCAGTATTTCGAGATCGACGGGCGGGCTCGCGTCGAGCGCGCGGTTCAGCTCCTGCGGCGCCACGATGGCGGCGAGGACCAGCACCTGGGCGCCGATCAGGCCGTACATCAGCTGGCGACGGGAGGGCCGCCAGCCGGTCATGCCGCCGCCGTCGCAAACTGTCGCACGACGCGACGGCGCATCCGCTCCACCCACACGCCGCCGAGGATCAGGGCGGCGCCGCCGACGATGAAGAAGAGCGACTTCGGCATCGCGTCCCAGAAGTACTCGTAGAACCGCGTGTAGAGATTCACCGCGAAGAACACGAGGCTCGTGTTGAGGAAGACCGGGCTCTCCCACGCGATGCCGAGATAAATGCCCGCCGCGCTCAGGAGCGTCAGCAGGAGGATGAACCACCCCTCCCGCGCGTGATGCGTGACGGCGATCACGGCGGCGAGCGTCATCACCACGAGCAGGAAGAGCACGAGCAGCACCGGCGGATCCGTGATCGCCGTACGCCGCCACCGCACATGGATCACGGCCAGCGACGCGGTCGCGACCGCGTACGGGGCGACGAACAGCAGCCACACGAGCCACGTCGCCGTCGACATCTCGAGGCGGACGTTCTTCTGGAGATCGAAGATCGACAGGATCAGCGTCGAGAGATATATGAGGAGCAGTCCGACCAGCGCCCAGGCGGCCGCGAACTTCCGGCGGCCGCGCCAGGCATGGAGTCCGCCGACAGCGAGCAGGCACGCGCCCACGCCAATGAAGTGAAACGGCCGGCCGAGATAGAGCCAGTAGCCGCCCCAGCCGTAGCCGACCTCGGCGCCAAACCACGCGACGATGCCGAGGAGCGCCAGGAAGAGGACGAGGCGGGAGCGCACGACGTAGGCGATCGCCAGCCATGCCACGCACTGGATCAGCAACGACCACGCGTGCTCGGCGCTGAGATCGTAGATCAGCGCGAGGAGCACGATGTCCGCGCCGAACATCACGCAGCCGAGAAAGACGAGGGCGAGCCCGAGCTTCGGAAAGCTACCGTGGCCGTCGCGCGTCAGCTCGAAGCCCGTCACGTAGAAGGCGATGGTCAGAACGAACAGGCTGGCCACCTTGGCGCCGCGGCCGAACTCCACCCAGTTCGACGCGAAGAAGACGAGGA
>Ga0075420_100003425_pt1 | contig 13868 bp, 6 predicted proteins | sample SoiMetdeltSBSDD4_FD_75296 | JGI IMG/M metagenome (GOLD analysis project Ga0075420, IMG submission 75296) | Bulk soil microbial communities from a Populus tree surrounding site in Tennessee, USA - Soil MetaG P. deltoides SBSDD4 | ecosystem: Environmental > Terrestrial > Soil > Tree plantation... | reverse complement strand
AGAAGTGGAAGGGGAATTGCGCCGACTTGGTGAAGGCGCCGATGAACACGCCCGCGAGGATCGGGACGATCCACGGACTCTGCGCGAGCTCGGGCGCCCGCTCGGTCACGTCCGTCAGCGAATAGCTCCCGAGCGTGACGCCGATGAGGAGGATCGCGGCCAGCAGCGCGAGCCCGCCACCGGCGGTGACGTGCAGCGCCATCAGTGCCGATCGCCGCGCCGAGGGGCTGTCGACGTCGAACCCGATGAGCAGGAACGAGAACAGGCTCGTCGCCTCCCAGAAGAGGAACAGGACGAGCAGGTTGTCGGCGAGCACGGTGCCCAGCATCGCCGTCATGAAGAACAGGATCAGGGCGAGGAACCGCGCCCTCTCCGCCGGCGAGCGCTCGACGAGGTAGGCGTCGGCATAGATGACGACGAGTGCGCCGACGCCCGTGACGAGCAGGCAGAAGAGATAGGCGAAGCCGTCGAGTCGCAGCGTGAGCTCGACACCGAGTGACGGGGCCCACGCCAGCCGCTCCGTCACGGTGTGTCCCGCCTCGATTGTCCCGTAGAAGCGGAGGAGGCCGACGAACAACCCGACTGGCACGAGCGCGAGCAGCCAACCCGCTCCTCGGCGGCAGAGAAACCGGCCGAGCAGCAGCGACGCAGCGCTGGCCAGCGCCGAGGTGGCGAGCAGGATCGCGATCATATCCCCGTCAGACCAGGTTCGGGACTACCGTCAGCGGCCCGCGCTCTGTTTCTCCAGCGTTTCGAGCTCCGACCGCACCGCCGCGATGTCCTTAGCGAGCACCGGTTCGGCGTTCGCGCGGAGCCGCAGATACCGCCGGTACGCGGCGATCGAGCCCTCCCGGTCGCCGGCGGCGGCGCCGAGCCGCCCCTGCGCGCGCAAGTACGTCGCGAAGAGCAGATAGTGGTCCCATCCGTCCCCGCCCCTCCACCGCTGCACTGCTCGGTATGCCCGGTGGACACTGTCCGCGCGCTCCCAGAGCCCGCTCAGCACCAGGTTCCCAGCGGACATGACGCGAAAGCCGACCGGGCCAAGGGCGAGCATCGAATCGAGCGACACGAGGCGCTGCCGCGCATCTGCGCGGTCCGCCAGCGCCGCCAGCTGTGCCTCGAGGATGATTGCGAGCCGATCAGGGCGGACCGACTCCACTGGATCGCCGGGCACGCGAGGCAGACCTTGAAGCCGCTCGATCACGCGCGATGCGTGAGTCATGTCGCCACGCGCCAGCTCGTACTGCGCCAGGTCGAAGATCGCCGTCACCCACGCCCGGCGCTCGGTTGGATCGTTAGGCGGTCGAGCTTCTACGAGCGGCCTGACCATGGCGTAGTGCTCTGCCCCCGCGGTCGAGTCACCGTCCGCGAACGTCGTGACGAACATGCGAAACGGCTGGAACATCGGCAGATCCGCGGCGAACCGTGCCGCGTCGCTCGGTCTCCCCCGTTCCAGCGCGATCCAGGCCTGCTGCCCTACACTGCCGGCGCGCTCCCCCGCGGTCGCGATGCGTGTGAGCGCGCGGCGTAAAAGAGCCTGCGCGAACGAGAGGTCGACGTCGTTGAGTAGTGCTTCGGTGATGGCCACGTTGGATAAGAAGACCGGCTTCGAATAGAGGTCCCGAACCGCCGCGGCGCGGGAGGCCGAGTCCAGTGCATAGACCACGCGATTGGCTAGGTGGTAGTACGCCGTCGTATCGCGCATCAATCGAATCGTGGCGCGCCGCTCGTTGGCCGTATCTCCCAGATAACGGTACATGGACGGCAGATGTTCGAGCATCGGCGTGAACGACGAGTCCAGGGCGAGGCCGCGCGCAAGCGCGGCGATGGACCGGCGGTACGCCTCCGCCGTGCCGAACATCGTGGCACCGTAGTGAAACTGATTCTCGGCGAGCAAGTGCCAGAGTTCGGGCGAATCCGGCGCGGCTCGAACGGCGGCGTCGTTTCGAGCGAACGTCGTCGCATAGTCCGTGGCAAGGCTGTCCGGATCGGTTGGGCCGAGGTAGAGCCGGTCTCGGATGCCGAGCTTGTCGGCGTGCCTGACCGCGACGTGGCGTCCACGCGAAGCTCGGGGGTCGCCTATCCAATCCCCTGTGACCGACAGCCCGAGCCCCGCGAGCGCGAACGTCGAGTCGATCTGCAGCGCCGCAGCGAACCGATCCGCGGCATCCGGATACCGGGCGGCGCGGTAGCTCGCCTGACCGGCGAGGTATGCTTCGAGCGCGGCCAGTGGCGTGCTGGCGAGCACCGCCACCCGCTGCTCACTCTCTCCCGCGTCGAGGGCGAGGAGCTCCGCGATGACCGAGTCGACCAGCACCGCGATCTGCGACGCCTCCCCGCGCGCGGACCGGCGCCCACGATCCGACCCGTCAGGCGCAGTCGCGAGCGATGCTGTGACGGTGAGCTGGCTCACGTTGCCGACGATCTCGCCCTCGATCAACCGCCCGGCGCCGAGTGAAGCGGCCACGCGCGCCGCGGTCTCGCGGTCGAGGTCCTGGGTCGCCCCACCGCCGGCACGTCGCCACGCGGCGAGCAGGGAGCGCTGGTCGACCGTGCGCGGCGACCTGATGAGCTTGGCCGCGATGAGGTCGACCATCCCTTCGCGCAGGTAACGGAGCGACGCGTCGGCGGAGCTCACGCGGAACGGAACGACGGCGATGAGCGCCCGGTCGGTATGCGGCCGCGTGGCGGCGCGGCGGGCAACCAGGACTCCTCCGACTGCGGCGACGACGAGCACCGCCGCTCCCGCGATCATCCACACGGGTCGCTGGCTGCTCCGCCTCACTCGTGCCAACGCTTGGCCGGCGACCTCGGCGGACGTCGCGTCGAGCGTCGTGACCAGCTCGCGCGCGGACTGCGGGCGCGCGGCCGGATTCTTCCCGAGGGCCTGCATGACGACGGCGGCGAGCCTCGCGGGTACGTCGCGGCGACGCGCCGAGAGAGGCGCCGGCTCCTCGGCGATGTGCGCCGCCATGAGCTGCTGCGCGGACGTCTTGCCGGCGAACGGGTGGTGGCCGGCGAGGAGCTCGTAGCCGATCACGCCCCACGCGTAGATGTCGGCACGATGGTCCGCGGCGTCGCCGGCGGCCTGCTCGGGCGCCATGTAGGCCGGTGTGCCTAACGACGTACCGGCCTGGGTCAGCGCCACGCCACCCGCGCCGCCGCTCGTCTCCGCGGCGGCCAACGCTCTGGCGATGCCGAAGTCCGCGACGAGCGCGGTTCGCCCGGACAGGAGCACGTTCTCCGGCTTGATGTCGCGGTGGACCACGTCGTGGGTGTGCGCGCAATCGAGCGCGAGCGCAACGTCGCGCAGGATCGACACGCTCTCTTCGAGCGCCACCGGCTGGCCTGACGCCGCGGCTCGCGTCAGGCGCGCGCGGAGCGATTCGCCGTCCACGAACGGCATCGTATAGTAGGGCAGGTCTCCGGCGACGCCGGCGGCGAGCACCGGGACGATGCGCGGGTCCTGCAGCCGCGCCGCGAGCTTTGCCTCGCGGGCGAACCGGTCGGCGCTCAAGCCCTGGGCCATCTCCCGGTCGAGCACCTTCACCACGACTCGGCGGCCGAGCGCGATCTCCTCGGCCACGAAGACGCGCGACATCCCACCGCCGCCGAGCTCGTGCTCGATCCGGTACTGGCTACCGAGGGCGCGGGAGAGGTGGTCGCGGAGGTCGGTCGGGGGCAGTGGCTACCGGCGCGTATGGGAGGGTCGGTAGACGGTATCCACGCGCCTGCGGGTCGTCAACCAGGTTGGCATCCGCCGGAGATCATCGCGCGCGAAGGGTGCCTAACGAATCGCGTGGGTTGGTTGGTCGAAGCTCGGGTCTCCGCGAATGGGCGCGAAGCTCCGGTCGACGCTGGTGGTGGAACCGCCTACGACACCACCGGTGCGAAGAACGATACGCCGCGAACGTTCTCATCGATCCGGAGCGAACCGCCGAGCGAGGGCACAGCGCGCGCCGTGCAGTCCGCCCGCTCGCACAGCCGGCAGGTGATGCCAATCGGCACAGCCGCAGCCAGGTTCTCGATGTCGAGCCCGTCCGAGTACACGAGCCGGCGCGCGTACGCCGCGTCGCAACCCACGCCGACGGCGTACGGCGCCTCGAGCGCCTTGTAGCTGCCGGAGTGCCGCTGCACCGTACGTGCGACGGCAAGGACCGCGTGACCCTCGGGGAGTCTCGAGAGTTGAACGCGCACGCGTCCAGGCTGCAGAAACGCCGCGTGCACGTTCCACAGCGAGCACAGCCCGCTGAACCGTGGAAACCGGATGCCGGCCGCACTGAATCGCTTGGAGATATTCCCGGCGATGTCGACACGCAGCATGTAGAACGGAATCCCTTCCGCACCCGGGCGCCGCAGCGTCGTCAGGCGATGGCAGGTCTGCTCCCAGCCGACCCGGAACCGGTGCCCGAGCAACTCGATGTCGTAGCGCTCGGCTTCGGCGGCGCGATGGAACGTCTCGTACGGCATCAGCACCGCGCCGGCGAGATAGCCGGCGAGCGCGACACGGGCGAGCGAACGCGATTCGTCGCTCGTGAGCTTGGGATCGATCGTCAACTCGTCCAGCACGGCCGGGCTTCCGAGCAACGCCGCCTGCACCGCGAGCTGGAAGTTGCGCGACCCACGCCGGAGCACTTCCGAGAGATGGAGCTCGCGACGTGCCGACTCGAACCGGCGAACGGCCCCGCGCATCTCGCCCACCGTGAGGATGCGCACGCGCACGCCGTGGGCCCGCTCGAGGTAGCGCGTTAGGCGACCGAACAGGTCCTCGGCGTCGCCGCCGCTCTCCGCCAGCAGCCGGTCCGCTTCCGCCTCGAGCGTCGGGAAGTAGTTGCCGCGCCGCTGGATGAAATCGGACACCTGCTCCGACGACAACCGCGCGCGATCGATGTTGCCGAGCTCCTGGGAATCATCGAGCAACCGGTGGCCCAGGGTCTCGAGCGATGTTCGCGTGCTGACGTACGCCTGATGCAGGCGGACGATCGCCCGCGCGACATCCGGATTCGACTCGACGATCGCGCTCAGATCGGTCGCCGTGAGCGGATGGTCCTCGAACAGCGGCTCGCCGAAGATCTCCGTCAGCGTTGACAACAGCTCGGCGTCCGCGGAGCCGCCGGACAGGACCCGGAGGTCAATGTCCAGCACACGCGCGAGCTCGAGCAGCAGTGGCGCGGTGACCGGCCGGCGATCGTGCTCGAGCAGGTTCAGGTAGCTCGACGAGATCCCGAGTCGCTTGGCGAGATCCGCCTGACTCAGTCCGATACGCGTGCGCAGCGATCGAATTCGCCGCCCGAGGAAGATGGGATTCGCCATGAGACATCTCGTCGAGCCGATGTTTACAGACTTTTCAGATTGACGACACGATCGTTTACAAACAACGACTACGCAACGCAATGAGTCACAAAAAGTTGCTTCACGGCCGCATCTGTGGTTGTCACTTTGCAAAGCCCAATCACAGCCAACGACACTCGTCGCTTTCCACCGTCGGCAGCGCTCACCCGAGCACCGCCAGCCCGAGGACGTTCGATGACCGCCCAACCCTTCCGATCCGACCCGACGTTCCGACGCACCGGTCCGTCGATTGCCGCCCCCGCCGATCGAGATCCGGACCTGGCTGGCGCCATCCGCCCGCCACACCTCGAGGTACGGCCACCACTTGGCAAACCGGTGCCGGCTGGCAGCGCCGCGATTCTCACGACCGACGCGCTCGCGTTCGTGGCCAACCTCGCGGAACACTTCGCGCCGAGGATCCGCGCGCTCCTCGATGCGCGGGCAGAACGTCAACGACGAATCGACCGGGGGGAGGAGCGACTCGACTTCCTGGCGGAGACCCGCGTGATACGGGAAGCGGCATGGACCGTGGCGCCACCGCCGCACGATCTGCGGCGCCGAGTCGTCGAAATCACCGCGCCGGTCGACCGCAAGATGATGATCAACGCCCTCAACTCCGGCGCCGACGTCTTCATGGCCGACTTCGAGGATGCCTGCTCACCGACCTGGACGAATATCATCGACGGCCAGGTGAACCTGCGCGACGCCGTGCGAGGCACGATCACCTTCGACGACCCCGCGACGGGCAAGTGCTATCGTCTCGCGAACAGGCGCGCCACGCTGCTCGTGCGTCCGCGGGGACTTCACCTCGCAGAGCGGCATCTGCTGCTCGACGGGATGCCGATCCCGGCACCGCTGGTCGACTTCGGGCTGTACTTCTTTCACAACGCGCACGCCCTCATCGAGCGCGGCAGCGGTCCGTACTTCTATTTGCCGAAGCTCGAGCGTGCGAGTGAGGCCCGCGTCTGGAACGACGTCTTCCGCTTCGCCCAGGACGCGTTAGGTGTTCCGCGCGGGACGATTCGCGCCACCGTCCTCATCGAGACGCTGCCGGCGGCGTTCGAGATGGACGAGATCCTGTGGGAGCTGCGCGAGCACGCCTCGGGACTCAACTGCGGTCGCTGGGACTACATCTTCAGCTCCATCAAGACGCGGCGTCACGACCCCACCGCGGTGTTTCCCGACCGCGCCGCCGTGACGATGGTCCAGCCGAACATGCGCGCCTACACGCAACTCGTCGTGCGCACGTGTCACCGCCGTGGCGCGTTTGCCATCGGCGGCATGGCGGCCCAGATCCCGGTGCGCGACGACGGCGCCGCGAATGCCGCCGCCCTCGAGCGGGTGGCGGCCGACAAGCAGCGCGAGGCGGCGGACGGTCACGACGGCACCTGGGTCGCCCATCCGGCGCTCGTCCTGATGGCCCGAAACGCATTCGCGGCGGTGATGACCGGTGACGACCAACGCCACGTTCGCCGTGACGATGTTCAGGTCACCGCCGACGACTTGTTAGGCATCCCGGCCGGCCCACGGACCGAGGAAGGTCTTCGGCTCAACGTCCGCGTGGGCGTCCGGTACCTCGCCGCGTGGCTCAGCGGATCGGGGGCCGTGCCGTTGTACAACCTGATGGAGGATGTGGCGACGGCGGAGATCTCGCGCGCCCAGCTCTGGCAGTGGTTGCGGCACGGCGCGCGCCTCGACGACGGGCGCGTTGTCTGCCCGCGACTCGTGGCTGCCATGATCGACGGTGAAGCGGCCGCGATCCGGCGCGACGTCGGCGACGCCGCGTTCCACGCCGGACGGTTCGACGAGGCGTGCGAGCTCTTCTCGTCGCTCACCCTCGATTATGACCTGGCCGACTTCCTGACGACCAGCGCGTACGACCGACTCGACTGACCCCCACTGACCCCGACTGGATCGGCGGCGCCGTCCGCGACGTCGCCGCTCGCACACGCCACCTGAACCCGCGAGCCACACGCATGACCACCATGATCAACGACTCTGCGACCGATCTGAACGGCGAGATGCCGGAGCCGGCCCCGAGGCCTAACGCTCCAGGGTTCACTCCCGCAGGCGAGGCACCGTCGCGCTGGACAGGAATCTCACGTCCGTATACGGCCGCCGATGTCGAGCGCCTCCGCAGCTCCGTGCGCGTCCACCACACGCTCGCCCAGGTGGGCGCACGCCGTCTCTGGGAGCTCCTCACGACTCGGGATTACGTCCCCGCGCTCGGCGCGCTCACCGGCAACCAGGCCGTTCAGCAGGTGCGCGGAGGGCTGGAGGCGATTTACCTGAGCGGATGGCAGGTCGCTGCCGATGCGAACCTCGCCGGGCAGACCTATCCGGACCAGAGTCTCTATCCGGCGAACAGTGTTCCGTCGATGGTGCGGCGGATCAACCAGGCGCTCATGCGAGCCGATGAGATCGAGGCGTCAGAAGGGAGGCGCGGCGAGCATTACTGGTTTGCGCCGATCGTCGCCGATGCCGAAGCGGGATTCGGCGGTCCGCTCAACGCGTTCGAGCTGATGAAGGCCATGATCGAGGCGGGTGCCTCGGGCGTCCACTTCGAGGACCAGCTTTCGTCGGAAAAGAAGTGCGGGCACCTCGGTGGCAAGGTGCTGCTCCCGACCGGACAGTTCATCCGCACGCTCGTCGCCGCTCGGCTGGCCGCCGACGTGCTCGACGTCCCGACCGTGCTCGTTGCCCGCACCGACGCCGACAGCGCGAGACTGCTGACGAGCGATGTCGACCAGCGTGACCGTCCGTTCATCACCGGGGAGCGAACGCCCGAGGGGTTCTTCCGCATCACCGGTGGCCTCGACTGTGCCATTGCTCGTGGGGTCGCGTATGCGCCGTACGCCGACCTTCTCTGGTGCGAGACGTCCACGCCCGACCTCGGCGAGGCACGCCGGTTCGCCGAGAGCGTTCACGCATCGGTCCCGGGGAAGATGCTCGCGTACAACTGCTCGCCGTCGTTCAACTGGAAGAAGAAGCTCGACGCCAACACCATCGCGACGTTTCAGCGCGAGCTCGGCGCGATGGGGTACAGGTTCCAGTTCGTGACGCTCGCGGGGTTCCACGCGCTGAACCACGGGATGTTCGCGCTTGCGCACGCCTACCGGGCTCGTGGCATGTCGGCGTACGCGGAGCTGCAGGACGCGGAGTTCGCCGCGGAGGCGTTAGGCTACACCGCGACGCGCCACCAGCGGGAGGTCGGCACCGGCTACTTCGATCAGGTGACGCAACTCATTGCCGGGGGGGCGTCGTCGACGGTCGCCTTGGAGGGGTCGACGGAGGCTGCGCAGTTCTGACCGCACCGGTTCGGGCGAATGTTGTGCATCTGTCGTACGATCCGGTGTGGCGCCATCCGAAGCGAATGCAGGCCCGAGACGCAGCAGTCGCCGCACAGGGCGCGAGCCCGTTGCCGTGATCGACCCGTTCCTCGAGGCGATTGTGCGCCCTGCGACAAGAGTGCTGCTCGACACCCTCCAGCGAGACACGTTCGAGTATTTCCTGAAGGAATCGAACCCGGCGAACGGACTGGTGCCGGACAACACGCGGCGTGACGCGCCGTCCAGCATCGCCGCCGTCGGCATGGCGCTCGCCTGTTATCCGGTTGGTGCCCAGCGCGGATTCATCACACGCGCCGAGGCGATCCGGCGTACGCTCACGATTTTGCGTTTCTTCCGGGACAGTCGGCAGAGCGAGGAACGAACGGCGACAGGTTACAGGGGGTTCTACTACCACTTTCTCGACATGCGAACCGGGGAGCGCACGTGGAATTCCGAGCTCTCGACGATCGACACCACGTACCTGCTTGCCGGCGCCTTGCTCGCGGCCACCTACTTCGACCGAGCCACGAGCGACGAGCACGAAATACGCGCGACGGCGGCTGCCCTTTATCACCGCGCCGACTGGCAGTGGGCGCAGAACGGGGCACTGACCGTTTCGCACGGATGGAAGCCGGAGCGCGGATTTCTGAACTACCGGTGGGATGGGTATAACGAGGCGCTGCTGCTCTACGTCCTCGGATTGGGCTCGCCCACTCACCCGCTGCCTAACGAAAGCTACGAGGCCTGGACCGCGAGCTACCGCTGGAAGAAGCTCTATGGGATCGAGTTTCTGTACGGCGGACCGCTCTTCATCCACCAGCTCTCGCACGTCTGGATCGACTTTCGCGGCATTCAGGACGACTTCATGCGTGCCCGCGGACTCGACTACTTCGAAAACAGTCGTCGTGCCGCATACGTTCAGCGGCAGTACGCGATCCGTAACCCAAGAGGATTCAGAGGCTACAGCGAGGATTGTTGGGGGATCACAGCAAGCGATGGCCCCGGTCCCGCGACGCGAAAAGTGGATGGAGTCGATCGCCGCTTCTATGACTATCGAGCGCGTGGCATCCCTTTCGGACCGGACGACGGCACGATCGCGCCGTGGGCGGTGGTTGCTTCGCTGCCTTTCGCGCCCGAGATCGTATTGCTCGCACTCGAACACTTCAACGCGACGTATCCCGAGATTACGAGTGAATACGGGTTCAAATGCAGCTTCAATCCGAGCTTCACGGTCGGCCCGCGCACCGGCGGCTGGATTTCCAAAGGCTACTATGGACTCGATCAGGGGCCCGTCGTGTTGATGATCGAGAACTATCGGTCGGGGTTGGTGTGGCAGCTGATGCGCGAGTGTCCGGCCATCGTCAATGGGCTTCGCCGCGCCGGATTCACGGGCGGATGGTTGGGGTCTGCCTCATGATTGAGGCGGTAGGTCATGACACGCAGTCATGTCTTGCCGGTCGCGCGTTAGGGCTTGCCGAGGTGGACGTGGGTGATCGTAAACTGCGGTAGCGCCTCCCAGCGCTCTGCCCGTCGCACGAGGGTGAGCTCCATCTCTTTGTAGTACGTCGCCGCCTCGGCGAGCCGCACCGCGACCACGGCGGTGTCGCCGCGAAACTTCAGTCGCGTCACGCGGGCGCCGGCGCTGTCGACGCGCGGCACCTGTCGCATCGCGATGGCGCGGATCGCGGTCGAGTCGGCGGCACTCTGCGCCGCGAGTGGCGCGGCACAGGCCAATGACAGCAGGGTGAGGACGGTTCGCATAGGGCGTGCGGTGAAAGCGAAAAATACGGGGAGCCCATCCCGGTCATACTACTTGCGCAAACAGTCAGCGGCGACGCCACGCGCGTGAGGAACGAGCGCCTAACTGCCGCGTAGGCGCTCGCCCAAGCGGTGTGCGGTCAGGCGAGCGTCAAACCGCGCGAGATCGACGTCGACACGGAGAGCCGAGCGGATGCGGTGGTCTTTGCCGTAACGTCCGCTAATGCATCGACGCGCGTCGATTCCGCAGGAACAGAACCCCTGACACGACAAAGAGACGGCGCATCGGTGGCGCGCCGCATAACCGTGTCACCTGCCCATCCGGGTGTAGCCTGAATCAGGGTATCCACTCTCGGGCCATCTACCTAGCTACGAAAGCCCCAATCGCCTAACAACGGTTACTAAAGGGTGGTCTAGTGACGCCACGTATCGGTGGGTGACATCAATTGGAGCGACGGGATGCCGATCGTGAAAGGGAGCGCCTACAAGTTGACTTCAATATCGAACGAGACCGGCGATCTTGGGTGGCCCCGAATTCGTCGGACGAGTTTGAGGTCGACCGGAAGGAAACCGTCGTCCTTACGTACCTTGGCCAAACGATTCGACAGGTCGCGAACGGCGGCACGAGCTGCTCACCGTAGCTGATATTATTCAGCTCCGTCAGGCGATGACTCCGTGACAACGGCAACATAGGACGCGAGCGCAGCGGAGATGGGCGAGCCGAGCGCCCAAAGGTTCGTTGTGGGATAATCGCGTCGGGCACCATTGGGGCGCTAACTAACGCAAACAGGCGCGTGGCTTATTGCCCGCGCCTGTTTCTACAACTAGTTGCATCAAAAACGACTTACGTGAGTGGCTAGGGACGGAATCGAACCGCCGACACGCGGATTTGCACGACGCGTGTGGTTCGCACGTCAACTTACTTCGCCTCACGAAATCCGTCTCCACCGAACGCAGAACCTAACGTAGCCTCACGCGAGCTGACTGTGCCGCACGCGAGTTCACCCGCGAGGCTACCCGCGAGCAAACTGAACCGCGACTCGCCTCGGGCGACCCGCTCGCCGAAGTCCCACGGAGAAGCGCCCGGCGTTGTGCCAACCCCTGCGTTGTCACCAGCCAAGTTATCGAAGCCTTCGGACGTCGGAGTGAGACGTGAGTCGCGCCGCGCTAGTGCGGCACACCGCGCCGCCATAAGTTCGGCCGTTCACGATCCAGCAGGAGGCGTTGGTGGAGTCGGCCACTCTGCTGAGCACACTTCAGGTGGCGCTCGGCGCGCAGTACGTGCCCGAGCGCGAGCTCGGACGTGGCGGCATGGCCACGGTCTTCCTCGCGCGCGACATTCGCCACCGCCGCGCCGTCGCCGTGAAAGTGCTGCACCCGGAGCTCTCCGCGGTGCTCGGCCCCGAGCGATTCCTGCGTGAGATCGAGCTCACCGCGTCGCTCCAGCACCCGCACATCCTGCCGCTTTTCGACTCCGGGGCAGCGGGCGGACTGCTCTACTACGTCATGCCGTACGTCGAGGGCGAGACGCTGCGGGCGCGGCTCACCCGCGAGCGCCAGCTCCCGGTGGATGACGCCGTCCGATTGGCGCGCGAGGTGGCCAGCGCCCTGTCGTACGCGCACGGGCGCGGCGTCATCCACCGTGACGTGAAGCCGGAGAACGTGCTGCTGCAGGGCGGGCACGCTCTGGTCGCCGACTTCGGGATCGCCCTCGCGGTGCAGCAGGCCGGCGGCGCCCGCATGACGCAGACGGGCCTGTCGTTAGGCACCCCGCATTACATGCCGCCCGAGCAGGCGACCGGAGAGAAGGCGATAGACGCGCGTGCGGACGTCTATGCCCTTGGAGCCGTGCTGTACGAGATGCTCGCCGGCGAGCCGCCGTTCACCGGGCCGAGCGCGCAGGCGATCGTCGCGAAGATGTTGACCGAGGAGGCGGCGCCTCTCACCCTCCGCCGGCGCAGCGTGCCCGCGCACGTCGACGCAGCGGTTCGTACCGCGCTCGAGAAGCTGCCCGCGGATCGCTTCGAGAGCGCCGCTGCATTCGCGTCCGCCCTGGCAGCGCCTTCACTCGCGGAGCCGGCGGCGAGCAGCGGTGACCCCCGAACAACACGCCGGCCGAGCGTGCAGCCACATCTCTCATCGCCGCGGAGGACGACGCTGCTCGTCGCCGGCACGCTGGTTGTGGGTGCCGCGCTCGGGTGGCTCGGTGGCTGGACCCGCGGGCGCGCGGCAGGCGCTTCGCCCCAGGCCTCGTCGGACCGTGGACCCGCTCGCTTCCTGATCGAGGTCGACTCCGGGTCGCTTGGCCCTGACGGGACGGCGATCTCGCCAGACGGGCGTACGATCATCTATGCACGCGAGGGACCCGACGGCACACGCCTCTACGCGCGCCAGCTCGACGAGCTCGTCGCTCGGCCCATCGCGGGCACCGAGAACGCCGCGAAGCCATTCTTCTCGCCTAACGGCGAGTGGATCGCGTTCTACAGCAACGGTGCGATCAGAAAGTTGCGCCTCGCCGGCGGCACACCTGTCCTGGTCACCGAGGTCGCTGGCGCGGTGTTCTTTGGTGGTGGCCACTGGACTGAGGATGACGCGATCGTGTACGCCACGATCCCGGCAGGCGCGCTCTACCGCGTGAGCGCCAACGGTGGCACCCCCTCTCGTGTCGCCGTGGCCGATACGACGCGGCGACTTTTCCTTCCGCGACCGTTGCCTGGCACGCGAGCCATCCTCGTAACCACCAGAGGCGATGACTACACGTCTTCGCGAGTGGGCGTCTTGGATCTCACGACCGGCGAGCTCCACGAGTTCGCGTCCGGATCAGGAGCGCAGTACGCGGCCGGCTATGTGATCTACTCAGGCGCCGCCGGCGAGCTGGTTCGGCAGCGTTTTGATCTGGCGCAGCGCGCGCCGAGTGGCATGGCTGATGAGATCGCGAACGACGTCGACGTGACGTCGGACGAAGCAGCATTCGCTGTCTCGCCTGGCGGGACGCTCGTGTACCACTCGAGCCGCGGCGGTTGGGCGCTGACCTTGACCGATAGGGTCGGACGTGCGCTGCGGGTGATGCCGTCACTCAGGCCGTGGTCACCACGCTTCGATCGCGATGGGCGGCGCGTCGCGTACGGCGCGGTGGCGCCTGGTCGCGAGGCCAGCGAAGTCTGGATCACGGAGCTCACGTCCGGCGCACCGCAGCGGGTGACAACCAATGGAAACGATAGCGGCGACCCCCAGTGGAGCCCGGACGGAAAGCAACTCGCGTATTTCACCAACGCACCCGGCGGAAAGGACCTCGTCGTTCAGGCGCTCGACAGCACCCTGGCTCGGGTGCTCACCAGCCGGCCGGGCACTCAGTGGACGAGCGACTGGATCCGAGACGGGAGCGCGGTGCTGTTCACCGACGTCACGTGGGGTGGTGAGATGGCAATCTGGGCGCAGCCGATGGACGCT
>Ga0075420_100003423_pt1 | contig 13872 bp, 12 predicted proteins | sample SoiMetdeltSBSDD4_FD_75296 | JGI IMG/M metagenome (GOLD analysis project Ga0075420, IMG submission 75296) | Bulk soil microbial communities from a Populus tree surrounding site in Tennessee, USA - Soil MetaG P. deltoides SBSDD4 | ecosystem: Environmental > Terrestrial > Soil > Tree plantation... | reverse complement strand
GGTCAGCGATACGCCGTCACTGCGGGAGTCCGACGGGCGTCCCGTCGCTGGAGCTTATGTCGTTGACGAGCAGGGCGTCCGTGCCAAGGATGTGGCGCTTGTCGAACGGGGTCGGCTGACCACCCTCATTGCGGGACGCGCGCCGCTGCCGCGTCTGCTGCAGTCGAGCGGTCACACCCGCGGTGGAGATGTGCAGCCCGGTGTTTTCCAGATGCAGAGTTCGGACGCGGTGTCCGCAGCCGAGTTGAAACGGCGGTATCTCGACTTGCTCGAAGCCCAGGAGAAGCCCTTCGGCTACATCATCCGCGGGTTGGCAAGTCCCAATGACGCTCCCGGAGGGGGTCCAGGCACAGGGCCGATGATTTTCCAGGCTGTGAAGGTGACGCCGGATGGACGTGAAGAGCCGGTTCGCGGCCTGCGCATGGGTGCCGTGCCGGCGGGAGCCTTTCGAGATCTGCTCGAAGCGTCGCGCGAACGAATGCTATACAACGTGCGCGCAACGGCGACCGATGCGATTTCGTTGATCGTCCCGAGCCTCATTTTTGAAGAAATCGACATCCAGCAGTCGCGTGACATCATTCAAAAGCCGCCCGTCGTACGATCGCCGATCGACAACTGAGACGCGTGGCGCTCGACCACTGACACACCCTTTGTTCTCGCAATCTTCCCGAGGACGTCTGACGCACTACGATCTCGCACGCTTCCCGAGCGACAGCCTCTTCGATCGTCTGGCTCGCTGCGTGTGCGACGCGGGATGCCTGCCGCGCAAGGAGTTGTTCGAAGCGTGGGAGACCGCGCGCCGAGTGCGACGGCTCTTCCGGGGCGGACGTGTCGTCGACCTTGGCGGTGGCCATGGCTTATTGGCCCATGCGATGTTGCTCCTCGACAACTCGTCTCCGGACGCCCTCGTTGTGGACACGACGAGTCCGCCCTCGGGGGAGAAGCTGCAGCAGGCGCTTGTCGCCAAGTGGCCACGCCTTGCCGGTCGTATCTCTCGCGCGTCGACCGGCATGGAGCACGTCGAACTCCATTCGACAGACGTCGTTGTTTCGATACACGCGTGTGGGAGCCTGACTGACACGGTCCTTGCGCGTGCGGTGGCGGTGGGAGCGCGCGTGGCCGTGATGCCCTGCTGTCACGATCTGGATGTGAATGATCCCGGTGGCTTATCCGGATGGATGGACGGAGCGCTGGCAGTTGACGCGGTGCGGGCGCTGCGCCTGAAGCAGGCGGGCTACCGGGTCTGGACCCAGACGGTCCCATCGGCGATTACGCCGAAGAACCGTCTGCTGATCGGCGCGCCTGAACGGCTGTCCTCGTGACATCGAATGCCACGTCGCGTGGTCATTGACGTATGTGCGATACTACCCCGCCCCAGGCGCCGGTTGAACTCGGGCTGTGGGAAGAGATGGAGCTGGAATTATGATGACGCGCTCAATGTGGTTCGTGTTGCTGACAGCCGTTGTGGCACCAGGTCTGGCGTGGGCACAGACCGGGGACGCGGCCGCAGGGAAGGCGTTCTGGAGTGGAAACGCGTCGTTGTGCCGGCAATGCCACGGCGCAAATGGCGAGGGCGGATTCGGTCCGGACCTGGCGGGCCGTGCGCTCACGGTTGCTCAGTTTACCCGCGCCGTGCGGCAGCCATGGGGCGTAATGCCTGCGTTTACCGAGCAGCAGTTGGGTGCTGCACAAGTAGCTAACCTGGTCGCCTATTTCGACAGCCTGCCGAAAGTAGCCGAGCCGGGTCCCTGGCGCGTGCCCCTCACACCGGCAATGCCTCGAGGCCAGCAGCTTGCGACTTCGCTCGGTTGTGCGCAATGCCACGGAGCAGACCTCGCCGGTATTCGGCAGGCGTTCGGGGCGGTGGCCCCCGACCTTCCGTGGTTCACGCGTCTTGTCTATACGCACACGACGACGATGCCTGAACTCAGTACGATGCTCGGTGACACCGCGCCCATGCGTATGGGCAACTTCTCATCTTTGCGTGTGAATGAACCGGCGCTGGAGGATATCTGGAAGTACCTCACCGTCGATCTGGGATTCCGCGCGCGGGTGCAGGGTCGTGTGGCGCCAGGGGTTGCGGCCGCCACTGGCACCACGTTCACCGTCACGGTGGCCAATTCAGGGCTGCCAGGTAAGGGCCTCACCGCCGAAGATGTCTCGGTCAACCTGTCCCTGCCCGCAGGTGTGACTGTGGTGAGTACGACCGGCGCGGGGTATCAGGGCACGCGTAAGGACGACAAGGGTGCCGACGTTGCCACCTGGCGCGTGCCGCGAATGGCTCCCGCTGAAATGCAGACGCTCACGATCACGCTCAGTGGAGCGACGCCAGCCATCGCGTCCGGAACAGTGGTTTGGACGAAGCCCGCGCAGCGCAACGGCGCCCCGAACGACACCGTGAATATCGCACTGCCGCCCAGGCCCGCGGCTACTCAATAGCACGCGAACGGGGACGACTTACCAAGGGGGGAGCGTCATGAAGAGAAACTCCTTCAGGTAGTCGTCCCCGGACGCTCGCAGCTCTTCGCCGCTCCCCTCGAAGTAAATCTCTCCCTTGTGGAGCACCATGAAACGCGCACGTTCGGCGTGGGCGTCCAGGATCTGCAACTTCCCGTCTGCTTGCGTCGCCTCATGGGTGGCCACATAGAACGCGTCGCGGATCTGGTGTGTCACCAGAATCGACGTGACGTGCTCCAGATCCCGCAGCTTGACGATTTCGTCATCCACGGTCGTTGCGATAACGGGGTCAAGGCCAGTCGTCGGATCGTCGAAGAGCAGCAGGCTTGGCTTCGATGCCATCGCGCGCGCGATCGCAACACGACGGCGTTGGCCGCCAGAAAGCTCAGAAGGCATGCGGTCGATGTAGTCGCCGAGACCGATGAATCCGAGGACCTCGGCAACCCGGCGGTCCACCTGCTCGGCGGGCATATCGGTTTCTTCGCTCAACCGGTAGCCGACGTTCTCGGCCACCGACAGGGAATCGAAGAGAGCGCTCTCCTGGAACAGCATGCCGATGTCCCCCCGCAGATGCAGGAGATCGTGCTCTGACATCTGGTCGACGCGCTGGCCATCGACCAGAATCGTGCCGGCGTCGGGTCGAAACAGGCCAAGAATGAGCTTGAGAATCACCGATTTGCCGGAGCCACTCGCGCCGAGCAGGATGCTCATGCTGCTCTTCGGAACGCTGAAGCTCACATTGTTCAGTACGACGTGGTCATCGAATGCAAAGGAGACCCCGTCGAACACCACGGCCGCTGATACCCGATTCTCCGCCACAGGCTCGTCGTTTCCCTTCATTTACGGCCGATGAAGATGGTGTGACGGGGGCCGCCTTTCTTGAGCCGCCCTCGCACACGCTCAACCTTGACCTGGAATTTGTGATATCGGAGTCGCTGCTCGAACTTCGTGTCGTCCCATGCGGACCACACGGCTAGCACTCCGCCTGTCCTCAGCGCCGCGTAGGACGCAGCGACGCCTGCGTTGTCGTACAGCCCGCAATTGTCCGGCGTCGTAAAGGCGTTGGGTCCATTGTCTACGTCGAGAAGGATCGCGTCGAACCGGTCCACATTTCCCCGCAACGTGAAGCCAACGTTGCCGACCTCGACGCGGACACGCTTGTCATTGAGGGGATGTCCAGCCAGGGGTGCGAGCGGCCCACGATTCCACTCGACGACCGCGGGAACCAGCTCGGTCACAATCACGATTGCGTCAGATGGGAGCACATCGAGCGTCGCCCGCAGCGTGAACCCCATCCCGAGTCCTCCAACGAGCACGCGCGGTTGTTCGGCCGACCGCAGCTCCTCGCAGCCGAGAGTGGCCAGCGCCTCTTCGGACCCATGCATCCGGCTCGACATCAGTGTCCGGCCATCGACCAGGATCACGTATTCGTCATCGCGCCGGGTCAGGCGCATGTCTGTGTCTTGAGGCGTTCGTGTTGTTCCGAGGAGTTCCCACGCCTTCATCGGGCGGTTTTCCGGCGCTGCAGGTCCCTTCGGAAGGGACTATAACTCTTCTGCGAACTCTTCTGCGTTGACGCAGATCGTGTTCAGCCGGTAGTAGAGGGCCTCGTCAAAGGCCCGCGCCGCGACCCGGAGCATGAGGGGGGAAGGCGAGGTGCTCACGACCTGCGCGCGCTGGAGCTCGGACTCGAGCCACTGCCGCAGTTGCTGCTGATCGTCACGCGTCAGGTGCCCGACGTCGTGCAGGAACACCCGGCCGCCGCCAACGGGCAACGTCAGTGGCTGTCCCGGGGACCAGACATAGGCAGGGTCGGGCCGCCACAGCTCGTTCACGACACTTTGCGTGAGCGGACGCGGTCCGATGAGCAGAAGGTTGACATGCGCAGCAAATGCCACACGACATTCCACGGTCAGCCGGGCGTGCAGTAGGCTGTAGCCGTCAACAGGTGGATCGCCCGTAGGGTTCGACGTGAAGTGCATGCGCATGTGCCGTCCTTGGGGGAGGTACAGTGCTCGCAACGAACGTCAATTTAGGCTGAGTATCGGTCCGTTGGAAATCGGGATCACGTCGGGTCTCCCTAGGGACTTTCCCTAGGTGTCGTGCAACCACCCCTGGAGGACCGCATATCGCACGATGTCGATGCGGCCGGTGAACCCCAGCTTCCGCATCGCGTTGGCCTTGTGCACTTCCACGGTCTTGACGCTGAGATCGAGCTGTTTGGCGATCTCCTTGTTGCTGTAGCCCGAGGCGATCAGGCGGAGCACCTCCGATTCACGATCGCTCAATGCCGCCCCGGCGCGGCTGGCGCCCTGGGTAAAGCGACCCACGAATCCAGCGGTTACTCGAGCCGCCAGAGAGGCGTCGAGATATTGCCCGCCGGCTGACACCGCCCGAATCGCCTGAATCAGCTCGGTCGCCGCGCTTTGTTTGAGTACATATCCGGCAGCGCCTGCCCGCAGCAGCTCTTGAAGGTAGGCATCGTCACCGTGCCGTGTGAGGATGACCACGCCCGTGGCGGGACACTCCGATCTGAGCGTCCGCGTTGCCACCAGGCCGTTCATGCCGGGCATGGAGATATCCATGACGACGACATCAGGAGCGTGCGCGCGTACCTTCTCCACGGCGTCGGCCCCGTCGCTGGCTTCGCCAACAACCTTCATGCCGGTCTGCGACTCGATCACGAGCTTCAGTCCATGACGCACGGCGACGTGATCGTCAACCAGGACGATGCGAAGAAGTGAGCCGTCGCTGCTCATCGCTGCGCCTCCCTGGGCGTCGCGATCCGCACGATGACCGAGGTGCCTGCGCCAACGGTGGACTCGATGTCCAGCGTGGCGCCGACGAGCGCCGCTCGTTCCTGCATCCCGAGCAGACCGAATCCTGATGCATCACGAGGAATGCCTCCATCGAAGCCCACACCATCGTCTTCGACGACGAGAGAGATGAAGTCGGACCTCCGTTCGAGCAGGACCGCGACGTCGGTCGCCTTTGCGTGCTTGGCGATGTTGGTGAGCGCCTCCTGGGCGATGCGGTAGAGCGTGGTTTCGATTTCCGAGGCCAGGCGCTCATCGGCCAGGCCCGTTGTGTGCAGCTCGGCCTGTACTCCCGCCCGGATCGACCAGTCCTGTACGTAGTTGGCGAGGGCGGCGCGCAGGCCGAGGTCGTCGAGAGCGGTGGGCCTCAACGCCCAGACGAGCTGGTCCACGTCACGATCGAGGTTATGGGCCACGCGCTCCAGATCATCTACGCGGCGCGCCGTATCTACGTCACCGGCTGTTACCTCTTTCAGCCCGCGGATTTGGAGGCCGAGGGCTGTCAACTGTTCGCCGAACTGGTCGTGCATCTCGCGGGCGATACGGCGTCTCTCGTCTTCCTGCGCAAAGACAAGACGGGCGAGCAGCTCACGTCTGGCGCGCTCGGCGTTTTCGCGCTCCGCGTTCTCACGCTGCAGCAGGGCGTTCGCGTTGGCCAGCTCCATTGTCCGCTCATGGACCCGCGCTTCAAGCTCCTCGTGGGCTCGCCGAAGCAGCTCCTCCGCGTGGATGCGGGCCGTGATGTCCACGCCGAGACCGCCGACGTAGCGTTGACCATCGGCGTCCTCAAACGGAAACTTGTTGATGAGCCACCATGAGGGCGTGCCGTCCGGATTCGGCGCCTCCTCGACGACCTCGAGGCTCGTCCCGCTGGACATGACCTCGGCATCGTTGCGCCTGAAGAGCTCCGCGTTGTCACGCGGCCACACGCCGAAATCGGTCTTCCCCAGCCAGTCCGCCGCCTCAACGCGGAATCGGCGCTGAAAGTTTTCGCTGAGGAATGTGATCCGCCCCTCCTCGTCCTTGAGCCATCCGATCACCGCGCTATTCTCCAAAAACGCCCGCAGTTGCCGGCGGTCGGCTTGCAGCTCGGCCTCGGCGCGCTTTCGCTCGGTGAGATCGAAGTGCGTGCCGACGATGCGGATTACTTCGCCGCCGGGCTGGCGGCGCACCGCGAATCCTCGCGAAAGGACATAGACGAAGTGGCCGTCGCGGTGCTTCAAGCGAAACTCCGCCGCATAGTCACTGTCTCCTTTCACGACGCTTTGCAGGACTTGCGCGGCGCGCACGCGGTCGTCCGGATGCAGCAGACGTTCCCACGCGCTGACATGCGGCTCAATCGCTTCGTCGGCATAGCCGAGCATGCGTTTCCATTCAGCCGAGTAATCGACTTCGCCCGTCTCCAGATTCCAGTCCCACACGCCTTCCTGAGCGCCTGCAAAGGCAAGCCGCAGGCGCTCCTCGCTGTCGCGAAGCGCCGCCTCGGTGCGTCTGCGTTCGCTGATGTCCCGGACGATGACCTGCAGCAGACGGCCGTGCTGGTCGGCAAACACGGAGCCGGTGAGTTCGACGTCGAGGACCGTGCCGTCGAGGCGCACCAGCTTCTCTTCGGTCATCGAAAGCGGCTGCCCGGCTCGAAGTTCCTCGATACGTCGCGCGAGCTGAGGGCGGCTGTCAGGGTGAATCAGATCGAAGGGTGAACGACCCACCACGGCTTCAGCCGAGACTGCGCCAAGGAGTCTCAGGGCCGCCGGATTGGCGTACTCGATACGGAACGCGCGGCCGATGAAAATTCCATCGGGCGATAACTCCACAATCTGGCGATATAGCCCGGCTTCGTGGCCCTGAAGGTCCATCATGACGATCCCAACGCCGATCCTGGTTGGACCGAACGAAAAGTATAGACGACGGCCTGCGACCCCTACCGCGCCGGTCGGACAACGACGGACGCCAGGGCGTGGGGGCGTCGGCTCGTGTCGAGTAGAGCTCCCAAGCGCCGCGTCGTACGCATCCAGTCACGATTTTCGACCAGCTCAGTTGTCAGACGGCGCGCGACGAAGGGTCGCTGACGGATTGCCGCCGCCCAATCCCGACGCAGCCGCCCGGTGGTGTCGATAGCCACGACCTCGAACCCAGCGCCGTCCCTGTATACCGCAATCAGTCCTTCGCCCTGCTCCCGGCCGAATTCGAATTCGAAACGCGCCGCGCGACCAACAGAGCTGTCCTCAAAATGAGCAAAGACTCCCTCTACCAGAGGATGGCCGGACGCAAAAAAATCGATTGTCTCGTTTTCAACGGCTTCCTCACGATCGAACGTGCCGACGTAGGCTGATCCGTCGGGTACACCGGGCAGCCCGTCGACCAGCGAGGCACCACCCAGATCGATGGCAAAGGTTCGGCGACCGCGCAGGCGTTCGATTGTGAAGCCAAGCCGCTCGCTTGCGGCGACCACGACTTCTTCGTTGAGTGCATCGAGTTCGGGTGGCAGGCGCGCGACGATGCCTGCTGCCATTTCCGCCCGGTAAGGATCGCGATGGAGTTGCTGATACGCGGCTTCACGAATGCGCGTCCGTGCGGCGTGAGCCTCGCCGACAAGCGCGTCGAAACGCTCGTCCGACAGCGAGGCCAGAGGATCAAGGGCGATCTCCTCGAGGGCACCCTCGACGTGAGCGAGCTGCGGCTCCAGTCCCGCCAGAGGCTCGCGGAAGAGACCCAGTGCCTCGAAGAGCCGGACGACATCGCGGCCGATTCCGCCCTGCGGAGTGAAGTACACGATCTCCACCGGTATGCGCCGGCCGATCCGGTCAAGCCGACCAACGCGCTGTTCGACGGTCGAGGGTTTCCAGGGTAGGTCGAAGAGCACCAGCCGGCGGCAGAACTCGAAGTTCCGACCCTCGCCCCCGCACTCGGTGGACACGAGCAGGCTCGGACCCTCAGGCTCCCGGAAGCGAGCCACTTCCGTGTCGCGCCGCGCCGGGGATAGCTCCTCGTGAAACACGCCGGTCGCGAGCTGAGCCCGATGGCTGAGCGCGGTGCGCAGCATCTCCAGCGTTTCGCGGTGCGCGACGAAGACGAGCGTCTTCTCCTTCGCTGCTCGCCAGACAGGCGCCTGCGCGATCAACCAGTCGAGGCGCGCGTCGCGGAGGTCCAGTGCCTCCGCCTGCTGGCGCATGATGCGTTCGTCAGGTCCAAGTACCGCGCTGAGCGCCGCGCCAGACGCAAGCGTGCGCCGGACGCGATCGATCTTCTGTCGCTGCGCAACCGCGTGGGGAGCCGGTGCACTTCTCAGTGCCCTCTCGACTTCATCCCGCAGCTCCCAGCTTCCCGGATCGTCGAGCACGATCGGCATGCCCACACGTGGCGGCAAGCCTCCAATGTCGGCCCGCCTGGTGGAGCTGGTGCATGGAGGGAGGGGAGTGCCGTTGGCGAGACGTGTTTCGAAACTCACGTCCTCGGGAAACTCCTGCGGACGCAGAAGCTGAAGAAGTCGGAAGAACCCATGTGCGTCGTCTTCGAGCGGCGTGGCGCTTAGGAGCAGAACGTGACGGCCCAGGGCGGCGATCGGCGCGATGGCGCGCCAGCCCGGGTCCCCGGGATGGCCCGGAGGACGCCGGAGGCGTTGCGCTTCGTCCACCACGAGCAGGTCGATGCCGGCTTGGACGGCCTGGGTGGTGAGCTGCGGCCGCTCCGTCAGCATCTCGATCGCGATCACGGCCCGCCGATGGACGTCGAAAGGATTGAAACCGGCACCGAAATCACGGGCCACGTCCGCGAGCCGCTGCGAATCGAGAATGGTGAAGACCTGGTGGTACTTCCTCCAGAGCTCACCGAGCCACTGGACGGTGAGTGCATCCGGCACGACGACAAGACAGCGCTCGACCTTTCCCGCGTGCACGAGTCGGTTCAGGATGAGCGACGCCTCGATGGTTTTCCCGAGGCCGACCTCGTCGGCGAGCAGCCATCGCACAGGGTCGCTGGCGCTCGCGCGCTCCGCGACATGGAGCTGATGAGGGAAGAGGCGGACGCGTCCCCCGAGGAAGGCGCCAAGGCCGTCGGCCTCGCGAAGCGTCAGCAGGTGGAGGATGTTGAGTCGGGTCAGAAAATCGTCGACGTCGTCGACGTCTCCGAGTGCCAGGCGATCGAGCAGCGCGCCTTCGAGTTCAAGCGGCCACAGCCCGTCGGAAGACGCCGTCCGGCCGTTCGCGAGCTGAAACGTTCCATCTGGAAGCCTTGAAGAAACCGTCGTTTCTTCCCTGGTCGCGGTGATCCTGACCGGACGGCCCGAGCTGAGATCCACTGGGAGGAGTGCGTCGGTAGCGGCCGCGAGACGCAATGTCGCTCCCGAGCGCGGGAACTCGACAATCAGCGCACGTGCTTCGAGCGCGGCAACGCGTCCAATTCCCAGTTCAGGGTTGAAGCGGTGGGTGAGGTAGTCCCCGGGGGCCCAGGAGGGTGTGTTCTTTGTGGACAGAGCTACGACGTTACCTCAGACGCCAGTAGCTGACCTACCTGACACGGCCGAGCCGGCCTGTGCCGTGTGCCGCGCGCTACCGGATGAACAGAAGCAGCCAGTCGGTGTCAGCATCGCCGTTGGCGTCGACCGTTAGCTGGTATTGGCCCCCCGCCGCGGCACCCAGCGGGGCCCGGTAAGACTGTCCGACCGTGACCACTGCCTCTGCCACGGTATGTCCGTCCGACACCACCAGCTTCACATTCGCCGCTCCACGACGAACGGCGTCATCGGGCACATTCGGGGCCATGCGAGCTTCGAGGTCGAACGTCTGCTTGCCAGTGTCCTTCGCGATCGCTGCAACGTCGAGGTCGAAACGAGTCGATGTCGTCGCCCCGGGATGCACGAAGAGTCCAAGGCCCCTGGCCTCGAGCCTGCCGAATTCATCGCCGAGGCGGACATTACGAACATAGCGAAGAGGATTGATGCTTGTTTCACGGCCGCTGATTGCGTTGATGACGTCTCGTCGCGCCAGCACGGCGAAGAAATAGTCCAGGCCTATTGAATGACTTTTCGCGAAGACCTTCACAACCTCGTACCCTTTGTCAGTGGCGCCGGGGAAGACTGGCTCTAAAGGCTGAACGCCAGGATTCGCCTGAAGGATTGCAATTTCTGGTTTGTAACGGTCGAGCAGAGAGCCTTCCTCAAACCTCCTGTTCAGAAACGATCCGTCAAACACCGGTCGATGAGCGTAGTACGCCGGGTTGCCCCACATTGTGTAGACACGGAAGCTGGATGGAACATTGGCATTCACCCATCGGCCTGCGTCGGATCGATCCGCTTCCTGATAGGAGGAGAACTGTTTGATGGAGGTGGTATTGCGCCATTCCTGCCAGAAACCGCTAACGAGAACTGTCACGAGTACAGCAGGGCCATACAGAGGAACCAGCCAACCTCTGACTCGACCTCGAATGATGACTTCGATTGCCCGGATCCCAATCGCGGCAAGGACAAGGAGTGCGAACACCGAGGGCATTCCGTACCAGTTGTAGGGTTCAAACGGAGGACTGCTTGTGTAGGCCAGAAGGTGGACTGCGACAACGCCAAATAGCAGCACGGCAAGAGGTCGGAGCGTGCTCCCAAAGACGAAGGCCAATGGCGCGAGAAACAACAACCATCGGTGGAAGCCGGCAAACAGCACGTAGTTTCCAAACCATCGCCAGTCAATGATCCGTGGCAGGGCGTCTTGGTGAAGGAACTTCGTGAGGAACGAATTGGGCACCGGGAGGCCGAACTGAAACCAGGCGAATGCGTACCAACACGTTCCGATCAGCGTGGCCACCACCGCGGCCTTGAGCGGAGGACGCCGGTCCCGAAGCCAGGTCGCGACAAGCAAAAGACCTCCAGCAGGCACGAGGTCCAGTTTGTGCACCATCAGCAGGCCTGCAATCGTCCCAACGGCGACACCACCGACTCGGGCGACGACAGCCCAAACCGCCACTGCCATCAGCAGCAAGGTCAGCGGCGACTCCAGGCCGGCGCCGCCAAAGTACATCAGCCCAGTGTCGAAGGCGGCCAGCGTCACAAACGCCAGGCCTGCCATCCAGCCAAAGTGTTCGCGTAAGACAACCCCGGTGAGCGTGAGCGCCGTCGCCATCAACGCCATCCCGGTCCCAATCAATGCGGGAACAGGCGCGATGCCGAGAGCCATCGGAAGCGCAACGACAAAGGGATATAACGGAGCGCTGGCCCCCCAGACTGGAGCTTCCCCCGGATTCCATACCCAGAACTCCCCCCGAAGAATGTTCTCCGCGTATCGCAGGAAAAAAGCCCCGTCGTCGGCCAGCTCCGGGCCCAGTCGAAGGCTCATCGACAGAACGAACAATGCGAGTGCGCCGACGCCGAACGCGACTCTGCCCATGGTGCGCAGACTATGCCATGCATCACGAATCCTTTGCACCGCACGTCCGGTTGGCGTAACGATCCATTGATGGTCGACACGACGGCGGACGTCCGTCCGCCAACGATGCTCGAGTCGGCACTGCGATACGACCGCGTGCCCGTGGTGGTTCTTCTGATCTTGCTGCCACTGGTCTCGTGGCTGTGGATTGTGGTGATGGCGCGTGACATGTACGGTCCGATGACCGGGGCCAGCTCCTGGATGATGACCCCTGTCTGGGACGGCCGGCATCTGGCGCTGCTGTGGGCCATGTGGGCCGTCATGATGATCGGGATGATGCTGCCGTCCGCGTCGCCACTACTGCTGCTCTACGGCAGCGTCGCCCGACGTTCCGCCACTGAACGGGCTGCGGCCTCACGTCAGATCTATTTGCTCGCCGCTGGTTACGTGGCGGCGTGGGTACTGTTCAGCCTCGGAGCCACGGCGCTTCAACGTCTTCTGGCGATGCTCCTGTTCGTTTCGCCGATGATGGAGGTCACGAGTCCGGTCCTCGGTGCGAGCCTGCTGCTGGTCGCTGGGGCGTATCAACTGACACCGAGCAAGATGACCTGTCTTCGCGCGTGTCAGTCACCGATGGGATTTCTGATGAGTCGGTGGCAGCGCGGAGCGGCGGGCGCCTTCCGCATGGGCCTCGAACACGGCGCACTTTGTGTGGGCTGCTGCTGGGCCCTGATGCTGTTGCTCTTTGCTGGCGGCGTCATGAATCTCGCCGTCATCGCCTCGCTGACGGTGCTCGTGGCATTCGAAAAACTGACACCGTTCGGCCTTCATGGCGCGCGAATCAGCGGTGTCCTGCTGATTGCCGCCTCGGTGTGGATGCTCGTGCACTGACGGAGCAATAATCAGGGTCGTTTTCTTTCCCCACGATTGGAGGCTGTATGCCAGACATCCCGAAGTGGCGAGTCCAGGGCGACTGGTTCGATACGTGTAGTTGCAGCATCCCTTGCCCGTGCACGTTCGCCCAGCCGCCAACGGACGACAACTGCGAGGGCATCCTCGCGTGGAATATCCGCAAGGGGAATTACGGCGACGTGCGTCTGGATGGGTTCAGCGTGATGGCGCTCGGCACTTTCAAGGGGAACATCTGGGAGGGGCAGACGAAAGCCACCATGGCGATGTTCATTGACGAACGTGCTGACGCTCCACAGCGCGAGGCGCTGCAGATGATCTTTGGCGGACGCGTTGGTGGCTGGCCTGGAACCTTCGCCGGCTTCATCGGTGAGGTCCGCGGGATGGAATTCGCGCATATCGATTTTCACGTCGATGACGACCTGGCGTCGTGGCGCGCTGCGATTCCTGGGAAGCTGACCTCTCGTGCCGAAGCGATCGGAGGACCCACGACGCCAGCAGGCGCGCGCGTGCAGGTGCATAACGCCGGTGGATGCGAAACGGGTCCTGGCGGCGTGGCGACTTATGGAAAGGCGATAGCGGACAAAGCGGACGCGTTCGGCTTCAAGTGGGACCGGACCGGTCGATCGAGCAAGCACATTGGGTTCAATTGGGCGGGCCCTGACGCCTGACCAGTTAAAACAAAAAGAGCCCGCTTTCGGCGGGCTCTCTTTGCTGGTACACGAGAAGGCTTTTGCCTAGAAGCCGACGCCCACGAGCACCGAGAACACCCGGCTCTTGTTGTCGTCCGAGCCGCCATCGTTGAGGTTGGTCATACCCGCTGTGTAGCGGCCCTCGATCAGGAAGCGGTTGACGGTGACGCCCGCGCCGACGACGATGCCGATGTCGGTGGATTTCAGATCGTCCTTGAAGTCCTCTTCCTGGCTGCCGAACTTGATCTTTGCCCGGGTGATGAATCCAATCGACGGACCGACGAGGAGGTGTCCGGCGTTGCTGCCGAACCTGAGAAGAAGGGGAATTTGAACCTCGTCGATCTTGGCAGTGAATTCGTCGCTGCCATCCTTACCCTTCACGCCCTGCATTGAGTAGAGGACCTCGGGCTGGAATGCGACCGCTGGCGCCACGGGCACCGTCAGGAAAGCGCCTGCGACGAGTCCGGTGCGCGCGCTCTTGTCCGCTTCGATATCGCCGCTGACCGTGGCGAAATTCACGCCGACCTTGACACCGCCCCCGATGCCCTGGGCCCACCCGGTTCCGGTACTCGCCAGGACCGCCAGCACGACGAAACCTGCCACAAGGAATGTCTTCACAGCATCTCCTTCGAGAACATCTTGGTTCTC